>Ga0182745_1004715_pt1 | contig 11310 bp, 7 predicted proteins | sample eDN3rd30CKraftBY_FD_128523 | JGI IMG/M metagenome (GOLD analysis project Ga0182745, IMG submission 128523) | Enriched backyard soil microbial communities from Emeryville, California, USA - eDNA 3rd pass 30_C Kraft BY (version 2) (version 2) | ecosystem: Environmental > Terrestrial > Soil >... | reverse complement strand
TTCGCCCTGGAGCGCACCGTGGCGCAATTGCAGGGCGACCGGCTGCGTCTTGAAACCAGCATTCTGCGCGCCAGGCAGGAAGCATCGCGCGCAGAAATCAGCCTGGTCGAGCTGCGCAGCAAGCGCGAAGGCGAGATCGCTGTTGAACTGCGTGAGACCGACCAGCGACTGCGAGAGCTGACGAACCGTCGCGCCGTCAATGAGGATCTGCTGCAGGAGGCCATGACGGCCGGCGCCAGCGGCGCTCGCCGCGACGCCATGCGGCAGGGGCTGACCTTCACGCTGGTCCGCGCCGCGGCGCCGGGGGAGGCGATCGTCGCCACCGAGAGCACGGCCGTCGGCCCTGGCGACATGGTCAAGGTCACCATGCCGTCTCCCCCGCCGCGCGACCAGGCGGCCGGAGCGGCCACGGCCGCCGCCGGGCTCATCGCCGCGCCCCCCGCGCCGGCGAGGGCCGCCAACCGGCCGGACCGGGCGCCAGTGGCCCTCAACTGAAAACAGCCGGCGGCCTAACCACGCCTGACAGGAATAACCTCCATCCACAACGATGGGGGTTTTTCCGCGCGTTCAGGAGGCGCTTTCACGGGCAGTTCAACCTCTGGACGCCAGGAGGCGCCAGAAGCATGCTCCGCCGCGAGGCCGCGCATCGTACACGACGCGACAGATCCTCTCTTCTCTCTCACACGTAAACTGGCCGCCCTTGTTGCGCCGCCGTCCGGGTCGCGTCGCGCCGTCGCAGGTGGTCCCTGGCAAACCGGAAATGTAGAGGACGGGTCCCCGCGTTGGCTTCTTCCCAGGAAACTGCCGCTGACCGTGCGTATTCTCGCGCCCTTCCGGACGCCACGACGCGCGATTCATGAACGGAGCGTACGTCTCCAGTCCCGGATCAGATTCTGTCGACAGGCATGCAAAAGCCGTTGCCGCCCAACAGGACCACGCGCCAGAGGCAACAGCCGGCGCGGCCCTTTCGCCACCTGGCGTGGCGGCGCGTCATCTCACGCGGGAGAGCCGGACGCCGCCCGCATCGCAGCGACCACACGCGGGAGCCACAGCGCGCCCTCAACCGGTTGACCAGAAGGCGGGCCGCCAGACTGTTCCCGCCGATCGCCTCGACGGTTCCGCCCGGATGGACCCACATGGATAGCGAAGACGCCGCGGCGCGGCGGACGGGCCCGGACTGCGCTCAGGCTGCCGCCTTGTTGAGGATTGAACCGATAATACGCCCGCCGGCGTCGCGAAGCTCCTCAACCGCATTTGCCGCCACATCCGCGGGCGTGCTTCCCCATTGCACCACCATCAACACGCCGCTGAGCAGCGGCGCCACGGCCATGGCGCCAGGGCTTTCCTCCATCGATGGCAGATCGACAATCACCAGATCATGCCCTGTGAGCGCCTCTTCCAGACAACGTGACATCGCGCCCGACCCCAGCAGGGCGTCGAACGTGGCGCCGGCGCTGGCCTCCGCCGGCAACAATGACACGCCGGAATTGGGCGCCGTGACCACACTGTCGCGCACGTGCGCCCGCCCGAGCAGGACGTGGGCGAGACCATTGCCATTGTCATTGAAGCCGGCCGCCCGGCTGATGGCGCCGCGCCTGAAATCGGCGTCGATCAACAGGATCCGGAAACCCGAGCCAGCCAGCAGGCAGGCCAGATTGCTGGCGATCGTGCTTTTTCCCTCGCCACGGCGGACTGAGGTCACGCCGATCACACGAACATTCTCATGCCGTTCCAGCGTCGCCATCATGGTCATGATATTGGCCATCGACTGCTGAAATGGATCAGGCCTGACAAAATCCCATTTGCGGAACAGGGCGATTGCCTGCGAACGACGACGGCTGATCAGGCGCAACAGCAGGAAACGCAGTCGCGCCCGCCAGCTGCGACCTGCCAGCCAGCTCCGGCGCAAGGCCGGACGCCACAGCATGGGCAGCAGACCAAGACAAGGCGCCAGCAACGCCTCGCGCGCCGCGGCCGCCGAGCGCAGGCTGGAGTCGAGATTCCAGTGCAGCACCGCCGCCCCGGTTCCACCCAGCAGCCCTATCAGCATGCCCAGCGCCATGATCAGCTTGGTGCGCGGCTGGCTCTTGCCCAACGGCTTTGTAGCCGGCGACAGCATGCGCGTCTCGATCAGCGGGTTTGACTGGCGCTGGACCGCTTCCGCATACCCCTGAAGGGCGGTTTCATAGATTTTCCGGTAAGATTGCGCCGTTGTCTCAAGTTCTTCCAGGGTATTGCGATCAAAGCGCACGTTCTGGTCCGCCCGCGCGTCGTTGGCTCCAGGCGCCCCTTGCGCCGGGGCCTGGCCCTGCGGCTGGCGTCGATAGATGCGATAGTCCCGGCCGGCCTTGAATTCCTGCAGGGCCAGCGCCGCTTCGTTCATGTTCTGGCGCAACTGGGCCACGCGGCGCTCCAGCCATTCCGAGCCGACGCGCGCCGCCGCGGTCCGCGCGTCCCGGGCGTCATCGACATAGGCGTCCGCGACAGCATTGGCGATTTTCGCGGCAAGGGCCGGCTCGGGCGCCGTGAATGAAACGTCGATAACGTATGAAAGGCCCTGGCGGCGCACATCAAGCTTCGGCGCGAACATACGAATCGCCACCTGCGTCGCCGCCGTCGGCGAATCAATTCCCCGCACGGCGCTGGCAAAGATCGGCTCCTTCGTCAGATTGAGCCGGTTGATGACGAGCTCCGCGATGCGATCCGAACGCATCACCGCCATCTGGCTTTCAACCTGCGCCGCCTCGATAGAGCCAGGCTGCTCCCGCGCCTCCTCCCGGGACAGCTGAACGGCCTTCGGGTCAATCACCAGCTGGGCGGTGGCCGTATAGGCGGCTGGCGTCATCAACGCCCAGATGGCGCCGACAACCAGCCCTGCGAGGGCGGCGCAGCCAACCAGCGGCCCGTAACGCCGCAGCAGCACGCCAATCTCTCGCAACTCCAGAAATTCGCGCCTGCCCGACGCACGGGCCTGCTCCCGGCCGCCGGTCTCGGGAACAACAGCGGGAATGTTTCTGCGGTCTGCAGCCATGACATCGTCCATCACCCATATGCGTGATCCCGCCACGGCTGGCGTGGGTGAACCAGCCCTCCGACCAGGTCAATCGGCGCCGGCAAATTCTAGGTTCACCCCATTCCACGCCAAACACGCCCAAACGAGGTAGGTGGTTGACCCGTGGGCGCGGCCTGGCGGCGGGCACGGCTTTCACCAGACGGGGCAGGCCGCACAAGCTTCAACGGAGCCGGCGGCAGCCGCGCCTGCGGGACCGCTTGCCGGCGAACCCCCAACTTCAGACGAAGCCGCGGCGCACACGACTGACCAAAGGGATAGGACTGCCTGCCCGTTTTGGCGCGGTGACTTCGCCCACCTGGCCATTGAACATGACGGACCGGGGCTCCTGCGTCGTCGCAGTCTCCCGCCACCCATCAACCACAGGCCCCCAGGAGTTGCGCATGCCCCGCGACCTGCTCAACCGCATCATTCCGCGCGACCTGCAACTGGCGCGGGCCAGCCGCTCGCGTCGTCCGGGCGCGCCCGCTGGAGCAGACCAATGATCCCCTATGGCGTCTTGGGAACCGTGGACCGGCCTGGCGCCAATGGCGCGGCCGCGGATGACAGGGGCCCAGGCGATGGCATGACGGTGCTGATCGAGCCCCGCGCGCTGGTGCGCGAGTGCATCGCCCTTTCCCTGACCGCGTTCGATCCCACTACGACGATGGAGACCTATCCGGACGTCGCTGCATGGGCGCGGGACGGCAATCCCCACGCGACCTCCCTGATCCTGTTTTGCAGCAGCGTCCCTCCCGGGGGGGCGCTGTCAGACCAGTTGTCTCCCCAAATCGCCGCTGCGCGCGAAATCGCGCCTGATCTGGCGTTCGCGGTTTTCGCGGCCCATGACGATCCCGTCCAGGCCAGCGAAGTCATCCGGCTTGGCGCGCGCGGCTATCTCTCACCAGGCGTTTCCCTGGAAGTTACGGTGCATGCGCTCAAGCTCATACGCGCTGGCGGAGTATATGTGCCCGCGAACCTTCTGGGCGCCGGTCGCCCCCACGACTCCAGCCCTTCGGACAGGCAATTGCTCAACCTGTTCTCCCCGCGGGAGCTTGAAGTCGCGCGCGCAATGCGCAAAGGGCAACCGAACAAGGTCATCGCGGTAGAACTGAATATGAGCGAAAGCACGGTCAAGGTTCATGTCCGCAATATCATCAAGAAACTGAAGGTAAAAAACCGGACTGAAGTAGCGTTTCGCACGCAGGGTCTGTTCCTTGACGGCGCATGAGCACGCCGGCAACCTCCATCATCTCATGTCTGGCGTGATGGCCAGGCCGGACAGCATGAAACGGATCGTTCAGCGAGCGAGACGGACAAGCCGCTGGCGCACGCCCTGCCCGAATCCAAACCAGCATCAACGATGGGCGCGCGCTGACGCGGGTCCAGATCGCACGCCGCGCGGGCGGTGTCCTGGCGGTCCGTGTGACTGTCTGGCTGTTCCGGATCCCGGGCGACATGCAAACCCGCAGCTCCCTGCCCAGGCATGGGGAACATTTTCCTCGCCTGTTTCCTGACCGCGGCGCGCCCTGGCCTCGCCCTTCTGAAGCGACGCGCGCGTCTGCTTCTGGCCGGCGCCCCGCGGGCTCCTGACGGCAGGTTGCGGGGCGGGTTGCGGTTTTGTCCCGCTGCCTTCCTGCGCCCGGTCACGCCCGCTGGAAAGCTGTTGAAGCGCATCCGCGAATGCCCTGGTCGCGCCTGCGGCAACCGCATGCCGCAGGAACCCTCCGCGTGCTGTCGCCATGAGGCCCGGGCAGCCAGCACCAGCGTCAGTAGGTCGCCGCGTCCGCCCTGATGAAGGTCAGGCCGGAAAACATCGGCACGCAGAGCCGTGGATGGAAAGGAATGTCGCAGGACAGTTCGGCCACATCCCAGGCGTCCACCAGGGCATAACCCTGATCCGTGATCCTCGTGATGAAATCATCCCTGCGCCACACACGATATGGGCAGACCGCGGGACCGAAATTCTGCAAGGTCCAGTAGTCTTCGTCGCGCGACAACGGGAGCTTGTTCAGCACAATGGCCCGGGGCCGTTTCGCCAGCGCGCCTGCCAGCACGTCGAGACCATCGGGCATGTACTGCATGGCCCCCGCGGAGAAAAACATATCGCACGGGCCAGCCGCATCAAGAGTGTCGACAAAGGTCACGTCGCGCAGTTCGCCTGCATCGGCCAGACTCGCGCCAACGCGCGCCACCGCTGGCGTTTCCACGACTGTCCAGCTTGCCCGCTCCGGCAAGGAGGCGAGCGCCGTATATAATCGCTGCGTGACGGCCGCGCCGCCGCCCAGGTCAAGAACCCGGTCGCCCGGCCGCAGCAGCTGCGACAGCCAGAATTTCGCGGCGTAGACGCTGGGCTGTCGCGGCAGCGGACCGCGAAACACCGCCGCGGCCGCGTCATTGTCCCAACCAGCAAGCCGGCCAGCCGGGATCGCGGCGATTGCCTCGTCCCAGGAATCAAAGCAGCCGCTGAACACGCCGCCGACATCACGCCGGTGCAACGCCCAGCGACCATAAGCGGCGCTGGCGCCGGGCAACTGGCCGAGAACCCCTCCGACGCCGGTGCGACACAACGATATACGCGCAACAGATGTTAGCGCTGACATGAATTTCCCCCCAGGATTTTTCAGGACAGGCAAATGGGCGCGCGCCAGGCGGCCCCAGGAATTGGCGGATCGAATTCGACATTTGCGTCCACCTTCACATTACGCGGCGAGCAAACGTCAAATTTACAATTCAACCATAAAATCAATAAATTAATGGCGGATCTTCCGTTTCCGGCATGCGTTCCACCGCTCTGCATCAAGGGATGCGAATGCCGGAAACAGACTACCAGGAGCCTCCCCTTTTCAGGGCAGTTTGCTCGCATCACAGGAAGCACGACAAAGGCGCACAGACCCGTCCGGTATCCAGACGCGCGCTTCCCGCCGGTCAGACGCGCCCCATTTGGCATGCCCGACCGGCGTGTCTGTCAGTTGGCGGCGCCCAGGCTCTGGGTCAGAAACGCGACTTCAGTCCGGTTGCGCGCCTTGAGCTTCTTCATGATCGTGCGGACATGCACCTTGACCGTGCTTTCACACATGTTGAGCTCGTATGCGATGAGCTTGTTCGGCATGCCCTTGCGCAATGCGCGGGCGACGGCGAGCTGCTTTGGAGAGAAAAGGCCGGCCAATTCGGCCGAACCGGGCGCCTGCGCCGCCTGTGGCTTCGCCGCCGAAGCCAGGCAGGAGGCCGGGATAAAGGCGCCGCCGGCCCGCACCAGGTCAAACACCCTGATGGTGGCCTTCAGGCCGAGGCTTGTGGGAATGAAAGCGTTGGCGCCGACGTCCATGACTCTCTGAACGAAATCCAGATCTTCATGGTTTGACATCAGCGCGAGCGGCGCATCGGACGACGCCCTGCGAACCGCCGAGACCTGCCTGGCGATATCCTCGACGCCGCCCGGGGAGACCTCATCTGCGGCCCGCCACAGAACCACCAGGTCTGTCGCCAGCACGTCGTCGCTTTCGGCCCATTCCTCGACAGACCCGAATGCAAGAAAGCGTGTCGTGGGCGCGACATTCTCAAGCGAGGCAAGCACGCAATCCCGAAAGAAAATTCGCGGCTCGATCACCACGGTGCATGGCGCGGCGGGCGTCATGGCAAAATCTGCCGCGAGGTCCGTGGCGCGCGGAACCGCCAATTCATCGCGCCGCGGGGCGTTGGGGCGCATTGCTGGCGACCAGCCATCATTCAGGTGGGGCCGCTTCCGGTCGTCGATCATTGCAGCAGTTTCTGTCACGGTTGCCTCCTGTCGCCGCCATACTCCTGATGCGCACCCTTCCTCCGCGCGGCGCATCGGCAACCGTTGGCGCAGACATCCGACCCCAAAAGCAGCAACTGCCCGGGCTGAACGTTTGACTGCACGCAACGACCGCCAACCTCGGGAAACTGCGCCATACAGCGTATGGATGCGCATTCCCGAACTGCCGCACATAAGAAGATTTGTGTATAGATGAGATAATCCTGCTCCGGAGATCCCGAAGGTCACCGCTGGATATCCATCCCCCTCTGTCTGCGCATCTGGCCTGTGTCAGCACTTTATCATCGTCAAAAACAGAAAGCACCGAGGGAACGGTTTGTTCCATGCAGGATAACTGTCAAGTTTCAGGAAACACCTCGTAACAGCCACGTTTTCTGGCCGCCGCACACCATGAATTCTTACACTTAAATTCGCGATAGCCGGGCATATTGACAAGCATCTTCTTATTTGCGGTACAATTTAACCAATAATTAACCGATATTACACAGCTTATATTGAGAGTTAATTTATCATCACGGATATTTTATCAGTCAATCTTCCATGCCGCGACCCTTGGCGACCGCATGAAATCCGCCGCATAACAAAACGGTGATCGTGCTTTTTATTGAATCCGGACGGACTAATCGACGGAGCGGGCGCCCTCGCCGGATGGTTTGCACCCCATCTTTTGGGTGTTCACATTTTCGTGATCACTGCCAAGTTGAAGTCTTTTAGGTGTTGGAAAATTTGATTGGATGCATTCGTGATGATTGAAAAATAACGGCTTTTGCGTAAGTTCGCCCAATTATTAATCACACGCAGGTGAGCCTTAGTACAAAAGCGGCAGCAATCAAGCGTATTCGTGATTAATATACGACTTTCGGTACGAAGCCTGTCAATCAACAAAAATGCGCCTACGTCCTTTGCGCACGTCAATGTGAACCACATGCTCCACATCAAGGTAAGGCGTTGCGCCTCAAGCCCCCGCCATTCACAGCAGCGGCGCGTTTCTCCATGGGGCAATACCATCAAACACAGTGCGCGCAGGTGAGGCCGCGCCAGTTCCGCGGGACGCGCCGGCTGCGATCGGCGCCCCTCCCGGCGGGTTTGCTGCGCTTCATGCGATGCGGGGATGATTTGATCTCTCAAGAGCCTGACAGCCCCATCGATCTCTCCAGTAACGTGGCCATGTTATTGCCCCGGCAAGGATGGCCATGGTCATGCGACCACGGGCGGGCGTCGCCGGCCAGCCTCGCAACCAATGATGGAAATTTCCGCGCGCATGCCTGAGGTTTCTACAGGACGGCCATCTGCGGTATCACGGCGTCACGGTCTGGCCCTCGCCCCGGGTTCATCCCACCGACGCGAGAGGCCCGCCGATCCAGTTTGTACGGCTTTCACCCGCAGACCCGCACGCCGGACCCACGACGCACCATGGAGGCCTCAGTGACACTGGACCAGCCAGCTTCCCGTTGCGACGTCGCCATCTGGCTGTTCAGCCTGCAGGCCCCGGCGCCAGCGCGCGCGATGCTCGCTGGCCTGTTGTCGACAGACGAACGGGAGCGCGCCGCGCGGTTCATTCATGACCGGCATCGCAACCGCTACATCGTCGCCCATGGCGCCATGCGCTGTATCCTGGGCGAAACACTCGGCCGGGCTCCCGGGAATCTTGTCTTCGCCAGCAATGCCTGGGGCAAGCCAGAACTGACGGAAGCAGGCGCGCCGTTCATCAATCTCAGCCATACGGAGAACCTCGGCGCCCTCGCCATCGGCTGGCGCTGCCCCATCGGCGTCGACGTGGAGCAGGTGCGCCCGGTGGAACAGGACGTGGCGCGTCACTCTTTCTCGCCAGCGGAACTGGCAGAGCTGTCCCGTCTGCCGCAGCGGGACTGGCTGCAGGGTTTTTATCGTTGCTGGACGCGCAAAGAGGCGGTGATCAAGGCGCTGGGCCTGGGTCTGGCGCAGCCGCTCGACGCCTTCGACGTCACGCTGGCGCCCGACGCTCCCCCACGGTTGCTGCGACTGGCCGGTCACCCTGAAGCGCCCTCACAATGGCAGCTTGCTCACTTCGCGCCAGCGGACGACATTCTTGGCGCCTTCGCCGCGCCATTGTCAGGCCACGAGATTTCTTTCAGGCGCTGGACGCCGGCAGATGCTTTGCCTGGATCGTCAGGCTGGGCCGCCAGATAACGGTCGAAGAAGGCCAGCAGGCGTCCGTTGATCTGCCGCCAGATTCCGGAACGGTCGCGTCCGGAGGGACGAAATGCCTCGACAAACGCCGGCATCAACAGGCGGTCGGTGAAATCCAGATGGCTGGTCTCTTTGATGAAGAACGTAAAATTGTCGGGCCGCGCGGCCTGTCGTTTCTGATACGCCAGAACTTCACCGTCCAGCATGCGATCAAACCGGGCCGCCAGATCAGGCTGGGCCAGTTCCTTCGGGGTTGGCGGCCCGATATCCGCGGACAGGAAGAGATAGGGGGCCTGCACGCCGCCGCGCGCCGCGCGCCCCAGAACCAGTCCATCGAGATTGACCACGGCGCGAATTCGCGGATCCGTGAGACTGAGCTCCAGCGCCGCGGCGCCGCCGAACGAGAAGCCCGACGCGCCGATACGGGTCGCATCAAGGTGTGGTCCGGTCACCGGATGCGCCAGCAGCGCGTCCAGCACATCGCGGCCAAGGCGCGCCTCCAGACCGGCCCGCTGCGCCGCCGGCGCCCGCGACGCCTGAAACGCTTCGGGCGACGTGAAGTCAAATGACGTCGCCTGGAGCCTGCCGGCGACGCCCTCCTGTCTGTCGAGGTGAACGATGTCATCCAGCGCCACCGTCACGTAGCCGTGGCTGGCGAGGCCCGCCAGATTGAAGGAGGCCTCGGATCCACGCCCGAACCACGACGGGAAGTGAACAATCAGCGGGAACGGCCGCTGCGTCTCCGCCCACGGCGCATCTTCCGAATAATCCGCCGACGTCGGTCTCCGGAGGCGGAGCCACGCCCGGTCCACAAGGCCCATGCGGGAGGCCGCTGCGGGATACCAGAGAACCACGGTCAACCGGCCCCAGGACGGCAATGTCAGGGCGATCTCCCGACGGCCGACAGCGAACGGCCCGCCCGGCGTCGGGCGCGGCGCGCCCATGAACCAGAGCGCCCGCGCATACTCCTTGACCGGCAATGGCCCCGCCATCGCCACGGCGACGCCGGCAATGCTGGCGGCGACAACCGCCGCAACGGCAACCCGCCGGGTTATTGCGCTGCTGGATGCACCATCGCCAGGCATGCTTTACCCCCGTGCGGCCCCCGTTTCGATCATGCGCCCGAAGTGCGTGACGATGCAGGCCATGCCCGGATCGTCGGGACCAGGCCTTGCCGCCGGCATGTAGTGAACATGGATGGCGCCGTTGACGACTGGCTTCCACCCCAGCGTGTGGTCAATGCCAGGCCACTTCGGCGTATCCGGGCCGAGGAACTGCATCACCGGTCCGCTGACGTCGCGCGGCTCACAGGCGTCGCGGGCCCTCATCAGGGTCAGCAGGAAATCGTCATTGAACTCCGAGCCAGTGCGTGTCGGCGCCCGGTCGATAAGCCCCATCCGGGCGGCGAGCTGAAGAACGCCGCTGCTTTGCGCGAGGCGGTAGTTGCCAAGAAACTCGACAAAGGTCTTTTCCCGCCTGAACACCCTCCGCAGGTTCCAGGACACGTCGTTCAGCCGCACCAGCTGCCGGTTCAGGAAGTTCAGCCTGCGGGCGTAACTCGGATGCCATGCGTTGACGACGCACACCATTTCGACCTCGTCCCCAGCCACGCGCAACTGGCGGGCGATCTCAAGGGCGAGCACGCCATGAACGCAGAGTCCGAACAGGATGTAAGGGCCCTTTGGCTCGATCGAGCGGATAACGTCGATGTAATCGGCGGCGATCTCGGGGAATGTCTTGCCGGCGATGCCATGGGGCTTGCCCGGTTCGAACAGCCGCACCCCGAAAATGTGCCGGTCCTCGCCGAATTCGCGGGCCAGGGCGAACAGCGTCTCCACGCTGTTGATGCCGATCACTGGCGTGCGGGAGCCGCGAGGACTGACCTCCATGACCCGCCAGTCATCATCCTCATCTTCTTCCTGTTGCATCACCGCCGCCGGCGCCGGCGCACTGGCGAGTTCGACGCCGAGCCTTTCCGCCAGGCCCGCCAGCGTCGGCTTCTGGAAGAACCGCGCGAGGCCGACCCGTTGCCCGAACGCGTCGTGGATGCGGGCCACCAGTCGGGCCGCCCGCATGGAATCTCCGCCCAGCTCGAAAAAACTGGCGGCCGGCGGCGGATCATCACATCGCACCGCCTCCCGCCATAATTGCATCAGGCGCTCAGCGCGGACGCCATTGTCGGCCGCCGGCGTGGACGACGCGCCGGTTTCCATGACCTCGACAGGGACAGCCCGGACAGCGGTCATGCGGGGCGACCGTTCCACGCCGGCCAGCTGCGCCGCTGGCGGGGAGA
>Ga0182745_1004713_pt1 | contig 11313 bp, 7 predicted proteins | sample eDN3rd30CKraftBY_FD_128523 | JGI IMG/M metagenome (GOLD analysis project Ga0182745, IMG submission 128523) | Enriched backyard soil microbial communities from Emeryville, California, USA - eDNA 3rd pass 30_C Kraft BY (version 2) (version 2) | ecosystem: Environmental > Terrestrial > Soil >... | reverse complement strand
GGCGTTAGCGGCGTCGATTGCCCAGCTCACCGAAAGCTTGCCGCCGGCTCGCGACAGCGCGCCATACTTGGCGGCGTTGGTGGCCAGTTCGTGCAGCACCAACGCCATGACCGAATAGGCGCGCGCATCGAGTATTACATTCGGGCCTTGCAGGTCGATCACGCTGGCGGTAGTGCGATAGGGTGAAAGCTCGGCTTCGAGCAACATGGCCAGGCGCCCGCCGCCATCGCCACGCACCACCTGATCGTGGGCAAGTGACAGCGCCTGGATACGCCCCTTCAGCGTCGCCACGTAGTCCTGCAGTGTCTGGCTTTCTGAAGTGGGGTGGGCGACCAGCGCGCCAATCAGCGAGAGGATGTTCTTGACCCTGTGGTTGAGCTCTTCGTTGAGGATGCGCTGGCGCACTTCAGCCTTTGAGCGCTCGCTGGCGAGCAGCTCGCTGTTGTGCAGCACCACTTCGACGATGGCGGTGCGGATGGCATCGCCAAATTGCCGGTCCTGTTCGGTCCAGGGCAGTGACTGCTGATGAACGGTTTCTTTCCAGATGGCGAAGCTTTTGCGTGGTGTCAGGCGCTCGCCCAGCGCGCCGCTGTCATAGGTTTTGTTCGGGTCCCCGGCCCAGTCCAGCGTTTCGACCACCTCCTTGCGGAAGAAGATGAGGTAATCCCTTGGGTGCTGTGACATTGGGATGATCAGTACGCCAGATACATCCGTGAAGTAAGCCTGGGCGCTGGGATGCACCATCGACAAGCGGTTGGACGCCCATGTCCGGCCTTCGGTGACCATATCAGCCAGGCGCAGCAAGTCTGGAACGGCAGACTTGGGCAATGCCAGGCCGGCAGATGACCAACGACCTTGCAGCGACATCCCGATCCCGTCGCACGGGATCAGCGACATGAACCGAGGCAGGCGTGAGTGGAAGAAGGCATCGATGTCCGAAGCCTGGTTGGCATCGCGCAGCATGCTGTCCAGTGCTTTGTGAACGTGTACGGCGGCTTCGAGCTTTTGCCGGCTGCGCAGGGTCTCGATGTGCAGCGAGAAGAACTCGCCGAACATCTCGGCCGCCACCCGTTGCCCCATGGCCAGCGTGCGCGGCGCATAGTGATGGCAGGCGATCAGCCCCCACAGCTCGCCGTTGACGATGACCGAAATCGACATCGACGCGCCCACACCCATGTTGCACAGGTACTCGCAATGGATGGGCGAGACGCTGCGCAGGTGCGCGTAGGAGAGATCGAGCGGTTCGCCCGATGGATCGAGCACAGGGTCGATGGCCACCGTTTTGAGCTGGGTGTCTGAAATGACCCGGATCGGGTTGCGCAAATAAAGTGCACGGGCCTGCTGGGGGATGTCGGAGGCGGGGAAGTACTGCCCCATGAAACTCTCGAGGTCGCTGCGCTTGGCTTGCGCGACCACCTTGCCGGCGCCGTCTGCGCCCAGCTGGTAGATCATCACCCGGTCGTAACCGAGTACGGCCCGGACAAAACGTGCGGCATCACGGAACAACTTGGTGGTCTGCTCGATTTCGCGCAGTTGGGCGATCAGGGTGCGGGCCAGTTCGATCGGCTCCGCGATGCTGGCGCCAGCGGGTTCGAACTCGATGACCGCTGTGCCTTTGAACAGGTGGGCCGCGATATCGACGACCTGGCCGCCGGGCAGGCGCACGCCAAAGCTTAGCGCTGGGCGGGAGGCTTCGCGGGTACGGGCCAGTGCGTTGCGCAGGGTATGCGCCACCTCGTCGCCCAACACCGCGTGCAGCTTCTGACCGTTGATTTCGCCTGCTAGGCCCAACAACTCCGGGGCGTTGACCGAGTGGCGCAGGATGACGGTGGCTGATGCGTCACAGGCGAGCAGGTAGCCATGGGGTTGGATGCTGCCGGGAATCTGGATTGGCTCGCGGTCGCAGTTGGTCAGGTTTACTTGAGGGTCGAAGGTCATTGGCCCGTGCCTGTGTGGAGATGAGAGGCTGCCAGCAGGGGCGCCATCGTCAGCCTAGCAGGCATTGGGCGAGGGGGCTCGACACTCGAACCGGACATGCCCTGCCGAGTGCTGAAGATAGGCAGGGCAGCCGTTTGTCTTCAGGCTTCCTCGAAATGCATCTCCGGGGGTAGCCGCCTGAAACCACGGGTAATCACGGTCAGATAGAGCATGCCAAGGCAAAGCCAGCCAACCCCGAGGTAAATTGCCAGGTGGTCGAGGCTTGCCATCAGCCACACGTTGGAAACAAGCCCTACCAAGGGGAATGCCAGATACATCAACACCGCTTTGGCGCCACGATTGCTCATGGCAAGCCAGTAGTGAAAAATCACCGCTAGGTTCACCAGGCTAAAGGCAAGGAAAGCGCCGAAGTTGATGAACGAGGTGGAAGTCGTTACGTCCATGCGCAAGGCGAGCAGGGCGACTACCCCGCACAGGATGATACTGGGCACAGGCGTACTGAAGCGCTCGCTCAGCTTCCCGAAAAATGATTTTGGCAGCACACCGTCACGCCCCATCGCATACAGCAACCTGGAGGCGCTGGCTTGAGCCGACAGGCCTGACGTGAACTGGCCGACGATCAGCCCCAGCAGGAAAATGCTGACGAAGATGTCGCCACCGATGTTCTGGGCAATCTCGTAAGCGGCTGCATCCGCGTTGGCGAAGTCTGTCGATGGGTGGGCGAGCTGAACGAAGTAGCTGCAGGCGATGAACAGCCCGCCACCGATCAAGGTGATCAACAGGATGGCTTTCGGGATGTTCTTGCGTGGCTCTTTGGTTTCCTCGGTAAGGGTGCTTACCGCGTCGAAACCCAGGAAGGAATAACAGGCAATCGCTGCACCGCTCATGATCAGCGGCAACTGTGCACCTTCCTTGTAGAACGGTTCGAGTGTCCACAGCGGCACTGTCGGGTCGCCCCACACGTAATGCACGGCGAGGGCAACGAACGCCGCCAGCACCAGCAACTGAATGAACATCAGCAAGCCATTGACGGTTTTGGCCAGACGCAAGCCGATCACATTGATCGTTGTGGTGATGCCGATGAATGCCAATACCCAGATGGCTTGGGGAATGTCCGGGAACGCAGAGTGCAGATAGGCTGCACCAATGAGCCAGATCGCCATGGGAAGAAACAGGTAGTCGAGTAACACCGCCCAACCCGTGATGAAGCCCAGCTGGGGGCTGATCGATTTACGAACGTAGCTATAGGCAGACCCGGCAACCGGGAAGGCACGGGCCATGTTCCCGTAGCTCAAGGCGGTAAAGAGCATGGCGATGGCGGCCGCAAGGTAGGCCGCGGGCACCATCCCTCCCGTCGTGTCAGCCAGAATGCCGAATGTGCCCAGGACGATGATTGGGGTCATGTACGCGATGCCGAAAAGCACCACCGATCCCAGCGAAAGTGTTCGCTTGAGTTTGGCCATTACTGCTTGCTCCAGCTTGTGATTGTTATTCAGAGTCGAACGCGCTGCCGTCCTTGGCGGCCTTGGTTGCCATTCAGGGCGGGCCTGGAATGGTGGAATGCTCAGGAAGGGATGATCAGTTCTCGCACGCCGTTTTCGTGCTCGACCTGTTCCCCTGGCAGTTGCATGCGGCGCTGCGCGATGTAGGTGTAATCGCGTCTGGATTGCTGCAGTTGCTGCTTGTCCAGCGTGACGGTCATGCGGCACTCGCCTCGGCCCGCTTCGCACAGTAGCTGGCCATAGGGGTCGACGACGGCGCTGCCGCCAGCGAAGACCAGCCCGTCGTCACCGTCACCCACGCGGTTGACCATGACCGCGAAGGCCTGGTTTTCCATGGCGCGCGCCGTGATGGCGCTTTTGTGGGTTGGGCCATAAGGGTCCATGTTGCCGTTGGTGACGATGATCAGCTCTGCGCCCAACTGCCCCAGGGCCCGGGCGGTCTCGGGGAACTCGATGTCGAAGCAGATCAACAGGCCGACGCGAAAGCCCTTGAACATGGCCGTTGCAAAGCGGTCGCCCGGGGTGAAAACACCGCAATCCGATGCCCACAGATGTGTCTTTCTGTAGGTGAGCGCTACGCCTTCCGGCGTGATCAGCACGGTTGTGTTATAGAAATGACCGTCGCTGCCAGCCTCGGCCATCCCTACGACTACGGCAACATCCCGCGCTTGCGCGGCCTGATGGATCGCCGTGATGCTCGGGCCATCCAGCGGCTCGGCTACGCGACCAATGTTGTCTTCGGTAGGAAAGCCCATCAGCTGGGTTTCGGGAAACACCACCAGATCGGTATCGGCGCCGCAGTTTCTGATCGCCTCGACGGTGCGCTGCAGGTTGTATGCGGTATCGCCATCGCGACCGGCCAATTGGACAAGCTCGACCTTCATTTCTAATCCTCGACTAACAGCTTCGGCCACCATGCTCCAGTGGCATAGGGGCGTAAAAAACGATCCCGGTACAGGTTCGGTCAGCGTAAGCTAGCCCGGATTATGGGGTGGCGATCACGATTGGGGGTATTACGCCCACGTGGTAACCCAACAGGGGTAGAGGATGAATTTTACGCTGCACGACATTGCCTGGCACCGATCGGTGGGCCAACTGATCGAGACGCTCGACAAGGACCACTTCTGGACAGCCCTGGTGCGGCTGTTGAATGAGTATGTTGCCTGCGACAGCTGGGTTGCATTGCTGTTCTCTGCCGGGCGCCCGCAGGTATTTGCCGAATGCCCCAGTGAGGACGGCAACCCTGATCCACTGTTCCAGGATTACCTGAAGGGCCTTTATCTGTTGGACCCATTCTACGTGGCCAGCCGTGAGTCAGCGGTATCGGGCCTGGTTCGACTGGCGGATGTAGCGCCTGAGTGCTTCGAGCAGACGGACTACTATCAGCGATATTTTCGCCTCAATGTGGTTGCGGATGAACTGCAGTTCAACGTTCAGCTGGATGCCCAGCGCACGCTGTGCCTGTCGCTGGGCAGCAAGCGCCGATTCAGTATCGAGCAGGTGACCCTTCTGGAGCTTTTGCGCCCATGGGTCACCGCCCTTATGCGCCAGCGGATGACCTTTGAGCGGGAGTTGCTGGAGGCTGCCACCAAACCGGCGCCACATTGGCAAAGCCGCATGGAGCAAAGGGTAGAGCAGATGGAGGCGCCGCTGACCGGGCGTGAGTTGGAGGTCGGCCGGCTGATGCTCAGTGGGTGTTCCAGCAAGGAGATCGCTCGCAAGCTTGAAATCTCGGTTGAAACGGTGAAAGTGCACCGCAAGCATATGTACAGCAAGTTGGGCATCAAGTCGCAGTCAGAGCTGTTTTCGCTGTTTCTTCAGGCGCAGCTGGGTTGACCTACGTTATCGCGTTCTCCCCGCGCTCATCGGAGAACCCCAGTTCACGAATGAACATGGAAAACAGTTCGGGCTGAGACGAGATGTTCAGTTTCGCATACAGGTGGCGCCGGTGCGCCTTGATGGTCTCTGGCGAGATCCCGAACCGTTGCGCCATGGCTTTCGACGAATACCCACGCAGAATAAGGCGGGCAATTTCCCGCTCCCGCTCAGATAACAGGCCTTGGGCAAACTTTGCCAACGCATCGCCAACCGGTGGTCGGACAGGTACCGATATTGCGATACGTGTCCAGTTCTGTTGAAGCAGGGCCAACACCCAGGCGCTGACAAGGTTCAGCTTGCCCAGTTCGGCCGAGTCGAAAACCCGACGCATGCCGAGCGACAGGGACAGCACCCCATCTGGCAACTGCAACAAGAACTGTACCTCGTCCACCAGCACATGATCCTGGAAGTAGTTCAGGTAATAGTCCGCTTGCCAGAAATGATCCGGCGCAACTTCTTCGAGGTGGTAGAAACCACTGGCCAAGCCTTCGCGAGCAGCCTGGTAGAAGGGGTCAAGCAGGTACAGGCCGTCGAGGTACAGCTCGCCCGCTGCGGGTGCTGGCGCCGCATCGTACTCCTCAAGGACGTGTGGGGCGCCCTGGAATGGGAAGTGAATCGCCAGCGCGTTGTCGAACGACACCCAATGCCGTAACACCAGGACCAGCTGTCGCCAGAAACGAGGGCTGCCAATGTGCTCGATCGTTCGAGCCAAAGCGGCGTGACCGGCAACTTCATGAAAGAGAATGTCCACGACAGCGTCCTTGAAAGGGGTAGGGCATTGGCGCCCGATTTGCTGCAGCTGTCAACCGGGGGTACCCCTTAGGGGGAATTGTTCAGCCTGGTGCAGCTGAATAGATTTCATACCCATCAAGCGAGCCATCGAACTCGCCACCTATCGCATCTTGGTTCTGCCTCCTGACACTAACAACAACGTGAGGATGAACATATGACGTCCTGTAGTGCACCCGCCCCAGAGCTCAAGCCGACGCTGAGCGTCCCTGATGTAATCGCCATCACCGTATCCTCGGTGACACCCGCCAGTTCGGTATTCGTCATTGCGCCTTTTGCCATTGCCCAGGCAGGTACTGGGGTCATATGGGCGTTCATGCTTGGCGGCCTGCTGGCGCTGATGTTTGCACTTTGCTATGCAGAGCTGGGCCGGGCGCATAGTGCAGCAGGTGGTGAATATGTGTTTGCCAAGCGGGTATTCGGCGGCATGGCCGGTTACGCCACCTTTCTTACAGTACTTGCCATGCTGGTATTCATTCCGCCGGTATTGGCCACGGGGGCTGCCACTTACCTCAATGCAGCACTCGGCACCCAGCTGGACGGGCAGGCCGTAGCCTTGGTGATCGTGGCCCTGGGTTATCTGCTTGGCATTCTCAACATCAAGCTCAACGCGTGGGTAACCGGAACCTGCCTATTCCTTGAGGTCGCTGCGCTGATGGTGATCGTGGTGTTGGGCTTCGGCCATGCTCAGCAACCGGTCAGTAGCCTGCTCAGCCCTGTCGCGCTCGATAACGGGGTGTTGCACGCGGCCCCTTGGGCGTTGGTGATTGGTGCGGTTGGCACAGCGCTGTTCTCCTTCAATGGTTACGGGGGCGCGGTGCTGCTTGCCGAAGACATGAAGTGTGGCGGGCGAGGCATCCCTAAAGCGGTGCTGTGGTCACTGGTGCTGGTTGTGGCCATCGAAGTGATCCCGCTGGTTGCGCTGTTGGTCGGGGCGCCTTCGCTTGAAGCGATGCTGGCCAGCCCGGACCCCATCGGCTACCTGCTTACCGCCCATGGCAACGAAACACTGTCTCGACTGGTAAGCGCCGGGATATTTCTTTCGGTGTTCAATGCCATCATCGCCCTGGTCATCCAGAGTGGGCGCGTGATCTACAGCAGCGGGCGAGATGAGCTGTGGATGCCAACCCTGAACCGAGCCTTCACCCGCATCCATGAAAAGTGGGAGTCGCCCTGGCTGGCCACGCTGTTCCTGGCCGTGCCTTCCGCAGCCTTGACTTTCAGTTCCAACCTGTCGGAGCTCACGTCCTTCACCGTCCTGCTGATCCTGTGCGTGTACCTGGTGGTCGGCCTGTGCGCGCTGTTCAGCCGAGTATTGCGCCGTGACCGTGAGCACCCGTACCGGATGCCGCTGTGGCCGCTTCCGGCAATGGTTGCCGTCATAGGTGCCGGGTACCTGTTGACGACCCTGCTGAGTACTGCTTCAACCCGGGACATCTTCATCATTGTTGGCATTCTGCTCACCTCCGTGTTGCTCTATGGCACTTACGGCAAGTTGAGCCCAGCATTCCAGAAACTTTAAGCGAGAGACATGATGCGAGCACGCGACTTCGGTATCACGCTGGGCCTTGGCACGCCGGGCCCGCACAACGCAATTACGGACGTACCTGGTGTGCGGGTCGGCCACGCTACCTTGAACAAGACCCATGACGGAAAACCTGTGCGAACCGGGGTAAGTGTCATTGAGCCTCGCGATGGGCCCGCACGCTATCAGCCATGCTTCGCCGGCTGCCATGTGCTGAACGGCAATGGCGATGCCACAGGCCTGGAATGGATTCGTGAAGCGGGCCTTCTGACGACACCCATTGCCACTACCAACACGCACAGCGTCGGTGTGGTGCGTGACGCCCTGATCGCACATGAGCATGCAACCTTGGCGGACACGTCGACCTACTGGTGCATGCCTGTGGTGATGGAGACCTACGATGGTGTGTTGAACGATATCTGGGGCCAGCATGTCAATGCGGATCTGCTTCAGGAAGCGCTAAGTGCAGTCAGCACCGGGCCTGTAGCCGAGGGAGCCGTTGGCGGGGGTACCGGCATGATCTGCCATGAATTCAAGGGCGGTATTGGCACCGCGTCACGGGCGCTACCGGCAGAGCAGGGCGGGTGGACAGTGGGTGCCTTTGTCCAGGCCAACCATGGCCAGCGTCGCGAACTGAGGGTGGATGGCTATCCGGTGGGTCGGGTGCTGCTCGATCTGCCCTCACCATTCGCGCTGCAGGATACCCCAGGCATGGGATCGATCGTGGTTGTGCTGGCCACCAACGCGCCGTTGCTACCACATCAATGCCAGCGCCTGGCGCAGCGTGCTTCGTTGGGGATTGCCCGTACGGGAGGCGGCACTGATGATTCAAGTGGCGATATTTTCCTGGCGTTCTCGACGGGTAATACTGGGCTGGCGCCTGCCGACTACAACCGCCGTGATCTACCTATGACGACGCAAGTCGAGATGGTCAACAACGACCATATTTCGCCGTTATTCGTGGCGGCGGCCGAGGCCGTAGAGGAGGCCATCATCAACGCTATCCTGGCCGGTCGATCCATGCAGGCAGAAGATGGGCGAGAGGTGCCAGCCCTGAGCGGCGCGCGCTTGGTCGTGGCTCTTGAGGAAATGGGCTGGAAGCCCAAGGGTTGATGCTTGAGTACAGATGTTCTCCTGTCGACTAGCCCTTGTAGGTAGACTGTGATCAATGGTCTTATCCCGCGCCTAGCCCAACTGGTACTGAAAAATGAACCGCCCGCTGTTTGTTTCCATGGATGGACCGAAGGGCACCGGCAAAACCACATTGCTGGAGGCCGTTACCCAAGCCCTGAGGGCTGACAACAAGACGGTAATCCGCCTTTGCGAAAAAAAGAGCGACCCCTACAGGGGGGAAACCATGGCCCTCGTCAACAAACTCGTCAGAAGCCCGTCTCGGGAGTTGGAGTTGCGGGTTTGTGAGCGCTTTGCTGAAAGCCGTGCCTGGATTTCCCGGCACGTGCTGCCCAGGCAACCAGCGGGCAGTATTATCTTGATCGATCGCTGGTACCCGTCTGATGCCGCATTTCGCCGCACAGTCCCGTTCGCCGAGATCTTGCGCTTGAACATCGATCGCGATGTGCGCGTGCCAGATTTGCATGTCGGGGTTGTCACGGCCGCTGATACGTCATGGGCCAGGGCTGCGGCACGCACGCGTGGGCTGGGCAGTACGGTGATCCATAGCCTGGATGAGCAGGTAGCATGTACCGAGGCGTTCGAGCGCGCGGTCACAGACCATGGTTGGGTTCTGTGCCGTAATGAAGGAACCATCGAAGAGGCAACCAAGCAGGTGGTTTCCGAGATCGATAAAGTGTTTTGCACTCAGGAGGCTTTTTTCGCAAAGTAGCCTTTCTCTCATGAGGTTGTATCTTTTCACTATTCTTAGTGGGGGCGCATTTCCTTGGTCCGCAGTAGCGGAAGTTGATAACTCAATGCCGTTTTATATCTTTAATGTATAAAACGTCCTGGAGCGACCATGGCTAATCGACGTAAGGTACAAGGTGTTCGTAATTACGATGGCCCGGCAGGCGGTTGGGGTGCCCTGAAAGCGACCGCGACGGCGGTACGAGAGCAGATGGACACTTTGAAGGCGCCCCTCACGCTCATGCGCACCAACCAGCCAGATGGCTTCGATTGCCCTGGATGCGCCTGGCCAGACAAGGAGCACAAGTCGACCTTCCAGTTCTGCGAAAACGGCGCCAAGGCCGTGACCTGGGAAGCCACCAACAAGCGCGTCACGCCCGAGTTCTTCGCCACCCACCCAGTGACCACGCTACTGCACCGCACCGACTACGAGCTGGAAGACCTGGGGCGGTTGACCCATCCGTTGGTCTACGACCGCGCCAGCGACACTTACCAGCCAGTGGAGTGGGAACAGGCCTTCGCCCGGATCGGTGAGATCCTCCGCAGCCTGGACCCCAACCAGGTGGAGTTCTATACCTCCGGCCGTGCCTCCAACGAGGCCGCCTACCTGTACCAGCTGTTCGCCCGGGCACTGGGTACCAACAACTTCCCCGACTGCTCGAACATGTGTCACGAGCCGACCAGCGTTGGCTTGCCGCGCTCCATCGGCATGGGCAAGGGCTCGGTGTCGCTGGACGATTTCGAGTCGTGCGAGCTGGTGATTTCCATCGGTCACAACCCCGGCACCAACCACCCACGGATGATGGGTACGCTGCATGAAATATCGCGCCGCAAGGTACCGATCATGGTCCTGAACCCGCTGCGCGAGCGGGCACTGGAGCGCTTTGCCGACCCGCAGGACATGATCGAGATGGCCACCTACGGCTCGACCCGCATCGCCTCGACCTATCTGCAGGTCAAGGCTGGCGGCGATGCGGCCGCGATCAAGGGGGTGATGAAGTCGCTGCTGGAAATGGAGGACTCCGTCGGCCAGGTGCTCGACCATGAGTTCATCGAACAGCATACCAACGGCTTCGACGCGCTCAAGGCTGACCTGCTGGCGACTGCATGGCCTGATATCGAACACGCCAGTGGCCTGGCCAAGGTCGAGATGGAGAAGGTGGCAGCGGCTTACGCCAAGTCCAATGCGACCATCGTCACCTACGGCATGGGCATCACCCAACACAACGAGGGCACCGCCAACGTCCGCCTGATCTGCGACCTGCTGATGCTGCGTGGCAACTTCGGCAAGCCCGGCGCCGGCATCTGCCCGCTGCGCGGCCATTCCAACGTGCAGGGCAACCGGACGGTGGGCATTACCGAGAAACCATCCCCCGCATTCCTGAGCAAGATCGAGCAAGTGTTGGGTTTCAAGCCACCGGCAGAGCATGGGCATGATTCGGTGCAGGCGATGCAGGCAATGATCGCCGGTACTTCGAAAGCGCTCATCTGCCTGGGCGGCAACTTTGCCGTGGCGCTACCCGACCCAGGCCAGTGCTTCCCGGCCATGGGTAAGCTGGACTTGAGCGTGCACATCGGCACCAAGCTCAACCGCACCCACCTGCTGGTGGGCAAGGAGACCTACCTGTTCCCCTGCCTGGGCCGCACCGAGCTGGACGTGCAGAACGGCGCACGGCAGTCGATCACGGTCGAGGATTCCATGTCGATGGTGCATGCCTCGGCCGGCAAGCTGAACCCAGCGTCGGCGTTCCTGCGCTCGGAGCCTGCTATCGTAGCGGGCATGGCCCAGGCGACGCTGCCGGACAGCCCCGTACCCTGGCT
>Ga0182745_1004711_pt1 | contig 11314 bp, 9 predicted proteins | sample eDN3rd30CKraftBY_FD_128523 | JGI IMG/M metagenome (GOLD analysis project Ga0182745, IMG submission 128523) | Enriched backyard soil microbial communities from Emeryville, California, USA - eDNA 3rd pass 30_C Kraft BY (version 2) (version 2) | ecosystem: Environmental > Terrestrial > Soil >... | reverse complement strand
TATATTCTAAGAGTATGAAAGCATCAGTAGATTATGAAGCACCCGGGAATCTAGTTGTCGGTGCCAATATCGCTGGATTTGTAAAAGTAGCAGATGCGATGATCGCACAGGGAGTAATATAAGTTATAGGACTAAATCAACACTATTAAATAACAAAAAGTCACCAATTGGTGGCTTTTTGTTATTTTGTGAGAAGCTATATTTTAAAAAATACCACCAATTGACCTACCCAGAATGAGTAATTTTTCCTGCTGGCTATCTGGTAAATATGAGACGACAGGGGGGTATTTTTAAATGGAAATGCAAACGAATAAGGGCAGCGCTAGTTACTTTAAGAACGGCCAAAATGATGATGTATGGAGTTAATTCTTTTAATCATTTAGAAGTTTTAAGTTTTACACATAGTAATCAGGCTGCCCTTGATCAATGGATTAAGGTATTTCAAGAACATGGAGTTAAAATCTACGAAAGATAAGAAAGAGAAGCAGGAGAAAAAAACAAAAAGATGAAGTCAGTCTATCCAAGTAAATTTCATAATAAAAGTAATTGCATTAAGTCAAATCCACCTAGTTCTATATGAATGGTGGATTTTTTTTGCAAACAATTAGGCAAACCAAACAGAATTCAATAAAACGTATATTTTCATGATTGGGATCGAACTTATGTGTTTGAAATCTATAAAAATATAAAAAATTGTAAAAATAATAAAAAAACCAATTGACTAAATCTTCTAAATTATTTAGACTTTACGTTATAAAGTATCAACTTCAAAATAATTAATATTTTGAAGTTGATACTTCAATATACAGAAAGGGGCTTTAGTGATTGAGATGATCCATGTGAAGAAAATTTTTTAGTATGGGGGCTTAAAATGATTTCACATAATGAAGTGGCCTATATGTCAGCGAGAGAATTAGCTTCAAAAATCAAAGACCTTGAATTTTCCCCAGTAGAAGTGACAGAAGCCTTTATCCAACGTATTGAGGAAAGAAATAAGAGTTTAAATGCTTTTGTCTATTTTGGATATCAAGATGCATTGATCAAAGCGAAAGAGGCGGAACGTCTTTTGTTAGCTGGTGAGGATGTGGGCAATTTTCATGGCGTACCTTCTGCCTTAAAAGATTTGTTTGGGGCAAAGCCTGGCTGGATTTCTACCTTTGGGGGCATAAGGGCATTTAAAAATAACGTAGTTAACCATTATTGTGCCTATGGGGAACGTTTTGAAAGAACCGGTGGTATTTTACTAGGTAAGACAAATAGTCCAGTCTTAGGTTTTCGTGGAGTAACAGATAATTACTTGTTTGGACCAACACGAAATCCATTTAATTTAAGTAAAAACGCAGGGGGATCTTCTGGCGGTGGAGCGGCTGCAGTTGCTGATGGCCTTGTTCCAATTGCTCAAGGATCTGATACCGGCGGATCGACTCGCATCCCAGCAGCATGGTGTGGGATATATGGTTTTAAGCCTTCTGGGGGACGCGTACCATTCTTAGGGCGGCCTAATGGTTTGAGAACTTACATATCCTCCACAGAAGGAACATTAACTCGGACTGTTGAGGACGCTGCGCTAGGTCTTAGCATGTTAACAGGGTATGACTTTCGGGATCCATATTGTCTAGATGAAAAAGTGGACTACCTCACAGCATTAAAGGGTTCTATCAAAGGATGGCGTATTGCTTACAGTTCAAATTTTGGCGTTTACCCGGTTGATCGTCGTGTTGCTCATAGCGTTGCAGAAGCTGTAAAAGTATTCCAACAGGCAGGAGCATCCGTTGAAGAAGTAGATATCGGTATTCCCTATGATCAAGGTATGTTAAGTGAACTCTTTAATCGGATTGTAATGAGAGGGTCTATTTCCATATTCGAAAATTATAAAAGTAAGGGAATTGATTTATTAAAGGATCATCGAGAAGATTTGCCTCCTCAGTATCTTGAATGGATAGAGAAAGCATACCAGATGAACATGATCGATGTTAATCAAGACGAAATTATGCGTACTACTATCTATGACAAGGTTCAAAACGTATTTAATGATTATGATTTATTAATAACACCAACGGTAGCCACCCTCCCAACAGAAAATGGCTATGATGGAAACACGGTTGGGCCAAGTCAAATTAACGGTGTAGAAATAGATTCTTTAATTGGATGGTGTATGACCTATATTACCAATTTTACCGGTCATCCTTCTGCATCAATCCCTGCAGGGCTTGCGGACCAACTTCCTGTTGGAATGCAAATAATCGGAAAACGATATGCGGATACCGATGTTATTACAGCTAGTGCTGTATTTGAAAAGCTAAAACCATGGGATCAAATTTATGAGATTTGTAGAAATCGCATCTTAGACAATTATCAAATATCCTCAAGAAATTAAACTACTTAATAAATATAATTTGGGAGGAACATTAATGGGGCGTTTGCGCGAGTTCTCACAAAATAAGTATTTTATCCTTTTTATTCTATTTGCAGGGTGGATGGTTGCATATTTAGACCGGATGGTCATGAGTGTAGCCCTTACGTCAATAGGGGATGACCTACATTTAAGTCCTGCATCATTAGGAATTGTTCTTAGTGCATTTTTTGCTGGTTATGCATTAATGCAAATTCCAGGCGGTTATTTGGCAGACAAGTTCGGTTCAAAAAGAGTAATGGTTGTATCACTTATTGCGTGGTCATTGTTCACGGTGTTTACAGGCTTTGCATGGTCATTAACTTCTTTGCTCATCATCCGCTTCTTATTCGGAGTTGGTGAAAGCGGATTCCCTGCAGCCAGTTCAAAAGCTATTGCCGAATATTTTCCAAAAGCAGAACGGGCGAAAGCTCAGTCCACAATGTTATCTTCCAACGCTTTTGGCGCTGCCTTAGCTCCTCTCTTTGCAGCACCAATGATGCTGGTGTTGGGGTGGAGAAACATGTTTATGGTAATTGGATTAGCAGGAATTGTTCTCGTTGCTGTTTATTCGATCATTCTAAAGAAGCCAAAACAAAAAACAGATGATTCTAATCAGATAAAAAATAAAGAGATTTCTATGAAGGACCTTCTGCGAAATTCAACGATGTGGAAACTAGTTATTGCATGGTTTGGATTAGATGTTGTTATTTGGGGATTTGCATCCTGGCTGCCTTCCTACCTTTTAAAAGTACGTGAATTGGATCTTCTGCAAGCTGGTTTTGTTTCATCATTACCATTTTTTGCAGGAGGAATTGCGATGGTACTAGGAGGATGGGTAGTTGATAAATATTTTGTAGGCCGAGAAAAATACTTTGCGATTGTTGTGACAGTACTGGGAGCTCTGTTTCTTTACCTTATGTTTAAAACTCCATCCCTTCAACTGGCAGTTACCTATCAAATAATATCAGCCTTTTTCTTATATGCAGGGTTCGCAGGGATTTGGTCATTACCGCTAAAATTCCTTCCTACTGCCGTTATGGGATCTGCTGCCGGCATGATAAATTTTGGCGGGCAGTTAGCTGGCTTTGTTTCTCCAATGATCATGGGCTTTTTAATTACTGCCTTTAATGGTTCTTACGATGCTGCATTCTATTTTTTACTCCTTTCTTCTGTTATCTCTGTGATAGCCTGCTTTACACTAGGTGATACTAAAAAATCACTAGAATCAAATGTAAAAAGTGCATAGGTAGTTAAGTTGCTATATCAATTAAATTTAATGAAAAGAGGTAGTTTCTATGAAAATAGCTATAGCACAGATTGCTCATGAAACTAACACATTTTCGAATGTGCCAACGACAGTCGAACTTTTTAAAAGCTGGGAATGGGATTACAAGGAAAAAATTATAGAAAGACATCTAGGAGTTGATGATTATGTAGGGGGCATGATTGATAAATGCAACCAACTAGGTATCGAAATCGCCCCAACCTTTTCAGCCTTCACTGGTCCATCAGGAATGATCACGAAAGAGACCTATGAAACATTAGAAAACGAGTTAATTACCGGCATCCAAAATGCAGGAGAGGTAGACGGAATTTGTCTAGCCTTACACGGGGCTGGTGTTGCTGAAGGAGTCGATGATTTAGAAGGGTATTTACTAAAATCCCTCCGAAAATCGATTGGATATAAGATTCCTATTGTTGTAACATTAGATTTACATGCAAATGTTACAGAATTAATGGTGCAAGAGGCAACTGCTCTTTTAGGAGTTAATTTTTATCCACATACGGATTCTCATGAAAGAGGAAAAGAAGCCATTGAGTTACTAGAGCAAATCATCCAAGGTAAAATAGATCCAGTAATGCATCTAGAAAAGCTGCCTCTAATCATTCCTACTTCAACAACCTATGTATCGCCAGCAAAGGATATTAATGAGTTATGCTGGGAATTAGAAAAGGACCAGAATGTAGTGGATTGTACATTCTTCCATGGGTTTCCCTATACAGATATTCCTGATGTCGGCGTTACAATCCTTACGATAACAAACGGCGATACTTTATTGGCTCAAAAAGTGGGAGACAAGGTAGCAAGCACTATTTGGGAAAAAAGAATGGAGTTTCGTCCAGACCTGCCAACACCTGAAGATGGAATTCAACAGGCTTTATCTAAGCAGGGCCAACCGATCGTAATTAACGAAACCTCGGATAATCCGGGTGGAGGGACACCAGGGGATGGAACATTCTTATTAAAAGCAATGGTTGAAGCGAATGCTCCAAAGACATGCTTTGGATTTATTTACGACCCTGAAGTCGCAGAGTTGGCTCACCAAGCAGGTCCAGGATCATATATAAATGTAGAATTGGGAGGCAAAACAGATTTATTACACGGCCGACCTTTGTCACTAAAAGTTTATGTAAAGAGTTTATCGGACGGTCAGTTTTTCCAAACTTCTCCTATGTGGAAAGGTATAAAAGTAAATCTTGGAAAATCTGCGAGAATACAAACCGAGAATGTAGATATCATTGTTTGCTCGGTAAGGGCTCAAACGTTTGATGAGCAGGTGTTCTTACTTCATGGTATTGATGTAGCAGAATATAAAGTTGTAGCGTTAAAATCAAGTCAGCACTTTAGAGCAGCATTTCAGTCAATTGCAGAAGAAATTATTACAGTCGATTCACCAGGTTTAAGTACATGTGATTTCTCGTCATTTGATTATAAACGAATCAATCGGCCAATCTTCCCTTTAGACGCTGTACAAGATTATAAAAAGCAGGCATCAAAAGTTTAATAATTAATTTCAATATAAAAGATGTGAACTTGTAGGCTCCAATTCAAGGAGAACATCATCTAGAAAGGTAGATCAGAAATGGAACCTATTAAAGAACTCATTCGAATAAATTATAATACGCTAACCAATCGTCAAAAAATTGTTGCCAAATTTATATTGGATCATCCACAACAAATCGCATTCCAAAAGGCAAAAGAAGTTGGGGAGTTGACATCTACCAGTGAAACTACAGTGATACGTCTCTGTTATGCGCTTGGATATACAGGTTTTAGTCAATTGCAAAAGGAAATTCAGACAAGCTTATTAGAAAATGGACAAACAGATCCATTAGGGAAGTATAGAGTATCAACTGGGGCCCTTAGCCAGAATAATGATGATCTTATCAAACAAATCAAAGAACGCGATATGGCTTTTATAGAAAAAACCCTGGATTCTTTGAACGGGGAATTATATCAAAAAATTATCGATGCCATTCTCTATTCAAAAAAAAGATGTGTCATCGGTATGAGAAGTTCGTATGCAGCTGCTAATTGGCTCGCGTTTAGCTTAAATATTGTAAAAGGAAACACCCATCTGTATCGAGGTGAAATTGACGACGCCATTTCTTTAATTTCGGACATGGACCAGGACAGCCTGGTTATCGCCTTCTCTTTTCCGCGTTATGCAGAAGAAACCATTTCGTTTGTCAAGGCCGCTAAGAAAAAGGGAGCAAAAATAATTGCGATTACCGATAATGAAATATCTCCGTTAGGAGCATTTGCGGATTTGTTGATAAAGGTTTATACACCCTCTCCTACAGGGCTAAATGGAATGGCTACCATGTTTTCCTTGCTGAATGTGATTGTATCTGGCGTTGCCTCCTCGAAGTGGGAAGAGGTACAAAATCGTATAAATGATTACCAACAAACCAGCGAACAGTTTTTCCCATTTTTTAAGCATGAGAACGATTTAAACTAAAAACATTAATAGTGAAAGGGACTATGATATGAACATTGATAAAGTGGAAATATCTAGACTGAAAATGCCGCTTAAACAACCATTTGAAACGAGCTTTGGACGTTTGACGTTTAAAGACTTTCTCGTAGTAAGTATTCATAGTGGAGATTTTGTCGGATATGCTGAGAGCGCTTCCCTTCCTTATCCTATCTATAATGAAGAAACAACGGGAACTGTCAGTTATATCCTTAAGGAATTTCTAATACCTAAATTGTTTTCCGTTGAAAGAATCAAACATCCTACTGAGATCCACAGACTATTTCAGCCAATTCGACGGAATAACATGGCTAAAGCAGTTATTGATGGAGCAGTTTGGGATTTATATGCAAAACATCAAGGGATATCACTTGCGACCGCTCTCGGCGGTGATAAAAAAGAAATCGATGTAGGCGTCAGTATCGGAATCGAAGCTACAGTGGGAAAAGTGCTAGAGAAAGTGGAGCGCTTTATTGCTGAAGGTTACAAAAAAATTAAAGTGAAAATCAAACCTGGTCATGATATTGAAGTAGTTCGTGCCATTCGGGAACAATTTGGTCCCGATGTCCCTTTGATGGCAGATGCAAACTCTGCCTATTCATTAGATGATGCCCCTATTCTAAAACAATTGGACCAGTTTAACCTTATTATGATTGAGCAGCCATTGGCTCACGATGACATTATTGATCATGCTAAGCTTCAAAAACAGCTATCTACACCAATTTGTCTGGATGAAAGTATTCATTCAGTAGAAGACGCTAGAAAAGCTATTGAACTAGGAAGTTGTAAAATTATCAATATAAAGGTTGGAAGAGTTGGAGGACTGACAGAAGCAAAAAAAATACATGATTTATGTAAATCTAACAATATACCCGTTTGGTGTGGAGGTATGCTCGAAGCGGGAATCGGTCGTGCACATAATATTGCCCTTTCGGCACTCGACAACTTTAGCATCCCAGGGGATACATCTGCTTCTGATCGTTATTGGGCTTATGATATTGTTATGCCAGAGATTATGTTATCTCAACCAGGTCGTCTTCAAGTACCTGATTCGCCTGGTATTGGTTATGAAATCAACACATCTGTATTTGAACAATATCTGATCAGTAAAGAACATTTTACAAATGAATTGATAGTCAAATAATTGAGAATAAATCATACGTATAGGAGGGGTTACATTGTTTGATTTTATTATAAAAGGTGGGCAAGTTTTTGATGGTACAGAGAATCCATGGACGAAACTGGATATAGGTGTTCAAAATGGGGTAATTAGTAAAATGGGTGATTTAAGTAACGAACAGGCTGCAACGGTGATCGATGCAAAGGGTCAAGCTGTTTCCCCAGGATTTATCGATACGCATGTCCATTCTGATTTACTCTGTACAAAACCTGAAATTCACCATATTAAAGTATTACAAGGTGTGACTACAGAATTATTTGGACAGGATGGTATTTCCGTAGCTCCGGTTTCTGAAGAAACTAAACCTCTTTGGCAAAAGCAGCTAAAAGGACTCAATGGAGATATCGGTGATTGGCCATGGAACACAATCGACGAATACCTCCAATTTTTGGAGAATTCCGATATCGCTGGAAATGCCGCCTACCTCGTGCCACATGGAGCCGTTCGGACACTTGTGATGGGCTTTGATGGACGTCAGGCGACACAAGAAGAAATGGATCAAATGCAACTCCTTGTCGAAGAGGGGATGAAGCAGGGAGCTGTAGGGGTATCTTCGGGACTAGTCTATCCTCCTAATGTGTTTTCCAATAAAGAAGAATTAATTGCCATCTGCAAAGGGGCAGCGAAATATGAAGGTTGCTTTGTGGTCCATATTCGTAACGAGAGCAATCACTCCCTAGAAGCATTGGATGAGGTCATTGATGTTGCTCGTCAATCAGGTGTTCGTCTTCATGTCTCTCATTTCAAGGTCGCAGGTAAAAAAAATAGAGATAAATTTGTCAAAGCGCTTGAAAAAATCGACCAGGGCCGTAATGAGGGAATCGAAATCACGTTTGACCAATATCCGTATACAGCTGGATCAACGGTTTTCCACGCTATTTTACCTCCTTGGATGCATGCAGGAGGAACTTCTGAACTGTTAGAAAAATTACAGGAACCGGATATTCGAGAAAAAATCAAACAAGAACTTAAGGATAATGAGGACTACGAAAACTGGGTCCTAACCTGTGGCTGGGAAAATATTATTATTTCTGCTGTTTCTACAGAAAAAAACCGCTGGGCAGAAGGCAAAAATATGATTGAAGTGGCAGAGATTTTAGAAGCGGGTCCTGCAGAGGCGGCCTTTGATTTATTAATTGAGGAGAATGCGGGAATTACGATGGTCGTTCATTGGGGCGATGAGAAAGATGTTATTTTTGGAATGCAGCACCCCCTACAGATTGTTGGGTCAGACGGTATTTTTGGCGGGAAGCCCCATCCTAGACTTTACGGAACATATCCACGAGTTTTAGGAAGATTTGTGCGTGAAAAACAGGCGCTTTCCCTAGAACAGGCTGTGCGTAAGATGACTGGAGCCCCTGCTCAACTGCTTCGTTTAAAAGATCGAGGATTCCTTCGAGAGGGTTATGCTGCGGATATTGTGGTGTTTGATCCCAAATTAGTCAATGACAAATCATCCTATCAAAGCCCGCTAGAGGAGCCTGTTGGAATCAATTACGTTCTTGTAAATGGGCAACTGACTGTTAAGGAAGGCAAATATATAGGGACTACCGCAGGAAGAGTTCTGCGACAGGAGAATAGTAATGCAAGAAAAGTTTACGTATAAGATAATTACAGAGTTTGATTCACTATCAGACATTGTTGAATTGCAAAAAATAGTTTGGGGAGAAGAGGTAGTCACCTCTCTCCCACAAATGGTGGCTGCCATTCACAACGGCGGGGTAGTCATTGGTGCATTTGCAAAGGAAAGTAATAGACTAGTAGGATTTTGCTATGGATTTGCCGGTTTCAGTAACCTTAGTAAAAAGCCTTATCTCTGTTCACATATGATGGCTATACATTCCCAATACCGCAATCAAGGAATCGGTGAAAAATTGAAAATTAAACAGCGAGAGTGGGCAATTGAATATGGTTATGAAAAAATCATTTGGACTTTTGACCCTCTTGAAGTTAAAAATGGATATTTGAACCTTTCCAAACTTGGTGGGTATGTAAAAACGTATATTAAAGCTTATTATGGTTACATGAATGATAAATTAAATAAAGATTCTCCTTCCGACCGTTTTTTGCTGGAATGGGATCTTTTGTCTGAGCCAGTTAAAAATGCGCTTGAGGGAGACCGTAGCCATCAAGAAAGATGGAAAAAGTATGAAAAAATATCTGACATTAGGTTTGACGGGGAACTGCCTATACCTTGCGATGATACAAAATTTCAGCCTAATTCTTCAGGTTTTCTGTTACCTATTCCAAAAGAGGTGCGGCAAATTAAAAAAGATTCACCTGAGTTGTTCCAACAGTGGCGATCACACACAAGGAATAAACTAAGTGAGGCCCTATCAAGTGGCTATCAAGTCACTGGTTTGATTCCAGAGAATTATATCGCATATTACGTGCTAGAAAGAAGTGATTCTTCTGCATAATACACATATAAACATTAGTCTAATTAGCATCAAAGAATGGGTGAAGAATAACAACACCCTTCTGCTGGATAATTACGACAAGTTACATGACTTGGCAGAGGTTAGCTGGAAGGAACAAAAAACCAGGGACTTCATTTGTAATGAACTTGATAAACTTGGTCTTCCATACGAAACATCCAATAATCATTGTGGAATAGTGGTTAAATGGAATAGCGGTACTCCTGGCCCAACGATCGCTTTACGGACGGACATGGATGCATTATGGCAAAATGTTGATGGCGTATGGAAAGCAAATCATTCCTGTGGGCATGATGCCCATATGACCATGGTCTTAAATACACTTCGTTGTTTAAAGGAATCCAATTTTAAACCGGATTGTGGCTGTCTCAAAATTATTTTCCAACCAGCTGAAGAGACGGGTAAAGGTGCTCTTGCAATCATAAATGATGGAATTGTCGATGAAGTGGATTTCTTGCTCGGTATTCATGTTAGACCTGCAATCGAAATTGAGATGGGGCAAGCCTCTTCAGCAATTTACCATGGTGCTGCCACTCTATTAAAAGGAAAAATTATAGGGATTCAAGCCCATGGAGCAAGACCGAATTTGGGCATTAATGTGGTTGATTCACTTGGTGCAATCATTCAAGCGGTTAATTCAGTTAAAGTGGATCCAACTATACCAAGTTCAGCCAAAGTGACACAAGTGAATGCCGGAGGGGAAAACATCAATGTGATTCCTGATTCAGCTGAATTCAGTATTGATCTTAGGGCACAAACGAATAAGGCTATGGAAGCCTTAATAAATAGTGTAATGAGAGCGGTCAAATATGCAGGAGAAGCCAATGGCGCTGAAGTACAACTTGAAATTGTGGCACAAATGGCTGCAGCTGAGAAGAACACCTATATGGAAAAAATAGTTGGAGAAGCGGTACGCCAAGTACTTGGTGAAAACGCACTTGCTTCTCCTCCGGTCACTCCGGGGGGTGAAGACTTTCATTTCTATACAAAGAAGAGACCTGCTATTCAAGCAACGATGGTAGGCCTAGGTACAGACTGTGAACCAGGTCTTCATCACCCCAATATGAAATTTAACTTAGAATCCCTGGGTGCTGGCGTAGCCATTTTAGCAACTTCAGTCATCAAGTTATTTGAGGACCAAACGAAAGAGGGTAAAGAATTGCAGAGTCTAAAATAAAAGGACTTAAGTACGGGTTCCAAAAGCACTAGCACCATTTGCATGAACAACCACAAGTTCTCACTTTGTGCATCCACTTTTTCTATTTAGAAGGTGGATTTTTTTATTTTGTAAATGAGAAGAAGTTTAGAATTGTAAAATGTTTAATTATTTGTTTTTTTGTGCATAGTTCAGAGGAAAATCATTTTTATGGAGGGCGTATTTAGTGGGAGAATTCACAAAAGAAATCGTACCATTACCTTTGGATTTTTATGATCAGCCCACCCTTGAACTGGCAAAGGCATTGCTCGGATGCCTCCTTGTAAAAGAAACGAGTGAGGGGATGGCAGCAGGATACATAGTTGAAACAGAGGCTTATATAGGTCC
>Ga0182745_1004704_pt1 | contig 11324 bp, 13 predicted proteins | sample eDN3rd30CKraftBY_FD_128523 | JGI IMG/M metagenome (GOLD analysis project Ga0182745, IMG submission 128523) | Enriched backyard soil microbial communities from Emeryville, California, USA - eDNA 3rd pass 30_C Kraft BY (version 2) (version 2) | ecosystem: Environmental > Terrestrial > Soil >... | reverse complement strand
TCCTCACGTTTGTCCGCAATTTCTTTTACCCATTTTCCTACTTGTGGACTTACACGTCCTTGACGCGTGCTTCCTAAGATAATCCCAATGTTTAATTTTTCAGTCATTGTTTCTTCCTCCTTCGTTTGTTTCCCAAATATTTTTTTCCAAAAACCCCATCTTTCACACCGCCTATATGTTTTAACAACTAATGTTTGTCTGTTTAAAACTTACTTACTCGTTTCTTTCCGAACAATTGGAGCTACCTCCGTCGCTAACAGCTCAATGCCCTCAGCTACTTTCTCAAACGGCAGCCCCCCTATGTCCATTTGTGCTAAGAAACGACTATGTCCAAAAATCTCATATTGGTGGAGAATTTTCTCGACAATCTGTTGTGGACTACCTGTCTTATGATAAGCGATGGTAGTGTCTAATTTGGTAAGACCGTTGATAACACTAGCATATTCCATGAATTTCATTAGCTTTTTAATTTGGACAAAATCTTAAAATTAATTTGGATTTTAGTCTATTCTCTTTATAATTTTTATCCCATTTTACCCCAATATATTGGACAGTTTATAACTCTCTAATTAGACCTTTTCTTTTCAAAGATCATTTTTATCTTCTAGATATTTTATACCTTCTAATAACTTTTGATAGCTTATCTGGAATCTTATAACCACCCTTTCTGAAAGAAATAAAATTTATTTTAAATGCAAAAAAGCGCTCTTCAAAAAGAATCTAATTAACACATAAAAATGTGTTCTAGACTCGTCCCAAAGAACGCTTGCGTTTAATCACATATCCGCTAATCCTAAAAATGGATTGCTAAAAAATATAGCAATAAAGTCGTTTAAAAATCTAAATGTTATTCAACAATCGCGCCCTATAATTGAATAACCAAAACATGACCTCAATCATGAAAACCTCCTAATTTATTAGCTTAAGTGAAAAGCCAGCAACTTTTTATTTAGTTGCTGGTCGATTTCTATCCAAAACAGAGCTATTAGGGCTTGAGGTTTACTTTCAATTTCCCATCATCCACTTATTAATTCTTTTATGTTTCAAATCATTATGCTGCTTTTTGTTCCTGAGCTACTTGAGTTTTAGGTTCGGCTTTCAGAATAAAGTAAAGTGCTATAAACATTAGAATTACCCCCGCTAAACGTTTCATATCAAAATGAATGACCGAATTTTCAAACCAGCCAAAGTTATCAATAATCATACCAGTTGTTAATTGGCCAACAATAACCAAAATAACGGCGGTACTTACTCCTATTTTCGGAACAGCAATAATCGTTAACACAACATATCCTAACCCAAAAAACGCACATAAAAGCTGCCAAGTGGGCACTTCAGATATAGCGATCATATCTACCTTTCCGAATAAGACAACTACAATTCCCATTATTATAGCTCCAAAAAAGTAGTTAACCATTGCACTTTCAAATGATCCGGCTTTTTTAGCAAAAGCTGGATTAATGGCAGACTGAGCTCCTAAAACGGCTCCAGATATAAGCGTGAGAATAACAATAAAAATCTCCATTAAATATTTCTCCTTTTTAATACACGAGGTATATCGATAAAGCTAATAATACAATCGCAATACCTTTGTTTTTACTAAACTTAATTCTAGAAGATCCAAGCCAACCTTTATGTTCTATTAATGCACTCATAGCTATTTGACCAAAAAGAGCAGCAATAACTGCAAGTCCTACTCCAATGACTGGCACACTAACAACAAGCATTAAATTATAAAAGCTACCTAAAGCACCACCAAGTAATTTCCACTTTGGTACTTTAAATGTCTGACTTAGATCTCCTTTACCAAAGAATAAGGTAATGAGAGTTACAGTCATAAACCCTATCATAAACATATAAAAAGTAGTTTCTATTGCTCCTATATTTCCTCCCAATGTTCCACCGATTGCGCCTTCTATACTTAATGAAGCACCTGCTATAAAAGCTACCAAACAATATAATACTTTCACGAATAATCTCCCTTTAAACAATATAAATACACATACATGTATAAAACCTATCCTCTTCTTACACATGTTTTAGAAAGTGCTTTAATATTTTCTCTACCTTTGATTTTTATTTACACTAACTCAGAACTGTTCAAGATTACTGGTTAGTCCTTCTTTCTAATTTCCCTACTTTACAAGATAAGGCAGGAACGTAAAATCTTTAGTGGCTACATGCTTTCAACACCATAGGTCCACCCTGGAATATAATGAAGCCACTCGAATTTCCACACCCCATTCTCACGGCGTAGCCGACTTTCATAACGTGCACCAAAAATCGGAGCATCTATGGTCTCTCTAGTCGGAGCGAATGGTACAACACGATAGATATCCATCGTTGCAGTATCCCCTGTAACGTTCACATGAAAGTTTGTTGCTGCGTGTTGCATATATGGTTGTCCTATACGCAAGAGTTTTAACAAACTGACAATCTCCCTTTGTCCATCCATCGGACCAAATGGAGACATGTCTGCTTTAGCATCCTCAGTAAATGTCGTTGTCAGTAGATCAAAATCAGCTTGATCTAATGCCCATGCATACCGAATATAAGTTTCAGCTATTTGCTCTTTATCAGTACCTTGCTCATCAGAATTTGGAAAAACTCGCCAAGGCGCATCCAACTCACTTAGTATGGCTGGAGCGTTTATTTTCTGACGCCACCCACCTCTGCCAGCATCTAAGTCCCAATTAAATACAAAATCTTGATTACCTTGGTACCAATCCAGTTCAAATCGAAGTTCGGAAATTTTCCAGCCCTCCGTGGTATGAATATAAGTGTTTGTAAAATGACCGCCAAACTGGAAATTATCAAGCTCCGACTCTCCTGTATCATTGGCGAGAACACCCATGAGGTATGCACTTTGTTGAGCAAGCTCACCAGAAACAGCAATGTAAGAGTTTGTTATTTTATAACGTACTATATCAATTTCCGGTATGCTTTGAGTCAAACCAGTTACAATCGCATCTGCACCTTTAAATTGTCCTAAATTACTAAAAATTGCTTCTGCATCAGAAGTAAAGTAATTTCTAATTGAAGAAACGTCATTTTCCTCAAGTGCCTTTGAAAATGTCAAAAAGATATGTTGAATCTCACTTCGGTTAGGGTTTTCTTTATTAGGTACTGTTTTAAAATTATCGTTTAACTTCACTTTCTCTTCATTCCCCTCATTATTTAACAGTAGTCAGATAACCATTATGGCTTTATATCAAAAATCATGTGCAGGAAAATAAGGTAAAATTTCTTCCCCGATTTCCTGAATGATTTCTTCCATTGGCCGTCTAGCAAAATAAGGAACAAATACCAAATGGTTAACTCCAATTGTTTGGAATTTATATAACAACTCCAATAAATAGTTCCTTCCTAAACGATAACCTAAAGGAATTTGGGTAGGTGCTTCATCGGGATTTTCCGATAAATCGATATACAAAGTTTGAGTAAACGGTTTAAATACTCCCGGTTGTTTCATATCTGACAGTACACGATAATCTTTTATTAATTTAGCCTGTTCTTCAATGTTCCGTGGATATTGAATCCAGCCATCACCATGTTCAGCAATCCACTCTATGGATTGCTGGCAAAACCCTGTCACCATGGTTGGAATGGAGTTAACAATTTTTGGCATTAACTTCATGCTTTCTCCGTCTATGGTACCAAAATCAGAATAAATAGTTGGATTATCTTCTTTAAGTAACCGATCAAGGAAACCAAATTTCTGCTTAAATAAATTCCCTCTATTTTCCCTGTCTATTCCCAAAGCAGTAAAGTCTTTTTTTCGGTCCCCAGAAGCCACCCCCAGAATAAGTCTTTCAGGATACAACCGATCGAAAGACGCCGCCATATTAGCCACTCGAACGGGATGACGGAGAGGTAGGACAATACTTGATGTTCCTAAAGCAATATGCTTTGTTTGGGCAGCTAAGTAAGTCAAATAAATCCATATATCATATAGCTGCCCATGATCATTAGAACTAAGATCATGCATCGTAACATCCCGCAACCAAATTGACGCAAATCCAAAATCCTCTATTTTCTGAGCCAGCTCCACTGTATTTTCCATTTTTGGTGGTTGATTTGTCATCGGTTCAAAAGGTGTTAGAAACCCAAGAGTCATTTTATCTTTTTGATACATTCGATTGAATGCCTTATGGTTTTCGAGACTCATATTAATCCCTCCATTTGAGTTATAGGCCTTTACCGATAAAACTTTCTAATTGTTGAATCACTTCTTCATTTCTACGGTAATAAGTCCATTGGCCAATTCGTTTCATTTCTAAAAGTCCGCTTTGCTGTAACAACGATAAGTATTGAGAAGTTGTTGACTGACCCATACCTATCTTATCTCGTATATCACCCACACAAACCCCTCCTAAGAAATCGTCACCCTTATGGATGTGGACTTGAGGAGGAAAATGTTTTTCCGGCTCTTTTAGCATTTGTACAATTTTCATTCTAGTTGCATTTGATAATGCTTTAAACATTTCCACAAATTTAGTCTCATTCATTTCTTGCTGACCTTCCATTATTCCCTTGTCTCCTTTCTTAAGACAAAAAACGCTCATTTTAAATACAACTATTTAATTTAGCATGTAGTTCAAGAAGAAGCCAAGGAGGAAGATTATAATTCACTAACAGCTTCTTTTAACAATTTAAAGGAACGTTTTCGTTTTTCAAACTCATAAATTGGTGTGATTGCCATTAGTTCATTAATTGGCAACTTGTTCGTTAATTCTTTTATTTTTTTAGCTACAGTTTCTCTAGAACCGATAATATATGTTTCTTTTACGTTTTCTATTTCTAGTTTTTCAGATGGATTTATAACATGTGACAATGCCTTTTCTGGATTTACTAGACGAGTAAGTTGCCCACGATGTAAGTAGTAATTAAACTGTAAGGCACTTTTGGCAATATTCTCTGCTTCTTCATCGGTATCTGCAACAATAATCTTCATAGTTACCAGCACTTTCGGTTTATCTAAATATCGCGAAGGCTTGAAATTGTTTACGTAAAGTGATACCGCTTGTTCCATTGCCCCTGGTTGGTAGTTAATAAACTGAGCAAAACCATAAGGTAATCCTTTTTCTGCTGCTAAATGGGCTGAAGAATAACTTGTACCAAGTACCCATAAATCTGGTTTTTTCTCTATTGCAGGTGTTGTTTCTAAACCTCTTAAAGGATGAATATCAGGTAGTTTGTCCTGTAGATATTCTAGCACTTGATCGATTTGTTCTGGGAAATGATCAACATTTCTATTTCTACTTCTTTCACCTTGCAAGGCAATGTTTGATAAATGGTGGCCACCTGGAGCACGTCCCACACCAAGGTCTACACGCCCCGGAGCAAGTGCACTCAACACCTTAAAGTTCTCTGCTACTTTGTAAGCACTGTAGTGTGGTAACATAACTCCACCGCTACCTACAATAATATTATCTGTTTTCGCTAACAAATGGCTAGCAAGAATTTCAGGTGAAGATCCGGCTAACGCATCAGAACTATGATGTTCTGATAACCAGTAACGGTGGTATCCTAATTTATCAGCATATTTTGCCAACTCCACCGATTGTGCAAATCCTTCTACTGCTGAAATACCTTCTAATAATTGAGTTTGATCTAATATACTAATTTTCATTTATTTTCTCCTTCCTATTATTTATTAGAATAACAACCGAATATCTATATATCGGAATTTATCGATATTAGGTTGAAAGTTATTGATCTATCGGAAAGACCAAAAGCTAAGTTAATCGCAATATTGCGATATGACGATATTACGATTTCCTTTTAATTTTGTCAACCAATACATTCTCGTTTAACTTTTCGTTTGTAGACAAGCTTTTACTCCAATATTAAATACAAAAGTACATTACTTTTCAATAAAATAAGTATCTAAATCTTATTCCACTAAATGGCCCTAAAATGGAAATAAGTGCTCAGTCCTTACTACAGGAAAGCGCCCGATTGTTGAAGATTATTTATCAACTAAGACCTGTTGAATTGCCCCCTAATGCTATCATTTTAATTATCAGGCTTGTTGTTGAGAGAGATTTTGAAAAATTAAAAACGCCATCTAGCAAGATAGACGTAAAGTATGACAAGCTTTAAAGAGGTTGATAACTCGCCTCACGTGATTTTACTTTCACACTAATTTTTGTAATATAATCTTTTTCCTCTTTTGCTGCAATCGAGTGCAGTAAATATTCCTCATAAATATCACCATCTAACGCCAACTGCTCCTGTTCTAAATAAGCGAGTAGCGTATTATAAGTCTCAGTCTGTGAGATTTCATCATAAGGTCCTTGATGATAAATGATCGCATAATGTCCAGCTGGTTTCATTCTTGCTGACGGGTCATCTAGACGACAAAATAGGTAGCTCACGCCTCCAGACTCCTTATTTAGAAAATCTTCTTTTGAATACACAATACCGTATGCGGCTGTACTTTTAACCCCAAGCTTTTTTAAAAATGGTGTAGATTGCTCGTAAAGTTCCTCCATTGATAACGACCAATCTATTTTCTCGTCGCTATACACAACAGGTTCAGCTGGTAATTGCTTCATCAAAACTTTACCAAATGAAACCTCCTCCATCTCTTTTGTCAGGGCAATAGTTCGTTCTAGGAAAAATTGAATGTCCTGCAATTTTTGGATTTCCCTTGCCACTTTTCCTTGCTGTTCCATTGCTAGTTGTTGCAAAGTCTGGATGTTAGGTGCATCAAAATACGTTTTTAGTTCTTTAATCGGTAGCTCAACGGCACGGAGCGATTGAATGGCTACAAATTGATCGAACTGATCAAATGTGTAGTAGCGATAGCCGTTATCAAAGGTGCCAGCTGGTTTAAATAAATCGATTTTATCGTAATACAGTAGCGTATCCTTATTTACTTCAAGTAATTTGGCAAATTCGCCCGTGGAAAATGTTTTTTCGAATGTACTTTTCATTTCTTTTCATTTCTCTCTTTACTCTAGAGTTACTCCATACCTTACACTATTCTTTGTGAACATAATACGAAATTATACATGAGACAAGCAATCGTTAATGTGTTGAACGCACAAAGGTTGATGAGGAAGAGTGCCATGGGATATATTGATCAATTAATTGAAAACTAAGGGTACGCAGCGGTTTTTATTGTGCTTGCCCTCGGGTTATTTAGCCTGCCAATCCCCGATGAAGTAATGGTACTACTTGTCGGCTATTTCACGAAAATTGGACTGTTACATTATAGTTTTTCTTTCCTAGCTGTTTTTAGTGGGTCACTGATAGGCATGTTTATTAGTTATGAGATAGGAAAAAGAATCGGTCGTCCACTACTAATTTGGCTTGGTAAATGGTTTAGTTTCTCACTGAAATGGAGTAATAAGGCAGAACGCTGGATTCAAAAATACGGATCCCCGGCCATTATCGTCAGCTATTTTATTCCTGGCATGCGCCATGTTACGGGGTACTTTTGTGGAATTTCGCATATGCCTCTAAAATCGTACATGCTATATGCTGGGGTGAGTGCTTTACTTTGGAGTCTACTATTTTTAACAATCGGACGAATATTTTAATCAGTTTAAGAGAAAGGTTTTTTAGAAATGACAAAACAAAATGAACAAATTACATTAGCCCCTGTACCGCAGGAAGAGCTAGCAATATTTAAGGAAGAATTACAAGAGGCATTTATGAAAGGGTTACAAGATAGTTTTCAAGAAGCAGAGGATCCAACAGAAATGGGACCAATCCCCTCCGATGAGGATTTCGAGCATTCGCTCACTGCAAAAGATTCGGTTGTGCGTCAAATTGTACTAAATGGCGAAAGAATCGGTGGCGTCGTATTGAAAATTAATAACGACACACAGCGAAACGAAGTGGACTTCCTGTATATAAAGGCGAATGCAAACGGCAAAGGTCTTGGTACAAAGGCATGGGAAGCGATAGAAGCAACGTTTCCAAAGACGAAGGGTTGGGAGCTACACACACCGTATTTTGAAAAGCGTAATATTCATTTTTACGTGAATAAATGCGGCTTTAAAATTGTCGAGTTTTATCACCAAGGCAACCCGGGGCCGAATGTTGAAGGCGAAGAGCCGGAATCGGATGAAGAGTATGAATTTTTCCGTTTTGAAAAGGTCATGGCGAAAGTGAGCAGTGAATCATAATGCAAGGGAAAATCTCACAGCTTTGGATTTTGATGAATCGCAGTCAAATGGCGAAGGGTCAATTAGTCCTTTTATTTTTTATAAGTATCGTAGAGGTGGCAGCTGGACTGACTGTGCCACTACTAACAATGAAGCTTATTAATCAAATTTCAGATACTGGTTTTGCATTAACGTCGCCCTTACCAGTCATTGGCGTTTTAATTGTACAGGCGATGCTTAGTGCCGTTACATTTTATATGATGCGTCGTTTAGGTGAAAGAGTTGTCGCGAATTTACGAACAGAAGTATGGGAGCATATGCTACATTTACGATTAACGTATTACGATGCGCATGAATCTGGCGAAACGATGAGTCGAATTACGCAGGATACAAACGTCGTGAAGGAGTTTGTAACGGAACAGCTCGTGTCGTTTGTATCGGGGCTTTTCGCGATCCTCGGTGCCGTTGTTGTTTTACTATGGATTGATTGGAAAATGACACTTCTGCTACTGATAGCTGTCCCACTGACAATTTTTGTGACGTATCCGTTAGGGGAAAAAATGTATGCCATCTCTAAAGCCAATCAAGATGAGCTGGCAGGATTCGGCGGACGATTTGGGAGAATTTTAACGAACATTCGCCTTGTAAAAGCTTCGCAAACAGAGCAGCAGGAGCTAGCAGGCGGAAAAAAGCAAATTCAGCAGCTGTACAAGTACGGGTTAAAAGAAGCAAAAATTGTTGCGATTCTTTCACCACTTATGACGTTGCTCATGATGGTTGTTCTTATTGCGATTTTTGGCTACGGTGGTTCACAGGTGGCTTCAGGTGCAATTAGTTCTGGCGAGCTTGTGGCAATCATGATTTATTTAGTGCAAATTATTATGCCATTTACACAAATGGCGACGTTCTTTACCGATTTACAAAAAACACTTGGTGCAACAGAGCGTATTGTTGAAGCACTCAATGAGAAGCGTGAAGTACAAGACGGGAAACCAGTATCTTCCACACCACTACCTATCCACTTCCAAAACGTATCGTTTAAATATAATGAAAAGTATGTATTAAATGACATGACATTTACGTTAGAACCAAATGAAACGACGGCCTTTGTCAGCCGAAGTGGTGATGGGAAAACGACGATATTCTCCCTTATTGAACGATTTTATGACGTGACATCAGGTGCGATACTTTATGGTAACGAAAACATTGATCAATTTAACTTAACAGAGTGGCGTGGGCTGTTTGGCTATGTAAGTCAAAATGCACCGTTATTAAATGGAACGATTCGTGACAACGTCATGTACGGGACGAATGGAGCAAGCGAACAAGAGGTACTTGCCGCATTAAAAGCAGCCTATGCCTATGATTTTATCATGCAGCTGGACAAACGCCTCGATACAGAGGTTGGTGAAGGCGGTATTAAGCTTTCAGGTGGTCAAAAACAGCGTATTGCGATTGCTCGTGCTATTTTACGAAATCCGAGAATCTTATTACTTGATGAGGCGATATCGAACTTAGATAACGAATCAGAGCGTGAAGTGCAGCTTGCCCTTCAAGCGTTAACGAAAAACCGGATGACGATCATCATCGCCCATCGATTATCCACGATTACAAGTGCAGACCAAATCCTTGTCTTTGAAGAAGGAAGCCTGTCAGGTCAAGGCACACATGAAGCATTACAAAAAACACATCCGTATTATCAACAACTTTGGCATAATGGTCGTTTGAAAGAAGATTAGACTAAAGGATGCAAAAAGGTTTCTAGTAAGTTACCTTCGTGTTCTCTTTGAAAGTAAAGACATTAAATCGTAAACACAATCATATTTCCGTCCCAAGTGAGGTGAAATCACTTGGGACTTTTTTAGCTTTTCACATTGTTATGCTCCCCCTATCGAGAATATCTAAAAGCACTCTAATGGGCAGAGCTAATAAGCCTTCAAAACATTAAATCTAGTAAAAGTCACTATCATTTAATTTTAAAATAGCCTTATTATCCATTTTGGTAGGAAGTAATCATCACTACACCCTATCAAAGTTTTCAAAACTATTCTGGGAATTATTTTTGTTTTGCAGCAAAAAACTCTGCTATCTTTTCCTGAGGAACCCCCGTACTAAACGATAAAGCAAATTGGTTCATACTATCTTGAATCGCAGTATCGAGTGAAGTATTCTGCCACGTTTCAAAAAGGTCTTTCTGCTGTTTGATAGTAACTCTATGATTTATAGCAATTCTGCGTGCAAAAGATTCAGCAGTTGCCTTCAATTCAGATAATTCTACCAGTGCATTCAAAAAACCAAACTGATTTATTTCTACTGCGCTGACAGCGTCACCTGTAAGCAGCATCTCTTTTGCACGGCTTAGCCCAATATGCTGCTGGAGCAAAACAGAGTCTAAAACAGATGGAATACCTAACTTTATCTCCGGCATGACAAAAACTGAATCCTTGGCAGCCACTCGAATATCGGCTGCCATTGCAATTTCCATTGCCCCGCCTATACAATAGCCATTTATAGCCACAACTACAGCTTGTGGAATTTTACGAACCAATTCACAGACCTGTTTTAATAAAGAAATAAGTTCGTATCCAGTTTGTGGAGTTAGACCTACAAATTCATTGACATCCATTCCTGCTGAAAATGCGCTCTCTCCGCTGCCAGTTATAATGACAACGCTTACTTGTTCATTATCCTTTAACATTTGCAAATGTTTAATAAGATCTATTAGCATATCTCTCGATAAGCAGTTTGCTTTAGCAGGGTTATTTAAAGTAATCCATTCGATATTCCCTTCTCTTTCAAACAATAATTTTTGATTCATGAATGATTCTCCTACCCCTTAAAATATTATAGTATCGTTTGCTATAAATAAAAAATCCCTACTTTTTTTGGAATATTATTACTATTTATATCAAAGTTCTTTTTTTCTAAAAAGTCAACATTTTATATAAAAATCCTGAATTTTAAACATACAAAAAACGATTTTGTACTTATTATGAAGTAAGTCAACATTTTGAAAAAACTGTACGTTAAGATAATAAACTCACGTAGTTAGAACGATAATGTTTTCATGAAAAGATTTACTATCCTCAATATCCCACCACTGGTACAAGTATACTAATGACGGTTTCTGTTTATTTATGATACATTTACTCTTGTAGTTGATGAACAACTAAACATGAAATGGTGAGTAGTCGCGGCTCATGG
>Ga0182745_1004702_pt1 | contig 11327 bp, 8 predicted proteins | sample eDN3rd30CKraftBY_FD_128523 | JGI IMG/M metagenome (GOLD analysis project Ga0182745, IMG submission 128523) | Enriched backyard soil microbial communities from Emeryville, California, USA - eDNA 3rd pass 30_C Kraft BY (version 2) (version 2) | ecosystem: Environmental > Terrestrial > Soil >... | reverse complement strand
TGCAGGTAGTAGTTGTAGGCGCTGTAGCTGCCCGACAGCGAGGAGTCCTGCAACTGGCGCAGCAGCTGTGCGCCGGCGGCGGCATTGCCCAGCAGGCCAGCCTCGCCGGGCAGGGCGCCGTAGCGGACCATCTTGCCGCGCAGCACGTAGAGGGTTTCCTGGCTCAGCCCCAGGCCTTGCTTGAGGTAGTTGTCCATGCTGCCGTACTCGGCGCTGACTTCATCCAGGCCGGCCTGCAGGTAGCTGGCTTCGACACCGAGCAACGGCGCGTAGATTTCGGCCATGCTCGCCGGCATCGCCGCCAGGGTGGCGGCCATACGGGCGGCGGTGTAGTCGTTGGTGGCCAGGTAGTTGTTCATGATGGTGGCGTCGTCCACCCCGGCGATGCTCAGCAGCACCGCGGCTGTCCAGCCGGTGCGGTCCTTGCCGGCGGTGCAGTGGAACAGCGCGGCGCCGTCGGCGGCGGCCAGTTCGTTGAACAGCACCGCGAACTGGCCACGCATGCCGGCATCGCTGACGAAGGCGCGGTTGGTCTCTTGCATCATCGCCCGCGCCTGTTCTGCGCTGCTGAACGAAATGTTGGTGATGTTCGAGCCCGAGGTGGTGCTGCCAATGATGTCGATATTGGTGTAGCTGGCACCGATCGGCAGGGTATCGGGCGTGCTGGCGATCTCGCTTGGGGTGCGCAGGTCGTACACATCGCTGATGCCCAGGCCATTGAGGATGGCCAGGTCGGCAGCGCTTGGGGTGAGGGCATTGGAGCGGTAGAACACCCCACTGCGCATCACGCCATCGTGGGGGGTGGTGTAGGCACTGGTGGTGCCGGCGATGTCGCGGAAGTTGTCGATGCCGGCCAGGCGCGGGGTGTCGAGCACCTCGGCGGCATGGGCGGCGGAAATGGCGAGGGTAAGCAGGGACAGGGAGCAGAGCACACGTTGCAGCACGGATCAGGCCTCAGGTGGATGGGTTGGGCTGGCTACTGTCCGTGGGCAAGATGAAACTGGATGTTACAAGTTGCCGCGTTGCGTAAAAGGCTGCGTGATCTGTCCGAGGTGTGCGTTTTTGGTCTGTGCCCTTGGGGCTGCTGAGCAGCCCTGTTGCGACACAAGGCCGCTCCTGCAGGTGATTGGGGATGCGGCGCGATATAGGCTGCTGGCTGATTCAGAACGGCACGGCGACGGTCAGCTGGCTGTACACGTTGGTACCGTTGCCACCCACCTGATTGCCACCGTTGCTCTCGTCCTTGCGCGGCTGGTACAGGCCCACCAGCGGGCTGATGATCAGGTGCTCGTTGACCGCCCATTCCACGTACAGATCCAGCTCCCGGGCATCGAGGTTGAGGCTGTCGCGGGTGCGCACGGTGTCGAAGTCGAAATACAGCGCACCGACCGTGAGGTTTTCCAGCGGTGTCGCTTTCACACCCAGGTGGTGGATGCCAGTGTTGCTGTTGAAGGGGCCGGCGTAGTTGGCGGCGACTTCGCCCTGGAACCAGGTGCCGTAGCCGGTGGACAGGCCGCTGAACAGCGCGTCCCAGCCCGCCGAATAACGGGTGTAGCGGTAGGTGACCTGCGGTGCCCAGGGCAGGTCGGCGAAGGTGTAGCCGGCCTGCAGGTACCAGGCTTGCTCGGGGCCGCCGGTTTTGTCCTGCCAGGCGTATTCGAAGGAAAAACTGGCATTGTCGATACCGGCACTGCCTTCGCCGCGCACGCTGTACACGTCCATGCCCTCACGGGATTTCTGGAACTCGCTGGCCCACTGGTCGGTGACGTCGATGCCGTGAACCCAGGTCAGGCCCAAGGTGCCCAGGGCATGGGTGTAGTCCAGGGTGCCGGCGGCCAGCTCGGTCTCGGCCTGGGCGCGGTTGTCGGACTTCAGCCACAGCAGGCTGCCATGCAGGCCGTCGTTGCCACCCAGGCGCAGCATGGCGGTGCGGTCGAAGGCGTGGCGGGCGGCCAGGTAGTAGGCACCACCACGATCGAGGGCGCCATCGGCGACGCCATTGCCCAGGTTCGGGCCGTCGTCGTTGATCAGGAAGCCGCTGCCCAGGCTGATGGTCTGGCGGCCTGCGGAGATGTCCACGCCATCCTTGCCCAGCGCAGGGAACAGATCGGCTGAGCGCCAGCCGAGGTAGGCATCCTCGATCTTGGTGGTGCGTTCGGAACCATCGGTGTTGCCGCCCGCGTCCCCATCGCCCCAGGTGGCGGAGCTCACCCAGTTCAAGGCGCCGTAAAGGGTGCCGTTGCCGGCCAGGCCCTGGTCACCGCTGAGGCCATACTTGATGAAGCCCTCGCGCCAGGTCGAACCGCCCGTGGTGCCGTCGTAGTTCTTGCGGCTGTTGAACATGCCCCATACCGCCAGCATGTCGGCGTTCAGGTGGCTGTCATCGTCGGCGAACAGCTCGTAGGCCGGCGCGGCCTGGCTGGCCAGCAAGGTTGCCAGGGCCAGGCTGGACAGCGTCTGTGGTTTGACCATTTGCACATCCCTCGTTTTTCTAGGCCGTCTGCAAGGCGGCCTTTGTTGTTCGGGGGCACCCTCGGTCTGGCGAGGGGCCATCGCGGTTGGCGGCGATGGCCTATTAGGGCGTGTGCGGCGGGGCGGGGTCTTGTTCGTGGCTGCCAAGGCGCTTGCACGCCTTGGCCAGGGGCAGGGTTTCAGTAGCGGATCATTACCGACTTGAGTTCAGTGAAGTCATCGATGAACGCCGAGCCGAACTCGCGGCCAATGCCGGAAGCCTTGATGCCACCAAACGGCACGGCCGGGTCGAGCAGGGTGTGCATGTTCACCCACAAGGTGCCGGCCTGGATTTCCGGCACCAGGCGCATGGCCTTGCCCAGGTCGTTGGTCCACAGGCTGGCGCTGAGGCCATACGGCGTGGCGTTCATCAGTTGCAGCAGCTCGTCCTCGTCATCGTAGGGCAGGAAGGTCGCCACCGGGCCGAAGGTTTCCTGGTTGAGCAGGGTATCGTTGGCTGACTTGGCGAGGATCACCGTGGGCTCGACGAAGCAACCTGGGCCGTCGCCCACCCGCCCGCCGTGAATGATCTGGCTGCCTTCGGTGCGCGCCGTGGCGAACAGTTCGGCCAGCTTCTGCTGGTGCGGCTTGTTGGCCACCGGGCCGAACTGGGTGGCCTCGTCCAGCGGCGAGCCGATCTTCAGTTGGCCCAGGCGTTGGGACAGGGCGTCCAGCAGCGGGTCGATGCGCGAGCGGTGCACGTAGAAGCGCTCGCCAGCGGCGCAGATTTGCCCCGAGTGCAGGAAGCCGGCTTCGATGATGCCGTCCACCGCCTTGTCGATTGCCACGTCAGGCAGGAAGGCCACAGCATTCTTGCCGCCCAGCTCCAGCGTCGCGCGGGTCAGCTTGGCGCCCATGGCGGCCTGGCCGACGGCGATGCCGGTGGGCACCGAGCCGGTGAACGACACCTTGTCGGTGCCCGGGTGTTCGATCAATGCCTTGCCCACCAGGCCGCCACCGGTCAGCACGTTCAGTGTGCCAGGCGGCAGGCCGGCTTCGCTGGCCAGTTCGGCGATGCGCAGCAGCGTCAGTGGGGTGAATTCGCTGGGTTTGAGGATGATGCTGCAGCCGGTGGTCAGGGCCGAAGCCAGCTTCCAGATGGCAATCATGGTGGCGAAGTTCCACGGTACGATGCCCACCACCACGCCGACCGGTTCGCGCAGGGTGAAGGCGCTGTAGCGCTCGCCGGCGAAGGAGGGCAGGGAAGGGGTGATGGTCTGGCCGGTGATCTTGGTGGCCCAGCCGGCGTAGTAACGCAGGAAGTGCGCTGCCTGCTCCACCTCGAAGGCGCGGGAAATGCCGATCAGCTTGCCGGACTGCAAGGTCTCCAGTTGCGCCAGCGCTTCGCGGTTGGCTTCCAGCAGGTCGGCCAGTTTGAACAGCACCGCGGCGCGGGCGGCGGGGCTGGTGCGCGACCAGGTGGTGAAGCCTTGGCGGGAGGAGCTGACGGCATGTTCGACATCGGCCTGGTTGGCGTCGGCGATGTGGGCGATGGTCTGGCCGTTCGCTGGGTTGACCACGGCGATTTTCGCGGACGATTGGCTGGCCAGGGCCTGGCCGTGGATGAACACGCCGTGGTCGCGGGCCATGAATGCCGTGACGGCAGGAAGGAGGGTGATGTCGCTCATGGAAACTCCGGGAGGCAGGTGGAGGGCGGCCGGCGGGCTGCCAAAGCTTCGAGCATAGTGAGCGGGCGGGGGTGGTGCTTGTGCGTGCGTGACAGGGGCATGACTGTGGCTGCCAAGCTATGGATCAGGCTTGCGCAGCCCCTGTAGGAGCGGCCTTGTGTCGCGAAAGGGCTGCGCAGCAGCCCCAGCAATAGCTGCGCCGAAGCAAAAATCGAGGGGCTGCTGCGCAGCCCTTTCGCGACACAAGGCCGCTCCTACAGGGATGGTGCCAAGGTCAGGGACGGTGCCAAGACCAGGGGCGGCGCGAGGGCAGGTGTCAGGATCAGGACGGCGCTGAGGCCGATCGCTGGCAGGCAGCAACAAGCCCGGCGGCAGCCATGGGCAAGACGGCGTGCTACCCGCGGCGCACAGTAATCACTCGTTCAACGCCACAAAAACAAACCGGGGCATAACGATGTCACTCAACAATAAGCTCACCGAGCACCTTAACCGCGGCAGTGTCGGTTTCCCCACCGCGCTGGCCAGCACCGTCGGGCTGATCATGGCCAGCCCGGTGATCCTCACCGCGACCATGGGCTTTGGCATCGGCGGCAGCGCCTTCGCCGTGGCCATGGTCATCGCCGCGCTGATGATGCTGGCGCAGTCGACCACTTTCGCCGAGGCCGCGTCGATCCTGCCGACCACAGGCTCGGTCTATGACTACATCAACTGCGGCATGGGCCGTTTCTTCGCCATCACCGGTACGCTGTCGGCCTACCTGATCGTGCATGTGTTCGCCGGCACCGCCGAGACCATCCTCTCGGGGGTGATGGCGCTGGTGAACTTCGAACACCTCAACACCCTGGCCGAATCCGCCGGTGGCGCGTGGCTGCTGGGGGTGTGCTTCGTGTTGTCGTTCGCCGTGCTCAATGCCTTTGGCGTCAGTGCCTTCAGCCGCGCGGAAGTGATCCTCACCTTCGGCATGTGGACCACCTTGATGGTGTTTGGTGTGCTCGGCTTGATCGCCGCGCCGGCGGTGGAGCTGGACGGCCCGTTCGGGGTGTCGCTGGTGGGCACCGACCTGATGACCATCCTGTCGCTGATCGGCATGGCCATGTTCATGTTCGTCGGCTGCGAGTTCGTCACGCCGCTGGCGCCCGAGCTGCGTCGCTCGGCCTGGGTTCTGCCCAGGGCCATGGCGCTGGGCCTGTTCGGCGTGGCCAGCTGCATGTTCATCTATGGCGCGGCGATGAAACGCCAGGTGGAAAACGTGCTGCTCGATGCCGCCAGCGGCGTGCACCTGCTGGATACGCCCATGGCCATTCCACGCTTCGCCGAGCAGGTGATGGGCGATATCGGCCCGGTGTGGCTGGGCATCGGCTTCCTGTTCGCCGGTGCGGCGACCATCAACACGCTGATGGCCGGGGTGCCGCGCATTCTCTATGGCATGGCAGTCGATGGGGCGCTGCCCAAGGTCTTCACCTACCTGCACCCGCGCTTCAAAACGCCGCTGCTGTGCATCCTGGTGGTGGCGCTGATCCCTTGCCTGCATGCCTGGTATCTGGGTGGCAACCCGGACAACATCCTGCACCTGGTGCTGGCGGCCGTGTGCGCGTGGAGCACCGCTTATCTGCTGGTGACGCTGTCGGTGGTGATCCTGCGCATCCGCCGCCCGGACCTGCCGCGTGCCTACCGCTCACCGTTGTTCCCGCTGCCGCAGATCGTCTCCAGCAGCGGTATCCTCATCGGCATGGCGTTCATCACACCGCCCGGCATGAACCCCGCCGATATCTACGTGCCGTTCGCCATCATGCTCGGCGCCACCGCGGCTTACGCGTTGTTCTGGACGCTGTGCGTGCAGAAGGTCAACCCGTTCAAGCCGGCGCGGGTCGAGGATGTGCTGGAGAAGGAATTCGCCGCCGAGCCTGGCCACGCCGTGGAGCCTATGCAGCATGATCAGAAGTTTGCGTGACCGCCTGCTGGCGCCGCGGGCGCCTTCTGGCTACCGCCCCGGGGCCACGCTGGCGTGCCTGGCGCGCAACCTGGGGCCGCTGGACATGCCCCGGTCGTCGCCGACCGCAGGCGTGATCCACGGCCCGGCGCAGGGCTGGTGTGCCGAGGTGCATGAACGCGTCGAGGCCCACCTGCTGATGCACATCGTGACCTGTGAATTCCAGCTGCAGTTGCCTGCCCTGCCAGGGGGCGATGTCCGTCTTGAAGTGCGCCACACAGGTGCGCTGCGCCGTACCGGGCTGGCCTGTGTGTACCGCAAGGGCGACCAGGCGCGCTTCGCCCAGTTGCGTGAGCGGTTGCTGGGGCACGAAGGGCTGCTGGCGGCGCTGATGCCGCTGGACTTCAAGCGCCTGACCCTGGCGTGCCGCGATGGCCAATGGCGGCTGACGCTGGAGCACATGGGCGGCAGCGAAGTGGTCAACCGCATGCCGGCGTTCCGCCGCTACATTGCGATCAGCCCGCAACAGCGGGCGCACCTGATGGCCTGCCTGGCCCAGTTCAACGCTATCCTGCCTCAGCTTTGACGTGGCTTGGCACATGCCTTGCTGTTACTACCGGCGAATGATGACAGTTGTGCGCTCATTGATAACATGTTAACAATGTGCGCATAACAACAAATCCTGCGTCGAGGGCAGCCATGCATACTCAACAATCCAACTGTCAGGGGCTGGAGCGCTGGACCACGGCCATGCAGCAGATCTGCGGCCGTTTCGAGACGGAGCTTGCGTCCAATCACTCGCTGTTCATCGGCGAGGTTTCCACCTTTTCCCGCGCCGGCTTGCCGCTGGCCAATCTGCGCACCAACGCCGGCAACATCCGCCGGCTGGGTGAAAACCCCACCCTCGACGATGACCAGCATTGCTTCCTGGTCAGCCAGCGTGCGGGGCATTCCAGCGTGTCGCAAGGCGGCATGCAGGTCAGCCTGGCACCGGGCGAATTGCTGTTGATGGATTCGGTAGGGCGTTGCGAGATCAGCCCCAGCGGGCTGATCGAGCATGTCTCGCTGGCCCTGTCACGTGAGCAGGTGCGCAAGTATGTGCAGGGCACGGGCCCGATGTTCGGCAAGATTTCCTCGACCAACGCCTGTGGGCGCATGCTGCATGTGTTGATGGACCAGCTGTGCAAGGAGGGCAACGTGAGTGGTGATGGTGCCCAGGGCGATGCCCTGCAGACCGCCTTCATCGCCCTGCTCGAGCCAGGCTTCGAGCGCAACGGCGAAGCGCCCGGCAACCTCGGGGCCTTGAGCGGTGCCAGTTTGCGCGGCTATGTGCAGCAGGTGATCGATGAGTCGTTGTCACAGCCTGGGCTTACCCCGGCCAACCTGGCCGGGCGCCTGAACATTTCCGTGCGTCACCTGTACCGGCTGTTCGAGGAGCAGGGGGATAGCGTCTGCCGTTACATCCAGCGTGCGCGCCTGAAGCGCAGTGCGGACGACCTGGCCAACCCGTTCTTCAAGGGCGAATCGATTACCTCGATCGCCTACAAGTGGGGGTTCACCGACTCGGCGCATTTCAGCCGTTCGTTCAAGAAACAGTTCGAGCGCTCGCCCAAGGACTACCGGGCGCAGGCAATGGTTTGAGGCGTACGGCGATCTGTTGTAGGAGCGGCCTTGTGTCGCGATCGGGCTGCGCAGCAGCCCCAGCAATTCATGTGTTGAAGCTGAAATCGAGGGGCTGCTGCGCAGCCCGATCGCGACACAAGGCCGCTCCTACAGAGACCGAGCTTCAGGCCACCGCCAGGTAATGCTTGACGAACGACTCGCTCAGCACTTCCCACAGCACCGGCGTGCCCTTGGTCACGAACCAGGCATCACCCGCCTTGTAGCGGGTGACCTGGCCGGTGGATTCATCGGTCAGCTGGATCTCGCCGGTGACGATCACTGCCTGCTCGTCGAACGGGTAGACCATGCGGAACTTGCCGCGCGTGGTGCCGAAGTAGGCGCTGCTGACCGGGTCGTCGGGCGCGCCGTGGGTCATCTTGCCAAAGGCTTTCACTTCGCCTTCGAGGATTTCCGAGCCTAGGTCGGCAACGGTGCCCCAGGCATCGAGTTCGGTCAATTGTACGCCTTGCTTGGCGGCGGTAAGGGTCATGGCAGTTCTCCAGGGTTGAGGCAAAAGGTTCAGCGACGGCCGTTGAAGTAGCCCGACAGCTGGTGCACGGTCTTGCCGGCGGTGAGCAGCAGCGGGCGGAAATGGTCCTTGCCGAGGATGCGCGCATGCTTGACCGAGCTGACCAGGTCATAACGCGACGAGCCTTCGTGCATGCCCTCGGCGAGGATCTTGCAAATGATGTGGCTGGGCGTGACGCCAAAGCCGGAGTAGCCCTGCACGTAGAAGGCATTGGGCCGCGTGCTGAGGGTGCCGATCTGCGGGAACAGGTTGGCGCTGGTGGCCATCGGGCCGCCCCAGGCCAGGTCGATGCGCACGTCCTTCAGGTAGGGGAAAATCTTCAGCATCAGGGCGCGGTTCCAGGCCTTCAGGTCCAGCGGAATGTGCTCGACGAAGGGGGTGGCCGCGCCGAACAGCAGGCGGTTCTCGCGGGTGACCCGGTAGTAGTCGATCACCGGGCGGATATCACTGTAGGCCCCGCGGATCGGGCTGATACGCTCGATCAGCGCGTCCGATAGCGGCTCGGTCATCATCTGGAAGGCATAGGTGTTGATGGTGCGCGCGTGCAGCTCTGGTTCCAGCTTGTTGAGGAAGCTGTCGCAGGCCCACAGCAGCTTGCTGGCGCGCACCGAGCCGCGGCCGGTGCGCACCTTGATGCGCTCGCCGTAGGTCACTTCCAGCGCCGGGCTGTGTTCGAAGATGCGCGCGCCGTGGCCGACCAGTGCCTGCGCTTCGCCGAGCAGCAGGTTCAGCGAATGCACGTGGCCACCGCCCATGTGCAGCAGGGCGCTGCTGTAGGCGTCGCTGCCGATGATCTGGCGTACGTCCGAGCCGCCGAGAAAGCGGATTTCGTCATGCGTGTTGATCGCCTTGAACTCTTTTTCCCACTTGCGCAGGGTTTGTTCCTGGCGGCGGTTGAAGCCCATGTAGCCGTAGCCGTGGCAGAAGTCGGCGTCGATGGCGTAGCGGGCGATGCGCTCCTTGATGATGCCGGCGCCCAGCTCGCTGATTTCGAAGATTGCCTTCAGGCCCTGGTCGCCGACACTGCTGCGGATCTTCTCCAGGTCATGGCCGATGCCGGCCATGATCTGCCCGCCATTGCGCCCGGTGCCGCCATAGCCCAGGTAGCGGGCTTCGAGCACGACGATGTTGGTCACGCCCTTTTCCGCCAGCTCCAGCGCGGTGTTGATGCCGGAGAACCCGCCGCCGATGACCACGACGTCGGCCTCGATGTCGCTTTCCAGGGTGGGGAAGCTCAGGTTGTACTTCTTGGTCGCCGAGTAATAGGTAGGGCTCTCGAGGGTGATCATGACGCAGCCTGCTGAATTGGAATTGTGATAGGGCCGTTTGGTGGGGCGCTGGCACAGGGGGCCATTGAGCCCCTGCCGGCCGGTAGGTGTCTTGCCCTTGCCTGCCACCGAGTTTAACCAGCCTGCCAGGCGGCAGTGGTGGCTGGTGTTGCTGCCTTGAAATGGGTAGAAGCATTTTATTAATGTATTAATGACTATGCACTGGCATACTCGCCGGTTTGCTATTTCCAGCCCCCGAGCCCGCATGACCACACCAAGACCCTCCCTGACCCTGACCCTGCTGCAGGCGCGTGAAGCCACCATGGCATTTTTCCGCCCGGCGTTGAATGCCCATGACCTGACCGAGCAACAATGGCGGGTGATCCGTATCTTGCGCCAGCAAGGTGAGCTGGAAAGCCATCAGCTGGCCGAACTGGCCTGCATCCTCAAGCCCAGCATGAGTGGTGTGCTCAAGCGCCTGGAGCGTGATGGCATCGTGGCGCGGCGCAAGTCGCCGGAAGACCAGCGCCGGGTGTTCATCAACCTGACCGATGCGGGCCAGCAGGCATTCCTGGCGATGAGCGAGGAAATGGCGCGCAACTACGACAAGATCCTCGCCCAGTTCGGCGAGGACAAGTTGCAGCAGCTGATGCTACTGCTGGACGAAATGAAAAAGATCAAACCCTGACGCTTGCTGCAAGGCAATGGCAGGGCGCCATGGAAAGTGCAATGTTCCCCTCGTAACGTGCATTTCGCCGCTAAATCGCCGATCACATACTGAACGCGTCTTCGAATCCAATAAAAAAGAGACCGTTCATGAAAAAGCCAAACCCCCTGCTGGAAGACCTGAGATCGATCCTGCCGACCATTGCCGCCAATGCCATGCGTGCAGAACAGGATCGCAGTGTGCCGGCAGAGAACATCGCCTTGCTCAAGAGCATCGGCATGCACCGCGCCTTCCTGCCCAAGCTGTACGGCGGCATGGAAATAACCCTGCCGGAGTTCGCCCAGTGCATCGCCCTGTTGGCGGGCGCCTGCGCCAGCACCGCCTGGGCCATGAGCCTGCTGTGCACCCATAGCCACCAGATGGCGATGTTCTCGCCCAAGCTGCAGCAGGATGTGTGGGGCACCGATCCAGATGCCACCGCCAGTAGCAGTATCGCGCCGTTCGGCCGTACCGAAGAAGTGCAAGGTGGTGTGTCGTTCAGCGGTGAAATGGGCTGGAGCTCTGGTTGCGACCACGCCGAGTGGGCGATCCTCGGTTTCCGCCGCAAGAATGCCGAAGGCACCCAGGATTACTGCTTTGCCGTCCTGCCGCGCAGCGACTATGAAATCCGTGATGACTGGTACGCCGTGGGCATGCGTGGCAGTGGCAGCAAGACCCTGATCGTGCGCGATGCCTTCGTGCCCGAGCACCGCATCCAGAAGGCCAAGGACATGATGGAGGGCCAGTCGGCCGGCTTTGGCCTGTACCCGGATAGCAAGATTTTCTTCGCCCCGTACCGGCCGTATTTCGCCAGCGGTTTTTCCACCGTCAGCCTCGGCGTTGCCGAGCGCATGCTGGAGGTGTTCCGCGAGAAGACCCGCAACCGCGTCCGCGCCTACACCGGTGCGGCCGTTGGCGCCGCTACCCCAGCGCTGATGCGCCTGGCCGAGTCGACCCACCAGGTGGCCGCCGCCCGGGCGCTGCTGGAAAAAAGCTGGGACGAGATCGCCGAGTACAGCGCCCGCCACGAGTACCCGTCGCGCGCCACGCTGGCGTTCTGGCGCACCAACCAGGGCTATGCGGTGAAAATGTG
>Ga0182745_1004700_pt1 | contig 11328 bp, 17 predicted proteins | sample eDN3rd30CKraftBY_FD_128523 | JGI IMG/M metagenome (GOLD analysis project Ga0182745, IMG submission 128523) | Enriched backyard soil microbial communities from Emeryville, California, USA - eDNA 3rd pass 30_C Kraft BY (version 2) (version 2) | ecosystem: Environmental > Terrestrial > Soil >... | reverse complement strand
GAAAGCATTCTCCTGGAATGCTTTCTGTTTTTTTAGCTTAACGGCGTCTTCTGCAATTTGGATTGTTGATATCTGTGCCGCAGTCGTAGTTTTCAACCACTGTTTCATTGACATTTCTTTCGGTTGTTGGATAAAAATATTCATTGCGGACAATTTCGCGGTTGACATTAATGATATTTGTTGGTCGCACATGGCGCACAACACGGCGAGATGTAGTAGTATTAACAATTGTTTTGGTTGGTTCTACCACTGTTTCTACTTCTTCTGGAGATACCCGATTGCCATTATTGCAGCAGTTAGAACCTCTGTTAGAATTGTTTCGATTAGAATGGCGTCCCATATCTTTCACTTCCTTTTCTATTATTTTTTCTTACACTATACTCTATGAAAAAAATAACAGCTTGTCCGAGGCAAAACACTAGATTTGCAAAAATATGCGTTTTGCCAAGCAATCATGCCTATATCATTCCATTTTTTTCTGATAAAGTGAAACTTCAATCAGTAGGGATTTTCTTTATCCCCCATCTACATTTCTTGTTTTCTCTTATAGTCCCTTAGGTGGGGGGCAAAAGCCCGTCAAATAGTGATAAAAAGCAGTTGCCTACTAGAATAAGTAGGTGAGATAACACCGAGAAACAGTATAAATGACAGGTTAAATCGAGTATAAAATCACAAAGGTTTTACACTCAATTTTTTATTGATATGCAAGGGTTTATCCCATTTTCACCGCCGAATTAACAAAAAAATAGGTAATTTATGTTAAAATAAAACAAGGCAACGTAGTTCCTGTTCCGTTAACGGGCAAGATTTTTGAACAATCTGGATTTGCATTTAATGATGGAGGGGAATTTTCAGATGTCAAACTATGAAAACGAAGAAATGCTGACAGGAGGAAATGTCTCAAACGTATATCGTTCGGGGGAGACAGTTCGGCGAGAATTAAAACCAGACAGCACCAACATTCACAAGCTATTAAAACATTTGGAAAACAAAGGTTTCAGTTATGCACCAAAGTTTTTGGGTATTGATGAAAAAGGTAGAGAGATATTATCATTTATTGAAGGAGAAGCTGGCAATTATCCTGTAAAAGAATACATGTGGTCTAATGCTGTATTAAAAGAAATAGCTAAGATGCTCCGTTTTTATCATGATTCTGTGAGTGATTTTGTAATTGAAGAAAGTTGGCCATCAATAGATAATACCCCCCAGCCGTTTGAGGTGCTATGCCATAATGATTTTGCAATATACAATATTATTTTTAATCATAAAAGGCCAGTGGGTATTATTGATTTTGATGTTGCTGGTCCTGGTCCAAGACTTTGGGACATAGCCTACACTCTTTACACTTGCGTTCCTTTAAGCAGGGTTTATCACTCTGAAACAGGCGAGGCAGTTTATTATCATTCATTGCAGTGTGCCGACCATATAAAACAAAGAGTTGAATTGTTTTTTGAATCCTACAGTGGAAAAATGGAAGAAGGTTATTTGGAAATGGTATTGCTGCGATTAGAAGGGTTATGCAAAACAATTAAAAGAAAAGCCAAAGAAGGCGATAGTTCTTTTCAAAAAATGATAGAGGAAGGACATCTTGAACATTATCAAAATGATATTAAATTTATTCGTAAACATGGAACAGAGTGGATTTAGGGGAAAGTTTTGTTGAACGAACAGAGGCTTTAATGTAATAAGCCTTATACAAAAGGAAAACTCAAAGCCATATATATAAGGGACTTTGAGTTTTTTTGCACGTTATTTAGCTTGTTATTTCCGGTTTTCTCCACAATAACTGAACTGCTTACTATTAGAAGCAGCTGCTTTTGTACAAGGCAATCAGGAAAAAGCGCAGCCACATTAATGCCATTTTGCACTGTTTCATGCAGGGAACGATTATTTATATCGTATTTTTTGATTTACATAAATAAGATTTGGATTATCAAGATGGTTTAATGCTTGTAATTTCGCTACTGTTGTCTGATATTTTTTCGCAATGGATGTTAATGTTTCTTTTTTTTGCACAAGATGATAGGATTCGTTTGTATCGTTTGCATTATTTTCTGCTGGATGAATCCAAGAGCCCGGCTGATTTTTTTGTTTGCTCACATTAATCATGCCAAGAGATTCATTAAATATATAATAGCTTCCAGGGCGCACTGTTCCTTTTGGATGCTGATTTACTAATGCATCTTTGGCGGTAAGATACGCCTTTTTAGCTGCTTTCACCACATATGTTTGGCTGCTTTCAGATGCTGCAAAAAAATCCCCCCAGTCTCCTGGCGCTTTTTTGATCTCATTGCGGTCAATCAGCACGCCTGCTACGCGGACATTATTTTCATACTGATACATATGAATAAAATCACAAATTTCCCCTCTTGACCAAGCATATGTTTGCCAATAATAATCTACCTGCCCCTTTAATGCTTCCATCACATAACATGAGCCGTAAATGCCTAATTGATAGTCTTTCAGTCCGCTTTTCACTCCATCGATATAGCTTAAAATCTTTTTCTTATCTTTTGGCTGCACATCAAAATCAATAGCAAAATAAATGGCTGTTCCTTTTGGCTGGCCTACCCCTTCTGCATATTTTTGTGCTTCTTTTCCATCCAGCTTGCCCTGCTTCTCATTAAAATAAGCGGAATGATTGGCTGATTTTTGAAAAATGCTGATCAGCTGCAAACCGGCTGCTTGAATGGCTGCCGCTTCCTTTTGATCAAATGTTTTCCAAGATTCCCCTAAATAACGCGCCACATACACAAAGCCCGCTTCCCTTAATGCTGTTGCCGCTTGCAAAGATAATTTAGTCGCACAATCAAACCCTTCCTCCATTCTCTTTCCCCCTCACTTTTTCCTGGACTATACCAAAACTATAGCCTCTATTGTTTATTTAGAAAAGAAAATGACATTTAGCTACCCTGCTTAGCTGCATTTTTTCCTAAACATCACCCCAGTTCCTCTTCGCTTGGAAATAACTCTGGATATTTCTCCAAAATTTCTTGATATGTCCCCGAATCTTTCTTTTTCAGCGAATGAAAACAATCTTGATGTGTAATAGTCGCCACAATATCCATCTTTACTTGATCCTGCAAACGGATAGGGGCATGACAGGTTGGACAGCATAATAATCTATCATAATAAAGCAGCCTATTTTTCACCATAAAAAACCTTCCTTTCTTTTTAAAAAAGGAGTTCATTTTTCCTGCGCGAAATTCCTGCCACTAAAAAAATGTCCATAAAAATGTCATATTTTCTGCGGCTTTTTTCCGCTAGCCCTCCTATCCTTTAACTGCCATTCTCTGCATAATTCACTTCTAAAAAAACAACATGCTGTGGATATATCTGAATGAGTAAAACAATTTAATCACTTTGTTGAAAATCGCATACTTTAAGCAAAAAATTTAATTGAGTATTGGCAAAACGCTCAGTATGCTCCTTTACATAAACTTTACACAGGCATCATCTACCCTTTATTTTTTTAGTGTAAAGTTATCCTAACAATGATCTTTAGGAGGCTGTCATGCGAAAAATCGTTTTAAAAGAAAAAAAAGAATATTATTTAATTTATCAATATCAATCCGGATTTTGTGAAATTAAATCGAAAGAATACCAGTATTCCGTAGAGCTTGTCCATATTTCCGAGCTGACTTTTCCTTAAAAGTCGCTTTTTGCGTTTTGCATCTTTAAAAGAATTTCCGCTTATACAAGCATTAAAAGCCACCGCTATTTTCAATGCCCCAAATACTTATTTTCTCCTATCCCATTCTATCCATTTCCATACATGCTTTATTGTACGAAAAAGCCGCACAAGCAGTATGCTGATCAAAAACCTTTCCAGCAATTTTTTCCGCCAGCTGAATAATGCCAAATTTTCTAAAAAATATGCTATACTTGAGACTAATTTAGAGTGACCCATCATTTATGGTTAGGATGATTACTATAAAATTAGGACAAAAGGTAATTTATAAACAAAAGATTCATTTTATCTTTTATGATTATGGAAATGGTTTGCTAGAAATCCAAAATGAACGAACAAAAGCCATTATTTTAGTGAAAATAAAAGAATTGATTTATCGGCTAAAATAGTCCTTTTGCTTATTTTCCCCTGTAAAATATGGGGCATATCTGCAGAGGATGAGCAAAAAAATTAAACATTATGAATCATCCAAAAAACTACAACAATTATCCTATAAAAATCAAACACTAAAAAAAAACAATCCATATTTTTTCTTAAAAAAATAAAGCTATTTGTAAAAATACCAGACTTTATTCATTGACTAAAACCAATATAATGGTAGAATTAAGTTGGGCAAATTTTACGAAAGTAAAAGACGCAAAGCCACGGGCCTAAAGCATTTGCTACGGCAGCCGGGTTGCCAAGATACAGTCTTGTAAAAATTGAAAAATCCTTTCTAATTTGCCTTATAAAAATTAGAAAAGAGGAAAAAAATTGTTCTATCCAACCGTTTTAACTGAAAAAACAAGTATTCGTCATGTTGTAAAAGATAAGCAGCACTGTGTATGCGGCACTACCTACAAACATCATACAACATTTGACAAAAGAGATTTTAAACGCATTCAATTCCGACAGCGTACAGAAATAACATGCCCAAGCTGCAAATCCATCATTGAATAAATGATGGATTTTCTATTTAATATCTGTTTTATAGCCATTCTGTTTAAGGCCGGTGCGTGTGATTGTTACATGAAAATCCACCGACACTTCCGCTTTTTCAAACCCTTTCGTCCAATCATTTTGGTATTTTTTAAAATGCTTATAATCATTTTCTCTTAGCAATTCTCCAAAGCCAAAAATATCTGCTTTATATTCTGTTTGCATTTTTTTAACCAATTGCTTTATATCTGTATCCATTTTTTTATTAAAGAGCTTTTCATAATCAGTAAATGTTTTATGATCCAATAAATCCCGTTTGCAAGCAACCTCCTCTAATACACCAACAGAGCGGATTGTCACGTGGAACTTTGGAACATCCTTTGTTTCTTTTGCCGATACATCTGCAACTGATTTGACAATATGGACGCCCATTATATTTTTTTTGCCATTGCAAGGCACTCCTATATACGTTTGCTTCAATTTATTTTGAATCATTAACAAGTTGCGTGTATCCTCTAATGTTAAATAGCCGATTACTTGACTGTTTTTAAAAATGGCAAGAGGCTCCAATTTCACTATTGCTTCTGGTGTAACATTTTTGAAATTGTCTACCGTCATTCCTTTTTTAATGTCCCCTTTAATATCTAGCGTTGCAAGAACAGGAACTTGCCCTTTGCTTGTTAAAATCCGAATAAAATCATCTAAGCGCGTGCCGGGATCTCCTCCCCACCCTCTAAACATTTGAATCAATTGGACCGCTATTTTTAAGGATGAAACTTTATATTCAGAACTAGGGACTTTTAAAATATCTTCAGCATGATTGCCCCTCACTAATACCAAATTAAAATCCGAACGAACTTGCCGGTTTCGTTCAAAAAAATCAAGAAAATCTAAAAGTGTTTCATTGACAACCTCTTCGCTTATCGCCAGCAAGCGCATATGAGAATAAATAAATTTTTGCGCTGCTCCCACATTCATTTTGTGCAATAGTTCCGCAATTGTATTTCCTTCAAATGAAAACACTATATTTGGAGCTTCCCCTAGCGCTGTTTTGGTATTTAATTCGGTAGGATTTATTACCTCTACTGATACTCGGTACTTTTGTTCCTCTCCTTTATCAATAGCAATGCCTGTTACAAGACTAACTTGCGAAAGCTCTTTTCTATCCCAACAGCCTGCCAATAGACAGCAAACTAATAGAATGCTTAATACATCTCTCCATTTCATGCTTAATTGCTCCAATATAAAAAATTTCACCATATGTATACGTAAAAATAGTTTATGGAAAAATCAAGTATCTATGCAGACAGTCCAAAAAGAAACTGAATTTTCCTGATTTCAGCTAGAACTAAGGTGAAATATATATGAAAAAGGAGTTATCTTAAACAAAAAAATGGAAACCAAAAGAACAGCAGCACTCCATTATTTTACTTCTGCAACAAAAGTATACGACGCATTTCCTTTAGGCCATTTTGCGGTGATTTCTATCACATGCTTGCCCTTTTCTGTTGGCAAGACTAGTTGATTATCTTTTGTGGCAAGTTCAGCGCTGCGTTCGTTTTGTTTCCATATATAAGCATGAAGCACAGGTTTAGAGCCATCTTTAAAGACAACAGCAGCAATTGTCTGTTTCTCGATTTGGATTGCCTTTAATACTCGGCCATTTGATTAGGAGATGCCGCATCTGTTCCGACTGTCTGAGAGGAAAGCATATATCGTGTTGTCCATTGATAGCTGCCTTTTGCTAACTTCTTTTCCTCGCCGTTTATGCTGATCATCCCTTCTGGCGGTTCCCCTTGTCCTGAACAGGATATGAACATACATGCTGCCAATATGCTTGCCAAAATAATCACTGCCAACAATTTTTTGTGCAAATAAATCCCCCCTTGTTCTATTTAGACGATCGCACCTACACAAAGTTCCATGGGCATATGCTTTTTATTGGATAAAATGAAACTATTCTCCATTTAATAACGTATAAAAAACAAAGGAGGAAGAAAAATGCTGAATTTCTTTTTAATCATGGGGGCCGTTTGCATCGTGATTTCCGGAATTTTTATTGGAGCATGGACAAATGGGGAGCAGCAGCGAGCCGACTTTTTTTCTGAAACAACAAATCACCGCAGCTTTCGAACAAACATTGCGATGATTTTGGGGCTTATCGGCATTATTTCTTTTGCGATCAGCGGGGCGATTTATTTATTTTCCTAATATCATGCCTATAGGCAAGTGTCCGTCTACATGCTGACTTCTTTACATAATTTTTCTGCCATCTTTTTTTCATGCTGCAAAAGCCATTCTTTTCGCCAAACTCCTCCTGCATACCCTGTTAATTGGCCATTTGCTCCAATAATTCGATGGCATGGTATCAGAAGCGTCAATTTATTTTTCCCATTGGCGCTGCCGACTGCACGCACTGCCTTTTCATTGCCAATCGAAACAGCAATTTCTTTATAAGATCCTGTTTTTGCATAAGGAATTGCTGTTAATGCCTGCCAAACGCTTTGTTGAAAAACAGTCCCTTCCAGCAAATAAGGCAGCGAAAACTCATAGCGCTCCCCTTTAAAATACTCATCCAGCTGCTGATAACAAAGCTTTATGAGTTCAGGCGTATCTTCTTTCATTAAATGCATTGTTTCCTCTCGTTCTACAAATAAAACGGAAGAAATGCCTTCTTCTGAACCAATGATTTCTAATATGCCAATTGGCGACTTGTAATCCAGCTTCTGTTTATTGCTCATGCCAAAACCTCCATTAAAAAGGCAGCACGCCTTTTTATTTATTCACTGCTCTATAACGATATAAAGAGCAGTGATTGTCCCACATTATTTATTTCTTTTCATTTTAACAAACTTACATAAAAAAACACATAACAGAACAGCATACTACTATAAATATCTATCAAAACAGAGGAAAATGAATATGACTACTTCTGCATCACAAGAGAATTTAACGGCTTTAATTTGGAAATTGGCAATCGGCTCCACTCTATCTTGGGAATTGGCCAAATTATTCGGTTCCCATCATCCTTACTTAGCGCCATTATCCGTTATTTTATGTTTGCAATCCACCATCAAAACAACAGTGGCCTTATCGGTTAAACGCTTCATCGGCACCACAATCGGCATTTTTTTCACCATTTTTCTCGCAAGCAAACTGCATGTAACAGGCTGGAATTTAGGCATTTTGATTCTAATTGGCGGGTTTATCACAAAATATTTACAGTTGGATAAAGTGGTCATCCATCAAGTAGCACTGACCATTCTTTTTGTTTTTGTATTTGAGCACAATACAAAGCATTATGCACTAGACAGAATGAATGATACGATCATCGGTTTGCTAGTAGGTGTCCTGATCCAGCTCATCTGGTTTTGGCTGATTGTACCGCTGAAAAAGAAATGAAAAAAACTTATCTTTTTTGCATGTTTTTTCGCAAACAATACACGCTAAAAAGATAAAGGAGGTAAACTTATGCTGCGGTTATGGATTGGAATATTAGCAAATTCCCTTATTTCTGGACTGCTGATGAAGCATAATTTAAATTGGCACCGAAAGCTTGTTGCGCTGTTTGTGCCGCTTTTTTTTGTTTTTATGCTGTTTCAGTCTGAATATATTGTGGCGCGCCTAAAATCGCGCAACAGCTGAATCCTTCTTTTTATCTGCATGATGTTTGATTTCTTCTATCTTAAAGAAACCAAACATCATGCAAAAAGCTGCTATGAAAAGTTTTCTGTAATTTTCAATTGCAATTTTCCATCCTGGGTTTTTGCCACAATTTCCACTAAAATCGTGCCCATTGTTTCTAAAAATAGGTGGTGACCTTTATAAATTTCCTGCTTTTCCATAACTGCCAATTGCTTATTATAATACTTTAAATACACGGAGCGAATTTCTGCAAACCGATGCTGCAGGGCGGTAAACACTCTTTCCCCGCTTTTTATGCGGCGAAAGGTCGGCTCCTTCGCTTGACTGCCATCAAAGGTGATCGTAATATTTTCCACTGCTTCATAAAGACTGTTGTCCACATAAACAATCGGTAAAGTCTGCATTCCTCTATACATGCTTATCTCCCCTTTAACCTTTATGTGATTGACTTTTTTGCAAGCCGCTTATTCTCCATCTATCCGCTGCTCATTTATTTGAGCAATAACACAGCCTTCTGGAAGATGCTCCGCTAATTGCTCTAAACTTTTATACATGTCTTCATTTGAAAAAAAGATAAAAGCCTCTGCCATCATGTTCTGTCGTGATATAGGTATTTGGCACATTGCCATCTAAAATCGCCGCAGAACGTTCCTTTTTTCTTCCACACTCTTTTACCATATTTAATTCAAACTGCAGATTGTTCACATAAGAAAAACAATAAAGTGAAACTTCAATCAGTGGGGGTTTTACTGCCCGTTAATGCCGGATAAAATTCATTTGCCTCTGCACGCCAATACGTCTCTTTTATAATAAAAGCCAATACATTCGCATCGGTAATTGTCGCTGTAAAGCAAGGAGGATGATAGCGATGTTTTTTAAACAGCGTATAATATGTACGAATTTCCTCCAAATGCATGATCGAATAGTCAATTTGCTGTTTTGCCAATAATTCCATCATCTCTGTTTCTTCCTCATCAAACACAACAAATGTTTAATAAATCGGATACCGATGCTGTGCAAGCAAAAATTGCTGCAAGAATAATGAATCTATGTTATCATTGCCCTTATCCCGATCAGCGCTCAAGTAATACACCTGCTTCATATCGCCATTTAGCTTCAAATAACCAGGAATACTTGCTAAAAATTCTGCTGTTCCCTTTTCCTCTTTCAGCCATATCTTTATTGGCATTTCTTTTTCCCTTTCTAAAAGCAATAATGCCCCTTTTCTTTTAATAAATCCGGCCTCTTACTTTATCTTATTCTTGCTTCTTGTTTCTTTTTCCACTTTTCTTTCTGTTTACTGATATCTCTCGCCATTCTCGCTCTAATAGGCTTTTTTATAAAATTAACTGGCAGTACACACAGTGTGCTAGTTTTCCTCTCTAGTAGCTGTCCTATAATTTTTTTATCATAAACACGCTATTTGGATCTTCCTTATAATCAGCAAAAGGCGGGCAATATATAAACCCAAAGCTTTCATATAATCTTCGTGCAGGCAAAAACTCCTCCATCGAGCCTGTTTCCAGACTGATAGAATCATACCCTCGCTTTTTTGCTTCTTCGATAATATGCAAAAGCAGCTTCCTTGCTGCTCCTTTGCGCAAATGATTAGACGCAGTGCGCATCGACTTTAGCTCTCCATGCTTGTCATCCAGCTCCTTCAGCGCCCCGCAGCCAGCCAAGTCTCCTTCATCCCATATGCTCCAAAACGTGATCTCCGGTTTTTTTAAACCATCCAGATCCAACGCATGAATGCTTTCCGGGGGAGAAGTCAAGGCCATGCCATGCAAATGCTCCCCTATTAATCGAATAATGGCTTCTCCTGTTAAATCATCTACTTTTATCTCCATCAAATACTCCCCTTTATTCTTCCCATCACCACTGTATGATAATATTGGCCATCAGAAAGCTTTTTATCTTGTTTGAGTATGCCTTCGATTTCAAATCCGAAGTTTTGATACAGTTCAATGGCTTTTGCATTCGTTTCTAAAACATGCAATGTCATTTTTTTAACAGCATTCCCATCAGCCCATTCCGTCGATCGCTGCAGCAAGTTTGTGCCTATTTTATATCCCCAATATTTTTGCAGGACACATACTCCAAATTCCACTTTATGGGCAAATCTTTTCAAATCATTTCCTTCACAGCGGGAAAAGCCAACCACTTGATTTTCCACTTCCGCTACTAAAAATAGATGATTGCTTTTCTCTGTATCTATTTTAATTATTTGCTGAAAAGCCGCTTCATCTATAAATGCTTCCCCTTTTTCCCTATCTAAATTCTCCGTTTCCCCGTCTATCTTTAGTCTTAATGCTGACAAGGCTTTTGCATCCTTTTCTATTGCCGGTCGTATCGTATACTGCAGATTTCGAACAGCAAATGATTGTGGAGCAATAATCATGCTATGCCTCCCTATCTTTTCTACAAAGTTGTTGGTGTTCCTTGATGAAAAATCATTTGCCAATTCCCATCATTTAATTTCCAGATCGAACTGCGCCATGTCCGTTTTTGATCACTATGTTTTTCTGTTTTATATGTTGCAAGCACTGTATCAATAGCCAGCCTTTTAACGGCAAACTCGGTTACCACAAATGGAATCGAGCCATCCTTCTTGCCAGTGTGTCTCACAGCATCCATCACTGTCTTTTTCGTTATAACAGCACCAGAACTTCCAAATTCATAAAAATCATCGGCAAGAAGAGCTGTTAATTCATTTAGCTTATATGTCATTAAGCGTTTTTCCAACTCGAAAATATGTTCTTCCAAAACATCAAGCATTTCCTTTTCCATCATCTTCCTCCTAGTGATCTGCTTTCTCGAAACTTTTTTGCGAATAAGAAATAAAGGAATGATTATTGCGATGCCATTCAAACAAAAGCAGCATTTTTTTCATTCTATTATTCTACTATAATTGTCAGATGAAGTGACTATATAAAGAAGCATCCAATTAAACAAATAAAGACCATAAAAGCTGAATAAAATGATTACCGATTGCACTTCTCCATTCGTTAAGCTGCGATGTATGCCAAAAGCTGCTGGCAACAGGAAATAAACAATGACTTCAAAAAAGAAAT
>Ga0182745_1004694_pt1 | contig 11338 bp, 10 predicted proteins | sample eDN3rd30CKraftBY_FD_128523 | JGI IMG/M metagenome (GOLD analysis project Ga0182745, IMG submission 128523) | Enriched backyard soil microbial communities from Emeryville, California, USA - eDNA 3rd pass 30_C Kraft BY (version 2) (version 2) | ecosystem: Environmental > Terrestrial > Soil >... | reverse complement strand
GGCCGCGGCAATGCCTATATCGGCCCGACAGTGCCTCTGGTCATCTTGACGCTGGCGGTCGGCGTCGCGGTTGGCGTGGCCAACGGCATTGGTGTCGCATACGGGCGTGTCGCGCCATTCATCATGACGCTGGTCACGCTCAGTGCGTTGCGCGGATGGAGCTACGTGCTGTCAAACGGCAGGCCATATTATCTGCGCGGAGAAGGCTATCGTTGGCTCGGCGAAACCAATCTGGGGCCGGTTCCCGTGGCGGCCGTCGGCCTGTTGGTGGTGTTCGCATGGTTCGCATGGTTCTTGCACAAACACGTCGCGGGTAAACGCATCTACGCAATTGGCGGCGATGAGAAAACCGCACGGTTCGCTGGCGTTCGAGTCGAACGTTGGATCGTTCTGGTGTATGCCGCCAGCGGGCTTTGCGCCGCGCTGGCCGGTTTGATCTTCACTTCGCGCGCGAACTCGGTCGATGCGCCGATGGCAGCGGGCTATGAACTCAGCGCCATCGCCATCGCCGTGTTGGGCGGTACCAGCCTGACCGGAGGCCAAGGGTCGCCCTATCGGACCCTGTGTGCGGCGCTGGTGTTTGCGATCGGGCTGAATCTGCTGACGCTGCACGATGTGAATGCCTGGTATCAAGAGCTGATCATCGGCATCGTATTGATCGCCGCCGTTGCGCTCGGCGCTAGGCAGTGGCACCGTACGCGGTAATAAAAGTAAGAGATAAAACAACTCAATCGAGGGAGACGACAACATGGCTGGCACTCTGATGCTTGGTATCGACATCGGCACGACCAACGTGAAAGCGGTGGTGCTGGACACACAAACAAATCAGGTGGTCGCATCGGGCTCACGCGAACATCCATTGGCGCATCCTCGCCCGGGGTGGGCCGAGCAGAATGCGGATGACTATTGGAAAGCGGTCGCCGCCTCGATTCGTCAATGCCTCGATAAAGGACCGTTTGCCGAGTCGATCGGCGGCATCGCGATCTCGGGCCTGGTTGGCGTGACACTGCCGGTGGATCAATCCGGCCGACCGCTGCGCGAGGCGATGATATGGATGGATTCGCGTTCAGAACGCGAATGCAGCGAAATCCGCGAGCGCGTGGGCGAGGACACGATCAACCGGATCAACGGCAATCGGATCGCGCCCTGGTTCATTGAACCCAAGGCGTTGTGGATCAAAAACCATCAACCGCATATCTTCAACGCGACGCACAAATTTCTGTCTCCGGCGGGTTACTGCACTTTTCGATTGACCGGGACGTTTTCCATCAACACCGGTGACGCGGGGCTCTTTTATCCGTACGAGTACAAAAAATGCCGTTGGAACGAGACCATCGCCGACGCCATCGGCGTGCCGATCGACAAGTATCCGCGTATTTATCAATCTCACGAAGTGGTCGGCGAGGTCACACGGCAAGCCGCTGAGGAAACGGGCCTGCCTGTTGGCATCCCTGTAGTCGCGGGCGGAACGGACATCAGTTCCGCAGCACTGGGCGCGGGCGTCATTCGAGCGGGCCAAGCTTACTATTCGATGGGCACGGGCTCGAATCTCGGCATCATGATTCCGACGGAGCAGGACGTCGATGAGTTCCGCATTCTGAAGTGGCCGCACGTGCTGCCCGGGCTCACCATGTTCGATGCGCCGATGGCATTTACCGGTGCGTCACTCAAATGGTTTCGCGACAATTTCGGTTCGGTCGAATGGCAGATTGCCGAGCGTGTTGGCCAGAACGTATTCGATCTGTTTACTGCCGAAGCCGAACGCGTGGCACCAAATGCGGATGGGTTGCTGTATTTGCCCTACCTCGGAAATTCCCTGGCGCCGCATTGGAACTCTAACGCTTGCGGGACATTTTTCGGCGTGCGCGCCGGCACGACGCGGGCGCATTTCATCCGCGCGTTGGTTGAGGGTGTTGCCTATGACCTGTATGCCAACGTCCGCATCGCGCAGGCCGCAGGCGTCAAAATCGATCGACTGATTCTGAATGGAGGGCCGACCAAGAGCCGTTTCTGGAATCAGATCACGGCGAACGTCGTGAACTTGCCGCTCGATATTCCCGACGTCGATGAAGCCGCGCCGCTCGGCGACGCGATCCTGGCCGGTGTCGGCGCCGGCATTTATACCGACCCGCGAGAGCCATCCACGCAGATTGCCACGATCAAGCATACGATCGAGCCCGATGCGGCCATGCATCGTCGCTATGCCGAGTTCTTTGCATTGTGGCAAGCCGTTCTCGCCGACTTGCAGGAGTCTATGGACAAGCAACATGCGTTGCTCGAGCGTTATCAACTGGGCCAAGGTGCCTGAGATGCCGGCTTCCGATTCGGCGACGCCGTTGCTCGAAGCGCACGGCATCGGCAAGTACTTCGGCAATGTTGTTGCGCTGCATGACGTCAGTTTCGATGTTCGTGCCGGCGAGGTCCACGCGCTGGTCGGAGAAAACGGCGCAGGCAAATCGACATTGCTGGCCATCGTCAACGGATTGCAGAAACCGGATGACGGAGAGCTGCTGTTGTATGGCCGGCCCTCCACGCTGGCGGGGCCCTTGCAGGCGCGGCGCAACGGGTTGGCGTTGGTGCATCAAGAGCTGGCGCTTTGTCCGAACCTGACCGTGGCGGAAAACCTGTTCTTGGGTCAAGAGCCGCGCAACGCGTTCGGGCAGGTCAAGATGGCCGAGATGCGAGCGCGCAGCGCCACGCTGCTTGAGCGTCTCGGCGCACGTATCTCGCCGACGCAACGGGCTGCCGAATTATCGTTGAGCGAAAGGCAGCTCGTTGAAATAGGCAAGGCGCTCGCCAGCGAGCCGAAGATTCTGGTTCTGGATGAACCCACGGCTTCGTTGACCGATGAGCATGTGACCTTGCTCCTGGAGACGGTGAGACGATTGCGTGCCGAAGGGTTGGGCATCGTGTATGTGTCTCATCGACTCGAAGAAGTACTCGATATTGCCGATAGAGTGACGGTGCTGCGCGATGGCCGCGTGGTGGCGCGCCTGGACGCGGCCGAGGCAACCGAGCCGAAACTCATCCGTGCCATGGTGGGCCGCGATCTGGGTGAGCGTTTTCCGCCGCGACACGCGCCGCCCCGTGGAGAAAAACTCGTTGAAACCGCCGGACTGGGCCTGAACGGTCGTTATCGGGATATCAATCTCGCGCTGCATGCCGGAGAGATCGTCGGTATTGCCGGCTTGATGGGGTGCGAACGCGAAAGTGTGATTCGTACGTTGTTCGGATTGCATGTTCCCGATGAGGGCGAGATCAAGGTTCAGGGCCGTGCCGCTCGGTTCGCGAGCGCGGCTGATGCCATCGATGCCGGCATTGCCTATTTACCTGCCGACCGCAAAGCCGAGGGGTTGGTGCTCGGCATGTCGGTGTACGACAACCTGGCGCTCTGTACGCTGCCTCGTCTATCGCGATTGGGTATGTTGTCGCGCATCAGGCAGCGGCTGCACGGTCGCGCCTTGATCGATCAGCTTCAGATCAAGGCGCCGGCGCCGCATCGTGGCGTCGTCAATCTTTCGGGCGGCAACCAGCAGAAAGTTGTGCTGGGAAAATGGATCGCCAGAGGCGCCGATGTCTGGATCGTCGAGGAGCCTACCCGCGGCGTCGACGTCGGCGGCAAACAACATATCTGGCAGGCATTGCATGCGCTGTCACGCGATGGCAAGGCGATTTTGGTGGTGTCCAGTGAGCTGCCGGAACTCATGGGTCTATGTGATCGCATCGTGGTCATGAGTCGTGGCCGCATCACGGGCGAGTTCGAGCGTCAGGCCTTTGAGGCCGACGCGATTGCGCGTTGCGCCGTGATGAATGGTTCCGGTCTGCCGGTCGAGAATCAATAGGCATGTTCACACAATGAATTGGCCGCCACGGAGCCCGGCTTCTAAGATGGTGATGCCACGTTCGGACAAGCTGCTATCAGTCTGTCCGCACAATGACTCAATGACCTCTAGAAAGATTATCGATGAGTAATTCGACCTATAGCCGCATGGGGACGCAGGAGTGGTCACTGACCGGCCCGGAAAAAATTCCGCGTCAAACCCTTAAAAAACTACGCGAGCGCAGCAACGGGCCAGGACTGGTACATCTGGCGATCCATACGCTGGCGCTATGCGCGACAGGAACGTTGATTTATCTGACGAAAGACGTCTGGTGGATGTGGCTGCTTGCCTCATTTCTGCATGGCGTCGTCATTGTGTTGTTGTTCGCGCCGTTGCACGAATGCTCACACGGCACGGCGTTTCGGACGCGTTGGCTCAATACCGCAGTCGGTATGTGCGTCGGCTTGATCAGCATGCGCCCGTTTCTTTATTTCAAGTATCGCCACACCGCGCATCACACCTACACGCAGCACGAGACATTGGACCCCGACATCGTGCCGTTTCCAAGCACGATCCGTCGCTATCTGGCGATGATTCTGGGAGCGTCGTTTTGGCCGAAGATGTTTGGAACCCTATGGCGCGGCACGACAGGACGTTTCAGTGCGTTGGAGCTGTCCTTCATCCCCGAAAGCGAAGTCGGCCGTGTCAGCCGGGAGATCCGCGTCGCAGTGTTGATTTACGTCTTGATCGCCGCGCTGTCCATCGCGCTTCAGTCGTGGGCGGCGGTACTGTACTGGCTCTTCCCGCGTTTTATCGGCGAGCCTGTTCTGCGCGCGATCCGGATGGCAGAGCATACCGGCGCCGAGGAAAGCCCGAATCTGCTGGCCAATACGCGGACCACGCTGGCGAATCCGGTGTTCAAGACGCTGTATTGGAATATGCCTTATCACGCCGAACATCATGTCGCGTCATCTGTGCCGTTTCACGCGTTGGGTCGCCTGCATCGCGAGTTGAAGCCGCATCTGAGTTGTCTGTCTGTCAGTTATTGGCAGGTGCATCGCGAGATCATCGCCCAGGTGTTGCGTCAGCGTCGTGCGCATCGCGAGGCGTCACGCTCATGAGCCCACAGTCCGTCGTTATCGTGGGCGCGGGGCAGGCCGGCGGGCGCACCGCGCAGGCGCTACGCCAACAAGGGTATGCCGGCACAATCGCGCTGTTGGGCGATGAGTCGATGCCTCCCTACGAACGGCCGCCGTTATCAAAAGACGTCTTGCTGGGCAACGCCGATGCATCGTCGTTGTTGTTGTTGCCCGAAGCGGGCTGGCGCGACCTCGATGTCGCGTTGCATTGCTCGGCCCGGGTGGTGGAGATAGATCGTTCAGCGCGCCGCATTCGTCTGGCCGATGACACGTTCATGGCATTCGATCGATTGGTGTTGGCCACGGGCGTTCGACCCAGGGTCTTTCCGGGCCGCGTCGAGGTCGGTACGGAATTGCTGTACCTACGCACGATCGCCGATGCGGCGCGGCTGCAGCCACGCCTGACAAAGGGTAAACGCATCGGCATCGTGGGGGCCGGTTTCATCGGTCTGGAGCTGGCATCCACGGCACGTGCGTTGGGCGCCGAGGTCACCTTGATCGAGGCCGCGGCGCGCCCCTTGGCGCGGTTGCTGCCGGAGGCATTCGCGTTGGAGCAATTGGCGCGGCACAGCGCTCGCGGCGTAGCGGTGCTGCTGGGGCAAGCTGTCGAGCGGTTGGCGCCTGGGCAAATCCACCTGGCATCTGGCCGCGTGATCGAAGTCGACACGATTGTGATCGGTATCGGCGCGCGCGCCAACGACGAGTTGGCGGCCGCTGCCGGCCTGGCGGTGCGCGATGGCATTCTTGTCGATGTGGCGGGGCGCACGTGTGATCGCGATATCTATGCCGTCGGCGATGTTGCCCGAATCGTGGATGCCGACACGGGGCGTGACGACCGGCTGGAGTCGTGGCGCCACGCTGAGAACAGTGCGCAGGCGGTGGCCGCGTCGATTCTGGAATTACCCGTCCAACCAACACCGACGCCATGGTTCTGGTCCGATCAGTATGGACGCAATATTCAAATTGCCGGCCGCCCGGATGACAGTCATCGCTGCGTGCGCAAAGGCGATGATCATGACGGCCCGCAATTGACGTATTACCTGGATGAGTCGCAACGTTTGCGCGGCGCGATCGGCGTCGATTGCGCACGGGAGGTGCGACGTGCGATGAAGCTGATCGAGGCTGAATCGCCGATCAATGTCGACGACCTGCCGGGGCCTCGCGCCAAGGCGGCTGTCAAGGTGGAGGTGACGGTATCGTGATCACAAGTCCCGCTGCAATTTTGAGTGCGCCAGGCGCACCGTTCATCATTGACATGATCGAGGTCGATCCGCCGCGGGCGGGAGAAGTGCTGGTTGAAATTGCCGCCAGCGGCATCTGTCACACCGACTTGACGGCTATCGAAGGCAGTAACGCAAGTTGCGTCTATCCCGCCATCCTGGGCCACGAAGGCGCGGGTCGCGTGGTGGAGATCGGGCCCGACGTCCATGGCCTGGCATCCGGCGATCATGTCATCCCGTTGTACGGTCCAGAGTGCGGCGCCTGCCGTATGTGCCTGAGTCGACGGACCAATCTCTGTTGGTCGATCAAACCGACGCGCGATCGAGGCGTGATGCCGGATGGGTCGTCCCGATTCCGTTGGCGCGGTGAGGCGGCCTACCACTTTATGGGAACGTCGACGTTCTCTCGGTATACGGTCGTGCCCGAGATCGCGCTGGCTAAAATTCGTCCCGATGCGCCGCTTGATCGCGTTTGTCTTTTGGGATGTGGCGTGACGACCGGCGTCGGCGCCGCACTGGATGACGTGCGAGAGGGAGATGCTGTCGTCATTTTTGGCTTGGGCGGGATAGGCGTCAACATTGTGCAGGGCGCGCGCATTGCCGGCGCCGCGCGCATCATTGGTGTGGATCTGCATGCCTCAAAGGAAGGCATCGCGCGCCGCTTCGGTCTGACCGATTTCATCGATGCCTCGGTCGAGCCGCAACGCGTTGTCGAGCACATCCGCGCGCTCAGCGGGGGCGGTGTCGATGTCGCATTTGAATGCACGGGAAATATCGGTGTGATGCGCCAGGCACTCGATGTGTGCCACGTGGGGTGGGGCGTGTGCGTGCTGCTTGGCGTGGAGCCCGCGGGCGCCGAGATGCCGGTGCCGCCGGTCGCCGTCCGTTATGGCCGAACACTGAAAGGCAGCTATTTCGGCGGTGTGAAGGGGCGCAGCGGACTGGGGCGATTCGTCGATCTCTATATGGAGGGCAGGCTCGAGCTTGACCCGCTGATCACGCATCGGCTTACACTGAGCGATATCGATGAGGGGTTCAGGCGCATGCAAGACGGCAGCGCGTTGCGTAGCATCGTGCAATTCGAATAAATCAAACGACAATAGCGTTGGAGGCAATGACGATGACGATCGATCCGGAGATCGAGCCGCAGTATGTGTTTTCTGATCGCTTTCCGTCGCGTCGTGTGGTCTATGCGCAGATTGCCGACGATAGCGTTGCCGCGCGCAATATGCCTCCTGTACTGATCGATGTGCCGTATGGGCCGCATCCGCGTGAGCGCATCGACCTGTTTCCCGGTCGCGATGGGGGCCCGTTGCTGGTTTTCATCCACGGCGGTTACTGGCGCAGCCAACACAAGGACAACTACAGCTTCGTTTCCAAGGCATTCAGGGGACAGGGTTTTTCCGTCGCTGTCGTCGGCTATCCCTTGACGCCCGAGCAGTCGTTGAGCGGCGTGGTGCAGAGTCTGCGCCACGCCATGCAATGGATTCACACCGCCGGCCGCGAGTTGTTGCCGAATTGGCGGGACTCGATCGTTGCGGGGCATTCGGCAGGCGGACATCTGGCGGCGATGCTGGCGTCTGACCCGATGCCGGACATGCCCATCACTGGGTGTCTTGCATTGAGCGGATTGTTTGATCTGACGCCGCTTGCGCGCACCTCGATTGGGGCGCAGGTCGGGCTCGAGGATGAGCTGATATCTCGAATGAGCCCGTTGGCCAGGCCCGCGGGAGCGGGCTGGCTGATCGCGGCGGTCGGCGCCAACGAGACAGCGGCGTTCCACGATCAGGCCTCACGCTATGTACAACATTGGTCCGCTGCCGGCAGCGATGCCGAGCTGCTGCTGGTGCCGGATGCCGATCACTATTCGATCTTGCTGCAGTTGGCGGATGGCGATAGTCCCGTTCTGCGCCGGGTGAGGATTCAAACAGGCGTCCGCGAGGAGTCCTTGTGAGCACGCCGGCTCGGGATACCGAGCGCAGCCTGCCCTTTGTCAATTTCAATCAGCTCCGTTCTTTTTACGCCGTTGCACAGGAGATGAGCTTTACCAAGGCCGCAAAGCGCCTGCATATCGGCCAGCCGACGCTGACGGTTCAGGTTCGCGCATTGGAAGAACGCTATGGGGTCGAATTGTTTCTGCGGTCCGCTCGGGGTTTGCAGTTGAGCACCACCGGCGACGCGCTGTTTACGATCGCACAAAAGATATTCCACTACGAGGAGCAGGCGGTGGAGTTGCTGCGCTCGGTCAATGGCGAGGTGGCGGGCCAACTGCGAGTCGGCACGGTGGGACCGAGTTTTGTGATGAAGCTCGTGTCACAGTTTCGCCAGTCGTTTCCGCTGGTGCAGGTAAGGCTGGACAGCGACAATTCGCAAGGTGTGATGAGGAAAATTCTCGACACGGTCACCGACGTCGCGATTACCGGTAATCCCGGTGACGACCCGCGATTGCATGCGGTGCCTCTCGGCACGCACGAGGTGCAGGTGTTCGTTAACCGACAGCATCCATGGGCGCAGCGTGACTCGATCCGGCTGCATCAATTGGACGGACAGCCGATGATCATGCGCGAAGACGGCTCGATGACGCGTAATGCCATTGAGACAACCATGGCGGCGCATGGCGTGCGTCCGTTGGTCGTGATGGACGTGCCGAGGGAAGCCGTGCGCGAAGCCGTTTGCGAAGGCCTGGGCATTGGCATCGTGTCCGAAGCCGAGGTGCGTGAGCACCCCGATCTGCACGTGCTGCGGATTGCCGACTTTCCGAGTCACACGCAGAGCTATGTGATTTGCCTTCGCGCGCGTCAGTTTTCTCGTCCGATCGCCGCGTTTCTGGAGCTCGCTGCCGCACGGGCAAACGGGGAGGCGAAGTCCTGAGGCGATTGCATCGTCGGCCGATGCGAGGCCATTTTCAGACCTCGCCCACAAGGCAAGGCGGGCGATCGCGTGGTTGACGGTGCAAACCCGTTATCTGCCCGTATCAGGATAATTCGGCCCCGCATCATGAAAGCCGCCGTTGCTGTACGGATTGACCGCACCGGGGTGAGGCGGGCCGGGATTGTCGCCGAGTCCTGCGCAGCCGCCCAGCAGGGCGGTCATGGCGATGAGCGCGAGCGTGGTGCGCAGGGTGAGCGATATCGATTGCGATGACTTCATGGCAGGTCTCCAGAATGTGCGACGGATATTGCGCCGCCGCACATCCGAGGGTTAGCGCATCAGGCGGGCCAGCTCCGCGCCGGGGTCTTCGGCGCGCATAAACGCCTCGCCAACCAGAAAGGCGTCGACCTTGTGGCTGCGCATGAGCTTGACGTCTTCGGGCGTCAAGATGCCGCTTTCGGTGACGACGCGTTTGCCGGCGGGGATATGCGGCAACAGATCCAGCGTGGTCTGCAGACTGGTTTCGAACGTGCGCAGATTGCGGTTGTTGATGCCCAGCAAGGTGGTTTTCAGACTGAGGGCGATGTCCAGTTCCTTGGCGTCGTGGACCTCGACCAAGACGTCCATGCCCAGCTCCATCGCCAAGGATTCCAGGTCGCGCAACTGATTCGGCGCGAGGGCGGCGACAATCAGCAGGACGCAATCGGCGCCCATGGCGCGGGCCGAGATGATCTGATAAGGATCGATCACGAAGTCCTTGCGCAAGACGGGCAGCGGGCAGGCCGCTCGGGCGCGACGCAGGTTGTCGTGCGAGCCTTGGAAAAATTGCACATCCGTCAGCACCGACAGGCAGGCCGCGCCGTGTACGGCATAGGTGGCGGCGATGGCGGCGGGATCGAAGTTCTCGCGCAGCACGCCCTTGGAGGGCGAGGCCTTTTTGACCTCGGCAATCACGCCGGCGTGGCCTTGGGCGATTTTGTCTTCGATGGCTTGGGCAAAGCCGCGTACGTCCTGGCGAGCCTGCGCTTCGCGCAGCAGCTCGGCTTCGCTACGCAGTTGGCGCGCGGTGGCGACTTCCTCTGCCTTGATGGCGAGGATCTTCGCAAGAATGTCATTCATTTCTGAAATTTCCGGGTATAGGCACAGAATTCCTCCAGCTTGGCGCGGGCCGAGCCATTGGAAAGTGTTTCAAACGCCAGCGATAGCGCCTGGCCGATGGTGTCGGCCTTGTTGCCGGCGTAGATCGCCAGCCCTGCGTTCAGGGCCACGATATCGCGGGCGACACCTTCGACATTATCGAGGGCCTGGATGACAAGCTCGCGAGATTCCTCGCGATTGGTCACTTTGATCCCCCGATTAGACACCATTGACAGCCCGTAGTCTTCTGGGTGGATCTCATATTCGCGGATTTTCCCGTCTTTCAATTCGCCGACCAGCGTGGCGCCGCCCAGGGAGGCTTCGTCCATGCCGTCTTTGCCATGCACAATCAGGACGTGCCGCGAGCCCAATCGTTCCAGAACGCGTACTTGAATGCCGACCAGGTCGGGGTGGAATACGCCCATCAATTGATTCGCCGCGCCGGCCGGGTTGGTCAACGGCCCCAGGATGTTGAAAATGGTGCGTACGCCCAGCTCTTTGCGCACGGGCGCGACGTTTTTCATGGCGCTGTGGTGCGCGGGGGCGAACATGAAGCCGATGCCCGTGGCCTGCAGGCATTCGGCGACTTGTTCGGGGCTGAGTGCCAGGTTGGCGCCCAGGGCCTCGAGCACGTCGGCGCTGCCGGACGACGATGAGGCGCTGCGTCCGCCATGTTTGGCGATAGGCACGCCGGCGGCCGCCGCGACAAACATCGCGGTGGTGGAAATATTGAAGGTCTGGCTGCCGTCACCGCCGGTGCCGCACATGTCCAAGAGGTCTTCGGGATTGGGGGTGACGACGGGCGTGGCGAATTCGCGCATGACCTGCGCGGCGGCGGTGATCTCGCCCACGGTCTCTTTTTTGACGCGCAGCCCCATGAGCAAGGCGCTGGCGATTTGCGGCGACATCTCGCCACGCATCAGCATGCGCATCAGGTGCAGCATTTCGTCGTGGAAAATTTCGCGATGCTCGATGCATCGGGTCAGCGCTTCCGTAACGGTGATGGTCATGATGGTTGTCCCCGGGATTATTGGATGTTCAAGAAGTTGCGCAGCATGGCGTGGCCGTGTTCGCTCAGTACCGACTCAGGGTGAAACTGTACTCCGTACACGGGCAGCGTTTTGTGACGCACGCCCATGATGTCGCCGTC
>Ga0182745_1004692_pt1 | contig 11338 bp, 7 predicted proteins | sample eDN3rd30CKraftBY_FD_128523 | JGI IMG/M metagenome (GOLD analysis project Ga0182745, IMG submission 128523) | Enriched backyard soil microbial communities from Emeryville, California, USA - eDNA 3rd pass 30_C Kraft BY (version 2) (version 2) | ecosystem: Environmental > Terrestrial > Soil >... | reverse complement strand
TGCCCAGGATCGCTTCGACCGCGGTGCCATACGCGCGGCACAGCCGCTCGAGCGGGCGCTCGGGCATCCAGGGCCAGCGACGTCGGCAGTCGGCGTGGAAGGCGCCGAAGTCCTGCCCCGGCAGATCGCCGCCGGGCAACGCCGCGCGGTCCGTCCAGCCTCGCGGCGTGCAGCCGAGCTCCGGCGCGAGGCGCGCCAGCGCCGCCTCGGCGAGCCGGCGGTAGGTCGTGATCTTGCCGCCGAAGACCGAGAGCAGCGCGCCGCCGACCGGCGGAGCGAACAGTTCCAGCGTGTAGTCGCGCGTCACCTTCGACGCATCCGCCGTCTCGTCGTCGAACAGCGGGCGTACCCCGGCATAGCTCCAGACGACGTCACGCGGTGTGAGCGACGACGCCGCGAAGTAGCGGTTGACCGTGTCGCACAGGTAGTGGGTTTCGTCCGCCGACGCGGCCGCCTCGGCGGCATCGCCTTCGAAAGGCACGTCGGTGGTGCCGATGACGGTGAAGTCTCCCTCGTACGGAATGGCGAACACGACCCGTCCGTCCGGATGCTGCAAGGTGAAGGCGTGCTCGCCCTGGTAGAGGCGCGGCACCACGATGTGACTGCCCTTCACCAGCCGCAGCTGGGGCCTCGTCGCGCGAGTCGCGCCGATGCGGTTGATGACCGCGTCGACCCAGGGCCCGGCCGCGTTGACCACGGCCCGGGCATTGAAGTCGATGAAGCCGCCCGTGCGCAGGTCCCTGCAGCGCACCGACCAGTGATTGCCGTGCGCGGTTGCCGAGATCATCTCGGTTCGCACGCGGATCTGCGCGCCGCGGGCCGCCGCATCCACCGCATTCAGGACGACCAGGCGGCTGTCGTCGACCCAGCAATCCGAATAGGCGAATCCATGACGGATGTCCTCGCGCAGGACGCCGCGCAGCTCCGGACGGGCGAGGTCGACACCCTGCGAACCGGGCAGGCGTCGACGTCCGCCCGCATGGTCGTAGAACAGCAGGCCCAGGCGAATGAGCCAGCGCGGCCGCAGCCCTTCGACGTGCGGCAGGACGAAGCGCAGCGGTCGCACGATGTGCGGCGCGATGCTCAGCAGCCGCTCGCGCTCGGCCAGGGCTTCGCGCACCAGGCGGAACTCGTAGTGCTCGAGGTACCGCAGTCCGCCGTGAATGAGCTTCGTGCTGGCGGACGACGTGGCCTGGGCGAGGTCGCCTCGCTCCACGAGGGCGACCTTCAGGTGGCGGCCGGCCGCGTCGCGGGCGATGCCGGCCCCGTTGATGCCGCCGCCGACGATCAGAAGGTCGACGTTCTCGGTTCCGCCCTGTGTCACGCCGCGGCCTGCGTCGCCTGGCCGACGACGACATACCAGGCCACGAGCAGTCCGCAGATCAGCGCGCCGGGGATGTGGCTGCCCGTCCGCCGAAAGGTGAACGTGGAAACGAGCGCGACGATGCACATCAGCGGCACGAAATTGATCGACACCACGATGCGCAGCGGATCGTTCATGAAGAAGGTCGCGAGACCCTGGCCGCTGAACAGCAAGCCGTATTGCACGACCAGGAAGACGACGAAGCCGCCGGCCAGGGCGAGCACGTTGAACGCGTACTGGGCCGCGACCCCATGGCGTGCCAGCGCCAGGTTCGCGTGCAGCGCACGTAGCGCGACCAGGAAGAACGCGATGAAGGGCAATGAGTACACCGCGAACGTACGGATCTGCGACGCGTCCAGGGGCTTCAAGGCGATGAACCAGTACCGAAGGTCCACCAGGAACACCGCGTTGACGAACACCACCGCGACGTAGGCGACGCCGATCGTCAGCATGCCGACCAGCGCGGCCCGCGCGGGGAGGCCGCAGCGCGCGAAGCGCGGCGTGCCGGGCAGCAAGCCGAGCAGGGCGATCAGCGCTGCGTTCAACAGCGCCCAGACGACGATCTCGTTCGAGAAAGCCTGGGGAAGAAGCCACGACGCCGGGGCAAGGGCCGAGCCGATCTGCATGAAGGGAAGCAGCGTCGCGGCAGGCAGCACCGCGCCCAGGACGAGCGTCGCCCACCAGCGGCCGCTGCGCTCGCCCGCGGGGGGCACCGCGGGCGATTGCAGCCCGGCGAAGAGCGGCAGCCGCAGGAAGACCTCGAACAGGCCGAGCAGGAGCACCACGAACCCGCCGAGCGCAACGACGGTCCCGAGTTCCTTCCACTGCCAGATCTGATCCGAGGCGGGACGCGGCCGGCCGCCCTGGAGGGTGCGTGCGAACCAGTCGGTGGCATTGCCGATCGCCGTCTTCGAGATGTGGTTCCAGGGATGCGTGCCGCCGGGCCGGTACAGCATCCGGCCGGTGCCGTCGTCGATGGATCCATACAGCCTGCCCTCCTCCACGGGCGCCTCGGTGCCGAATGCCTTCCGGAGCTTGCCGCTGTGCGTCACCTCGGCGGCGGAGCCGACGCCCCACATCGTCGTCGCGAACTCGTCGAATCTCGCGAACACGACGGCGAGGTTGCGCGGAAACGTGGGCGTGGCTTCCGGAGCGAACGGCGCCCCGGGCCCGGACCCTTCGAGCACCACCGCGCGATAGCCGTCGGGCACGGCGGCCGCGGCATTGACCGCGGCCCAGCCGCCCATGCTGTGGCCTTCGAGGCCGATGTTCTCCTTGTCCACGATGTCCAGGCTGCGCAGGAAGCGCAGGCCGTCCGGGCCGCCGAACCCGTCCCGGAAGGCGGGGGGTTCGCTGTGACCGTGGCCCACCTGGTCGAGCGCGAGGACGACGTAGCCGCGCCGGGCGAACTCGATGGCGAAGTCGCCCTGTGTTTCGCGGGAGTTGAAGTAGCCGTGGATCGCGAGCACCGCTGGCGCCGGCGTTTCACGGGTGGCGTTCGGCGGGACGTGCAGCAGGCCGCTCATGGCCTTGCCGCCAGTGCCCACGAACCGCACGTCCATGACGCGCACGCCGCCGGCGGTCTGGATCGCGTGCGCGAGCCACGCGCCCGCGAGCATCACGACCAGACCGATGAGCAGCAATCGCGGTCGCGCCCTGCCCGTCACCGTCGTCACACCCATGCCGCCCCCAATTATTCGTTTTCGAACATTGGCCGCATCGCCCATTGCAGGGCAATACCTGCGTCCATACCAGCGAAGAATAGCCGCGGTTTCCCATAATTGTAAGTAGCTTTGACAATTATGAAGGGCGCGAGCACTATCGTTTACAAACATTTCTCTTGCTTTGTATTCGATAACGAACATCACGGGGGTTTTCTCGATGCCATACGCGCACCTGGGCCTGCGCTGCGCCTCCATCGCCGCAGCTGTGCTTCCCTTCTCGGTCGCGATCGCGCAGGAAAGCGATTCGCTGGAAGAAGTCATCGTCACGGCCCAGAAGCGCGAGGAGCGCCTGCAGGACGTGCCGATCTCGGTGACTGCGCTTTCCGGTGAGCAGATGCTCACGCTGAAACTGAACAGCGGCTCCGACATCGCGCGCCTCGCGCCGAACCTGCGCGTATCGGTGGCCGGCAACGAGGACCAGCCGAAGTTCTCCATCCGTGGCCTCTCGCAGTTCGACACGAACCTGAACGCGAGCTCGCCCACCGGCGTGTTCGCGGACGAGGTGTACATCGCGAGCCAGTTCCTGGGCGGGCCGCAGATCTACGACATGGCCCGGCTGGAGGTCCTGCGCGGACCGCAGGGGACGCTGTTCGGCAAGAACACCACCGCGGGGGCGATCAGCTTCATCAGCCAGACGCCCAGCCTCACGGGATCGTCGAACGACTACCTGGTCGGCGAGTTCGGCAACAACGCCTACTACCGCCTGCAGGGCGGCATGGATCTGCCGCAGGCCAGCGAGAATTTCGGCACGCGCATCGCCTTCAACGTGTCGAAGAGCGACGGCTGGGTGAAGAACAGGAATCCGGCGCCCGATGCGCGGGACCTCTCCTCGATCGACAACTACGCGGCAAGGGTCAGCTTCCGCTATGCCGTCGGCGAGCTCGACGCCGTCGCGAGGTTGTGGACGACGCGCAGCTCACCGACGGCCATCGGCATCATCGGCTCGGGCACCTGCCCGGACTACTGCTTTCCGACGTTCCTGACGGGCGGCGCGCCCTACCCGCCCGGCACCAACGTCTCGCGCATCAACCCGCGGGTGTCGCCTTACACCGGCCAGCCGTTCGACGTGCGCGAGGGTGCCTTCGACCGGTCGGGAACCATCGACGTCAAGGGCAACGGCGCGAACCTCGCGTTGAACTACGACGCCGGCCGCTACCAGTTCACGTCCATCAGCTCCTACCTGAGCGGCAGCTTCAGCAACTACGTGGATGCGGACGGTTCCATCAGGAACCTGTTCCACATCGACTTCCTCGCGGACACTCGCGAGCTGTCCCAGGATCTGCGCCTCACGAGCGATTACGAGGGTCCGTTCAACTTCATCGCCGGTCTCTACTATTTCCGCGACGTCGTGGAGCCGGACACCACCACGCACTTCGGTCCGCCGGTCTCGTTGCCGCCGCTGTCGCTCACCGATGCCACCACGAGCTACCGGCAGACGCGCGTCTCGAAGGCCGTCTACGTCGACGGCACGCTGACGATGGGTGCGGCCGAGGCGTACGCGGGGCTGCGCATCACGCGCGAGGACGGCGACATCACCGACTTCACCACCGTCCGCGCGGACGGAGTCGTGACGACGCCCCCGACCCGCGTGGGATACGACGAGACCAAACCGAGCGGCCGCCTCGGCATGCGCTACAACTTCAGCCGGGACGTGATGGCCTACGGCCAGTACTCGCGGGGCTATCGCAGCAGCTCGATGAACGGCAGCGCCGGATGCGCGGCCGAGCTCAACGTGGCGAATCCCGAGTTCCTCGATGCGTTCGAGCTCGGCCTCAAGTCGCAGTGGCTGGAGCGCCGCCTGCAGTTCAATGCATCGGCGTTCTACTACAATTTCACCGACCAGCAGTTCCGCAACCCCGCTCCCGGCACGTCGGGATGCAATTCCACCAACCCCCTGGCGACCCAGCTGGTCAACGCCGCGAAGTCGCGCATCTACGGAATCGAGATCGAGACCCAGGCGCGCGTCACGAGGAACTTCGACGTCACGTTCGGCGCGGGCCTCCTGAACTCCGAGTACCAGGAACTGTCGCTGTACGACTCGACCTCGCTCACCACGCGCGATCTCTCCGGCAACAAGGTGCTCGAGGCGCCGCCGTACACCATCAACGTCGGGCTCAACTACACGATTCCCGTGAAGGCGGGGGACGTGGTCCTGCACGGCGATGCGGTGTGGGTGGGTCGGCAGTTCTACACCGCGTTCAACGACATCCCACCGTATGATCAACAGCAGTCCCCCTCGAACTGGGAATCCAATGCGCGCATCGCCTTCCGTTCCGCCAGCGAGCGGTTCGAGTTCGGCCTCTGGGGCAAGAACCTGAACAACAACGAAGCCGTGAACTGGGCGATCAATCCGCAGGTGTTCGGCATCAAGTTCACCACCGTCCCCTATCCGCGGCGCTACGGCGCGGATTTCCGGTGGAACTTCTGATGACACTGCGCGCGCTCCGCGTACTGCTGCTGATGGCGTCGTTGCCCGCGACGGCCGGCGCGCAGACGCTCGACGTCGAGGTGACCGGCCCCGTGCCGGTCACCTCGCGGTCCTATCCCTTCGGCGCCGCCGACCACACGCAGACGCCACAGAACCTTCGGCGGATGGGCTACGTGGAGGAGGAGTACTTCTTCGCCGGCCGCGCCAATGTCTACGACTGGCCGGAACAAGGGCCGGCGGTGGTGCGAACGCCGTCGGCACCCTACGTCACCCGCGTGCTGATCCGGCGTCCGCTCGATGCCCGGCGGTTCAGCGGCAATGCCGTGGTCGAGATGCTCAACCCATCCAACCGCGTCGACCTGAACATCGGCTGGGCGATCTCGCATCGGCAGTGGATGCGCAATGGGGACGCCTGGGTCGGGGTGACGGTCAAGCCCATCTCGGTCGTCGCCCTCAAGACCTTCGATCCCGGCCGCTATGCGTCTTTGTCGTGGGCCAATCCCCTGCCCCTGACGGACCCGCGCAACTGCGCGGACGTGGCCGGCGACAGCTCGCGCTCCACGGAGAACGGCCTCGCCTGGGACATCTTCCGGCAGGTCGGCCGATGGTTGCGCAGCGGCGATCCCACCAACCCCTTCGCAGCCCGCGGCGGCGGCGGGAGCAGGGTCGAGCGCGCCTATGCCTGGGGCTATTCCCAGACCGGCGGCTATCTCTACACGTACATCAACGCGATCCATCCGCTGGACGTGCAGGAAACCGGCAGACCCCTGTTCGACGCGTACCTCATCGGTGTCGCGAGCGGGCCGATGCCCATCCACCAATGCGCGGCGCGCTTCTCCGCGGAGGATCCGCGGCGGGCGCTGCGCAGCCCGGGCGTGCCGGTGATGCGCATCATGACGCAGTCGGATTTCCTGACGGGCATCGCCGCGCGTCGACCGGACAGCGACTCGCCCGAGGATCGATTCCGCAACTACGAGATCGCAGGCTCCGCGCATGCGACACCCGACGAGCTCACCTTCGGCCCTGCGTCGGCGGACATCGCCAGGGCGGGCGTGCCACCGCCCGCGATGACCTGCAACGAAGGCCCGCGCAGCCGATTCCCCAACCACCTCGCGTTCGACGCGGCATTCCGGAACCTGGATGCCTGGGTCCGCCAGGGCACGCCGCCGCCACGCGCGGAACCCATTCTCGTGAAGGATGGCCAGGCCGTGCTGGACGAGCATGGCAACGTGATCGGCGGTGTCCGCTCACCCTTCGTGGACGTGCCGACCGCGCAATGGACCGGCACCTCCACCGGCGCATCGTTCTGCTTCATCGCGGGACATGAGAAGCCGTTTTCCGCCGCGCGACTGCGGGAGCTCTATCCGACGCACGCCGATTACGTCGGCAAGGTGAGGCGCAACACCGATGCGCTGGTGGCCACGCGCTTCCTCACCGCCGAGGACGCGGCAGCCCTGGTGAAAGCCGCGAACGATGCCCGCGTTCCCTGACGCGCCGACTCAGCCTTCCGCGGGCTTCGAGTCGCTCCACGTCGGCACGAGCTTGTCCAGCAGGCGCCGGAGCGTCAGCTTTTCTTCCTCGGTGAGGCCGGCGGTGAACTCCCGCTCGTGCGCGGGGATTCGCTCGCGCAACTCTTCGAGCACGCGCTTGCCGTGCGCCGTGAGGAAGAGCGCGTATCGGCGCTTGTCATCGGGGGACGGCTCGCGTCGGATGAGCTTCGCAGCGATGGAGCGCGCGACGCGCACGCCGATCGTCGCCCGCTCGAGCCGGATCAGCTTGGCCAGCTCGATCTGGCTGATGCCGGGGAAGGCCTCGACGAGCGCCACGATGCCGATCCAGTTGGGCGTGATCTGCCCCCTGCCCAGTTGCGCGGCGAAGCTGTGCAGCAGCATCAGGTGCGCGACGTGCAGGTGCAGGCCGAGGACCGGCGCACCGGAGGGGCTCAGCACGGATTCGATGATCGCGAACGGCGACCGGCTGAAGTCGAGCCGCGGGCGTTTCGATTTGGCGCTCAAGCCCGGATACTGGCCGTCGGGGGGCCCCGAGATCAAGCGGGCCGGATGTGGAACAATGGGCCCTGGTCGAGCGGGGAGGAACATGGCGGACAACGGCCCCACGCCGAAAGATGCGGACGATCGCCACGCCAAGATCCTTGCGCTGGTCAACCAGCGCGGCTTCGTCACCAACGAGACGCTCGCGAAGGATTTCGGCGTCACGGTACAGACGATACGCCGCGACCTGATCACCCTGGCCGATGCCGGCAAGATCGCGCGCTTCCACGGTGGCGCCGGACTGCCCTCGAGCATCGAGAACATTGCGTACTCCACGCGCAAGGTCCTGAACCTCGACGAGAAGAAGCGGATCGCGAGGCTGGTGGCCCAGCACATCCCCTCCCATGCCTCGCTGTTCATCAACATCGGCACGACCACGGAGGCCGTGGCGCGCGAACTGCTGAACCACCAGGACCTGCGCTTCATCACCAACAACCTGAACGTCGCGCTGCTGCTGGCCGCGAAACCGGATTTCAGCGTCGTGATCGCCGGTGGCACCGTGCGCTCGCGCGATGGCGGCGTCGTCGGCCAGTCCGCGAACGACATGATCGCGCAGTTCCGCGTGGACTATGCCGTGATCGGCATCAGCGGCATCGACGAGGACGGCACATTGCTCGATTACGACTACGACGAGGTACGCGCGAGCCAGACCATCGTCAGCAACGCGAGGGAAGTGTTCCTGGTCGCCGATCACACCAAGTTCTCGCGTCGCCCGATGGTGCGCGCGGGCTCCATCACCGACGTTTCCGCGTTGTTCACCGACCAGCCCGTGTCGAAACGGATCAGGGCGCTGCTCGATGCCGAGGGCGTCAAGGTGCACGTCGCGGCCGAGAAGTAGGCGAGGCTCGCGCGTTGAGACTCGACACTGTCTCCTTCAAGTCGGGTGCCCGGAGCTGGCTGTACCCGCTCGACATGCAGCTCGCCCCTGGACAGATCAATCCCCTGCTCGGCGCCACGCGGTCCGGCAAGACCACGCTGCTCCGGATCATGGCGGGCCTCGAACGGCCCACGACCGGACGCGTGCTCGACGGCGACCGGGACCTCACCCGTGTCCCCGTCCGCGAACGCAGCGTCGCCATGGTCTACCAGCAGTTCATCAACTACCCGTCGCTCAGCGTGCGCGAGAACATCGCTTCCCCGTTGCGAGTGGCGGGGCGCTCGGCCGCCGAGACGGCGTCGGTCGTCGATGAGCTCGCCGGCCTGCTGCACCTGTCCGACCTGCTCTCCCGCCTGCCCGGCGAACTCTCGGGCGGGCAGCAGCAGCGTGTCGCACTGGCACGAGCGCTGGCCAAAGGCGCCGACGTGCTGCTGCTGGACGAGCCGCTCGCGAACCTCGACTACAAGCTCCGCGAAGAGCTGCGCGAAGAGCTGCCTCGCCTGTTTGCGCGTCAACGCACCACCGTCGTGTACGCCACGACCGACCCGCAGGAAGCCTTGCAGCTGGGTGGAACCACGCATGTCCTGGTCGAGGGGCGGCTGGTGCAGTCCGGACCGACGCTGCAGCTGTTCCACGAGCCGGCGACGCTGGACGTCGCGAAGGCCTTCAGCGACCCGCCCCTGAATCTCATCGACGCACGCATCGACCCGGCACGCGGCGCGATGCTTCAGACCGGCAAGGTGCTGCCCCTGAGTGCCCGAGCTCTCGAGCTCGCCGCCTCGTCCACCGGCGCGGTGACGCTCGGACTCCGGCCGCACCGGCTCGCGTTGAGGCCCGGCGCCGGGACCGACGCGCGCTTCGAGGGCCGCGTCGAGCTCGCCGAGGTCGGCGGGTCCGAGACCTACCTGCACGTCGCGACCGACGGCCTCTCGCTCGTCGCACAGGTGGCCGGGGTGCACCGCCTCGCGCTCGGCTCCCCCTGCACGCTGTACTTCGACACCGCCGACCTCTACGGCTTCGACGCCGCCGGCGCGACACTCTTCGGGCCTCGCTGAAGCGATGGCGCGAATCGACCTCATCGATCTGGCTCACACCTACGGCGGCGACGCCTGGGCCCTCAAGCCGATGACGATGCGCTGGGAGGATGGTGGCGCGTACGCGCTGCTGGGCCCTTCGGGCTGCGGCAAGAGCACGCTGCTCAATCTCATTTCCGGCATCCGCCGTCCGACCCGTGGCCGGATCCGGTTCGACGACCGCGACGTGACCGACCTGCCGCCCGAAGCCCGCAGCATCGCGCAGGTGTTCCAGTTCCCGATCGTCTACGACACGATGACGGTGTTCGAGAATCTCGCCTTCCCGCTGCGCAACCGGGGATGGGACCGGACCGCCATCCGACGCCGGGTGCAGGAGATCGGTGAGCTGCTCGAACTGACCCCGGACCTCGACCGTCGCGCCAGGGGGCTGTCGGCGGAGGCGCAGCAGAAGATCTCGCTCGGCCGCGGACTGGTGCGGCCGGACGTCTCAGCCGTGCTGTTCGACGAGCCGCTGACGGTGATCGATCCGCACGTGAAGTGGCTGCTTCGCCGCAAGCTCAAGCAGATCCACCAGCAGCTGCGGCTCTCCCTGATCTACGTCACGCACGATCAGACCGAAGCGCTGACCTTCGCGGACGTGGTGGTCGTGATGAACCAGGGCGAGATCGCGCAGATCGGCTCGCCCGAGGCGTTGTTCGAGGCGCCGCAGGATCGCTTCGTCGGCGACTTCATCGGTTCGCCCGGGATGAATTTCATCGACTGCGAATGGGGCGACGACGCTCCGCGTGTCGATGGCGTGCCCGTGCGCACCAGCGCCCGCGACGTTCCGGCGAACCGCACGGCGCTGGCCCTGGGGATCCGCCCGGAATACGTCGGGGTGCGCGATGCGCCTGGCCCGAATCGCCTGCCGGCCACGATCCTCTCCGTCCGCGACCAGGGGCTCACGACACTGGTCGAGCTCGAGGTCCGGGGGCGGCGGCTGCGCGCCAAGCTGCCTGCCGCCCCCGCGATGGCGACTTCGTCGCAGGTCTACGCGGAGCTGCCGGCCGAACGCTGCGGCCTGTACGCGCAGGGCCGGCGCCAGCCATGAGCACGCGCAAACCGGTCAACCCGCGCGGCTGGTGGTTCGTGGCGCCCGTGCTCGTCAGCGTCGCCTTCTCCGCGATCATTCCGCTGATGACGGTGGTCAATTACTCGGTGCAGGACATCCTGGGCCCGTCGCAACGCGTCTTCGTCGGCATGGAATGGTTCAAGGAGGTGCTCCGCGACCCCGACCTCCACGCGACGCTGCTGCGGCAGATCGTCTTCTCCCTCGCCGTTCTCGCGCTGGAGCTCCCGCTGGGCGTGGGTGTCGCCCTGCTCCTCCCCGCGCAAGGGTGGCGCAGCTCGCTCGCGCTCGTGATCTGTGCGCTGCCGCTCCTCATCCCGTTCAACGTCGTCGGCACGATCTGGCAGATCTTCGGCCGCACCGACATCGGCCTTCTCGGCCACACGCTGGTGCTCCTCGGCATCGACTACAACTATGCCCAGAATCCGCTCGATGCCTGGCTCACGGTGCTGCTGATGGACGTCTGGCACTGGACGGCCCTGGTCGCGCTGCTGGCATTCGCCGCGCTGCGGGCGATTCCGCAGGCCTACTACCACGCGGCCGCCATCGACGGCGCTTCGCGCTGGGCGGTGTTCCGTCACATCGAGCTGCCGAAGATGCGCCCGGTGCTGCTCATCGCCGTGCTGCTGCGATTCATGGACAGCTTCATGATCTACACCGAACCGTTCGTCCTCACGGGCGGAGGCCCGGGCACGGCAACGACGTTCCTGTCGCAGTCCCTCACGCAAAAGGCCGTGGGGCAATTCGATCTCG
>Ga0182745_1004690_pt1 | contig 11340 bp, 10 predicted proteins | sample eDN3rd30CKraftBY_FD_128523 | JGI IMG/M metagenome (GOLD analysis project Ga0182745, IMG submission 128523) | Enriched backyard soil microbial communities from Emeryville, California, USA - eDNA 3rd pass 30_C Kraft BY (version 2) (version 2) | ecosystem: Environmental > Terrestrial > Soil >... | reverse complement strand
TGCTGTTCCTTATTCTTCGCCGTCGCGGTCACGGCCGCGGCCGCCACGACGTTCCTGCTTGCGCATCATCACCGACGGACCCTTTTCGAGTTCGTCGACCTTGATGGTGAGCCAGCGGATGATATCTTCGTTGATCGCAGCCTGACGCTCGATCTCCGCGATCGCTTCGCCCGACACTTCGGCCGACAGCATCACATAGTGACCCTTGCGGTTCTTCTGGATCTTGTAGGCGAGCTGCCTGAGGCCCCAGGTCTCGGTCTTGTGGACCTGGCCCTTATACTCGCCGATGACGTTGGTGACGGTTTCCGCCAGCGCGTCGACCTGAGCCTGGCTCAGGTCCTGACGCGCGATAAAGACATGCTCGTAAAACGGCATGGTTCGCGTCCTTCGATTTGGCCGATCGCTGATTCCGCGCCGATCGCGAAACCCCTCCGGCTGTCGTCCGGCTTTGCCTGTTCGTGCAAAGCAAACGGGGCGACAGGCACAAGGCCTCGCCCCGAATGCGGGCGCCTATACAGATTCGCGGGCAGAAATCAAGCTTGATCCTGCCTCTCCCGCTTGCGGGAGAAGGAGCTAGGCCAGCTTTTCCAGCAACTCCCGCCCGAACTCGGTCAGCGTGTCGTCGCGCGCGCCGAGGATCAGGATGCGGTCGCCCGGCTGCGCCTCCTCCAGCATCGCGGCGCCGCATTCGGCGCGGGTGGTGAGGTGGACGGCATCGGCGCCCGCGCCGACGATGTCGGCGACCAGCGCTTCGCTGCCGGTGCTGCGGTCGACGGTGCCGCCGAAATAGACGGGATCGGAGACGTAGAGCTTGTCGCTGTCGCGCATCCCCGCGGCGAAACTCGCGGCGAGTTCCTTGCCCATCTGGCGCAGCGGGCCATAGCCGTGCGGCTGGAAAAAGAGCAACGCGCGGCCCGGCAGTTCGGCGACGGCCGCCAGAGTTGCGGCGACCTTGTCGGGATTGTGCGCGAAATCGTCGATGACGGTGACATCTTTCGCCCGGCCCAGAACCTCGTAGCGCCGGGCAAGGCCGGCAAAGTCGGCCAGCGCCGCGACCGATTGCGCGACCGGCACATTTGCCGCGCGTGCCGCCGCAATGGCGGCGAGGGCGTTCGCGGCATTGTGGCGGCCGGGCATCCGCAGGCGGACTTCATGGGTGTCGCCCGCGAAATGGACCGTGAAGCGGCAGCCGTCGGGCAAGGCTTCGAAACCGCCGCCGCGCATTGCCGCCGCGTCGGAGAAGCCGAAGCGCATGACATTGGCACCGCCGAGCAGCGGTGCCGATTCCGCATCGTCGGCGTTGACGACGGCGACGCGTGCTTTCGCCGCGAAATCGCCGAAGAGCTGGTGCAGTTCGGCCAGGCTCTTGTGGTCGAGGCTGATGTTGGTGACCACCGCGACGTCGGGGCGATAGAGGGCGATCGAACCGTCGCTTTCGTCGACTTCGCTGACGTAAGTGGCGGCGTCGCCGACGAGCGCGCTGGCGAAAGGCGTGTCGGGACTCGCGAAATTGCGCATCACCGCGCCGTTCATCACCGTCGGCCTGCGGCCGGCGCGTTCCAATATCCAGCCGATCATGCCGGTGACGGTCGATTTGCCGCTGGTGCCGCCGACGCCGATGGCCTGTGCGGCGTCGTTGAACAGCGCCGCGTTGAGGTCGGCGCGAGTCAGGCGGGCGAGGCCGAGCCTATTCGCGGCGGCGATGTCGGGTACATTGTCCTCGATCGCGGCCGAGGCGACCAGCGTCTGGCCCGCCGCGACCCCGCTCCCGTCCTGCGGGAACAGCGCGATGCCCTGCTGCTCGATCCAGTCGAACTTGCTCGGCGAGCGGCCCTGGTCGCGGCTGCGATCCGACCCCGCGACCGCCGCGCCGCGCGCCGCGACGATCATCGCCAGCGGCAACATGCCCGATCCGCCGATGCCGCAGAAGAAATAGGATTTGTTTTCGGCCATGGCGCGGCGTTATGGCCTTGGCGAAGGGTTTGCAACCGGCGCCCACCGTGAATTCCGTTCGTGTCGAGCGAAGTCGAGACACTCATCGGGATGGCGCAAGGCCGGGGGGCATCTCGACTTCGCTCGATGCGAACGGATCGTGGGGTAGTTTCAAGTCATGCGCATCGGAATCGTCGCTCCCTCCACCCCCATATTGCCCGACGATGCCGAGGCAGTGCGCGCGATCGCGAGCCTTGGTTATCCCGACATCGACCTCGTCTTCGACGAGCAATGTTTCGCGGTCCACGGCCATTTCGCGGGCGAGGACGGGCATCGTTTCGCGGCGCTGGTCGAGATGGCGAACCGCCCCGACATCGATGCGATCTGGTTCGCGCGCGGCGGCTATGGCGCGTGCCGGATCGCGGAAGACGCCGTCGCCGCGATGACCGATGGCGCGCGGCGCAAGACGTTCCTCGGCTATTCGGATCAGGGCAATCTGCTCGGCGCGCTCTATCGCGACGGCTTCGACCATGTCGCGCACGGGCCGATGGTCGCCGACATCCGGCGCGAAGGCGGCGATGCCGCGGTGATGCGCGCGCTCGACTGGCTCGTCGCGCGCGATCCGGCGGCGTGCGAGCCGGGGCTGGAGCATGGGGCGCGCCATGCGGCGTTCAACCTGATGACGCTGTCGATGCTGCTCGGCACGCCGCTCGAGCCCGATCTTGCGGGACATGTGCTGCTGGTCGAGGAGGTGAGCGAATATCTCTATGCTTTCGACCGCGCCTTCTTCCATGTCGCGACGTGTCTCGCGCCGCGCGGACTCGCCGGGCTGCGGCTGGGGCGGGTTAGCGACGTGCCCGCGAATGACCGGCCGTTCGGCCTGGAGGCCGAGGAAATCGCCCGCGACTGGTGCGCGCGCACCGGCATTCCATGGCTCGGCCGCGCCGACATCGGGCACGACGCGGCGAACAAGGTGGTGCCCTTCGGCTTGCATCGCGCGGGGTGAAGGAATAGGCGGCCAGCCCGTCGCCCCCGCGAAGGCGGGGGCCGCCATCGGTGACAAGCCGACGGCAAGATGTAAAACGACAGCGGCCCCCGCCTTCGCGGGGGCGACGAAAAGGGTCAGGACTATGCGCGCATTCATCTTTCCGGGGCAGGGCAGCCAGGCGGTCGGCATGGGCAAGGCGCTCGCCGATGCGTCGCCGGTGGCGCGCGAGGTATTTCAGGAGGTCGACGAGGCGCTCGGCCAGAATCTCTTCAAGCTGATGAGCGAAGGGCCCGAGGATCAACTGACCCTCACCGAAAACGCCCAGCCCGCGATCATGGCGAATGCGGTTGCGACGCTGCGCGTGCTGGAGAAGGAAGGCGGCGTGACGCTCGCCGCCAAGGCCGCCTATGTCGCGGGCCACAGCCTGGGCGAATATAGCGCGCTCTGCGCATCCGGCGCCTTCGACCTTGCGACCACCGCGCGGCTGCTCAAGACGCGCGGGCAGGCGATGCAGGCCGCGGTGCCGGTCGGCGTCGGCGCGATGGCGGCGCTGCTCGGTGCCGACATCGACACCGCGCAAAAGCTCGCAGACGCCGCGGCCGAGGGCGAGGTCTGCACCGTCGCGAACGACAACGACCCGTCGCAGGTTGTGATCTCGGGGCACAAGGGCGCGATCGAGCGCGCGGTCGCGCTGGTGAAGGACTATGGCATCAAGCGCGGCGTCCTGCTGCCGGTGTCGGCGCCTTTCCACTGTCCCTTGATGCAGCCCGCCGCCGACGCGATGGCCGAGGCGCTGGGCGCGAACCCGCCCGCTGCGCCGCTGGTGCCGGTGGTCGCGAACGTCACCGCGAGCCCGGTCAGCGACGCCGACACGATCCGCGACCTGCTCGTCCAGCAGGTCACCGGCCGCGTCCGCTGGCGTGAGAGCGTCGGCGCGATGGAGGACATCGGCGTCGGTCAGTTCGTCGAATTCGGCGGCAAGGTGCTGTCGCCGATGGTCAAGCGCAGCGCATCGGGCGAGGTCGAGACGGTGAGCGTGATTTCGATGGATGACATCGAAGCGCTGCTCAAGACTCTATAATTCACGAATTTCAGGAGACTAGCATGTTCGATCTCACCGGTATGACCGCCCTCGTGACCGGCGCCTCGGGCGGCATAGGCTCGGCCATCGCGCAGGCGCTTGCGGCGCAGGGCGCGCGGCTGGCGGTGTCGGGATCCAATGCCGACAAGCTGGGGGCCTTTCGCGACAGCCTTGGCGGCGATCATGTCGCCTTGCCGTGCAACCTCGGCGATGGTGCGGCGGTCGATGCGCTGGTGCCGTCGGCGCTCGAGGCGCTGGGGCAGCTCGATATTCTCGTCAACAATGCCGGGGTCACGCGCGACAATCTGATCATGCGGATGAAGGATGAGGAATGGTCGGACGTGATCCGCATCAACCTCGAGGCGAATTTCCGCCTCGCGCGCGCCGCCGCGAAGCCGATGATGAAGGCGCGGTTCGGCCGTATCATCTCGATCACCAGCGTCGTCGGCGCGACGGGCAATCCGGGGCAGGCCAATTATGCGGCGTCGAAGGCGGGGGTCACCGGCATGACCAAGGCGCTGGCGCAGGAACTGGCGAGCCGCGGCGTGACCGCGAATTGCGTCGCGCCGGGCTTTATTGCCACCGCGATGACCGACGACCTGCCCGATGCGCAGAAGGAAGCGCTCAACCAGCGCATCCCCGCGGGGCGGATGGGCGAGGGTAGCGACATCGCCGCGGCGGTCGTCTATCTCGCGTCGAAGGAAGCGGGCTATGTCACCGGCCAGACGCTGCATGTGAACGGCGGGATGGCGATGCTGTCGTAAGTCGGCGGCGCGTAAATAAGACTGTGCGCTCCCGCGAAGGCGGGAGCCCATCTCCGGTGGGTGCCATTTTACGCTGGCAGGAGATGGGTCCTCGCCTTCGCGGGGACACGCAGCTTTTTTGAGATTGTCTTCAGAAACTCGCCCGCGCGGTGATCCGGATGTCGCGGCCGGCGAGGGGGACATAATCCTTGGTGAAGCTGGCGTGGCGGCGGGCGTCGACGTCGAAGATATTGTCGGCGGCGAGCGTCAGCGACAGGTGCCGGGTTTCGGGCAGCGGGCGCCAGGTCAGCGAGGCGTTGACCAGGGTAAAGCCCTTGGTCGGCGTCTCGAACGCCGCGATGCGATTCTGGTCGTCGGTCCATTCGACCTCGGCGCGCGCGTCGATCCGTTCGCTCGATGCTTCGATCCCGCCGCGGATGCGCAGCGGCGGAATGCGCGGCACATAGGGACCGTCGACGATCTTGGCGCGCGTCATGTCGGCGGTCGCATCGGCGCCGATGTGGAAGCCGCCGAGCTGCGCCAGCGGCGCGGCGCCCTCGAACTCGAAACCCCAGACGCGCGCCTTGTTCTGGCGGAACTCGAACAGGGGCAGATCGTCGGCGATCAGGCCGGTGTCGGTTTCATAGATGAAATTGTCGAACCGGCTCGCATAGCCGGTCAGCCCCGCCGACCAGCCGTCGCGCTTGAACTTCAGCGAGGCTTCGCCGCCCCAGCTCGTTTCCTTGGCGAAATTCGGATTGCCGCGCTCATAGGTCAGCGTCGCCGCGTGCGGGCCGTCGGACAGCAGTTCCTCGGCCGAGGGCGCGCGCTCGCTGCGCGAGATCGAGACGCTGGCCTTGAGCCCATCGGCGAGCTGATAGCTGAGCCCCGCCGCGCCCGACAGGCTACTGAACGAGCGGTCGAAGCCGATGCTTTCGGCGCGAACCTGCGACTTTTCGAGGCGCAGCGCACCTTCGAGCGTCACCGGACCGCGTTCGAGTTCCTGCAAGGTGAAGGCCGCGATGCGCGTCGTCTCGTTCGCGGGCAGGAAGGCCTCGTCGCCAATCGCCGCGAAGTCGCGGAAGCTGTACTGGACGCCGCTCGCGCCGCGCCAGCCGCCGCGGTCGTTCTGCGCCAGCTCGGCGCGCGCCTCGATGCCGCGGTTGGTGAAGCGGGTGCCGGGCTCGCCATCGTCGAATTCGGTATGGGCATAGTCGGCATAGGCGCCGCGCACCCGCAATTTCTCGAACAATCCGTCGCCGAGCTCGACCTCGCCGCGCAGGTCGACCCGATACTGGCGCGCCTTGATCGTCGGCACCTCGTCGATGTCGGCGCGTGGCGGGATGCCATATTCGTCCGCGAGATAGCCGAAGCTGATCCCGAGCGAGCCGCCGTCGTCGATGAAGGCGGCGCCGACCCCGGCGCTCTTGCTGGTGCTTTGGCTGTTCGGCACCTTGCCGTGGCTGTTCGCGGCGTCGGTCAGCCGCGCCGCTTCGTCGGCGTCGCCATCGGTGGTCGCGTCGGCCGCGAGGTCGAGCAGGTGCGCGCGCAGGACGGGGGCATAGATCAGCCCGCCGACGCGGACATTGTTCGAATCGCGGTAATTGCCGTCGGCGTGGACGACGAAGCGCTGGCCGACCGGCACGTCGATCGAGGCGCCGGCGCTCTTGTCGTCGGCGGCGGTGCCGTAGCTGGCGAGCGCGTCGAGGTGGAACGGGCTTTCGGGGATGCTGCGCGGGATGCGGCGATCGAAGACATTGACCGCGCCGCCGACTGCCTGGCTCGAAAAGAGCAGGACCGAGGGGCCGCGCAGGATTTCGATGCGCTCGGCGGTCAGCGGATCGATCGACACCGCATGGTCGGCCGAGGTCGAGGAAGCGTCGATCGCGCCGAGACCGTCGACCAGCACCGCGGCGCGCTCGCCCGAAAAGCCGCGCAGGATCGGGCGCGAGGCGCCGGGAGAGAAACTGCTCGACGACACGCCGGGCTGCGAGGCGAGCGTGTCGCCGATCTGGCCGCGGATGTCCTGCGCCAGCTTCTCGCCCTCCATCACCGAGACATTGCCGAGGATGTCGAGGCTGCGGACATAGGGCGCGGTGACGACGATCGCCTGGTCGGTGTGATAATCGTCGTCGCCGGTCGGCTGCGGCGCGGCGTCCTGCGCGAAGGCGGGGGCGGCGATCACCAGGGCAAGCGTGAAACCGGCGGAGGAGAGAAGGCGCATGAAGGGGATTCCTGTTGTTCGGGACAGTAAGTCGCCGCTGCCAGTAATGATATACTGTTACAATGACAAGGGCGGTGCAGCGACGATGGATGCCGTTCGTCGGCGCTCGTGCCCCGTTGGTCGACAAAGCGGGTCTGTCGATGGCGCAAGCGAAGCTGTCTTGCGGCGCTGGGGCGGCGGTCCTAGATCAGGAACATGACTATTGCCAAAACCAGCCTGGACCTGATCGGCAACACCCCGCTCGTCCTGCTCGAAGGCCCCAGCAAAGCGACGGGATGCGAAATCTGGGGCAAGTGCGAATATGCGAACCCCGGCGGATCGGTGAAGGACCGCGCCGCGCTCTATATCGTCCGCGACGCCGAAGCGAACGGCAGCCTGCGCCCCGGCGGCACGATCGTCGAAGGGACGGCGGGCAATACCGGCATCGGGCTCGCGCTCGTCGGCAATGCGCTGGGTTACAAGACGATCATCGTCATGCCCGACAATCAGAGCGCCGAGAAGATGGCGACGATCCGCGCGCTCGGTGCCGAGCTGGTGCTCGTGCCGCCCGCGCCCTTCGCCAACCCCGGCCATTTCGTCCACACCTCGCGCCGCATCGCCGAGGAGACGGACAATGCGATCTGGGCGAACCAGTTCGACAATATCGCCAACCGCAAGGCGCATATCTTCGGCACCGCCGAGGAGATATGGGAGCAGATGGACGGCCGCATCGACGGCTTTACCTGCGCCGCGGGCACCGGCGGGACGATTGCCGGGACGGGGCTGGGCCTCAAGGCGAAGGACGCCGACATCACGGTCGCGCTCACCGACCCGCACGGCGCCGGGCTTTATAATTATTATCAGTGCGGCGAGCTGAAGCCCGAAGGGTCGAGCGTCGCGGAAGGCATCGGGCAGAACCGCATCACCGCCAATCTGGAAGGGGCGCCGATCGACACGCAGTTCCGCGTCTCCGATGAAGAGGGGCTGAAGGTCGTGCGCCAGTTGCTCGACGAGGAGGGGCTGTGCCTCGGCCTGTCGTCGGGGATCAACGTCGCGGGCGCGATGGCGCTGGCGCGGCAGCTCGGGCCGGGCAAGCGGATCGCGACGATCCTCTGCGACAGCGGCTTTCGCTATCTGTCGACGCTCTACAATCCCGAATGGCTCGCCAGCAAAGGGCTGGCGGCATGACCGTGGGCGGACCCTCCGCGACGACCCCGCCCGCGCCGGTGAATGATTCGATGCGCCGGCTTCAGATCGGGATTGCCGGCCTGCTGACCGTGCTGCTGCTCGTTGGCATGGCGGGGCTCATTGGCGATCGCGCGCGCCAGAATGCGGCGCAGGAGGCCCCAGCGACGACGCAGATGGCGCCGCTCGATGCCGCGAAGGCCGGCAGCGCGCCGCTCGAGGAGCTGGGCGTGCAGCCGGTGTCGAAGGACCAGAACGAGGTCGGCGGCGTCAAGGCGCCGCAGCCGGCTCCGGCGGTTCCAGACCTCGAACCCGATCCAGCGCTCGCGCGGGCCCGCCAATCGAAACAGTGACCGCGCGCCGCCGCCCGGCTGTGCTGGACGCCGTGGTCGCGGTGTCGGCGCTGCTCGCGCTGGCGTGGTTCGCGGGCGGGCAGGCGTTGCTCGGGCGGATCGACCCGGCGCTGGTTCTGCCGTGGCTGGCATTGGCACTGGTGCCGTTGGCGCTATTCCAGAACCGGATAACGAACCACCGTGTCCCCGCGAAGGCGGGGCCCCATCATCCGGCGGTTCCAAATAACACCGGCTGGAGATGGGCCCCCGCCTTCGCGGGGGAACACGGCTTTCTTGTCGGGGTGCTCCTGCTCCTGTCGGCGCAGGCGATTCTTGCTTTGCTGCTCGCGGGGCAAATGCCTTGGGCGCAGTTGGCGCTGGTTAGCGTCGGTGCGGCGCTGGCCGCGTGGCTCGCCACTCGTCTGGCGCGCTGGCGCGCGGGTGGGGCGATGCGGGGCGCCGCGGCGCTGCTGCTGATCGGCGCATGGTTTGCTGGGTCGCACCTGCTGCTCGCCGCTCTCTATCGCACCCCGCCCGCCGCGGGCGCGCCCGTCACTATGCTTACCGGCCTGCCGCTGCGCTGGTCGGCGGAAGGCGACATGGCGGCGATGATCGCTGAGGGCATGAGCGACGATCCGGCCTTGCAGCGGATCGCGGCGGCGGGGCCGGTGCGCCTGATCGACAGCCTGATCGACCATCCGCCCGCGCCGGGCGGCACGTTGTTTCTCGCGCATCCGCGCGCGCTCGCGCCGCGTGAGCTGGTGGCCGTCGATGCTTTCGTGCGCGGGGGCGGGCGTGCCGTCATCCTCGCCGACGCACTGTCGGGCTGGCCGGCGCGCCATCCGCTCGGCGATCCGCGCAACCCGCCGGTCACCAGCCTGCTGACCCCGCTGCTCGACCATTGGGGCGTGACGCTCGGCGCCGCTCCGGCAGGCGAGCGGAGGCCGCTGGCGATCGACATTGACGGCGCGCGGCTGCGCCTGTTCAGCGCGGGGCGGTTCGAGCGGTTTCCAGCCACCTGTCAGGCCTATGCCGGCCGCCGCATCGTCCATTGCCGCATCGACCGGGGCGAGGCCTGGCTCGTCGGCGACGCCGATCTGATCTTCGCTCCGCTCTGGAAGGCCGCGCCCGACTGGGCGGCGCATCTGCGGCGGGCTGACACGATGGAATGGCTCGCCGGGTGCCTCTGGCCGCGCGGCAGGCGGGTGATCCTGCGCCCCTTGTGGATTCGCACCATCGAACAGGCGAGCGAATAGGCGGGCGAAAGCAAAGGCTTCCCGGCCGCTCCCGCGACCGATTCTCCTCTCATTCCCATGCTCGGGGCGCCGCATTGCGGCGTCCGGACCCGTTTTGGTGCTCATTTCATCGCGAAATCACCTATTTGGGGCGTAATATCCCTATCTCACCCTAAAATACCCCTTTCCACCCCGATGGAGTCTTGATAGGCAGGAATCGGAGAGGGGCAATCTCCGCCTGAGTCTTTCGGCCCGAATCTGTCGATTCCGGGCGCAGGGAATTATTGCCCGGTGGCGCGAGACGGGGGCTTCAGCGATGGCAGTTGTGACGCCTGGCCGTTACTCGGGCACCAACTTTGCCGCGATCGATGGCAAGGGACGCATCGCCGTCCCCTCGCAGTTCCGCAACAATGTGCCCCTCAATGCGGACGGCCAGCGCGTGCTTTGGGTCGGCTTCCACGAAAAGCTGCCGTGCCTCGTCGCCTATGGGCAGGATCAGTACGATCGCCTGTCGGGCGAGATCGAGCGCGACCGCGACACCGCGCTGACCCGCAACCTTGATTTCGACGAGGACGAGGCGTTCAAGAAGCGCTTCAGCTATACCGAGGCCTATACGCTCGACGACAGCGGGCGCTTCCTGCCCAATTTCACCGCGCGCGACCGCGTGGGCGAGGCGGGCGCGACCGCCTTTGTCGGGTCGGGCCGCCGCTTCGAGATATGGTGGCTGCCGACGCTCGCCGAATGCGCCGAGGCCGATCCGGTGCTGCGGCGATTGGCCGGGGCCTGGGAAGAGACCAGGGGGAAGGCGCGAAAGTGACCGAGCTCCCCCGAGATCCCCGCCACGATCCGGTCCTCCGCGAAGAAGTCATCGCCGCTCTTGCCATCGCCCCCGGCGAGCGTCATGTCGATGCGACTTTCGGCGCCGGCGGCTATACGCGCGCGATGCTGTCGGCGGGCGCCGCGGTGATCGCGTGCGACCGCGACCCCGACGCGATCGCCGAAGGGCAGGCGCTGGTCGCCGAGGCCGATGGCCGCCTGACGCTGATCCACGGCCGCTTCGGCGAGATCGACCGGTTGCTTGCCGAGCGCGGGATCGAGGCGGTCGACGGCATCACCTTCGACATCGGCGTGTCGTCGATGCAGCTCGACCGCGACGCGCGCGGCTTTTCCTTCCAAAAGGACGGCCCGCTCGACATGCGCATGGCGCAGGAAGGCGAAAGCGCCGCCGAGTGGCTCAATCGTGCCGACGAGGAAGAGATCGCCGACGTTCTTTATCATTATGGGGACGAGCGCCAGTCGCGCCGGGTCGCGCGCGCGATCGTCGCCGCGCGGCCGCTGTCGCGCACCGGCGAACTGGCGACGGTGATCCGCAAGGCGCTCCGCCATCCGCCCGGCGCGCCCAAGGATCCGGCGACCAGGAGCTTCCAGGCGATCCGTATCCACATCAACGGTGAACTCGACGAACTGATGCAGGGCCTTGCCGCCGCCGAGCGCGTGTTGCGCCCGGGCGGCCGCCTTGCGGTGGTCAGCTTCCACAGCAGCGAAGACCGTATCGTCAAGAATTTCCTGCGCGAACGCAGCGGCGGCGACGCCGGCGGTTCGCGCCACCGGCCCGCGCTCCAACCTCCGGCGCGGGCCGCA
>Ga0182745_1004686_pt1 | contig 11345 bp, 12 predicted proteins | sample eDN3rd30CKraftBY_FD_128523 | JGI IMG/M metagenome (GOLD analysis project Ga0182745, IMG submission 128523) | Enriched backyard soil microbial communities from Emeryville, California, USA - eDNA 3rd pass 30_C Kraft BY (version 2) (version 2) | ecosystem: Environmental > Terrestrial > Soil >... | reverse complement strand
GATACAAAAGAATGGTTGGAAAATAGTCAGGTTTAAGTGGCTCAGTTTTTAATTAATAAATGGCTCAATTTTTACTTGCGAAATACAGATGTAGAATCATTTCCATATTCATGAATATCTTCAAGCATTTTAAGCAGTTTTTGAGCTGCTAATGGATATTTATATTTATCTTTTAATTGCCCTATATCTGATAAATCTAGTTCTTCAAGCGCATCTTCAACATCAGTAAGTGTCTCTGTTGGAAGTAAACATAGTTCAAGCAAATTAAATAACCCCTCATGGAATTTCATAGAATCTCCAGTTAACCTTGTTAAAACTTTTTGAACAAGTTGTTGATCGAAATATTTTTCCCACCATCCAGAACTTGTTGAAGAATCTAAATTTAATTGTCCAGCTTGATAGAGATATATACATACTTCATCTCTCAGCCTTATCCCAAAATTTAATTTAATCTTGATTAATACTTCATTAAATTTTAATAACTCATCTATCCAAGTTTTTAAAGTATCTTCAATAGGATTAGTTTGATTAAAAATTACATTTAATCGCCAATTTTCTTTCAACTCTGAGATGTCGCTAATATTACTTACGAAATTACTATTTAAATATTTATGAGGTTTGCTTGTGTAGTCAATCAAAGGATCTTCAATTAAGATTTTCCCATGATTAGATTCTGAAACAATCCCCAAATCATCTAATCCTAAATAAAGTTCAGCTTCATTTATTTCTATAACATTAGCTCTATCTAACACTTTCTTAGAGAACGGGTATGTAGATTCATCTACATTAACTGTACCAATAATATAAATATTATTAACAAACTTGAGTGTGCTTAATTTTTTATACTGTTTCTTTAATTCATCTGTTATCTGATCTGAGTTCATCAATTTTTCAAATCTCATTCGAACAGCTGAATTAAACAAATAATCTATACTCTCTGTTTTATTATTTAAACTATTATATTTTCTCGATTCAATGTTACTTAATACTTGTGCAAAATATAGTTCTACTTTACTTAAATTCATCTCATCTAAAACAATAAAATATGGCACACTTGGATTGTCTGTTGCCTTCATTACAATGGAGGTAAATTCTCCAATGACGAACTCATTATCTATATTAAAATAACCTAGCATGTCTGAGTTATCAGTCCATTCTGGTGCAACAGCTACAGGCTGACATTCATAATTTTTTATCAAAGACATAATAGTTCTTGGAAGAATACTTTTTCCTACTCCAGAAATGCCCGATAAAATTAGAAAAGGTTTCGTTTTCAAACTTAAAATAAATCTTTCTAAAAATTCTATATCACTATATACGCCTGCATCATACAAGTCATTATGTAAAATTTTCACTAAATGTTTATTAGGTACTGCAAGATAATCTCTATCGATTTCCTCAATTTTTTGTGCTAATTCAGAAATCCCAGGCACTAAAAGACCATATAATTCCATAAATAATTTTCTTCTACCTATTTCTGAATCAAAACAAAGTCCCTCAGTCTTATAAGCTAAGAATATTTTTGCACGCAAGTATGACTTAGAATCTGGAATATAAATTTTATTGTTATCCGTATCGAAATTAATTAAACCGCTCTTTTCAAGATATAATTTCGCTCTACCCGAAAAATTATTAAGAAGAGTAGTATATCCTTCAATTTTTTCTTCAGAATAATCATAATCATTTCTTCTATTATTAATAATTTCATTTGTTTTTTCTAAAATCTCGTACTCACTCATACTATTTATTTTATGTAGTACCAGTATTATTTCGTCATAAGTTAAATATGCATAATCGCTAAAAGGTTGATTTGAATTTATAGCATAATCATACAAATTAACCATCGCTTGTAAATATACTACAGATGGTTGAACTACTTTTCCGATAGTTTTAAATCCTGCATGTTTTGACTTTGCAAAAGGAAATTGGAATTTCAACGCCCAATAATAAAAAAATTGTTCTATTTCTTCCTGATTAAAATATAAATAATCAACAATTTGGGTTTTATTTAATCTTTCTTGTGAGTCTATATATGCCAAACCAAGCATATTTATTATTGTCACCCAGTAGTCACTCCATTGACTTACTTTATTTCCATTTAAAAAACTTAAAATAGTCTCTTTCAAATTGTCATCAACAATAGCTTGATCATTTTCATAAATATTTACTACTAACTCTCTAACTTGAGGGAAAGAAACATTTTTTTGAACAAATTTCCATTGTTGGTCTTCTGGGAATAAATTTTCATTTGGTGCTGGCATTGTATACTCCTCCTAGAAAATTAAATTTTTTTCATAATTACTGTATGATGTTTTTTTAAATCTAAATTTCTTCCTTTTATAAAGCCTTTAGATACTTCTTTAAAATGCATACTAAGTGTTTCTTCCACTACAAATCCATTCTCAAGTGCAATTTCTTTCATCAATTCATCTGCTTTTACTAAGTTGCCTTTAACTATTCCATCTCCAACTAACATTACATAGTATTTTCCACTTTTCAATTTCTGACCTATCTTACCAGTTAAATTTCCTAAAGCATTACGATATTCTTCAAAAGCTTTCTCAAATGTCATTGTATCAATTCTATGATGATTACCAATTTCATTTTTACGTACATATTGTGGATCTTTGCCCAGCCAGAAAATTCTATGTTTATGATACAAATAGTAATCAAATGTATTAATATACGGTGGAGATGTTATAACAAGGTCAACAGTATTATTTGCAATTTCATCAATCATTACATTAGCATCACCTTCAAGAATTGAAACATCGAATATTTGATTAGAAACTGAATCAATGCAGCTTGCTAATTCTTTTACAAATTGTTTTAAAGTGCTTTGGAATTTTTTTATAGCATAACCATCTACTTGTTTTTCTTTCTCTACAGCTGTATACCTTGTATCAGTATCTTGTTTCGAAACATCAACAACTATTTTCAAGAATCCCATCCACAATAAATTTGAAACGTTTTTAGTATAATTATTTTTCAGTAGAAATTCTTTTCTTAGTGCAGACATTTCCAATAGCATATTTTCTTTAAACCAAAGTTCGATATTTTTGTAATTTGGAATATCCTTCTCTTCCAAAACATTACTAATCCAAATTTCTCTAACTAGAAGAATCTCATCAATTTCTTCGATTATTCTAGAAACTTCTTCCAAATCTTCCTTGGTATATTTTGTCGTTTTAGCTTCAGTTACCTTAATAGATACTGGATTTAAATCAATGCCAATTGCTTTTCGATTATTTAATATAGATTCAACCAATACTGTACCTGAACCACAAAAGGGGTCTAAAATAGTATCCCCCTCTTTAGTATATTTTAGAATATATTCTAAAATAGGCTCTGGGGGGAATTTTGCAGGATATGGAAAGAAATTGTGTGTATAGTTATTAGGCATTTAAAAACTTCTCTCCTTTAATATTCTTTCTAAAAATTAAAATAAATGAATGACCAATATTAAAGTAAAATCTTCTTGATTTTGGCCCACCTAATTTAACTAATTTTCTCTGAGCAGATTGATCCCAAATAACAACATCAATTAATACCCATCCAACACTGATAGCTAATTCAATAATTTTTGAATGTAGGTTTACATAAGGTATATGATTTTGGACGTCTCTAAAATCTTTTACTACCCAAACATTAAATGCACCTTCTTTAGATACATTTAATAATTTCTCCATTAAAGTTCTAATCTCATTTTGGTAATCTTCCCAGGTTAAATTTCCTAGATCATTTTCATTTTCAGAGTATGGCTTTGCTAACTCTTTTCCTTGTTCATTGTATATATTTTTTTCATAGGAATAATTTGCAAATGAATCAGCAACTTTGTGCAATAAATCACTATACGGCGGGCTTGTAATTATACAATCGATGCTCTCTTCTTCTACAACTGTATCAAGTTCTAAACAATTCATGTTAAAGATTTGTTTTTCAATTTCAAATACATCTCTATCTTTTTTATCAACAGAATCAATTTCACCTATTGCAAAATTATAATATTCCGGGTTTAGCTCAAAACCAACAACATTTCTATTTAGTAAAGAACATGCATCCGCAGTTGTACCGACACCCATGAACGGATCTAAAACAGTATCATGTTCACGCGTATATATTTTTAGGTAATGTTCTACTAATTCTAACGGGTATGCTGCACCATGTTTCTTCCTTTTCTCTGCAATCCCGCCACCATAAGTAACTACACTTTTACTCAATTGAGTCCACTCTGAACCAGATAAATCGTTTAATAACTTTACTTCTTTTTTATATTTTTTAGGAATTTTATTATATTCCTTAATTATTTTAGCCAAAATTTATCATCCTTTTATATTAAATATTCCATCGAAAGTTTGTTCTTATTATAACTTAAAACATCAATACAATTAAATATTCAATATATCATATTTAATGTACATTACTTAGTACTCCTCTTTCTCAAAAGGACATAAAATATAAACGCCTTAACTAACACTATATTGAAAAAACATAAATTTTCCCATTGGTTGAATTGGAATATCATACAATAAATCCGACTAACACGATATTCCAACATATATCAGAACATTCTTCCTCATTTGATAATTTTCTAATTCTTTTCTTTATTTTCATCAAGAAATGGAGAACGCGAATTTGTATATTCAAGACGCTTTTCTCCACGTAGCTTCTCTTGAGTTAAACGCTTTTCCAAAACTTCTTTTGCCATTACCTCTTTATAATCTCTCGAACCTTTATATCCAAATTCCTTCAATATTTTTCTAGCACGATAAATAGTTATGAACTTATTTTGGGATTTTAAGTTTTTTAACGTCCCAGATTTGTGTTTCAAATGTTTTAGAACAGTTTCTTTTTCCTTCTCACTCACTTGTTTTTGTCGCTTCAAAACAAATGCTTTTTTACAATCCTTACAATACCCCCTAGGATTTCCATTCGATTTTACAGCAGAGTGCTTCTTAACATTAGTCCCATAACAAAAAGGACAAATCCTTTTTTCATTTTCATAATCACTTTTTACTTGTTTTCCCTTCATTATTGCTCACCAAAATCCTTAACAGAGTGTATTTTCAACTCTGATTCCTTTTTTATTTAAATTTTATTATACATTTCCCATATAGCAACACTTATCGAACCTTCAATTTTATAAGCTTGGGGGTTCTTATACTGCTATTTAAACTTTCAAGCAAATTATAAAAACCTCCAAATTTATCCATTTGGGGGTTTTACAATGTCTACTAAAACAACAACAAAACGCTTAGAACAATTACCTTATTTAAGAGAGGAGGCAAAATATCTATTCAAGAAAAAAAATACTATAGCACTCGATAGAGTAAAAAATGAAATAAAAGAGTTAGAGGATTATATCAACTCTATTGAATCCATACATGCTTATGCTCACAATTTAGCAAAACAAGCTTATATAGATGGGAAAACCGGCGTATTCAAATATGTTTCTGACGCAAAAATGAAACAGCGTTATATCAAACAGCCTCTATTGAGCAACTTATATGATATTAGAAAAATTAATCTTGCCAAACAAAAATTATTATCGATTTTTAAAAAACAAAAAACAATCAAATCAAAAAAACTCCCTCTAAATATTGAGGAAACACACGAACAAATTGAAGCTTACATTTTAGAATTAGACGATAGTTTCACTCGACTAGCTTTAAGATATTATCTCATAGATAAAAAATCAAATGCACAAATTAACAAAATTATAAGTAACTCTTCTACTTTAAAGAAGTTAAATATTTATTTAAAAGAATTTTGATATAAAAAAACAATGTCTAATTCGTCAACAATAAAAGACTTAAAGTTTAAATATAGAGGTGATGAAGTGATGGTTTCAGTTAATTTATCACAAGAACAAATAAATAGAATAGCAAAGGGGGTCTATTCCATATTAACTGATTCAGTAGTTTCAAAGCCTTCTATAAAAAATATTAGTGAAGGAAATTCTTCACTGGAAAACGAGGTATTTGAAAATGAATATTACAAAAGTAACTTTAACAGCTGAGGGCGTGTTCAACTCTAACTCAGCTCGACTGATAGCGGTAAGACCGTGGAATGACTTCTCTTCTAAAGAGCAAATGGGGTTCATTTATACCTTGCTTTTAGAACAGAATAATTTTGAAAAAGTGGATGTAAAAATTGAGGGGCTGACACCTGTCATTGACAGTGAAAATTTATCAGGCTCGAAAGAAGCTATTTACGTAACATTCGAAAATTTTGTTGGGAAATTTTACTTTTCCGACCGTACAAAAAACTACGAATTGACTTGCAAAGCACAGAAAATTTCAATAGTGCGACCTGTACCGTTATCAAAATCTTTATAAATAATACTTTCCACTATCTAGTTCTTAGAATTAGATAGTGGAAATCCACATAGGAGGAGAAAATATGTCATTAAAAAAATTTATTGTATTTCTCATTAATTTCTTCAACGCATTTGTCACATCGATTGAAGAAGCAAAAAAAGAATATCAAAAACTAATCGCATCTGCCAATGATGAAAAATCCAAAAGAATCAATGCAAAAATTGCGTTTACGATTGTAATTGTTGCAAACATTATAGTAAGAATCCTTCTTCCTCTTGGTTTTCTAGCACTATTAATATGGGGATTAGTTTACTATTTCATCCCTCTTCTAGCTATTGGATTGATAGTTTATGGGTTATACTCTCATTTTTCAGAAAAAAACCAAAAAGAAGCAACACTCCAACAACAGGTCAATCAAGCAGAATACCGATATATAGCAGAAATGGTTTTTAATCCCTTTAGGGAATTAGAAAACTGGCTTCCAGTCAAGCAACCACAATCGATTTACGGCATATTTAGTGAACCTTATTGGACTGAAAAAAATGGCGTTAAAATTATAATTTTCTCTCTGTTAAAAAAATCACCAGAAAAAATCGAAGATGAGCAGCTTTTATATGCACACAAAATGTTAGATCATTTGATTATTGAGAAGTTACAAAAAATACAACAAGAGGATTTACTAGGATTCTATTTTTATAATGATATACCATGTTTAGTTACGCATAAAATAGTAGATTTAGGCGAAAAAATAAAAATTACAATTTTAGTTATAGATAATCAGCAAGCCTACAACTATTACAATCATAAAATAGCAAATTCTCATACCACTCTAAAAGAATCGACTCAACTGTTCGACGAGGATTTTTGAAATGCAAAAACTAAATTTAGTATTGGATAAATCTCTCTACTACAGAGGGATTTACCATTACCATTCGATAGACTTCGATAAAATCCCGCATTTGTTAAGTACGGGTAGTTCTGGGTCAGGGAAAACTTTTTTAAACAAACTAATCGTGGCAAGAGTTTCTTTAAAGATAGCAAATGCGTCTGTAACTGTCTTAGATTTTAAAGCCAATGACTACAAATTCGCTATAAATTGTAAAAATCTCTATGAGTTTGACAAGGTAAAAGAAGGGTTAGAACAGTTTTACAATGAATTTTTGTTGCGCCAACAGGGAAAAACCTCAGATAGGACTTTCAAACTGCTTGTCATTGAGGAACTAGGAAGTATGATGGCTTATTTTGACAAAAAGGAAGTCGAAACTATGAAATCGATGATTGCCAACCTCATTTTTATGGGGAGATCAGCACATTGCCACCTATTAATTTCCACGCAAAGACCAGATTCTTCTTATTTTGGAGCGGGAGTTCGTGATTCTATAGGAACTGTAATTTCTTTGGGGAATATGTCAAAAGAAGGTAAATCTATGTTATTTAGTGGATTTCAAGATGAGATGAAGGAGCATCATGGACAAGGTTCTGGATACATGCTCGTGAATGGCGCTGAACTATTCAGTATCAAAGTGCCTCAAGTTCAAAATGTTTCAAAGCTTGAATATTATATTCAACAAGCTTTGAACCGCTAACATTCACTTATATATTTTTTACACATAGCTAAAGTTAGATACAAAAGTTTGGGAATCGATAACACAACGTATGTGGGGTTAGACATAAGCGATGCGAGCGTAAGCGGAGCAGAAGCTTATGTCTACCCAACCGCTGAAGGCGGTGGTGGCTAGTCTAGTATTACCTAGCCACATCTGTAGCACTCTTATAACCCCTGTATTTCCAACGTTTCAAGCTCGCTACATCAAAAGTAGCAATCTCTTTTAAGTAGCAACAAATATTCATTCTTAAAAATGTCCCAATATTCAACAGTGGCTTTGATAACTTATAAACATAAACAACGAAAGGAGAATAAACATGAACGATTCACACGAAGTAGCAATCAATCCCTCACAACAAGAGGAAAAGAAACAAAGAAAAGATACACAAAGCAGGAAATACTTACTCACCATCAATAATCCAAATGAACATAACATTACACACGAATCAGTACAAGAAATATTAGCAACCAAATTTAAGAGTTTGATATATGCCTGTATGAGTGACGAAGTAGCAAGTCAACATCATAAACATATTTTCTTAGCTTTCTCTAGTCCAGTTAGGTTCAGTCAAATTAAAAAATACTTCCCTATTGCTCATATTGACAAATCACGTGGAACAGCAGAGAACAATCGTCAATATGTTTTTAAAGAAGGGAAATGGGCAGATACCAATAAAGCAGAAACCAATCTAAAAGACACACACTGGGAATGGGGGGAAATTCCAATTGAAAGGGCAGGAAGCAGAACCGATCTTGCTGAACTGTACGAACTTATTCAAGACGGATTTTCTAACGCAGAAATAATAGAACAGAACCCCGATAACATTTTGTTTCTACAACATATTGACCGTACTCGAAAGGCAATTCTTGAGGAACAATTTAAAGCAAATTGGAGAGACCTAGATGTGACCTATATTTCGGGTCCGACTGGTACAGGAAAATCACGGTATGTTATGGAGAAACATGGTTATGAAAATGTTTTTAGAATTACAGATTATTTACATCCTTTTGATTCGTATCGTCAGCAAAATATCATTGTATTTGAGGAATTCTCTAGCTCTTTAAAAATTCAAGATATGTTAAATTATCTTGACGGATATCCACTCGAACTACCTTCTCGTTACAGTAATAAACAGGCAACTTTCACTAAAGTGTATATCATTAGTAACCTGCCATTAAGAAAACAATATGAAACAATTCAATTGGAGAAATTAGAAGTTTGGAAAGCTTTTTTACGTCGTATCAAAAAAGTATTGTTAATTGAAAAGCAAGGCGTACATAAAGAATTTACAATAGATGAATTTCTAAAATGGACTCCTTCTTCAAATTTATTAGCGGAAAATTTTGGCGTAGATAAGATGGGAACACTACATTTGGGCTTTTTGAATAGAATTAAAGATAAATAATTAGTGGATTAGAAAAATAACAAAATTGTAAGGAAACGATAAGTAAAGGAGAGTTTCATATGACTTCTAGCATAACTAATATAGACTCCCATATGGAAGCATTAATTATTAATACAATTAATAAAGCACTATTATCATCTAAACAGATGTTAATTTCTAATGAGTGGATGTCAATTAAGGAAGCAACAAAATATGTAGGTGTGTCTTTTAACACCTTTATGAAATTCAGAACGATGGGACTAAAGATATCTGAAATTGATGGAATTAAGAGAGTTTCTCGAAAAGAGATTGATCGTTTTTTAGAAGAATACAGCTCTTAATCAAGTTCTATAAGAGGATTATTCCCCAGTTATATTATATATTATAACTGTGAGGATTAATCCTCTCTTTTTATCTTGCCCCCGCAACGATATTAGGAGGATAAATATGACCAAAAATAATTCTTCACCTATTAAAAGTTATCAAAACAAAGATGGTAAAACATTATATATGTTTCGCGTATTTTTAGGAACAGATGAATTAACAGGAAAAGCTAAAAATACTACTCGTCGTGGATTTAAAACAAAAAAAGAAGCAGAACTCGCTTTAGTACGTATTAAACTTCAGGTCTCTGAAGGCACATACAAACAAAAGAGTGCCGAAAGCTATCAGGAAGTGTACGATCTTTGGATTACTCAATATGAAAAAACCGTAGAAGAAAGTACTTTTGTTAAAACAGTTGGCTACTTCAAAAATCACATCTTACCTGCTATGGGCAATTATCGTATCGAAAAAATTACGATCGCTATTTGTCAAAAACACTACAATGAATGGGCAGCTAAAGTACAAAAAGCACGAACAATCAAGTCTTACGCAAAAAAGGTATTAGACTATGCTATCGTACATGGTTTTATTCAAACAAATCCATTCACTCACGTTGAGACAAAAATAAAAAAAGCCTTTACCCAAATCGTAGAAGAAGTCAGAGAAAACTTTTATACAAAAGAAGAGTTAAACACATTTCTGGCTAATGCAAAAGAGCACCTTAATTTCAAAGCATATGCTCTACTACGTTTAATTGCATATACTGGTATGCGAAAAAGTGAAGCATTAGCATTAACGTGGAATGATGTGAATTTCATAGAAAGTGAACTAATCATTAATAAAGCAATTGGACGAGGCAAACAAACAAAACTGTATTTGAAAACAACTAAAACTGGCAAGCCACGTACAATTAAATTAGATGAAACAACGGTATCGATATTGAAAGAATGGAATAGACTTCAAAAACAGCAATATATTCAACTAGGTATCAATACACTAAAGAAAAATCAGTTGATGTTTAGCAACACAAAAAATGAATATATTCAACCCGTACAAGTCCAAAAATGGATGTATAGCGTTCAAAATAAATACACTTTAAAACATGTATCACCACATGGGTTACGACATACACATTGCTCCCTATTATTTGAAGCTGGTGCCAGTATTAAAGAAGTGCAAGATCGCCTGGGTCACTCTGATGTAAAGACTACTTTAGATATCTATACACATGTAACTAAAAAGGCGAAAGAAGGCGCTATCCAAAAGTTTGTTAACTATTTGGAAGGTTAAGTTTCTGACTATGTTTTGACTACAAATTGACTATTTTTCGATGAAATCAGATGAAAACGACTGACATTAAAAAAGTGCCAAAACCCTTATATATCAAGGATTTTGACACTCATTGAAACTCTATGAGATTCATATTATGGAGACGGCGGGAGTCGAACCCGCGTCCAGAAACTCCAATACTTAAGCGTCTACGCGTGTAGTCTGCCTATTTACGATTCGCGTAGCAATATGCCGACAAACAGGCGTCCTGTACGCTAGCTTGGAAATCTCTTGCCGGTGACTCAAGCGGCACCACCGACCGTATCCCACTAAAGTTGGGCCCTACGTTATCCACATGGGCGATGGATAGGCAGAGCGCTTACGAGCTTACGCTGCGAAAGCTAAATTTTGTTGTTTGCCAGTTATTATATAACTTCCGTT
>Ga0182745_1004685_pt1 | contig 11345 bp, 8 predicted proteins | sample eDN3rd30CKraftBY_FD_128523 | JGI IMG/M metagenome (GOLD analysis project Ga0182745, IMG submission 128523) | Enriched backyard soil microbial communities from Emeryville, California, USA - eDNA 3rd pass 30_C Kraft BY (version 2) (version 2) | ecosystem: Environmental > Terrestrial > Soil >... | reverse complement strand
CACCGCGCTGGAAATCGAAGTCCTTCAGAATGCCGTTGCCGATGCGGCGACCCTCAATGCCTTGCGCGAAACATTCGAAACGCTGCATCGCGCCCGCTTCGGCTTTGTCGATCCGGACAAGCCGCTGGTGATCGAGTCCGTTTCCGTCGAGGCCATCGGCGGCGGCGCGGAGATTGCAGAGCCGGAACTGCCGTTGACGGACACAGCCGCACCAGCCCCGGCCCGGGTCACGCGCTTCTTCTCCAACGGCTGGCACGACGCCGGCGTCTTCATGCGCGAGACGCTGAAGCCCGGCCACCACCTGTCCGGCCCCGCCATCGTCATCGAGCCGCATCAGACCATCGTGGTCGAGCCCGGCTGGCAGGCCGAGATCACCGCCAGAAACCATCTGCTGCTGACGCGCATCGCGCCACGCGTCGCCACAACGGCCGCGCAGACCGATGCCGACCCCGTGCTGCTCGAAGTGTTCAACAACCTGTTCATGTCCGTGGCGGAACAGATGGGCGTCGCATTGCAGAACACGGCCTATTCCGTGAACATCAAGGAGCGGCTGGATTTCTCCTGCGCGGTGTTCGCGGAGGATGCGACGCTCGTGGCCAACGCGCCGCATATGCCGGTGCATCTCGGCTCCATGGACAGTTCCGTGAAAGCCGTGATGCGCGCCAACGACGGCGACATCCATCCCGGCGACGTCTTCGCGATCAACGCGCCTTACAGCGGCGGCACCCACCTGCCGGACATCACCGTCTGCACGCCGGTCTTCGACGATGACGGCCGCCGCATCCTGTTCTGGCTGGCGAGCCGCGGCCATCATGCCGATGTCGGCGGCATCGCACCGGGCTCGATGTCGCCGCGCGCCACCACCATCGAGGAGGAAGGGCTCTATATCGAGAGCTTCCGCCTCGTCGAACGCGGCCGCTTCCGCGAGCAGGCGCTGCACGACCTGCTGGTCGGCGGACGCTATCCCGCGCGCAACCCGACCCAGAACATCAACGACCTCAAGGCCCAGATCGCCGCCAACGCGCGCGGCGCGGCGGAGCTGCGGCGCATGGTGGCGGAGTTCTCGCTGCCGGTCGTGCGCGCCTATATGAGCCATGTGCAGGACAACGCCGCCGAGAGCGTGCGCCGCGTCATCGACCGGTTGCAAAACGGCAGCTTCGCGTATGAGATGGATCAAGGCACCACGATCCGCGTGGCCATCACCGTGGATCGCGACAAGCGCGAGGCAATGGTGGATTTCACCGGCACCTCGCCGCAGCAGGCCGACAATTTCAACGCGCCGGAGCCGGTGACGCGCGCTGCGGTGCTCTATGCCTTCCGCGTGATGGTCGGCGACGCCATCCCGATGAATGCCGGCTGTCTACGGCCCATCACCATCGTCATTCCGGAGGGCTCGATGCTGTCGCCGCGCTATCCGGCCGCGGTCGTCGCCGGCAATGTGGAGACCTCGCAGGCGGTGACGAACTGCCTGTTCGGCGCGCTGGGCGCGCTCGCCGCGGCGCAGGGCACGATGAACAACTTCAACTTCGGCAACGCCGCGCATCAGTATTACGAGACCATCTGCTCCGGCGCGCCGGCCGGTCCCGGCTTCGACGGCGCGGACGCCGTGCAGACTCATATGACCAACACGCGGCTGACGGACCCGGAGATTCTGGAGACGCGCTATCCGGTGATGCTGGAGGATTTCCACATCCGCGAAGGCTCCGGCGGGCGCGGCCGGTGGAACGCCGGCGACGGCATCTCGCGCACCGTGCGCTTCCTGGAGCCGATGGATGTCACCATCCTGTCCGGCCATCGCAAGGTGCGGCCGTTCGGCCTCGCCGGCGGCGCGCCAGGTGCGCTCGGCCGCAACACCCTGCGCCGCGCCGATGGCCGGGTCGAGACGCTGCAAGGCTGCGACGCTGTCGCCGTCATGCCGGGCGATGCAGTCACCATCGAGACGCCGACCGGCGGCGGCTATGGCGACCCGCGCAAGCGCGGCACGGCATGATGACGAAGATGGAATAGCCGACAGAAGGCGCACAGCCGGCGGCGCCGGCTCAGGCGGCGCAGTCCCGCTGCAACTCGGTATGGGCCATCACCACACGGTTGCGGCCCGCCGCTTTCGCCTCGTAAAGCGCGACATCCGCGCGTTTGAGCAGACGGTCCACGGTGTCGCCCGGCTGCCAGCGGCTGATGCCGAAGCTGCATGTCACCGTCATGGAGCCCTCCGGCCCGTCCAGCGCCGGCACATTGGGCATGTGGCGCAGCCGGTTGGCGAGCGCGATCGTGTCCGCCTCGGACATTCCCTCGGCCAGCACGGCGAATTCCTCGCCGCCGAGACGGCCGATCAGTTGCACCTGGGACGCCGCGCTCTGGGCGACGGCGCGCAGCACCATGTCGCCGACATCGTGGCCAAACAGATCGTTGATGCGCTTGAAGTGATCGATATCCATCATCATCGCGGAAAGCTGGCTGCCGGCCCTGGCGCGGCCGCATGCCTCATTGGCCTTCTCGAAGAAGGCGCGGCGGTTCAGCACGCCGGTCAGCGCGTCGGTGGTCGCCAGCATGATGAGATCGCGCTGCATCGCGTTCAGCCGCTCGGCCACCCGCAGGCGCGCGTAAAGCTCCTCCGGCACCGGCGGCTTGCCGATGAAATCGTCCGCGCCGCAATCCAGCGCCTCGATCACATTGCGCCAGTCCTGGCTGGAGGACATCATCAGCACATAAATGGAGCGGCGGTTGTTCGCGACCAGCCGCACCTCCCAGCAGAGCTCAACGCCGGACATGGACAGCGGCGCGGCGCTGGTGATGACGGCGGCGACCGACGGATCACTCTTGATGCGGGCGAGAGCTTCGACACCGTCGAGCATGGGGATCACGTCATGCCCCCGTGCCTCGAGAATGCGCGTGACGGCCTTGAGCACGGTGCGGCTCGAATCCACCAATACGACGCGCATATGCAGACCTCCCGACTCTCCCCTGCGATGTTCTAGCCGCCGCGGTCTGAACGGGGAATTTACATTTGGAACCCGCTCGCACCGCAGCAAACAAACCGTTAACGGGATTGCCGCGATCCGGGCACAGTCCCGCGCCGGCGGCTGGCCATGAGGCACCGCCGGCGGCGCTCAATCCTCGCCGGCAATAGCGGAAATCAAGCCCTCGTAGACTTCCTGGTCGGCATAGCCGCGGGACAGCCGCGTCGCCGGCGCAGGGCGGGCCGAGCGGATCGAGCCGGTCACGAGCGGCTCGCCGCCCCGCCTGGCATATTGCGCACGGGCGCGCGCCGCGACCACTTCGCCATCCACCGCTTTGGGATTGCACGCGGCCCGGCCGGAGTTGCGCCGCATCAGGTCCACATGGATGTGGTCGTAATGAAAGACATTGGAGCCGGGCGCGAGCACGGTGGCGAATTGCGCGCAGGCCCCGCCCTGCACGTCGCGCAGGAAGCCCTGCTCCTCCGGCAGGCCGCGCCAGCCGCCCTTCACCGTCACCTTGCGGCCGTCCGCGAAGGCAAAGGAAGCGACATCCAGCGCGTTGCCGAAGGCATGTTCGGAAATCCGCGCGCCGGGCTGGCCGTTCATCCCGCGGCAGGAGTACGAGGAAATCTGCCGGATCTCGACCACCTGCTGGCCGAACCATTTCAGCGCCGCCGGTTGCACCACCGTCGCCAGCCACTGATCCAGCGCGGACACCATCGGACAGGCCAGCGTCGCCGCGGGCTGCACCCGCGTCGGCAGCAGCGCTCCGGTATATTGCGGGGCCGAGGCCGGCCCCAGCCGGGCGGGCGCAGGATCGAAGGCGCGCGGATCGACACGTCCGCCTGCGCCCTCGGCGGGCGTCCGATACGGCGCGCGATAATCATACGGCGCGGAGGCTTCCGCGATTTCGCCGTCGGACGGCGCGGCTGCGGATGGCGCGGGCGGCCGCAGCGACAGCGGCGCAGGGCCTTCGGCCGGCGCCGGCATCGTGTCCCGCTGCTGATAGCCGGCTGACGGCTGATATCCGGAACCGTCGTTCACCGGCCAGCGCGGCATCGCCTGCGCCGGCAGCGCGCCGCGCGGAATGCCACCGGGCGGCCGCGGCGCTTCGGCAAAGCCGAGCGCGGACTGCCCGCCGATGGCCGCCACTTTCAGGGGAAACTCGGCGCCGCACACACCGGGGCCGTCGATGCGCGCGACACGCACGACGCCGGCGCCTTCCTTCACGGCGCCGGATTTCAGGCATTGCAGCTCGGCCTCGCGCCGCCACACCTCCCGCTCGGCGAAGAAGGTTCGCCCGCAGCCGGACAGGACGACGAGAACCAGCGAGCCCGCGATGGACCAACGGAGACTACGCGACATAAGCGGACAATGTCGCCGTTTTCTTTAAGAAGGTTTCAATGATATCGAGGGAACCCGACTGTACGGCCTCGCTGCCTGCATGCATGGTTAAGGGAATGTAACGACGTGCAACCTTCCGCGATTTCCCATGAGGCCGCCATGCTGTCCGTGATCGAACTGATACGCGCCATCGAGAGCGGAGCGCTCTCGCCCGGCGCGGTCATCGACCGCTGCGCGGAAGCCATCGCGGCCCGCGAAGCCGCGATCGGCGCCTTCACCTGCCTCGACATCGGCGCGGCGCGCGCAGCCGCCGCCACGGCCAAGGGTCCGCTTGCCGGAATCCCCGTCGGGGTGAAGGATATTTTCGACACCGCCGATTTCCCGACCGAGTTCGGCTCGCCGATCTATGCAGGCCACCATTCGCGCGGCGACGCTTCGCTGGTCGCGCTGATGCGCCGCGCCGGATGCACCGTGCTCGGCAAGACGGTGACGACCGAGTTTGCTTACTTCACACCGCGCGGCACCCGCAATCCGCACAATCCCGGCCATACGCCCGGCGGCTCGTCCTCCGGCTCGGCGGCGGCGGTGGCCGCCGGCATGGTGCCCCTCGCCACCGGCAGCCAGACCGGCGGCTCGATCATCCGGCCCGCCGCCTATTGCAGCGTCGCCGGCTTCAAGCCCTCCTTCAGGCTGCTGCCGACCGTGGGCATGAAGCCGTTCTCATGGTCGCTCGACACTGCCGGCCTGTTCGCCGCGAGCGTGGCAGACGTCGCCTATGCGATGGCCGCGATCTCGGGCCGCGACCTTCGCGTGGATCATCAAGTCTTTGATGCGCCCACCATCGCCGTGCTCGACATGCACCACTGGACCGAGGCCAGCGACGCGATGAAGGATGCGGTCTCGCGCGCGGCCCGCGCAGCGGAAGCGGCCGGCGCGACAGTGACCACGCTGCGCCTGCCCGACGCCGTTGCCGACCTTGCCGGGACCCAGCAGGCGATCCAGAACCACGAAGCCGCACAGGCGCTCGCCTATGAATACGATACCCATCGCGACCAGCTCAGCGACACGTTGCGCGCGCTGATCGAGAAAGGCATGGCCATCACGCCGGACGGCTATGACAGCGCACGACGCAAGGCGCAGCACGCACGGCGCGCCTTCGCTGCGCTCGAAGGCGCCGATATCATTCTCGCGCCTTCGGCCACGGGCATCGCGCCGGAGGGGCTCTCCAGCACCGGCTCACCGGTTTTCAACTGGCTGTGGACATTGCTCGGCACGCCCTGCGTGAACGTGCCCGGCCTTGCCGACAGCAACGGCATGCCGCTCGGCGTGCAGGTCATCGCGCGCTTCGGCAGGGATCATACGGCGTTGCAGGCCGGGCATTTCCTTGAACATGCCATCCGCCGATCCGCGTAACGGATGATGGTCATTACAACCATCGGATGCGTCCCATATCCCGACGCAGCAAATCGCCGCGCGCGACAACAGCAAACAATCGCCGCTGTCAAGACGTTGACGTCGCCGCCGCTACGCCTGATAGATTCGCCTCCATCAACATCGGAGGGGGTCGATGATGAATCTGACGTTGAAATTCGGAACGCTGGCCACATGCGCCGCCTTCGTGTTCCTCGGCGCCATCCTGCTCGGCATGATCTAGCACGGCGGCGTCCGGCCCGGGCGACGGGCCATCGACGATACAGGACGATACGGCACGGGACAGCGCCGCGGTCCTTTCAGCAGAATGCCTTCGAGGCGTCCGCGCTACGCCTCAGTCACCGCTCTTGATAGCTCGGGCCTCATCGCGAAAGAACGCAGATCGAAGCCGCTCGGATTCTGGAAGACCGCGAGATCGAACTCGGGCAGCAATGCCAGCAGATGGTCGAAGATGTCCGACTGAATCCGTTCGTAGTCCGCCCAGGCCGTCGTGTTGGTGAAGCAGTAGATTTCCAGCGGAAGCCCTTCGGGGCCGGGCTGCAACTGGCGCACCAGCAGGGTCATGTGCTGATGCAGACCGGGATGCGCGCGCAGATAGGCGTCCACATAAGCCCGGAACGTGCCGACATTGGTGATGCGCCGCGTGTTGGCGCCGATGCCGGCGCTGTCTCCCAGCTTTCCGTTCCACTCCCGCAATTCGTCGCGCTTGCGCTGGAGATAGGATTCCAGATGACGGAAGCGGCCCAGCCGCTCGATTTCGTCCGCGCCAAGGAAGCGAATGCGGGTCTGGTCGAGATAGATCGCGCGCTTGATGCGCCGGCCGCCGGATTCCTGCATGCCGCGCCAGTTCTTGAACGATTCAGTGACCAGCTTGCGGATGGGAATGGCGCTGACGGTGTTGTCCCAGTTGCGCACGCGCACGGTATGCAGCGCGATCTCGATGACATCGCCATCGGCATTCAGCGACGGCATCTCGATCCAGTCGCCGACCCGCACCATGTCCGTCGATGAAATCTGGATGCCGGCGACGAGCGAGAGCAGCGTATCCTGAAAAACCAGGATGAGGACGGCCGCCATCGCGCCGAGGCCGGACAGCAGGATCAGCGGCGAGCGATCCATCAGCGTCGCCAGCATCAGAACCGCGGCGATGACATAGATCGCGATCTTCGCGATCTGGATATAGCCCTTGATTGGCTTGAGCCGGGCCTGCGGCCGGCGGCGATACAGCGTATCCGCGACATTCAGCGCCGCAGCCAGCGCCATCGCCAGCGTGAGAATGATGAAGGCGGTGGCGACATTCCTGATCACCGTCGCGGCGGCGTCGTGCATCCCCGGAACGAGCGCGATACCCGCCGCCACCACGAAGGCCGGCATGATGTTGGCGAGACGCTCGACCACGCCCTGGCGGCGGATGTCGTCGTCGCGGCCGAACTTGGTCCAGCCGAGAAAATGATTGATCAGCCGGATCAGGATCTTCTTGACCACGAAATTGGCGAGAAGCGCCGCCAGCGCCAGCACCACCAATCCGAAGAAAGTGTAAAGCGCGGGATAAGCCGCAAGAAATTCCAGAAAGGTCTCTGTCATGAACTGCCGTTTGAAAGGATCGAAGCAATCGCGAAGCCGCGCATGCCTAGAGCATGATCCCGAAAAGTGGAAACCGGTTTTCGGACAAGATCATGCTCCAACAAAGAGCATGATCCCGAAAGGTGGGAGTCGGTTCTCGGACAAGATCATGCTCGAACGAAAAGAGGACCGACGGGTCTGATTCAACAAAGTCGGATCAGACCCTAAGCAATGAGATTTGTCATCCCTGTGGCAGACCTGCCTGTCTTGCCTGTGGCGGACCTGCCTGTGGCGGATTTGCGGCAGATCGCCACATGCGCCGGGCTCAGGCCCGCAGGCGGGTGTCCGGCACGGCCGGCGCGCCGGCGACAAGGGTGCGCCGGTCCTGCCCCAACCACAGCGACACGCCGATCTCGCGCCCGCTGCCCTCCTCCGGCGGAAGGCTCCGCTGGAGGCGCATCTCCAGCCCCGCCGCCTCGATCCAGTGCGTCACCGCCTCCGCGCCGAAGCCGAGCCGGCGATGCTCCTGCTCGTCCCGCAGGAAGTCGAGATTGTGAGGCGCGAAATCGACGATCAGCAGCCGCCCGCCCGGGCGCAGCATGCGCGCGGCCTCCTGCACCGCCCGCGCACTGTCATCGAGGAAGTGCAGCACCTGATGCACGATGACGACGTCGAAGGCATCCGGCGGCACGGCGATGTCGTAGATGTCGCCCTGCCGCACGCTGCAATGTTTCAGCCTTGCGCGGTCCAGCCGCGCGCGGGCCAGCGCCAGCATCTCCGGCGAGAGATCGAGACCGAGGCCATGTTCGATGTCCGGACCGAACATCTCCAGCATGCGTCCGGTGCCGGTGCCGAGATCGAGCAGCGAGCGGAACGGCTGGTCCGCCAATGCGGCGCGGATCGCGCCTTCCACCGCCTCATCAGCCACATGCAGGTTGCGAATGCGATCCCATTCCGCGGCATGGCGGCGGAAATAAGCCTGTGCCGCCGCAGCCCGCGCCGCCCGCACCGCCGCCAGCCGCTCCTGATCCCGCACCACGTTGATGTCGAGCGGATCGAGAGGGGCGATGAGATCGGCGGCGATGCCGCGCTCCGCCAGCCGGAAATACGCCCAGGAACCCTCGCGGAACCGCTGCACCAGCCCGGCGGAAACCAGCAGCTTGAGATGGCGCGAGATGCGCGGCTGGGACTGGCGCAGGATTTCGACGAGATCCGTCACCGTCAGTTCCGCTTCCGACAGCAGCGCGAGGATGCGCAGGCGCGTCGGTTCCCCGGCTGCCCTCAGGGCCGCGGTCAGGGTGGTGAAGGGCAGTTCAGGACGGCTCGGGTGCATCTGTCCGCACAGCTTGGGTGATGGGTCGCGCGGGACTATACATGCTTTGCCGCAAACCGACCTGTCGAGCCGCCATGCCTGATTCAAAGTCCGATTCAGTGCCCAATCCGTCCTACGGGGTCCGCCCCGGCGAAGTCGCCATCGACCTGCCGGCCGTGCCCGACGAGGGGGTCTATTTCATCGGCCGCATTCACACACCGTGGCGGCGGCGCGAGGACTGCCCCAAGAATGCCCGGGAATCCGATGCGGTCTGCACCGTGGAAGTCGGCGAGCACTATGCTGCCGGCCTCGCCGGCGTGGAAACATGCAGCCATGTGATCCTGCTTTACTGGATGGATCAGGCCCGGCGCGATCTCGTGTCGCAAACGCCGCGGCATTACGGGGTGCCTCGCGGCACCTTCTCGCTGCGCTCGCCGGCGCGGCCGAACCCCATCGCGCTGAGCGTGGCGCGGCTGCTGCGGGTGGAGGGACCGACACTCTCCGTGATCGGGCTGGATTGCCTGGACGGAACCGCGCTGATCGACATCAAGCCCTATTTCGCCTCGGTGGATGCGGTTCCCGACGCCGTCGTCGGCTGGCATGCGGACCGCAAGGGCTGACGGCGCGGCGCTTCCGAAGCCCTTCGAACCCCGCATCGGCCCGCGTCCGTCAGGACGACATCGAAGCCTGCCTCCCGCTTTCGGGAACCATCGCGCAGGATCGCGGTTTGTAAATCCGGACAACACGACAACCTGGATGACCCGGAAGGGGCGCGTCATGACGAACGCTGTTCGGCATCTGCCTTGCGCTGTGCTTTTCGCCGTAGCCGGTGTTGCAGGCAATGCGGCCGCGGACCCCCTGGTGATCTATGCTCCCCAGAGCGCTCATCAGCAGCGCGCTTACGACCAGCGCGCCTATCAGCCACGCATGGCTTATGCGCCCGACACCGAACGCGACATGATCGACCGCGCCCCGATGGAAGCGGATGACGACCATGTGCTGCCTGCGCATCTCCAGCGCCAGGTCGTCAGCTACCAGAGTCGCGAGCCCGCCGGCACCATCGTGATCGACACCGCGCACACCTATCTTTATCTCGTGCTCGGCAACGGCCGCGCCATGCGCTACGGCATCGGCGTCGGCCGCGAAGGCTTCACCTGGGCCGGCACCGAGCGCGTCTCCCGCATGGCGGAGTGGCCGGACTGGCATCCCCCGGCGGAGATGATCGCGCGCCAGCCCTATCTGCCGCGCTTCATGGCCGGCGGTCCCGGCAATCCGCTGGGCGCCCGTGCGCTGTATCTCGGCTCGACCATGTATCGCATCCACGGCACCAACGATCCGACCACCATCGGCAGGAACGTGTCGTCCGGCTGCATCCGGCTCACCAACGCGGATATCTCCGATCTCTACAGCCGGGTCGGCATCGGTGCGAAGGTCGTAGTGCTGCGCGGCGGCGCAACCGCGCAGCGCGCGCCTCGGGAGTTCTCATCCACGACGATGCAGGCTGCGAGCAGCCAGATGCAGCAACCCGGTGGCGGCCGCGTCCACTGAGGATTCAGCGATCTTCCTTCTGGCGAAGCGAAGACCGAAGGCCGGCTCCGGAACCCGTTCCGGGCCGGCCTTTTCCCAATGATCCGCTGCGTCCCGGCATGGCCTTGCGCCGTTGACACCCCCTGCATTCCGTCTAGACTGGAGGCGTTCCGAGGGGAGCTCCGGACCGGGAGCTGAGATGCCGCCTCGCCATCCACGATCAAAGGATGGCTCTGCGAAAACCCTTTGAACCTGATCCGGGTCATGCCGGCGAAGGGACAGGACGCAGATGCAGACGCTACAGCCATCGCTATCGACATCTTATTTTCTTGCGCAGCTCATCGGCCCGTTGCTGGTCGTGATGGGCCTCACGCTGCTCATCGACCGCGCCGGCATGCGGACGATGGCGCGGGAATTCCTGGGCTCCCGCGCGCTGATCTATCTCGCCGGCATTCTCGCCTTCGTGCCCGGCCTCGCCGTGGTGCTCGGCCATAATCTCTGGGTGGCGGACTGGCGGCTCATTATCACGCTGCTCGGCTGGCTCTCCCTCGCCGCCGGCGTCATGCGGCTCACGATGACGGGCACGCTCGAACGGCTGGCCCCCACGCTGCTGGACAATGACGCGCCGCTGATCGTGTTTGGCGCTGTCTTCGCGCTGCTCGGCCTGGTGCTGAGCTTCGTCGGCTATTTCGGCTGACGCCTTCTTTCACATCTCCATCTCATCACATCGCTGAATCTCAGCGCCAACTCGCGGGAGGATTCCCATGAATATTCATGATCCCAAACTCGCCATTCCTGCTGTCACCACCGGCGCGCTGCCCGCCTCGCGCAAGGTCCATATGCAGCCGGACGCCGCGCCGGACCTGCGCGTGCCGCTGCGCGAGATCGCCCTGAGCGGCGGCGAGCCATCGCTGCCGGTCTATGACACATCCGGGCCTTATACCGACCCGGATGCGACCATCGATGTCGAGAAGGGTCTGCCGCGCGTGCGCACCGCATGGGTCCGCGAACGCGGCGGCGTTGCGGACTATGAAGGCCGCGCCGTGAAGCCGGAAGACAACGGCAATGTCGGCGAGACCCATGCCGCGCGGGAATTTCCGCTCGCGCATCGACCGCTGCGCTGCGAGGCCGGCAAGCCGCTGACCCAATACGAATGGGCCCGTGCCGGCGTCCTCACCAAGGAGATGATCTATGTCGCGGCGCGCGAGAAT
>Ga0182745_1004683_pt1 | contig 11349 bp, 12 predicted proteins | sample eDN3rd30CKraftBY_FD_128523 | JGI IMG/M metagenome (GOLD analysis project Ga0182745, IMG submission 128523) | Enriched backyard soil microbial communities from Emeryville, California, USA - eDNA 3rd pass 30_C Kraft BY (version 2) (version 2) | ecosystem: Environmental > Terrestrial > Soil >... | reverse complement strand
CGCGGCGCCGAGCCCCCGGAGCCGCCCTGGTACACCAGCGGGTCCGGCGACTTCCTGGCGCCCACCGCCGACATCCCGCTGGCGGACGAGTCCTGGGGCCTGGACTTCGAGGGCGAGGTCTGCGCCATCCTCGGCGACACGCCGCAAGGCACGCAGGCGGCGGACGCGGCGCGTCACGTGAAGCTGCTGATGCTGGCCAACGACGTGTCCCTGCGCAACCTCATCCCCAACGAGCTGGCCAAGGGCTTCGGCTTCTTCCAGAGCAAGCCGGCCACGGCCTTCAGCCCCTTCGCCGTGACGCCGGACGAGCTGGGCGCGGCGTGGCATGACGGGCGCATCCACCTGCGGCTGCGCTCGGTGCTCAACGGGCAGCAGGTGGGCGACACGGACGCCGGCCCGGAGATGCACTTCTCCTTCTTCGACCTCATCCAGCACATCAGCAAGACGCGCAGCTTCACGGCGGGCACCATCCTGGGCAGCGGCACGGTGTCCAACGCGGACCGCGAGAGGGGCATCTCCTGCCTGGCCGAGCGCCGGATGATCGAGACCATCGAGCAGGGCGCGCCCAAGACGCCCTTCATGAAGCCGGGCGACACCATCGACATCGAGATGCTGGACGCCGAGGGCCGCAGCGTGTTCGGCCGCATCGCCCAGAAGGTGGTGAAGGGGCCATGACGGGCCTTCGGCTCTACAGCTACTGGCGCTCGTCGGCGTCGTGGCGGGTGCGCATCGGCCTGCACCTGAAGGGGCTGAGCTTCGACTACGTCCCGGTGCACCTGGTGAAGGACGGCGGGGAGCAGCACGGCGCCGCGTACCGGGCGCTCAACCCCATGCGCACGCTGCCCACGCTGGAGTGGACGGAGGCCGACGGCACCGTGCGCCGGCTGTCCCAGTCGCTGCCAGTGCTGGAGTACCTGGAGGAGCGCTTCCCCGCGCCGGCGCTGCTGCCCTCCGACGCGTACCTGCGCGCCCGGGCGCGGATGCTGGCGGAGATGGTGAACTCCGGCATCCAGCCCCTGCAGAACCTGTCCGTGATGCAGCGCCTCAAGCAGGAGCTGCACGCGGATGACAAGGCGTGGTCGGCGTACTGGAACGCGCGGGGGCTGGAGGCGCTGGAGGCGGCGGTGCAGCCCTCCGCGGGCCGCTTCTGCGTGGGCGACGCGGTGTCGCTCGCGGACGTGTGCCTGGTGCCCCAACTCTATGGGGCGCGCCGCTTCGGCGTGGACGTGACGCCGTACCCCACGCTGCTGCGCATCGAGGCCGAGTGCCAGGCGTTGCCCGCCTTCCAGGCCGCCCAGCCCGACCGGCAGCCGGACGCGGTGCCCGCCTGAGACGCATGGGGTGGCCGCGCCTGTCCGGGCGCGGCCGCCGCCCCTGCCGCGCGCCGGCCGACGCCCATGCGCCCGTCCTCGCCTCCTCCTGGCGACCTGCCAACGCCTCCCGCTCCGCCGGGGGACCGCGCCCGAGAGCTGCGGGCGCTGGCCGCGCTGTTCCTCCGGCTGGGGACGATTGCCTTCGGAGGCCCGGCGGCCCACATCGCGATGATGGAGGACGAGGTGGTGCGCCGCCGCCGCTGGCTGTCTCGCGAGGAGTTCGTGGACCTGCTCGGCGCCGCGAACCTGATTCCGGGGCCCAACTCCACGGAGCTGGCCATCCACATCGGCCACCGGCGCGCGGGCTGGCCCGGCCTGCTGGTGGCGGGCGCGTGCTTCATCCTCCCCGCCTTCTTCATGGTCGCCGCCATCGCCTGGGCGTACACGCGCTTCGGCGCGCTGCCGAAGGTGGACGCCGTGCTGCACGGCGTGAAGGCGGTCATCATCGCCGTGGTGGCCCAGGCGCTCTGGGGGCTGCTGCGGACCGTCGTGCGCACGCCCCTGGCGGCCGGCGTGGGCGTGGCGGCCATGGCGGCGGCCTTCCTGGGGGTCGACGAGCTGCTCCTGCTGTTCCTGTCGGGCGCCGCGGTGCTCGCGTGGCGCGGCGTGGAGCGGCGGCGGCCGCCGCAGGCGCCCCTTCCTGGCTTCGCGCCGCCGTGGCCGCTGCTGTCCCTGGGGGCCGCCACCGCGACGGCCGCCGCGCCCTTCACCCAGCACGGCCTCTTCCTCTTCTTCCTCAAGGTGGGCTCGGTGCTCTACGGCAGCGGCTATGTGCTGCTGGCCTTCCTTCGCTCCGGGCTGGTGGAGCGCCTGGGCTGGCTCACGGAGGCGCAGCTCCTGGACGCGGTGGCCGTGGGGCAGGTGACGCCAGGGCCGGTGTTCACCACGGCCACCTTCGTCGGCTACGTGTTGGGGGGCGCCTCGGGCGCGGTGGTGGCCACGGCGGGCATCTTCCTGCCCGCCTTCGTCTTCGTGGCGCTGAGCGGCCCCCTCGTTCCCCGGCTGCGTCGCTCGTGGGCGGCGGGCGCGTTCCTGGACGGCGTCAACGTGGCTTCGCTCGCGCTGATGGCGGTGGTGACGTGGCAGCTGGGGCGGGCCGTGCTGGTGAGCCCGCTACCGGTGGCGCTGGCGGCCGTGGCCGCCGTGCTGCTCATCCGCTATCGCGTCAACTCCGCATGGCTGGTGCTGGGCGGCGGCGTCGTGGGAGCGCTGGCCGCCGGGGGCCTCAGCGCGGGGTGAGGACGGCCTCGCAGGTGTACACCTGCTCGTTGGCGAGGTCCGTCTTACGCGCGGTGCACTTCAGCCGGAGGACCTCGCCCTCGCGCTGGACTTCACACGTGCGGTTGACGGCGACCGTCGCCCCGCTGCCCGCGTCTTCGAGCTGGGGCCTGCCGTCCTCGTTCAGGGTGACGGGGACGTTCGTATCCGCCAGGTACCAGTTGCCGCCCTGGCGGAGGTCCACGCCGCTCTCGTAGACGTCGCCGGTGGCGGGCAGGCCCGTCCGCTCCTCCACCTCCACGTTGAGGATGCACTGGTCCTCGGCGGTATTGACCCGGAGGATGCCCGGCTGTCCGCACGTGTTGTGGCCCACGTCGAAGGTGACGTCCTGGGCCGCGTGGCGGCACTCCTTCGCGGAGTCCGCGACGAGCAGGGCGGCGGTGGTGGCGAGCACGGCCATGGCCGCGAGGTTCTTCAGCAGGGCTTTCACGCGCTGACTCCGGTGGAGGGTGAAGACGGGAAGGAGGGCCGCTCACGCGAGGCGGCGCCGCTGTAGCGCACCGCCGCCCAGACGAGCGGCAACGTGACGAGGTCGGTGGGGTCCGCCCAGGCCTGGAAGCGCGTGAGCCCGAGCGGCGCGCCCAGCGGGCCCAGCAGGGCGCAGAAGAGGTCCGCGGCGGGCTGGGAAACCTTGAGCGCGGTGAAGAGGCACGCGGTGAAGAGGGCGCCCGCCGCCACCCGGCGCGTCCTGGGCCAGCCCGTCACCAGCGCCAGCAGCGCGGACACGTAGAGCGGCAGGAAGAAGCAGATGGCCACGTCGGACAGCTTGCCGGTGAGCGCGTTGTGGAAGGCGGGCTTGAGCCAGCGGTCATTCACCGCCATCAGCGCCACCGCGCACAGCGGCAGCGGCGAGAGGAACTCCGGCATGGCGGGGAGGCGCCTCACGGGAGCCCCTTCGGGCTCGACAGGGCCCGCAGGAGGATGGCGTCCGTGAGCAGCTCCACCGGGGCCTTGTCGTCGGTCAGCGGCTCGCCCGCGGGGATGGGCTTGAGCTCTCCGGCCACGCGCGCCGCCAGCGTGCGCAGCGACGCGGGGAGCGAAGGCGTGCGCGCGGAGAGCCGCCCCGCGAGCCCCGGCGCTCCGGCGAAGAGCAGCGTGTTGCTGTGGTTGAGCGCGTCGGCGGCCTGGACCTCCGGGAAGACGGTGGCCAGCGTGGCGCCCACGGCCTCCACGACGGCGCGCTCCTGCCGGTAGCGCCCCACGTTGAAGCAGGCCACCCCACCGGGCTTCAGGCGCGAGGCGACGGCGGAGGCGAACTCGCGCGTCGTCAGGTGGAAGGGGACGTACGGGAAGCGGAAGGCGTCGACGAGGATGACGTCGTACTGGCGCGTGTCGCTGGCGAGGAAGGCGCGGGCATCTCCCACGTGGACCTCCACCTCGGGGGGCAGGTCGAAGTGCGCGCGGCCCAGCCGCACCACCTCCGCGTCCAGCTCCACGCCCACCACCTCCACGCCGGGGTAGGTCTCCCGCAGGCCCCGGGCGCTCGTGCCCGCGCCCAGGCCCAGCACCAGCACCCGGGGCGCTCGCGGCGCCGCCTGGGCCATGGCGGGCGCCAGCAGGTAGTGCGCGAAGACCTCTCCGCGCACGGGCAGGCCGGGCCGGTGGATGCTCTGCACCGCGTAGCCTTCATCGAAGACGAGGCGGCGGGTGCCTTGCGCGTCCTCCATCACCTGGATGAAGGCGTAGGGGGACTCGGCCACGGCCACGGCCCCGGAGCGGCGGGGGAGGGCGTGGGCGCCCAGGAGCAGCGCCACCACGGGCACGCCCACCGCGGGCAGCCGCCAGCGCCAGCCCAGCCGCCACGAAGCCGTCAGCCCCAGGAGCGCCGCGAAGAGGGCCATGGTGCGCGCGGTGCCCAGCAGTGGCAGCACGACGAAGGCCGCCAGGAGCGTTCCGGCGATGCTGCCCACCGTGGACGCCGCCGACAGCCGCCCCGCGTGCGCTCCCGCCGACGTCACGCCCGCCAACCCCACGCGCAGCACGTAGGGCCCCACCGCGCCCAGCACCAGCAGGGGCGGCAGCGCCACCAGGACCAGCACGGCCACGCGCGCGAGCCCCTCCACCGGGCGCCCCCCCAGCACCGCGGCCGTGGCGCCGGGCAGCAGCACCCGCGCGAGGAAGGGCAGCAGGGCCAGGGCGAGCGCCGCGAGGCAGAGCGCGCCCTGCAGCGGCGCCAGCCGTCCCGACCGGTCGGCCGCGCGGCCTCCCAGGTGCGCCCCCAGCGCCAGCCCTCCCAGCACCAGCGAGATGAGCGCGGCCCAGACGGGCGTGCTGCCGCCGAAGTACGGCGCCACCAGCCGGGACGCCGCCATCTCCGACGCCATGACGGTGGTGCCGGTGATGAAGGACAGCCATGTCAGCGAAGCAGGTCTCATGCCCGGACACCTGCTTCAGCAAGGTTCGTTCCACGGCAAAGACCTTGGAATCACAGCACCCGGGTGACAGGTGCGCCAGGGTTACCGCGACAGGGAAGTCAGGGGGTGGCAGTCACCGCGCGGCCGCCGCGCGCCGCTTCAGGGCGGCGGCGACGGTCAGCAGCAGCACCGCGAGGGGCACGCCCAGCACCGCCGGCCACAGCCAGAGCGGCTCGTCGCCGTGGATGACGGCGCGGAGCTCGCGGCCCTCGGCGGGGGCGTCTACCAGCTCCGCGAGGTTGAAGCGCCACTCCACGGTGTCCTTCTGCTCGTTCACCGCGCCGTTCGTCTCGCCGATGCCGGGGCCGTGGATGCGGACGGTGAGGCGGTTGTTGACGAGCGCGGCCTTCGCCATGCCCTTCGCCAGCTCCCGGGCGGCCAGCTCCGAGGCGTCACCCGCCGGAGGAAGCGGGGCGAGGGCCTTCTCCGGGATGAAGCGCTGGGTGAAGACGTAGTCGCCGCCCCTGCGTTCGATGCGGAAGTCCCACGCGTCGCCGGGCGGCTGGAGGCCGTCACCCGCGGTCCGCTTCCCGGTGGCGCGGCGGTAGAGGTCGGGGAGCCGGGTGACGTCCTTCACCGTCACGTCATAGACGAGGTGGAGCTGGCCCTCCCGCTCGTAGTCCCGGACGTCGACCTGGGTGACCTCCGGGTCCTGGCGCAGGTCCTTCTCGGCCTCGCGCGCCTTCGCGAGCAGCACCGCCTTGGCGTCGTTCGCGCCGTTCAGCAGCGCGAGGGCCGTCAGCGACCGAGGCAGGCCCAGGTCGACGACCAGCCGTGCCGAGCCGTCCGGCTGGACCCAGAGCTCCTGCTGGACGTCGAAGCAGCCCGTCCCCAGGAGGAGGACGAGCGAGAGCGTCATGAGCAGCGGGCGCGGACGCGGTGTGGCGCGAGGTGAGCCAGGGGACATGGCGCGCCAGTATGCTGGGCGCGTCTCACGCGGAGAAGGGCAGTGGCGCCACCTTCGCGGTGGCGGGGCCTCCGGCCAGGGTCAGCTCGGTGCCGGGCTCCAGCGAGTCCCGGTGCACGTAGCCCAGGGCCACCCACTGGCCCAGCGCCGGTGAGCGCACCACGCTGGTCAGCCAGCCGACCTTCTTCTCGCCCCGCCGCAGCTCGGTGCCGGGGGCCGCGTCCGCGTCACCCAGCAGCAGGCCCGCCAGCTTCCGGTTCATGTGGCCGCGGAAGGTGGCGCGGGCGATGACCTCCTGCCCGATGTAGCACCCCTTGTTGTAGGAGATGGCGTTCGCCAGGTTGGCTTCCAGCGGGATGGTGGTGTCCACCATGTCCCTCGCGTACCGGGGCACGCCGGCCTCCACGCGCAGCAGCTCCAGGGCCTCGTAGCCCAGCGGCTTCAGGCCGTGGGCGGTGCCGGCCTCGGACAGGGCCCGCCAGGCGGCCTCCAGCCCGGCGCGCGGCACCCAGATGTCCACCCCGTGGGGCTCCACGGCGGTGTTCCCGAGCAGCCACACCTCGTGACCCGCCAGGGTGGCGGGCCGCGCGGCGTGGTGCGACAGCGGCGAGTGGGGGCCGCCCAGGGCGGCGGAGAGGACGTCCTCCGTCCGGGGCCCGAGCAGCCGGAGCAGGGCCAGGTCCCCCGTGGCCTCGTGCAGCTCGGCGTCCTCGGAGATGAGGTATTTGTCCAGGAAGTCCCGCACCTTGGCGCCGGTGCCGGGCTCCAGGTCCAGCAGGAGGTCCGTCTCCCGCTTGAGGATGCGGGCATCCGCCACCATGGCCCCCTTGACGGTGAGCATGGCGGCATAGGCCGCGGTGCCCACGGGCAGGTTGTTCACCTCCTGGGTGACCATCCCGTGTAGGAAGGAGGTCCGGTCCTCTCCCGTGATTCGGAGGGTTTCGCGGTAGGAGGCGTCATGGAGGGCCACGGACGCCTTCGCGGCCCGGTACTCTCCCTCCGAGTCCCCATATCCGGCCACGGTTTCGCGGCCGCCCATGTCGCCGAAGCGGGCGCCCGCCTGCTCGTGAAGAAAATGCAGAGACAGCGGTTCCATGTCCGTCGCTATATAGAGGCGAGGGAGCGAATGCCACGATGGATGTGAAGCACCTGTCGTCCTTCCAGGACTTCTCGCCGGAGAAGCTCCTGAAGCACAACGTGTTCCAGTCCGGGCGCTTCTTCCTGGACGTGTACTGCCTCCAGCCGGGGCAGGCCCAGAAGCCCCACCACCACGCCGCGTCGGACAAGGTGTACGTCGTCCTCGACGGCCGCTGCCGCTTCCGCGTGGGGGCCGAGGAGGAAGTCCACGGCCCCGGCGCCGCCATTTTCGCCCCCGCGGGCGCCGAGCACGGTGTCGTCAACGACGGCCCGGAAGCCGCCCGTCTCCTCGTTCTGATGACCCCGCCCCCGGAGCATGCATGAGCCCGAAGTCTTCCCCTTCGCCCACTCCCGTGGCGACCCGCGGCGCGCTGGCGCTGCTGGTCCTGGGCCTCGCGGAGAGTGGCCTGTCCATCTTCCAGTGGATGCAGCTGCTCACCCTGCGCGGCGGCGGCTCCACCGTGTGCGGCGTCTCCGAGACGGTGAACTGCGAGACGGTGTGGAACTCCGCCTTCGCCAGCCGCGTGCATGACCTGGTGGGCCTGCCGGTGGCGGGCCTGGGGCTCGTCTGGGGGCTCGCCGCGGTGGGCCTGTCCGCCCTGTTCCTGGCCTGGGCGCGCGCGGGCCGTGACGTGCGTCCGGCCGCCAACGGGCTGCGGCTGGTGGCCGCCGCGGGCGTCGTGTCCGTGGTCGTCTTCGCCATGGCCAGCGCCCAGTCGGGCGCGCTGTGCCCGACGTGCCTCGCGACCTATGCCCTGGTGGCGGTGTTCGCCGGCGTGGCCTGGAAGGGGCTGCCCGGGCCGCTGCTGCCTGGCGCGGGGGAGTGGGGGGCCACGCTGAAGTGGACGGTGGGCGTCACGGCCGCGGTCTTCGTCGCGACGCTGCTGCCCGGCCGGGCCACGCCCAGGGCATCGGAGGCGACGGGGGCCTCGTTGCTGCCGCCGGCGCCCGTGGTGAGCACGCCTGGCCCGGGTGTGACGCCGCAGCAGGAGGCGACGCCCGCCGTGCCCGCGTCGCTGGAGGAGTACCTGCGCTCCCTGCCGCCGCAGCACCAGCAGTTCCTCTCGGACGCGCTGGCCGCGTACCGCAGTGAGACGCCGCAGCCGGCCGCGGCGCCCGCGCGCCACCGCTACGGGCCGGTGGACGCGCCGGTGAAGATTGTCGAGTGGACGGACAGCAAGTGCCCCCACTGCAAGGCGTTGGTGGAGGAGCTGGCCCTGCTGAAGAAGCGCGTTCCGGAGGGGAAGCTGTCCCTGGAGGCCCGCCAGTTCCCGCTGGATGGCGCGTGCAACCCGGCCATCCCCCGCCGGGGCCCGGACGCGCCCAGCGTGCGCTGCGTGGCGGCCCGCGCCCAGATCTGCCTGGAGGGTGCGCCGGACTACTGGGAGCTGCGGGAGAAGATGTTCGCCGCGCAGGCCGTGCTGGACACGGAGCGGGCGGTGGAGATTGCGTCGTCGGGCTCGGTGCCGCGCTCGCAGCTGGAGGTGTGCATGAGCAGCCCGGCTACGGCGGCGAAGATTCAGGAGGACTCGCGCTACGCCATGCGCCACCACATCCAGGGGACGCCGCTGGTGCTGGTGAACGGCCGCGAGGCGGTGCCCTCCGCGCCGTTCCTCTACGCGCTGGTGATGGCGGACGGCAACCCGAGCGCCCCTGCCTTCGACGTGCTGCCGCCGCCGCGTCCCCGCCCGGCGGGTGGTCACGACGACCACGCGGGCCACAATCACTGAGGGCGGCGCACTCGCATCATGGGCAAGCGCGACAAGAAGGGTGAGCCGCCGGCCGCGCCGGCGGCTCCGTTCAACAACCCGTTCGCCGCGCTCTCGGCGCAGCGCGACGCCTTGCCCCAGGCGCCCGCGGCGCCGGAGCCCCTGGCCCCCGTGAAGGCGGAGCCCAAGGGGCCCGCGCGCGCGGTGGTCCGCATGGAGCGCAAGGGCCGTGGCGGCAAGGAAGTCACGGTGGTGGAGCACCTGGAGCTGCCCGCGCCCCAGCGTGAGGTGTGGCTCAAGGCACTGAAGAACTCGCTCGGCTGCGGTGGCGCGGTGGAGGGCGACACGCTGGTGCTCCAGGGTGACCAGCGTGAGCGGCTGCCCGCGCTGCTGGAGGCGCGGGGCGTGCGCAAGGTGACCGTCGGCTGACCGGCCCCGCGCCGGGCTCCGCTCGCGGAGGGTGGGGCTCGGTGGACTTGTCCAGGGGGCGACACGCACGGCTCGCGGCGCGATGGCTCGGGTTCACGCGGTGCCCTCGCCCCGGTCTATCGTTCGTGCCGATGGCCTTCTCTGGCTTCATCCGGCTCGGCGCTTTGCTCCTTCTCCTGTTGGAGGGATGTTCGGCGTCCGCTCCACTGTCGAGGACTGCGCCCGACGCGGAACTGGCGCGAGGCCCATGGTCGGAAGTGCCCGCCGTGGAGATGCCGACCGGGGATGCTTCCATCCCGATAAGCCTCTTACGGGATGTGGCGGAGGCACTGCTGAAACTCCCTGGCGCGACGGCGTGTGACCCCGGGACACGGCGCCCCATCGAGGGGTTCTCCACGGAGTATTGCTCGACGGTGTACGTGGCAGGCAGTCGTGACTCCCTCTCCTGGCGGGTGGCGGAGCCTGTCCGGGGGAGTCATGCGGCCTGTCGACCGTTCTTCGCGGTGAAGGATGAGGACTATCCGCAGTCGCAGGTGTGGGTCGTGGGCTTCGTCCACAACCACCCGTGCGCCGCAGCGCCCTCGTCGCAGGACCTCAGCGTGTGGCCCACGGATGCGGTCAGGCCCTTCGTGTCCATGGCGGAAGTGCGCCTGATACCAGGCAACCCGGCCCCTGCCGTCTTCAAGGACTCCGCCATCGAGATGGCGTCCGCGCTCGTGGCGGAGCGCCAGGATGGGACGCGGCTCTTCCTGCGCTACTTCCCCACGGGAGAGGTCCAGCAATGGAGCGAGGCCAGGAGTCGCTGGGTCACGCTGGGCACGTGCGCGCCCGCTCCCACGCGTCCCCCCTTCCGGAACGTGGCTCCCTAATGTCGCAGCGGGGGTTTGCGGTTACTCCGTGATTAGGTTCAGGACATGAGCAAGGCGCTGACGGTGGCAGGGCTGGTCGCGGTGCTTCAGGGATGCGCCGTACCCGCCACGGCCTGGAAGGGTGAAGTCCCTTGGCCGGACGAGCATTCGACCCGAACCGTCATCGAGCCCATGGAGGCCGGTGCCGCGCTTGCCGCGGCAGGCGCCATCCGCGAGCTGGTGAAGACCAGCCCCTTTCCAAACCTCTTCGCGGGGTGCTCGAGCCCGGCGCAGGGCTTGGATGTCTCCGTCTTCGCAGGACCGGCGCCGGACTTGTACTTCGTCGTCGTGGACCAGCGCTTCGACCGATGCGGCGGCCCGAGTGGGCGGGTCCTCGACTGGTGGGAGGTGTATGCGGTGACGGCCCAGGGGGACGTGGTCGCGAAGGCCCCGATTCCAACGGGCGAGGAGCCTTCAGCTTCGCCACCTCCCGCCGCGCCTTCTCCGGATACGGGAGTCTCTCCGCCCGAGCCCGCCGTCCCGCCTGCTTCGTCTTCTCCTGCGGCGCCAGAGTCCCGCTCACCCGCGAGCCCCCAACAGTAGGTGCGGACACAAAAAGGCCCGGGCCACCGTGAGGGTGTCCCGGGCCAGGGCCACGGAGGGCCGCGTCGCGAGGACTACAGCGCGGCGATGATGGCGTCGGTGAACTCGCGGGTGTTCGCCTTGCCGCCGAGGTCGCCGGTGCGGACCTCGCCCGAGGCGTACACCTTGAAGATGGCGCTCTCCATGCGGCGAGCGGCCTCTCCCAGTTCCAGGTGGTCCAGCATCATCACCGCGGACATCATCAGCGCGGTGGGGTTGGCGATGCCCTTGCCCGCGATGTCCGGAGCGGTGCCGTGGACGGCCTCGAACACGGCCGTGCGCTCGCCGATGTTGGCGCCCGGCACCACGCCCAGGCCGCCCACGAGGCCCGCGCACAGGTCGCTGAGCACGTCGCCGTAGAAGTTCTCCGACACCAGCACGTCGTAGCGGTTCGGGTCCTTCACGAGTTGCATGCAGAGGTTGTCGATGATGACTTCCTCGTAGGTGATCTCCGGGAACTCACGGCCGACCTTGCGGCAGCAGTCGAGGAAGAGACCGTCCGACAGCTTCATGATGTTCGCCTTGTGCACGGCCGTGACCTTCTTGCGGCCGCTCTTTCGGGCGTACTCGAAGGCGAAGCGGGCAATCCGCGTGGAGGCCTTCTCGGTGATG
>Ga0182745_1004682_pt1 | contig 11349 bp, 10 predicted proteins | sample eDN3rd30CKraftBY_FD_128523 | JGI IMG/M metagenome (GOLD analysis project Ga0182745, IMG submission 128523) | Enriched backyard soil microbial communities from Emeryville, California, USA - eDNA 3rd pass 30_C Kraft BY (version 2) (version 2) | ecosystem: Environmental > Terrestrial > Soil >... | reverse complement strand
CGGTGTGCGCGCTCGACGACGTCGACCTCGACCGGTTCGCGACGTTCGGTCGCGTGCTGATCGTGACGTCCACCTACGGCGAGGGCGAGATGCCCGACAACGCCGAACTGTTCTGGGAGGCCCTGTCGGCCGAGTCCGCGCCGCGGCTCGAGGGCATGGACTTCGCGGTGCTCGCGCTCGGCGACACCGGCTACGACGGGTTCTGCCAGGCCGGCAAGCTCATCGACATGCGGCTCGAGCAGCTCGGGGCGCAGCGCATCGTGCCGCGCGTGGACTGCGACGTCGACTACGAGGACGTCGCCGCCGCCTGGATCGCCGAGACCCTGCCGCTCGTCGCGGCCGTCGAGGGCATCCACGGCGACGGCACCGCGGCCGTCGCGGCCCCGGCTCCGGCCCGCGCGAAGTCGCAGTGGAACCGCAAGAATCCGTTCCCCGCGACCGTGACGGTCAACCGGCTGCTGTCGGGTGAGGGGTCCGGCAAGGAGATCCGCCACTACGAGTTCGACCTCACCGGCTCGGGCCTCGAGTACGAGGCGGGCGACGCCCTGAACGTGGTGCCCGTCAACGATCCCGACCTCGTGCAGGCGCTGCTCGACACCCTCGGCCTGGACGGCGCGGTCGTCCCCTCCGGGCACGAGCAGACCCTGACCGAGCTGCTCACCCACAACTACGAGATCACCGCGCCGAACATCGACCTGCTCGAGGAGGTCGAGAAGCGCACGCACAACGAGGAACTGACGTACGTGCTGCGGCACGGCGACAAGGCCGCGCTCGACGACTGGCTGTGGGGCCGCGACATCCTCGACGTGCTGCGCCTGGAACCGACTCCCGAGCTGACCGCCGAGGAGTTCCTGTCGCTGCTCAAGCCGCTGCAGCACCGCGCGTACTCGATCTCGTCGAGCCCGAACGCGACGGAGCAGAGCGTGCACCTGACGGTCGCGGCGGTGCGCTACGGCACCGACGGCCGCGAACGTCGCGGCGTGTGCTCGACGTTCCTGGCCGACCGGGTCGGCGAGAACGGCATCGCCGGGGTCTTCGTCACGAAGAACAAGGCGTTCCGGGTCCCCGCCGACGACACCGCCCCGATGATCATGGTCGGTCCGGGCACCGGGATCGCGCCCTTCCGGGGCTTCCTTCAGGAACGCCGCGCGCGGTGCGCGACCGGACGGAACTGGCTGTTCTTCGGCGACCAGAAACGCGCGTGCGACTACGTGTACGAGGACGAGCTGACCGAGTTCGTCGAGTCCGGTGTCCTGACCCGCCTGGACCTGGCGTTCTCCCGCGACCAGGCCGAGAAGATCTACGTGCAGACCCGCATGAAGGAGCACGGCGCCGAGCTGTTCGCGTGGCTCGAGGACGGCGGCCACTTCTACATCTGCGGCGACGCGTCCCGGATGGCGAAGGACGTCGATCGTGCGCTGCACGAGATCGTCGCCGAGCACGGCGGTCTGTCGGAGGAAGACGCCGCCGAGTACGTCACCAACCTCAAGCGCGAGAAGCGGTACGTGCGCGACGTGTACTGAGGTGCGGCTCCGCCGCCCGTGTGTGAGGTGCGGCTCCGCCGCCGGTGTGTGAGGTGCGGCTCCGCCGCCGGTGTGCCTTTCCGGCGGTCCCAACCGCCACAAAGGCACACGGGCGGCACAGCCGCACGGTTACCCTGGTCGGAGGCCGTGTCGAGCGGTGGCACGGATGCCACGGGAGGAGACTCCGATGCCCGACCGAACCTCGGCGCGAACCGAACGGGCGCCCGTCGTCGAACGCCCGGACCAATTGCGCAACGTCGTTCTGATCGGATGCAGTGGGGTCGGCAAGACCACCCTCGCCGAATCGCTCGCGCTCGCCGCCGGCGCCATCGGACGTGCGGGCCGCACCGCGGACGGCACCACCATCTCTGACTTCGAACCGATCGAACAGCAGCACCGCCGATCGGTGCAGCTCGCCGTGATCCCGCTGGAATGGAACGGCACCAAGATCAACCTGATCGACACGCCGGGTCACCCGGACTTCGACGCCGAGGTCCGCGCGGGCCTGCGCGCCGCGGATTCGGCGGTGTTCGTCGTCTCCGCGACCGACCCGATCAGCGCCGCGACGCGCGCGCTGTGGCGGGAATGCGCCGAGGCCGGACTCCCCCGCGGCATCGTCGTCACCAAACTCGACATCGCGCGCAGCGGTTACGAGGAGATGCTCACCGAATGCCACGACGCGTTCGGTCTCGGACCCGACACCCTGCGCCCGGTGTTCGTGCCGGCCTACGACGGCTCCCGGCCGTGCGGATCGGTGGATGTGCTGCTCGGCCGCACCTACGGTGACCCCGGCCAGACCCCGGATCTCGCGCAGATCCGGGAGAGTCTGGTCGAGGCGATCTCGGGTCAGGACGACACCCTCATGGAGCGCTACCTGGCGGGTGAAACCCTCGACACCGATTCCCTCGCCGACGGTATCCGACGCGAAATGATCTCGTGCACACTGCATCCCGCATCCGCTGCCACCGACTACGGGGTAGGCGCCGCCGAACTCCTCGACCTGATCGCGGCGGTGTTTCCCGACCCGACGCACCGCCGGCCCGGCGCCCCGTTCGCCGACCCGGACGCCCCGCTGGCCGCGCAGGTCGTGCGCGTCACCGGCGACGCGTACGTGGGGCGGATCAGCCTCGTGCGGGTCTATTCCGGCAGGCTGCGCCCCGACACGTTCGTCCGGTTGAGCGGGCCCGGCCACGCCGAGGAGACGACCGAACGGATCCCGACGCTGACCAGTCCGTTCGGCAAGCAGCAGCGCCCGGTGCCGGAGGCGGTCGCCGGGGACCTGGTGTGCATCGGCAAACTCGGCAGCGCCGTGCCCAGCGACACCCTGTGCGACCCGGACCACCCCGTCGTCCTCGATCCGTGGCCGCTGCCGGAGGCGTTGCTGCCGGTCGCCGTCGAGGGCCACACCCGAAGCGACGACGACAAGCTCGCCCAGGCCCTGTCCCGGCTGACCGCCGAGGATCCCGCGGTGCGCCTCGAAAACAATCCCGACACACACCAATTGGTGTTGTGGTGCACCGGCGAGGCCCACGCCGAGGTCGTCCTCGACCGGCTCCGCAACCGGCACGGCGTGAACGTTGACATCGTCGACTACCGGGTCGCCTTGCGCGAGACGTTCGCCGGTCCCGCGAAGGGGCACGGCCGGCTGGTGAAACAGTCCGGCGGGCACGGCCAGTACGCGGTGTGCGACATCGAGGTCGAGCCACTACCGGTCGGCAGCGGTGTCCAGTTCGAGGAGCACGTCGTCGGCGGCGCCGTGCCCCGCCAGTTCATCCCGTCCGTCGAGAAGGGCGTGCGCAGCGCCACCGCCAAGGGCGTGTCCACCGGTCACCCGCTCGTCGACGTCAAGGTCACCCTCGTCGACGGCAAGGCCCACTCGGTCGACTCGTCGGATGCGGCGTTCCAGGCCGCCGCGGGACTCGCGTTGCGCGACGCCGCCACCCACACGACGGTGCGGGTGCTCGAACCCGTCGACGCGGTGAAGGTCGTGGTCCCCGACGATTATCTCGGCGCGGTCCTCGGCGACCTCTCGGCCCGGCGCGGGCGGGTTCTGGGCACCGAGAACGCGGGTCCGGGCACGACCCTGCTGCGCGCCGAGGTTCCCGAACTGGAACTGACGCGCTATCCCGTCGACCTGCGCGCCCTGACGCAGGGCACCGCCGAGTTCGCGCGCGGCTACCTGCGCCACGAACCGATGCCCGAATCGCTCGCCGCGCAGCACACGAGCGCCGGCAACGGCAACGGACACTGAGCCACGCGGGAATTACCGCCCCTCGACCGGCGCGACCAGCAGATCGGTGAGTTCACGGGGACGCACCAGCGCCACCAGGTGACCGCTGTCGAGGACGTCCGGTTCCACGCCGACCCGCTCGCGGGCGATCCGTCGGATCAGATCGAGCGGAAACAACCGGTCGTGACGGCCGGCGACCACCCTCACCGGCACATCCGGCCATCGGTCGGCGCGCCACGCCGGTTCGAACGCCGAATCCGAGAGCACGGGAGCTTCGTGCGTGAACGCTTCCGCGACGATCTCGGCGGGCACGTCGTGGAAGAACAGCTCGCGCGGATCGAAGGGAAGGTCGGGGTCACGCCCGTCCGCGATGTCCTGTGCGCGTTTGGCCTGCTCCTGACCGACCGCGCTCCACCATCCGCCGGGTGACTCGCCGGGCGCCGGGATCATCGGCGCGACGAGGATCAGCCGGTCGACAACCAGTCGTTCCGCCGCGATCACCGCGGTGAACGCGGACATGGACTGGCCGACCAGGATCAGCGGCGGCCGCGCGTCCCGGGCCTCCGCGACCACCACGTCGGCGTACTCGTACTGTCCGGCGTCGTCGTCGGAGTACGGCAGGTCGACGGGAATCGCGGTGTGCCCCAGTTCCTGCAGCAGCGGCACCACCCGATGCCAGTACCACGAGTCCGATCCGGCACCGGGCAGCAGCACGAAGGTCGCCATCGCGTCTCCTCAGTCGGCCTTCACCTCGCTCAACCGACCCGTGGCGACGTCGAAGACGAAGCCGCGCAACGATTCGGTCCGGGTGATGAACGCGCTGTCCTCGATGCGGCGCAGCGACTGCCGCACGTCCTCCTCGACGTTCGGGAAGGACTCGGGCGACCAGGACGGTTTGATGCCGATCTCGTCCTGGATGGACCGCTTGAACTCGTCGTCGGTGAACGTGAGCATGCCGCAGTCGGTGTGGTGGATGAGGATGATCTCGCGGGTACCGAGCAGTCGCTGGCTGATGGCGAGGGACCGGATCTCGTCCTCGGTCACGACATCACCGGCGTTGCGGATCACGTGGGATTCGCCTTCGCCGATCCCCAGGGCCCGGTAGATGTCCAGCCGCGCGTCCATGCACGCCACGACCGCGACGTGCTTGCTGGGAGGCAGCGGAAGCGGACCGGTGAAGGACTCGGCGTACTTCCTGTTGTTCTCGAGGTATTCGTCGGTGACAGTCATGGGCTGTGCCTCTCGTCGACCCGGCGTCCGCGACCGCGGACACCGTGGTCCATGGTCCTCTGCCCGGCCGTGCACGCAAAAGGATTCCGATCTGCGCGCTCCGTACTCTGGACGGGCGCCGAAAACTGTGCAGGCGCCCCGCCGATGGCCCTATGGTGGTCGAAGCACCTCGGGCGGAGGAACCCGGTTCATGGCGACGCAAACCTCGACTTCCCTTCGGTTCGCCGTCATTCTCACGATGGTCGGCGGCTACCTCGACGCATACACGTTCATCACCCGCGACGGTGTCTTCGCGAACACGCAGACCGCCAACGTGATCCTCATGGGCATCGATCTCGCCGAGGCACAATGGCGCGGCGCGCTCGCGCACCTGTATCCGATCCTCGCGTTCCTCGTCGGCATCGCGGTCGCGATGCTCGTCAAGACCGGCCGCATCGAACGCCGCCTCACCCGCCCGCTGCGCTGGGCGACGGGCCTGCAGGCGATCATCCTCGTGATCGTGGGGTTCCTGCCGGACAGCGTCCACGCCGCGGCGGTCACCGTTCCCATCGCGTTCGTCGCGGCACTGCAGATGGGCCTGTATCGCATGATCGGCGAGCTCACCTACATGTCCATCGCGACGACCGGAAATCTGATGCGGCTCACCGAGGCCTGGTTCCGCGGGTTCGTCGACCACGACGAGGTGGCCCGCCGCCACACCGCCGTCTACGGCGCGATCTGCGCGTCGTTCGCGGGCGGCGCGGTCTTCGGTGCCCTCGTGTCCCAGTGGGTCGGTGGGCAGGCAGCGTGGGTCCCCGCCCTGATCCTGACCGTCACCCTCGTGTTGTTCTACCTCGACGACCAGGATTGACGGCGGCCGTCATTCCGTGGCGTCGTCCATCCGCTCGCTGACCCGGTCGGGATACCAGGCGGAGAACTTGATCGCGGCGACCATCGCCGCAACCTGGATCACCCATCCCGTCCAGATGTTGTCGTCGTCGTGGAGCACCGCGTCGCCGTACCACCCCGCAGCCGCCGCGACGAGGAAGGCGAGCGCCCACGCCCCGGTGATGACGTAGTTGGTGCGCAGGAACACCGGCGAATCCCAGTACTGCGGATCGACCTCCTCGCGCGCGTACTGGATCGTGAACGGCTTCCGCGCCAGCATCGATCCGACCGCGATGAGCACCAGCGTGATGTTCGCGATCTCACCGATCCACGTCTCGAGCCACATCTGGTTGTCCTCGCTCAGCATGAAGTGGGTGATCAACAGCGCCGCGAAGAACACGACGTCGACCACGCCGAGCAGTTTCAGCGACCGGCCGCGAACCAGGTCCAGGACGAGGAACAGGACCGACAGGCCCAGTGCCACGGCCGCCACCCACGCGATACTGCCCGGTCCCTCGAAGACGGCGAGCACGATCCACGGGGCGAGACCGGCGAGCGGACTGTCGAGCAGTCCCTCCACCGCCGGTGGGAAGCGACCTTCCTGCGGGGACGAGCGTGGGGCGTTCTCGATGTCGTCGGCCATGGCGATACCTCGACGAGTTCGCGTGCAGTCGGATCTTTCGATCTTAAGGTTCGGCCTGCGGTGTGCACGGTCGTTTCGCCGTAATCCGGGGACCGGACCCGCCGTGGAGTGTCCGAATCGACGGTCGGTGTACCGAAATTTCAGTACACCGACCACCATTCCGAGCCGACACGCAACCGGACTGGAGACCCCGGCAGTGACCGGCAGCCGAGCACCCGCCCGTCTGTGCTCGGGCACAACTACCCGGCCGGGACGGCGTCGAGAAAATAGGATGTGTTCCTGCCGTCAACCTTGCGCACCGGCTTCGAGCGCGGAAAGGACCCCATGGTCTCGCATTCCCAGGACGACGAATTCGCACAGCTCCCCCGGAACGCCGCCGAACTCGGGCTGACACTCGATGCTCCACCGGTGGTGCAGCGTGTCGGCACCGACATCCGTGAGGGCGTGCACGTGAGCTCGTTGCTCTGGGCCGCCGAACCGCCTCGAATCGTGTTCCTGCACGACAGCGGTCAGGACGCCCACACCTGGGATGCCCTCAATCTCGCGCTGGGACTGCCCGCGCTCGCCGTCGACCTGCCCGGGCACGGACATTCGACACCGCTCGACCACCCCGACCACTCCCCCTGGAACGCGGCCGACGCGGTGGCACATGCCGTTCGCCGCTGGGCACCCGAAGCCGAGGCCGTGGTGGGCGCTTCCCTCGGCGGTCTCACGACGATCCGTCTCGCCGCGATCGTCCCGGAACTGGTGCGCCGCGCGATCGTCCTCGACGTGACGCCCTCGGCGGTGCTCGACGGCGGCCACGATCTGTCGGCACTGTGGGACGATCTCGCCGGCATCGGGGTTCCGCTGACGCTGATCCGCGGTGGCGCATCGGATTTCGTGTCCGATTCCGATGCCGACGAGGTCCGGCGGCGCAATCCGGCCGCACGGATCCTCGCGGTGCCGCACGCCGGTCACACCGTGCACAACGACGCGCCACGCGAACTCGCCGAGATCATCGGCTCGTCACTCGAAACCGTCTGATACACAGAATCTTCCGAACTCGGCCCACCACGGCTCTAGGCTGGACGCATGGCATCGACCGATCCGCTCGAAGCGCTGTTCACCGCCACCAAGGTCGCGACGCTCGTCACCCTCAAGCGGGACGGCCGGCCGCAGCTGTCGAACATCCTGCACCACTACGACCCCCGCACCCGCACGTTCTCCGTCTCGGTGACCGACGACCGCGCCAAGACCCGCAACATGCGCCGCGACCCGCGCGTGAGCATGTTCGTCGACTCCGCCGACGGCTGGTCGTACGCGGTCGCGGAAGGGTACGCCGAGCTGTCCCCGGTCGCGGCACTCCCGCACGACGAGACCGTCGAACAGCTGGTCGAGCTGTATCGGCAACTGCAGGGCGAACATCCGGATTGGAACGAGTTCCGCGCCGCGATGGTGACCGAACGGCGGCTGCTGCTGCGGGTGCGCGTCGAACGGTTCTACGGCATGTCCCGCTGACCGCTCACGGCTCGACCATCACGACCCGCACCCCGATCAGCCGTACTTTCCGGTCGTGATCGAACCGGTCCAGCAACGCGACCGCGGCGTCCGAGACGACCTGCGAGTCCAACGTCGGTTCGGGCAGGGCCCGGCCGGTGGTGTGGGTGGTGAACGGCGCGTACCGGAGCTTGACCTCCACCCGCACGCCCGGTCGCTGCTCAGCGCGGATGTCCTCGGTGGCACGGACCGCGAGCCGGCGCGCATGTTCGGCGAGTTCCGCCCAGTCGCTCACGTCGTGCTGGAACGTCACCTCCCGCCCGTGCGACCGCGCGACCCACGGCTCGGCCGTCACGGTCGCGCCGCCGACCCCACGTCCCAGTCCGACGAGCCACGGCCCGGTCTTCGGTCCGAACCGCGCCGCCAGGTCCGCTTCCGACGCCATCGCGAGATCCCGCACGGTGCGGATCCCGAGCGCGTCGAGTTTCTTCGCGGTGCGCGAGCCGATACCCCACAACGCGTCGGTGCCGCGGTCGCCCATCACCGCGAACCAGTTGTCGCGGGTGAGCCGGAACATGCCGCGCGGCTTGCCGAAGCCGGTGGCGATCTTGGCGCGCAGCTTGTTGTCGCCGATGCCCACCGAACAATGCAGTCCCGTCGCGTCGAACACCGCGGTCTGCACGGTCCGCGCGACCGCCTCCGGATCGTCGGTGTCCACCCCGAGGAACGCCTCGTCCCAGCCGAGGACCTCGACGACGACGCCGAGCCCGCGCAACGTGTCCATCACGACGTTCGACACCTCGGTGTAGGTGTCCGCGTCGACGGGCAGGAACACCGCGTCGGGGACCTTGCGGGCCGCGGTCCGCAGCGGCATCCCGGACCCGACGCCGTGCTCGCGGGCCTCGTAGGACGCCGTGGACACGACACCCCGTTCGGTCGGGTCGCCGCGACCGCCGACGATCACCGGCCGCCCCGCCAGGTCGGGGTTGCGCAGTACCTCGACCGCGGCGATGAACTGGTCGAGGTCGACGTGCAACACCCAGTGCCCGGTCACCCGGATGCCAATTCGACGGCCACCGACGCGGCGAGGGCGACGTTCGCGCGGTAGACCGCGACGTTCACGTCGAGGCTGCGGCCACCGGTGGCGTGATGCAGGTGGGCGAGCAGGAACGGGGTCGTCGCCTTCCCCGTGACCCCGGCGGCCGCGGCGGCATGCTCGGCGTCACGCAGCACCCGATCGTGCAGCGCCGGATCGAGCTGGTCCTGTTCGGGCACCGGATTGACCAGCAGCACAGCACTTTTCGAGCCGAGACGGTCGCGGGCGTCGACGATGGCCGCGGCTTCGGCGGGCGACTCCACGGAATAGTCGATGGCGCAACCGCTGTCGCGCACGTAGAAGCCGGGGAACCGCCGCGTCCGATAGCCGACGACGGGCACACTCAGGGTTTCGAGGCGTTCCAAAGATGCGGGAATGTCGAGGATCGATTTCACTCCGGCGCTGACGACGAGGATCGGTACCGATGCCAGGGTGGTCAGGTCGGCGGATTCGTCGAACGTCGACGCCGCGCTGCGGTGGACGCCGCCCAGGCCGCCGGTCGCGAAGACCCGCACTCCCGCGTGGTGGGCGAGCACCGCGGTCGAGGCGACGGTCGTGCCGCCCGAGATGCCCTTCGCCGCGGCGACCGGAAGGTCGCGGACGCCGAGCTTCTCGACGCCCGGCTCCGATCCGAGTGCGGTGATCTGGTCGTCCGACAATCCCACGGTGGGGATGCCACCGACCACGCCGACGGTCGCCGGCACCACTCCGGCGTCGCGCAGGTTCCGTTGGGCCTCGAACGCGACCTCGAGATTGCGGGGCGGGGTGAGCCCGTGCGTGAAGATCGTCGATTCCAGCGCGACGACCGGTCGCCCCTCGGCGACGGCGTCACGTACCTGCGGTGACACGTGGATGAGCGGGTTCATCGATACTCCGATCCGTCGTCCCACACGGTAGGTCGGGGCCGCTGGGGTGCGGGCGGATTCGGTGATCGCGCGGACAGTCGGGCCGAGGCCGCCGCATACTGAACCGGACTAAGCGACCATCCAGTCCCATCGGAGCCCCTCATGCGCAGACTCCCGATCCTCCTGGCCGCCGCCGTCGTCGCGCTGGCCTCCGCGTGCACCAGCGACGACACGACCACCTCGCCCACGACGGGCACGGAATCCCCGGAGAGCGCCGAGACCGCGCTGGCGGACCGGTTGCAGGAAACCATCGACAGCCTGCACGGGGAGATCGGATTCCCCGGCGTCGTCGCGCGGGTGATCGGTCCCGACGGGGAATGGACCGGAACCGCGGGCGTCGCCGGTGTCGACACCCAGCAGCCGCCGACCCCGGAGGACCACACGCGCGTCGGCAGTCTCACCAAGACGATGACCGCCACCGCGATCCTGCAGTTGTGGGAGGACGGACGGCTCGAGCTCACGGACCCGATCGGCAAGTACGTACCGGGTCTGCCGAACGGGGACATCGCGACGCTGGAGCAGGTCGCCACGATGACCAGCGGAATCCCCAGCTACACCTTCGACGAGGGGTTCCAGCAACAGCTGTTCGCCAACCCCGACGCTCCGTGGACCCCGGAACAACTCCTCGACATCGTGCGCGGCGATCCGCCGAACTTCGCGCCCGGCGAGCAGTTCGAGTACTCCAACTCGAACTACGTCGCGCTCGGTCTCGTCGTCGAACAGGTCAGCGGGCAGAGCCTCGCGGACTACTTCCAGGAGAACCTGTTCGCACCCCTCGGCATGTCCGAGACGTCCCTGCCCGCCGACGCGGCGTTCCCCGACCCGCACCTGGCCGGCATCACCGAACAGGGCCAGCCGGAGGGCGAGACCGCCGACGCCACGAACTGGAACCCGTCGTGGGGATGGGCGGCCGGCGCCGTGATCTCCTCCATCGACGACCTGCAGCGCTGGGCGAAGGCGCTCGGCACCGGCGAGGGCATCCTCAACCCCGAAACCCAGCAGTACCGGCTCGAGTCGTTCAACTACGACGTGCCACCGGCCACCCCCGAACGCGCCTACGGCTTCGGCTGGGGCATCGAGAACGGCTGGCTCGAGCACACCGGCGAACTCCCCGGGTACAACACCTATGCCGGATATCTGCCGGCGTCCGGCACGATCCTGGTCGCCACGGTCAACAGCGACATCCCCGCCCCCGACGGCACCGCCCCCGTCACCGCCGTCGTCAACGCCCTGAAACAGGACCTCCAGTAACCGAGCGGGGTCGGATCGCCTCGAACGGCTCCCCTTCGAGCGCCACCGACTCCCGGCCGTCCGGTCCGGCCGGGACGTCCCCGACAAGCGTGATCCGGTACAGGCGGCGATCGTCGTCGGTGGTG
>Ga0182745_1004681_pt1 | contig 11350 bp, 8 predicted proteins | sample eDN3rd30CKraftBY_FD_128523 | JGI IMG/M metagenome (GOLD analysis project Ga0182745, IMG submission 128523) | Enriched backyard soil microbial communities from Emeryville, California, USA - eDNA 3rd pass 30_C Kraft BY (version 2) (version 2) | ecosystem: Environmental > Terrestrial > Soil >... | reverse complement strand
TGGAGCGCTCCAACGTCTATCTGGAAAGCGTGCTGTCGAATCTGTCGTCCGGCGTGCTGGTGTTTGACGAGAGTTTCCGGGTGACGACGGTGAACCAGGGTGCGCAGTCCATTTTGCAGGCTGACTTGCGCTCGGTCATCGGGCGACCGCTGGAGACGGTCGACGGCATGCTGGAGTTCGCCCAGATCGTGCGTCAGGCGTTTGCCCAGCATGCGGCGGTGGGCTCCGAGCGCCTGCACTGGCAACAGCAGTTCGAGATTTCCCTGGCGTCGTCCGCCGATTCGGCGGAGTCCGGCCAGATGTTGACCTTGTTGGCGCGCGGCACGCATTTGCGCGTGGATGGGCGCGGCAATGGCTATCTGGTGGTGTTTGACGACATCACTGAGGTGATATCGGCCAACCGTACGGTGGCGTGGGGCGAGGTTGCGCGCCGTCTGGCGCACGAAATCAAAAACCCGCTGACGCCCATTCAGTTGTCGGCCGAACGTCTGGCCATGAAGCTCGCCGATCGATTGGAGCCGGCGGATCGGCAGATGCTCGAGCGTTCGACCAATACCATCGTGAATCAGGTGGGTTCGCTCAAACAGATGGTGGATGATTTCCGCGAATACGCGCGTACGCCTCCCGCGGTGATGCAGGTGATCGATTTCAACGCGTTGGTGGCCGACGTGTTGGCGTTGTACGGTTGGGAACCGGGTGAAAAACACTCGACACCTGGACGGATCATGGCGCCGATCTTGAATCTGGACGTCTCGCTGGAGCCCGGTCTGCCGTTCATCGAAGGGGACCCTACCCAACTGCGTCAGGTCATTCACAATCTGCTGTCGAATGCGCGTGACGCGATCGCCGAGCAAGGCGCCGAGGGGCGTGTGCAGGTGTCGACGCAATTGATGGGCGAGTCCAACGGCGTGACGCAGTCGGTGGTGCGTTTCACGGTCGCGGATACGGGTCAGGGGTTTTCGCCCAAGGTTTTACAACGGGCTTTTGAGCCGTATGTCACCACCAAGGCTCACGGGACTGGGTTAGGATTGGCAATTGTGCGTAAGATCGTGGAAGAGCATGGTGGGAAGATCGATCTGGGCAACCGCAAGGAAGGGGGCGCACGGGCTTCAATATTGTTGACTCGAATCGCACCCAAGGCTGCAACTATGGACGCGGCTACGCAAGAACAGGATAATGCGGCTACGCAATAGGTGGAAGGTTTATGGCCAGAATTCTGGTGGTTGACGACGAAGTTGGCATTCGTGAGCTTTTGTCGGAGATTCTTTACGACGAAGGACACACGGTCGAATTAGCCGAAAACGCGGCGCAGGCGCGTGCCGCACGGCTACGAATGCGCCCGGATTTGGTGCTGTTGGATATCTGGATGCCAGATACCGACGGGGTGAGCCTGCTCAAGGAGTGGGGTTCGCAGGGGTTGCTGGACATGCCCGTCATCATGATGAGCGGCCATGCCACGATCGACACCGCTGTCGAGGCCACCCGTATCGGCGCCATGGATTTCCTCGAGAAACCCATCACGCTGCAGCGTTTGCTCAAGACTATCGCCGCGGGCCTGGCGCGTGGCCGAGTGGCGCATCCGTCGGCCATGGCCGCCCCGCTGACGGCAGTCGCACCAGTGTCGGCCCTGGCGGATGAGTTCGATGCGCCCGCGGCGCTGACGTCCGTGACCAACCTGCCGCCGATGGCCGAGGCGCCGCCCGCTGCCAGTGGAAAACTGGGCAGCATCGCGCTGGATCAACCGCTGCGCGAAGCACGCGACGAGTTCGAGCGCATCTACTTTGAATACCATCTGGTTCGCGAAAATCACAGCATGACGCGCGTGTCCGAGCGCACGGGACTCGAGCGCACACACTTGTATCGCAAGCTCAAACAATTGGGCATCGAGTCGGCACGCAAGCGCGGCACATGAAGATCCTCATCATGGGGGCGGGCCGCGTCGGGACCAGCGTGGCCGAAAACCTGGTGTCCGAGCAGAACGACATCACGGTGATCGATACGAATGTCGATCAACTGCGCTATCTGCAAGACCGTTTTGACCTGCGCGTGGTGCACGGCGATGGCACCCAGGTGGCGGTGCTGGAGGCCGCAGGCGCGGCGGATTCCGATTTGTTTGTGGCGTGTTCGGCCTCCGATGCGGCCAATATGGTCGGCTGCAAGATCGCTCGGCAATTATTCAATGTGCCGCGCCGCATCGCCCGCATTCGCATGCCCGATTTCGAGGATCAGCCCGAGTTGATGGGCGAGGAGGGGTTTTGTATCGACGCGTTGATCAGCCCCGAGCGCAGTGTCGCGACGTATCTGCATAGTTTGATCGAGTTTCCGGAGGCCCTGCAGGTGGTCGAGTTCGCCGATGGCCGCGTCAGTGTGGTGACGGTGCGAGTCGGACACGGCAGCCCGATGGCGCATCATCCGGTGGCGCAGTTGCGCGAGGTCTGGCCGGATGTGGCGGCCCGCGTGGTCGACGTGGTGCGTGATGGTCGGGCGCTACAGGCCGACCGAGGCACCGTCATCGCACCGGGCGACGAGGTGTTGCTGGTGGTGGATTCCCGTCATGCGCGGCGAGCGGTACGGCAGTTGCGCGAGGCCGAAAAATCCGTGCATCGCGTCATGATCGCCGGCGGTGGCAATATCGGCCTGCGCCTGGCGCGCCAGCTGGCAGAAGAAAACTACAGCGTGCGCATCATCGAGCGCGACGCCAAGCGTTGTGAATATCTGGTGGCCGAATTGCCCAGCAAGGTTCTGGTGCTGCATGGCAGCGGCACCGACGAGGAATTGCTGGAACGAGAGAATATTGGCGATATGGACACCTGGTTGGCGCTGACCAGCGACGACGAGGACAACATCATGTCGTCGCTGCTGGCCAAACGCTTGGGCGCGCGCCGGGTGATCGCGCTGATCAACCGTCAGGCCTATGGCGAGTTGATGCAGGGTAGCCATATCGATATTGCGGTGTCCCCCTCGCAAGCCACCATGAGCGAGTTGTTGCGTCACGTGCGCCGTGGCGACATCGTGGTCGTACATCGATTGCGTCAGGGTGTGGCCGAGGCGATTGAAGTCATCGCCCATGGTGATCGCCAGAGTTCCAAGGTGGTGGGACGCGCCGTCGGCGATATCCGTCTGCCCAAAGGCGCGAGCATCGGCGCCGTGGCGCGCGGGGACGAGATCTTGATGGCGGATGACGATACCGTCATCCAGACGGATGATCATGTCATTGTCTTTGTGCCGTCACGCCAGATGATGCCGCGCGTCGAAAAGCTGTTCCAGGTTTCGGCGTCGTTCTTCTGAACTCGGATACAGGCCTCTCCATGTGTCAGCCGGCCGTTCCTGCCCATGTTTTGATTTTCCCCGGGAAACGGCGATTCACCCTCGCATTTCCGTTTGATCGCCGAGCCGATTACGCTGGCGCTCGGCCGCGTCAGGAGGTGTGCCGGTGAAACGTTTGTTGGCCACTTTTTATGTGGCGGGCCTGACGATGGGGGTCTTTTCGCTCACTATGTTGCTGCCGTTGCTGGTGGCGTATCTGGGCGACGATGCGGGTTTCACGGCGTTTCTGGATGGGTTTCTGCTGGCCTTCGGCGGCGCGGCCGTCGTGTGGCTGGTCACGCGACGCGGCCGCAGTGAGCTGAACGCACGCGACGGGTTCTTGCTGGTGTCGGTGGTATGGGTCAGTTTGCCGTTGCTGGCGGCGATTCCGTTTTTGATTTATTTCGACCGGGTCGGGATACCGCTGTCGTTTACCGATGCCTATTTCGAGGCCATGTCGGGCCTGACCACCACGGGCGCGACTGTGTTGACCGGGCTGGATGCGCTGCCGGCGTCGATCAATCTCTGGCGGGCGACGCTGGTCTGGATCGGGGGGCTGGGGATTCTGGTGCTGGCCGTGGCGATCTTGCCGTTGCTCGGAGTTGGCGGCCATCAGGTGGTGCGCGCCGAGACGCCGGGCCCCATGAAAGACGAGCGTCTGACGCCGCGCATCGCCAGCACGGCCAAAGCCTTGTACGCGGTTTATTTCGGTCTGTCGTTATTGTGTTTGGTGGCCTATCGCAGCGTCGGATTGTCGTGGTTCGAGGCGTGGTGTCATACGGCCACGACGATGGGCCTGGGCGGTTTTTCCACCAAAGACGCCGGCTTTGCTTATTTTGATTCCGTGCCATTGGAGATCGTCTCCATGATCTTCATGACGTTGGCCGGGATCAGCTTCGCAACGCATTTCAATGCCTTGCGACAAAGTAGTCTGCGCGCGTATCGCGTTTGTCCGCAAACGATTCCGTACCTGGTCGTCATGCTGGGCGCGGGGTTGTTGATTTCCGCATATTTGTATTTTCGCGGCGTGTATACCGATCCGCTGCAGGCGTTGCGCTATGGCATGTTCCATACGATCTCGGTCGCGACGACGACGGGCTATGCCACGGTCGATTACGCAACTTGGCCTTTGGTCGCGCCGTTGACGATGTTGCTGTTGTCGGGGTTCGTGACCTGCGCCGGCTCGACGGGCGGGGGCATCAAGATGATTCGTGCGCTGCTGTTGGTCAAGCAGGCGCGTAACGAGTTGGTTGTCATGTTGCATCCCAACGCGGTCAGCCCGATTCGCATGGGCGGGCGTCTGGTGGATCAGCGGGTGATGGCCTCGGTGCTGGCGTTCATGATGGTCTATGGCCTGTCGATCGGGGTGTTTACCAGCCTGTTGTTGGTATCCGGGTTGTCGCCCATCACCGCGTTTTCGGCCGTGCTTGCCAGTATCAACAACACGGGGCCGGGTCTGGAAGCGGTCGGCCCCATGAGCAATTTTTCCGTCCTGACCGACTTCCAGACGTGGGTCTGCACGTTTGCCATGTTGATCGGCCGTTTGGAGTTGTTGACGGTGTTGGTGCTGTTTACGCCGATGTTCTGGCGCAAATAGTCTGAGGGCGATTCGAGCCGGCCTGCTGTCGTCAGGTCGGTTCGGCTTGTTGCACCAGGGGACGGTGTCGTCTACGTCACCGCGACATGGTACCGAGACAGCGCGGCCAGGTTCGGTTCGACGCCGATGCCAGGCGTGTCGGGAAGGTGCAGCCATCCCTCTTCCAGGCCTGCTATCGGGCAGATCTGTTCGCGCAGCGGGTTCGGGTTTGCGTCGACTTCGACCAGCCCGGTCGGGCCCAGGGCGGCGCGCAGGTGCATCGAAGCAGCCAGTCCGATTCCGCCGCCCAGCCAATGTGGGCAGAACACCAAGCCCGCCTGTTCGGCGCGACGCGCCACGGCAAGGCAGCCTGAAATGCCGCCCCATTTCGCTACGTCGGGTTGCAAAAAGCGCAGATGACCGTTCTGGATCGCAGCGTCGAAGTCGCCATGGCCGCGAATGTTTTCGCCGGCAGCCAGCGCAATGGGCGTACTGTCGGCCAACTGCCGCCACACGTGCAACGGCTCATCGGCCGCCAGCGGCTCTTCGATCCAAAACGGCTCGTAGCGTTCCAGCGCGGCGATGCGTTGCGCCGCCGTCGCGGGCTCCCAGGCCTGGTTGGCGTCGATCATGATCTGGGCCCGCGGACCCAGCGCGGCGCGCATGGCCTCGAAATCGGCGATGTCTTTGTCCGCTCGGAATCCTACTTTGAATTTGAATGCGGTATAGCCTTGCGCCTGTTTGGCGAGCGCAGCCTCGGCGGGCTGTTCGGGGCCCAGTCCGCTGGCGTAGAGACGTACGCGGTTGTTGGCCTGCGGCGTATCGGCCAGCAGGCGCCATAGGGGCAGGCCGGCGCGCCGGGCCTGCATGTCCCATAACGCCTGGTCGATGGCGGCGACGGCTTGTGCCAACGGGCCGGGCTCGCCGGACTGCAGCGCCATGCGGCGCAGGCGTTGTGTCAGTTGCTGCCAGGTGTCGGCCGGCCGGTCGCTGGGCGTGCCTTCGACGAAGGGGGCGACGATTTCCTGTACCAGGCGGGCGCGGTGTTCGGCGCCAACCGTCGGAAAGTTGCAGAACACTTCACCCCAGCCCCACGCACCATCGGTGGCGCTGACTCGCACGAATACGGCGGGCCGGTTAGTCATGCTGCCGACGGCTGCGGCGACGGGGCGTTCGATCGGGGCGCGAAACACCCAGCATTCGACTTTGGCAATGGTCATCGGGCGCGTCGCTCAGCCGACCGAGATGCCGATGTCGGTGGCGACTTTGCGCCATTTGGTCAGCTCGTCGCTGATGTATTGGCGAAACGCTTGGGGCGTGCCCGCGTCGGTGCTCAGGCCGGCTTCGTCCAGGCGCGCCTTGATGGCCGGATCGGCCTGGATCTGGTTGATGGCTCGGTTCAGCTGGTCGACGATGGGAGCAGGCAGACCAGCAGGGCCGGCGAGGCCCTGCCACGCAACGGCCTCGAAACCGGGCAAGTCGGCAGCCTCGGCCAGCGTGGGGATATCCGGGTATTCGGGCCGCCGGGCCAAGCCGCACACGCCCAGCACAACCAGTTTACCGGCGTTGACCTGTTGCATCATCGAGCCCTGGTCGGCAAAGATCAGGTCCACGTGTCCCGCGACCAGGTCACCCACCAGCGCGCCGGTGCCCTTGTATGGCACGTGCAGCAGCTTGGTGCCGGTGCGCGACTGGAATAGTTCGGCGGCCATTTGCTGCATGCTGCCGGTGCCGGATGAACCGTAGGTCAGCTTGCCGGGGTTGGCTCTGGCATGGGCGATCAGCTCGGCCGCAGTGCGCGCCGGCACCTGGGCATTCACCACCAGCACGTAGTTGACGTTCACCGTCTTGGTGATGGGCGTCAGGTCGGCTAGCGGGTCGATGGGGTTGTTCTTGTACACGACCGGGTTGATGCCCAGGATGGCGATATTGCCCACCAGCAACGTGTGGCCGTCGGCCGGGGCGCGTTTGACCAGCTCGGCGCCGATGTTGCCACTGGCGCCAGGGCGGTTTTCCACAATCACGGTCTGGCCGAGAATGCGGGAGAGTTCGGGCGAAACGATGCGCGAATAAATGTCGACCGCGCCGCCGGGCGAGAAAGGCGCGATCAGCCGGATGGGCTGGTTCGGATAAGCGGGCTGAGCGAGCGCCCGGCCGCTTGCCGTATAGGCCACGGAGGCCAACGCGGCACTACGCAGGAATTGTCGTCGGGTGAAAGGGGCGGGGCACATGTCGTCTCCTTGTGAGGGCGCCGCCTGTGGAATCGCACATGGGGTGGGTGGCGGCTCTTGCAAGGATTATCGGCAGTGTAGTGTTAAGCATCAATTATTAAGATTTCATCAGCTCATATAATTTTCATATGAGTAAATCGCCTCCATTCCCGACCGATGATCAGCCGCTTTCGCCCGCCGCGGGGTACCGGCTCGACCGCTTGCGTCTGCGCCACTTACGACTGCTTGAAATCATCGACCGCGAGGGCTCGCTCGGTGCGGCGGCGCGCGAACTGGGTGTCAGCCAGCCAGCGGTGACGTTGCTGCTGCGTGAGGTCGAGAGCGTCTTTGGCATGCAGTTGGTCGAGCGCGATGCGCGCGGCGGACGCTTGACGGCGCCGGGTCGTCACGCGCGCGATCGGCTGGTGATCGCGATGGCCTCGGTGAATTTCGCCATCGGCGCGGCGAGGCAGAGCGGCCGCGATCCCACGCTCAGAGTCGGCTGCGTGCAACTGATAGGCTTCAGCGCGCTGCCCCAGGCGCTGACACGTCTGCAGGCGCAAGAGGCGCTGCCGTACATGCATATCCAGGAAGCCGAGGCTGTGGCGCTGGTCGCGGCGCTCGCCGCTGGCGAACTCGACTGCGTGATCGGCTGGTTGGACGAGGCCATTGCGTCGGCCGTGGACCTGGACCTGATCCATGTCGAGCCGCTCTGGTCGGGGCGCATGCAGGTGTTCGCCGCGGCGGAGCATCCGTTGGCGCGGCGCAGGCAAGTGCGTCCGGCCGACCTGACCGAGTGTCCTTGGGTGGTGCCACACCGAGGGTCGCGCACTTATGCGGCTTTTCAGCGCCTGTTCCTGAATAACGGTTTGGCCGTGCCGCGCCCACGGGTGGTGTGCACGTCCATTCATTCCGGTATGCACATGGTGGCGGGAGGGCGGTTTGTCAGCGTCGGTCCGGACAGGCTGATCGCCCAGTATCGCGACAGTCTCGGCATTCAGCCACTGCGCGGCAGCGAGCTTGACACCGGGCGCACGCAGTTGTCGTTCTTTACCTTGAAAGAAGCCGCCGACTTTGAACCGGCGCAACGGCTCAGGCACGCATTACTGGCGACGCAGCCCTTCGACACGGATTGATGCGATCGATTGTCTCCGGCGCCATGCCGCCTGCGACGTTTTCGAGCAATACCGAGAGCGCGGGATTCTGTCACGATCCGGTCAGGGAAAGTGGTCAAAATACTGGGAATAACCCGAATTAGGGTTATCCCAGGCCGGCCTGAAAGCCCCATTTTGAGCCATTCTGCGAGGAGCATCGCGCTGACACCCGCGCCATTCCTAGTCGGTAAGTATTCACTCACTTTTCTGTCACAGACAAAAACGCCTTGATTCTTGAAGTTGCGCGTAAATGTCACGATTTTGATTCTTCTTGGCACAAAGTTGCGGCTATCATGAACTCATAAGACACCGTCTAGTACCCCCCGGGATGTTGCCGGGCTTCAAGGTCGAATGGTGCGTCCCTACCAACATACTTAAGGAGTCAGAGATGGAACAGATCCCGTTCGTCTCGTCCGCCCCGAACACGCTTGGCATTGAATTGGAGCTTCAGCTCATCAATCCACGTAGCTTTGACCTGGCCGCCGCTGCTGACGAGTTGCTGGTTCAGATGGCCAATCATCCGATCGCAGATCGGGTCAAACCCGAGATTACCCGCTCGATGATCGAGTTGAATTCCTCGGTACATGAACACCCCATGGGCTTGTTGGCCGAAATGCGCGAGATGCGTGACGCCCTGTGCGACGCCGCGGACGCGGTGGGCGTTTCGGTCGCGGGCGGTGGTGCCCACCCATTCATGCGCTGGCAGGAGCGCGCAATTTCCGATTCGCCTCGCTTTCAGTACCTGGCTGAGATGTATGGGTATCTCGCCCGCCAATTTACGGTCTTTGGGCAGCATATTCATCTGGGCGTGCCCTCGGGCGACGCGGCTGTGCGGATGGTGCAAGGCCTGTCGCCGTATATTCCGCATTTCATCGCGTTGTCGGCCTCGTCACCCTATTACGAAGGCGTGGATACGCTGTTTTCGTGCTGCCGACTCAATGCGGTCAACAGTTTCCCGCTGGCGGGACATTTACCGGCCGAAGTGGCGGACTGGTATCAATTCGAGGCGCATATGGCGCAATTGCGCCACAGCGGCTTGGCCGAAAGCATCAAGGATTTGTACTGGGATATTCGTCCCAAGCCCGAGTTCGGCACGGTGGAAATCCGCGTGTGCGATACCCCGCTGACGGTAGAGCGGGCTTGCCAGTTGGCGGCGTTCGCGCAAGCGCTGGCGGTATCGGTGTCGCGCGAACCGCTGCCCGCCTCCGCGGCCTGGCTGGCCTATCGCAGCAATCATTTCCAAGCGTGCCGCTTTGGGCTGCAGGGCAGCTATGTGACGCCCGATGGGCAGCGCTTGCGGCTGATTGATCATCTACGTGCGTTGTTTCAGCGTTTGATGCCAATTGCCGAAGAGCTCGGGACGCGCGATATGCTCGTCACGCTGCAAGAGGAGGCCATTCGTAATGGTAATGACGCGCGCTGGTTGCGGGGGCAATTCCATCGGGTGCGCGATTTGCCGACCATGGTGGAGTCCATGACACGCGTCTGGCGCGGCGAGCGCGAGGTCGTTGCGATGGCCGAAGCGCCGCCCCGGCGCCGTATTCGCGCCACCTCTGAGCCCATGCATGGTGGCGTTCAGGCCCTGGCCACACCCGAGGCAGGGCGGACGTCGAGCTGGGGCTCGGATCGTTTGCATTGAGCGTGGCGCCGCTGTGATGGGCGGCCCGGTGGCATGCAGGTATTACGGCAGGATGGGTTGCGCGTCAGCCGCTTGCGCGGCGGCCACCGATGGCGCTGACGGATAGGCGCGTTTCGCCCGGTGCGCTGCGCCGTGCGGCCGCGCGCCACGCGTGCCCATAGGACACTTCAATCGTCAACGGGATGACGCCGTCGGCGTTGCGTTGGGTTTCCAGCGCGGCATGCAGACGGTTCAACCAATCACGCCCGACCAGGCCCTGGCGGCGGCCACTCGCAGGGTTGCCTCCCAGCGCGCGCACGTCCTGCAGCAAGCGCTCGGGGCTGCGGTAGGTGAGGGTCAACGTTTCCTGGTCCATGACCGGGTCAGAGAAACCGTTTTCCACGAGGAGGTCGCCGAAATCATGCATGTCCACAAACGTGGGCGTGGCGGTGCGCAGACCCGCATCTTCCAGCGCCTGGCGTAGTTCGCGCAGGGTCGCGGGCCCGAGGCAGGAAAACATGGCCAACCCGCCGACCTTGAGGACGCGACGCCATTCGGCCAAGACGGCGTGTGGCGCCGGGTGCCAATGCATGGCCAGATTGGACCAGACCAAGTCCAGGGATTCCGGCGCCAGGCCGGTATCGGCGAGATCGGCGCGCAAGAACTGCGGGGCGTTCTGGCCCCGGCCGATGAGTTTGCCGAACCAGTTGGCCATGCCGTTCCCGGCGTAACGTTGACGCGCATGGGCGAGCAATGTGTCGCTGATGTCCAGTCCCTGATAGACGGCGTCGGGGTAACGTTCCCGCAGCAATGGCAAGTTGTCGCCGGCGCCGCAGCCGGCGTCCAGCACGGCGGCGGGTTGCAGGCGGATATATTGCAGGCGGCCCAGCATGCGCCGGGCGACTTCGCCATAGAGGAATTGCGCGTCGGACAGGTCGCCGCGGCGCGAAAACTGCTGCGCGACATGCGCGGTGTTGAGCGGCAAGGTCGGCGGGGTGGAGGACGAGGGATGTGACATGAATGTCGCGCTAGGGGGTGGCAGCGCAGGAAAAGCATGATGTGATAGTGGCCGTTGCGACTTGCATAGGCTCGAATGCTCTCCATTATGGCTGATTCGCGTTTTCTCTTCTCGCTGCGTGGCCTGGCGCGGCAAATGTTGGCCTCGGTGGCGACGGATTGTCCCTTATGCGACATGCGAGCCGCGGGGGGCGGGCTGTGCATTGGTTGCCGTGATGACATCACGCATACCCTGCGTGCGAGCCGCCGTCGGTGCATCCGATGTGCGCAACGCGGCGAATCGGGAACGCAGGTGTGTGCCAGCTGCGCCGATATGTGTCCAGTATTCACGCGGGCGATTGCAGGGTTCGATTACGAGCCGCCTTTCGATAGCTTGATCGGTCGGTACAAGGCGGAACATCGTTTCGGATTGAGTACGACTTTGGCGCAATTGTTGGCCGATGCGATTGCGTGCGCAGGTGGGGTGGAG
>Ga0182745_1004680_pt1 | contig 11352 bp, 8 predicted proteins | sample eDN3rd30CKraftBY_FD_128523 | JGI IMG/M metagenome (GOLD analysis project Ga0182745, IMG submission 128523) | Enriched backyard soil microbial communities from Emeryville, California, USA - eDNA 3rd pass 30_C Kraft BY (version 2) (version 2) | ecosystem: Environmental > Terrestrial > Soil >... | reverse complement strand
CGACATCTACATATAAAGTAATTATAGAATTACTTGAGAGATTTTAATTTCAACAACTGCAAGAAAAGCCCTAATCGTGACCGATAAGGGCTTTTTTCCATGGAAACGGTCATGAATAACGGCTAATCGTTCCCGTCAATGACTTTTTTCAATACGAACGGTCAAGAATAACTACTAATCATTACCGTCAACCTCATTTTTCAAAGGGAATGGTCACAAATCAGCGCGATCCTTTCCCACAACAGATAATCTCCTTTCATTCCCGCCCGATTTTTGTCGAAGTTTAAGAGGTTTTTAGCTCTATAGATAATGATAGAATGAAAAAATAATATACTACCGTTTTTATAGTAGTAACCAAATGAATCAGCAATGGGAGGCTAGTCATGCTAGTTAAAGTACTAATTGTTGAAGATGAATTAGTTGTCCGCAATGGAATCTCAAACTTTATTAAAGAAATGGGTCAGTCCTTTGACCTCATCGGAACAGCCTCTAATGGCCTAGAGGCCTTAGAATTGATTCAATCCCATTCCCCGCATATTGTAATTACGGATATTAAGATGCCGAAAATGGACGGATTAACCCTTGTGGAAAAGGTTAAAAAAATGTACCCAGATATAATCATTGCAATCCTAAGCGGCTACGCAGATTTTACCTACGCAACAAGGGCGATGCGTTTTGGGGTGTCCGATTATTTATTAAAACCGATTAATAAGGAAATATTCGGAGCGACATTAAACAGGCTGATGGCCGAAGTTGTCAAAGGATCGGTTAAATACTCCCATCTCCTTCAAAATCAACCAAAGTGGGATATGGGTCTAATCCGCTTAGAGTCGGAGCTGCTCGATTGTGTGGAAATGGCCAATAAATCTGGATTATCAGATAAAGCACAATTATTTATTGCGGAATTAAGAAAGCGTTCCCAAAACGATACGATTCAATCCATTCCATATCTAACGGACTTCCTAGTCTCCCTTCGAAAAAGGATCATCACCAATGATGAATTAAGAGGGTTCATCGAACCAATCGTTGAAAAGACGATCGAATCCATTGTTCCTGAAACAGATTTTACTAGGATTGAGGAAAAAATTCACCATTTACTTGATTCTAGTGTTTACATAGTCGGTCAGTATAAAAAAACGACCTCTCCCGACTTAGTCATCAGATGCAAAGAAATTATGGACGCCAATTATAATAAGGAAATCTCTCTACAAGAGGTCGCCGAAATTATTGGTGTATCTGCCGCACATTTAAGCAGAGTTGTCAAAAAAGAGCTCGGGAAGAATTTTACCGAGTATATTGTCGACTTACGTATGGAAAAAGCTAAGAACTTGCTGGAATCCACCAATTTTAAGGTGATGGATATTTCCAAAACAGTGGGCTATGACAACCCTGATTATTTTTCAAGAATCTTTAAAAGACAGTGCGGATTCTCCCCACAAGATTATCGTTCTCATTTCCTAACCAAGGGTGTCCGCCTATGAGCAAAGGGACACTCTATCAAAAAATCATTCTCACACTGCTATTTCTTACGGTGATGCCTTTACTTTCGGTTGGCTATTTAGGATATGAATACTTTTCAAGCATTTTGGAAGAGAAAATAGTCAAATCAAACACTGAAACCATCGGGCAGGTACAAGCTCGTTTGGACAGTTACATTACCGATGTCGACTCGGTTGCGAAAACTGTTGCCAATTATGAAGAATTTCAACTTCTTGCAAGTGAACCAATGGCGGAGAATTATCTCCTTTATGCAAAAACGCAAACCTTTGTAGCCTTTTCTAAGTTAATGATCTTAACTCATCAGGACATCCAGCGAATTACGATTATCAGGAAGGATTTGTCCCGAATCGATAGTATGGGAAGATATTTGCCGACAGGAGGCAATCTGAACAAGGAAAAATTTGCGAAACTATTAAAGATAAGAAAACCAACCGTTCTTTCACCAGAAATAGGCGAACAATCACGCTGGGTTATTCCTTATGTTCAATCTATCTTTGATCCAGAGAACGGCCAGGTAATTGGTGCGGTGATTGTGGATCTTGACCTGCAGCAAATTCAAGACTACCTAAAAGAATCGAGGCTGCTTCAATCCGGATTTATCGTCGTCAAAAATAATCAGGGTGAAGAGATATATGCACCAAAAAATTTTAATAGCAAGAAGCTGTTGCTACCATCATCGAAAAAAGATAATTATTTTCTGAATCGGGATGGGAAGAAAGAGTTGGTGATTCACTCCACATCTTCGTTATCGAATTGGCATATAAGTGGTGTGGTTCCTTATCAAGAGATCACTAATCAATTAAAGAAGACAAGAAATATTGTGTTCCTGTTTGCTTTAATCATTATTCTTGCGGTTGGAGGAGTAGCCGTTTTTCTACGGACCTATCTAGTCAAACCGATTCAACGATTGCAAAAACTCATGCTCGATGTTGAGAGCGGTAATTTAGCTGCAAGGTCAAATTTTAAGCGGAATGACGAAATAGGTAAACTAGGGAAAAGTTTTAACCATATGATTGAACAGATTCAGCAATTGATCAATGATATTCAAGTCTCAAGGATCAAAGAATCACAGGCTAAATATCTGCAAAAAGAAGCTCAGTACCAGGCACTTCAGGCAAGAATTGCCCCGCATTTTTTATATAACACGCTTGACTCAGTCAGTTGGCTGGCTAGGGATAAGGGAATCCGTGAAATTACGGCAGTTGTTGATTCATTGGCAGGCATGCTTCGCTATAGTTTAGACCGTTCTACTCCCTTGGTCAAAGCGAGTGAGGAGTTCCAACATGTCCTGCTATATAGTGAAATTATTCGTTTTCGAACCGGTGATAGTATAGAGTTTGACTTTCAGATCCCTGAAGAATTACTAGAGCAGCCAATTCCGCGCTTTACTTTGCAGCCACTAGTAGAAAACGCAGTCCAGCATGGCTTGGAGCCTCTAGGGGGGAAAGGAAAGATATCAATTACCGCCATTGTTGAAGATAATCACCTTTATTATGAAATCTCCGATAATGGAATTGGATTAGAGCCCGATAAAATTGCGGAATTAATGAAGTTTTTAACAGATGGAAAAGATGAACGGCCCTCGTATGAAAAGATTGGACTGGCTAATGTTCATAATCGAATCAAAATGACGTACGGAGAGAATTACGGGTTGTCCATTTTCGAAAATAAAGCGTATGGATTGACGATTCAAGTGAGGCTTCCTTTCCTACGAGAAAAAAGTATAAGTTTTTGAACCTAGATAACTGTCTATCGCCTGCGCTTTTCTAATTATCAAAAAAGTGAAGAAATGATATCAAATCTGACCGGTGTCCCCTCTTAAAGTTTCTTGTCATAATGATAGTAACGAAAGCGTTTACAAATTTTCGTATAAAAGGGGGAAAGGGAATGAAAATTAGCAAGTGGTTACCTGCTGTCGCCACATCTCTATTGTTGATATCTGGCTGCAGTTCAACAAGTTCAGGTTCTTCCAGTTCCAAAGGTAAGGTTGAGATTTCAATCTATTCAAACAACCAAGGCGGGACCGAATATTTAAACTATCTGCAAAATGATGTCATTAAAGGATTTGAAGCGAAGAATCCAAACATTAAAGTCAAGCTTGTTAAAAACTCCGATCCAGAAGGATTAGCTAAACAGCAGTTAGCTGCAGGAGGCGGACCGGATGTCGTTAACTTAAATGGTCCAACTTCCGCCCAGGATTTTGCAGCAGCAAACTATTTGCTCCCTTTAGACGAGTATGCCAAGAAATATAAGTGGTCAGATCGTTATTATTCGTGGGCTTATCAAACCGTTCAAGCAAATGGAAAGCAGGTTGCCCTGCCAGGTACTTATGAAACATTAGTAGTTTACTATAACAAAGACTTGTTCAAGAAGAATGGCTGGGAAATTCCAACAAGCTATGATGAACTACTAACTCTTAGTAAAAAAATGGACGACAAGGGTGTTATCCCATTTGCGTTTGGAAGTTCTGACTTTAAAGCTGCCAATGAATGGTGGTTGTCCTTAGCCTTCAATGAAACCGTCGGAACCGACAACTTTAAAAAGGTCTTAACAGGGGAAATACCTTGGAATAGTCCAGAAATGAAGGAAGCGATTACGAAATTAAACAGCCTTTGGAAAGAAGGTTATTTAAACGATAAACAATCCCAAGCAATTACCCTTGATGATGCGACCACCCTGTTTATGAGTGGGAAAGCTGCGATGAAAATGGAAGGGACTTGGATGTTATCGACATTAAAGGGAAGTCCGCCCCCATTTGATTGGGACGTGTTTACTATGCCTTCTTGGAAAGATGGAGTTGAGGCCAATCTGCCACTTGCCTTAGGTGCAGCCGTGGGTATTAACAAAAATTCTAAGCATCCAGATGAAACAGCCAAATTTCTTGATTGGATGCACAATAATGAAAATGCCGAAAAACTTCTGGAACTTGGCGGCTTCCTGCCAATTAACAACATGAAAGCAGAGAACCTGGAGCCACATGTTCAAAAATCGTTTGATTTACTAAACGATGCAATGGCTAATAATCAAACTGGTTATGCTGCCTGGACGTATTGGCCGCCATCAGCTGAAACCTTTGCATGGAGTAATATTGAATCTGTGTGGTTAGATCAGATTGATGTCGATACTTATTTGGAAAAGCTGCAAAAGGAATTTGAAAAAGACAAAGAGAAGGGGAAACTATTCAAATTTAATTAGGAGGAATTTTTTCCTCCTCTTTTTGTTTGGCTCTGTTAAACAGGCCTGTTGATTTCCGCTCCAGTCGCTTCGCTTTCCGCGGGCGGTCCGGGGAGCCTCCTCGGCGCTTAAGCGCCTGCGGGGTCTCCCCTGCCCCGTCCTCCCGCAGGAGTCTCGCGCCTTCTGCTCCAATCAACAGGGTGCCAAAATTAATAATATAGCCCTTTGTTTAATAGAAAGGAGGAACTACTAAGTGAGTGCAGATTTAGCTGTTATGAAAGAGACGCTACACATACAAAAAAAGAATCGTAAAAACTGGAAAAAAGCCATCGTCCCTTGGCTATTCCTTACACCAGCTATGCTGTTAATAATCCTCGTAGTAGCAGGTCCAACCATTGGGACTTTAGTTCTGTCATTAACCGATTGGGATGGTATTCAGCCACCCCAATTCATTGGTCTAGAAAACTACCAATCTCTTCTTTCAGATCCTAACTTCTTTGCCGCGTTAGGGAATAACTTTAAGTGGATGGCACTTTTTTGTACTGTTCCGATTATTTTTGCGTTAATCATTGCCTATATGGTTAGTAAAGTAAAACGGGGACAAATGTTTTACCGTTCGACATTTTTTCTTCCTCAAATCGTTTCAACCGTTGTTAGTGCAAAAGTGTGGGCTTGGATTTACAACCCGTTTTTTGGGATTAACACACTGTTAACTAAATGGGGCTTTCATAATGTGCCGATGTGGTTAGGAGATCCAGCGATTGCCCTGCTTTCCGTTGCCTTAGTGGATGGATGGAGATATTGGGGTTTCTTGATGGTTCTTATCTTAACGGCCCTGCATCAAACGGATAAGAGTTTGGAAGAAGCGGCAATCGTCGAAGGGGCCAATAAAGTTCAGATTTTCTGGTATGTCATCCTTCCGCAATTACGTCCGACATTGATGTTAATTCTTATGTTAACGATGATTTGGTCATTTGCAGCGTTTGATTATGTGTTCGTTATGACCAATGGCGGTCCAGGGAATGCAACGGAATTAATCAGCACCTACATGTATAAGGAAGCTCTGCAAAATCAAGCACCTGGTTATGCTAGCTCGATTGCTTTAGCCATGGCTGTACTGAGTGGGATTATCATTGCTATTTTTGGAGTATTGAAAAAGAAGGGGTGGGATATGTAATGAAAAATAAACCTTTTGAGGTTGTTTCCCGCCACTTCTTCCTATTTTGTGTGTTTCTCTTTGCTGTAGGTCCGCTCATGCTGTTATTGATGAATGCCTTTAAACCAAAGGAGGAGTTTTTAACGAGTCCGTTTGGCTTGCCTTCAAAAATAACCTTTGAGAATATGATGGCTGCCTGGACGGAAGGGCAGTATGGTCAGGCCTTTATTAATAGTTTACTAGTCGGAGTGGCCACCATCATCATTGTTTGTATCAGTGGTGGATTTGCAGCCTATGCCTTATCGAAATATGAATTTAAGGGACAAAGCGCGATTATGGCGTTCTTATTGTTAACCATGTCTGTACCAATGGGATTATTTCTCGTTCCATTATTCTATGTCTGGCAGAATTTACACCTCATGGATTCCTTGTTTGGTTTGATTATCATCTATAGCGGGATTTTCCTGCCGTTTAATATCTTTTTGCTAAGGTCCTTTTTTATCGGAATTCCAAAGGAGCTTCTCGAAAGTGCGAGGGTAGACGGCTGTAATGAGTTTCAAGTTTTTATGAAATTGATGGTTCCATTATCAAAGCCTGTCTTTTTAACGGTGGCATTATTGGTTGGACTTTGGACTTGGAATGAATTTTTCTTTGCCAATGCGTTTATTCAGTCGGATGAGTTACGAACCGTTTCAACTAAGTATTTAGCGTTTGTCGGAAGTTTTAGTTCGGATTGGAGCAAGGTTTCAGCGGCTGGTCTAATTTCCACTCTGCCGATGGTCATTCTTTACCTATTTTTACAGCGTCAATTTATTGAAGGTCTAACTGAAGGTAGTATTAAAGGTTAATAGGGAGGAATTAAAATGAGTCAAATAAATATAAATCAGGTTACTAATGTAAAAAAGGGCAGTCGTATTCCAGTAGATTATATTGAAAAAGTGTACGCTGGATGGCTTGGTAAGGTTATTGGGGTCCGTCATGGCGGGAATGTTGAAGGCTGGTCCTATGAGCGCCTTGAAAGAACGTATGGGGAAATCACTGGGTATTTACATGAATTTAAGAATTTTGCAGCTGATGATGATACGAACGGTCCGATGTTCTTTTTACGAGCGCTCGAAGATTTTACTCATACAAGCGAAATTACAGCCGAACAAATGGGCTTAACTCTCTTGAATTACGCTCCTGATGGACATGGCTTCTTTTGGTGGGGCGGGTACGGAAAATCGACCGAACATACCGCTTATCTCAATTTGAAAAATGGAATCGCAGCCCCTCGTTCTGGCTCGATTGAACAAAATGGTCATGCGGTGGCCGAACAAATCGGCGGTCAAATCTTCATCGATGTCTGGGGACTTGTCGCTCCTGGAAATCCACAGCTAGCAGCGGAGTATGCAGGTAAAATGGCAAGTGTCACCCATGATGGCAACGGAAAATACGGTGGAGAGTTTATTGCCGCTTGTATAGCGCAAGCTTTTGTGGAAAAAGGTATTGAAAAAATCATTGAAGCCGGTTTGTCGGTGATTCCAGAGGATAGCGAATATACTCGGATGACCAGGGATGTGATTCGTTTTTACAAGGAGAACCCATCCAATTGGCGTGACTGCTTTAAGTTTGTTCAAGCGAATTATGGATATGACCGTTATCCTGGTGTCTGCCATATCATTCCAAATTCGGCCGTTATTGTCTTGTCCCTTTTATATGGCGCGGGTGATTTCAGCAAATCAATCAACATTTGTAATATGTGCGGCTGGGATACAGATTGCAATGTTGCCAATGTTGGGACGATTATTGGCGTTCGAAACGGAATCGAGGGTATTGATGCGAGCTGGAGAAAACCAATTAACGATTTTCTTTGTTGTTCCAGTGTCATTGGGTCGCTTAATATTGTCGATATTCCATGGTGTGCGACCTATATTTCTAAGCTCGGGTATTTGATTGCTGGGGAAGAGCCGCCGAGTGAATGGAAAGCAACCTTGGAAGGTAAGTCACCGCGTTTTCATTTTGAATATCCAGGTTCTACGCATGCGTTCCGCTTGGATCATAATTCGCAGATGAATGTGCATATAACTGGGACGATCCAAAATTCAGAGGAATTCTCCGAAATTGGAACAAGATCTTTAAAAGTTGTTTTTGATAATGTTCAAGGTGGAGATGCGTACCGTGTCTATCATAAAACCTATTACAAACCAGAAGACTTTAATGACAGCCGTTACGATCCAAGCTTTTCACCGATTGTTTATCCTGGGCAATCATTGGAAGCAAAGGTACTCGTTCCCGATAATCTTGGTATTAGTGTAAAGGCCCGTTTATATGTGAAGGATGGAAATAAAGGATCCTATTTTTATGGTGAAGAAAAAATAGTAGCGTCAGATCAATTCACAACACTTAAATATGATATCCCGGCGTTAAAGGACGTTCATATTGAAGAGGCAGGGGTTGAATTCATACCCGTCGTCGACCGATATTACACTGGCAGTTTAATTGCTTATCTCGATTCCCTCGATTTTTTAGGCAAGCCTCAATATGAGATTAATTTTAGTAATGAACGAATGGAGCATTGGACCCCACTTCATTTAGAGGTAAGTCAATTTACCTATCTTCGTGGTATCTGGAGTTTGGAGGATGGTGAATTAAGCGGCAGTTACTATGGTGAGCCTGCTGAATGTTACACTGGTGATCGCGAGTGGCGGGACTATCAATTCTCGGCAGAAGTGAAGCCGAAGCTTGGCGAACATCATAATATTCAATTCCGTGTCCAAGGCGGGATACGTTCTTATGCTGTAGGACTTGCACCGAATCATGAAATAGTATTATACAAAAATGAAAATGGGTACCGTTCGTTAGTATCTACCAATTACCTATGGGATGACCAGCAGTCCTACCGATTGATAGTTGAAGCAAAAGATAATCACTTCATCGTTTCCGTCAATGGCGATAAGGTGATCGAGTATGTTGACAATGATAACCCTTATTTATTTGGCCAGGTTGGTTTTTCCAACTTTAATGGAAGCCATACACATTATGCTGGGTTTTCGGTTAAGGGGTTGTAAAAAAGCAAGGGAAGGAGACCTGTGTTTGAAAGGGTCTCTTTCCATGTTATTAGAGATATAAGTCAGTAAAGTTATACAGGGTGTATCACTTTTTTAAATGGAGCGGATAACAATGAATATTCTCGTCGTTGGAAGTATAAATATGGATATTGTTAATCGGGTTGTAAAGCACCCGCTTCCAGGTGAAACGATTAAAGGTTTAGGGACGATATATGCACCTGGAGGGAAAGGCGCCAATCAGGCGGTCGCTGCATCATTGGCAGGCGGCCATGTGAAGATGCTAGGGGCCGTCGGAAAAGATCCATTTAGTTTGGAGCTAGTCGCTTCATTAGAGAAATCGAATGTCGATACAAGCGAAGTTCTTAAAAAAGAAGGAGCATCAGGAATGGCCTTTATCACCGTCGACGAGTCTGGAGAAAATACGATTATCATATCGGAAGGTTCAAATGGAAAACTCTCGATAAAAGATGTAGAAAAGAGGTTACAGTTATTTGAAGAGGTGGATATTCTTTTATTACAAAATGAGGTACCGTTAGCAACCACCCTATTTGTTCTAAAAGAAGCTGCAAGGCATAATGTCCAAACGTATTTTAATCCAGCCCCAGCATTGGAGATTCCTATCGATGTTTTTCCGTTCATTGATTTTTTTATTTTAAATGAAACCGAAATGGAAGTGGTCACTGGTATACGTATTGATACAGAGAAGGAACAAGAGCGGGCGATTAACTGGCTGATTGAAAAAGGAGTAAAGTCAGTCATTTTAACGCTTGGTGAGCAAGGTTCGCACTATTATTCTAGGGAAGAAGGCAAGATTATTACAAATGGCTTCAAAGTGAACACAATTGATACAACGGCAGCTGGAGACACGTTTATCGGTTCTTTTGCATCCGCTAAAGCATTTGGAAAGGATACGAAGGACGCTCTATTGTTCGCTACAGCTGCATCAGCAATCACTGTTACACGGAAGGGAGCGCAACACTCGATTCCCGTGAAGAAAGAAATTACCGATTTTTTAGAAGTGAATAAGGAAGGCATCAATCAGTAAAATGCAGAGCATTTTCTATGGGAGTAGCCAGTATAGGAAAAGGAACTAAAATGCTAGTTCCTTTTCTTTTCGGAAAAAAGGCGGGATGTAAAAATGTTTCCATTGTCAGGCTTCAATTTTGCTTTTGGATGCTCAGTCGCTATCATCGTTGGATTTCTGCCGCTCTTTTTAATTGGTAAAGGGTTTACTAACACCGAGGTGGGGATTATTTTTTCGACTGGGCCATTTATTTCCCTAATTGCCCAGCCAATCTGGGGGTATATCTGTGATAAAAGAAAAAGCGCTAAATCGGTGCTGCTTATTCTGCTCATGGTTTCCTTGTTATTAAGTTGGGGATTATTTATGTCTGATAGTTTCGTCATGAATATTGCGTTAATGACATGCTTCATGTTTTTTCTGTCCCCTGTTGGTCCGGTGACAGACAGTATGACGTTCTCCTTTGCTAAGCAAAGAGGAAGATCCTATGGTTCCATCCGGTTATGGTCATCGACAGGATTTGCGGTATCATCCATCGGAATTGGCTTACTGTTGGAAAAGGTTGGGCTTATTTATTTAGACCTATCTTATTATGCGTTAATTATCCTTGCCATCATCGCGTTATTATTTGTTCAGGATACTGAGCTGAATACGACACCGGTTAATAAAAGTTCATTGAAAAAATTATTCAAAAACAAAGAGTTTGTTATTTTTTTGGCGGTGGCAGCGCTGGCAGGAATCCCGCATCGACTCAATGATAGTATCTTAGGACTCTATTTGAATGACCTTGGTGCAACCAAAGGGCAAATTGGCAGCGCATGGATGTTTGCTTCGTTAAGCGAGGTACCAATCTTTGCGATTTCGGTCTTCTTGTTTAGAAAATATCATCCAATGTTTCTGATTACGATTGCCACTGTATTGTATACCCTGCGTTGGATTGCGTACGGCTATTTTAAGGATCCAACGATTATTAGTGTTTTACAGCTCACCCAAGGTGTCACGTTTGCCCTCTTTTTCGTGGCATCGATGGAGTATATCGGCCTAATCGTTTCAGATGAAGTAAAAGCTACTTCACAAACGACTTTCGCTGCTGTTTTTGGAGGAATCGGAGGAATCATTGGAAGTCTCGCCGGAGGGATGCTCTTGGATCGACTTGCCCCTAATCTTGTTTATTTCGCGAGTAGTCTTATTTCATTCTTTTCCATTATTGTAGCTGTCACCATTCTAGTAGGATTAATGAGACAGAAAAAGCTGGCTGTCGATTGAAAAGACATTAGAGGTAGTTAGTTAAGAACTGACTACCTCTATAATGAGATCGTTTTTCTTACAAAAAGCAGATTCCCCTCATAAAACTTAAGCACCCTGGGAAAATTGTTCTTTGTCTGCTTTTTTAATTAATATTTTTCTTAACAATGGCATGGACCAGCGATCCAATCCAATTCTCCCAGCAT
>Ga0182745_1004675_pt1 | contig 11357 bp, 12 predicted proteins | sample eDN3rd30CKraftBY_FD_128523 | JGI IMG/M metagenome (GOLD analysis project Ga0182745, IMG submission 128523) | Enriched backyard soil microbial communities from Emeryville, California, USA - eDNA 3rd pass 30_C Kraft BY (version 2) (version 2) | ecosystem: Environmental > Terrestrial > Soil >... | reverse complement strand
CTTAATTCGTTTTAACTTCCATACTTTATGTATGTAGCATACCCTTGTCAATTTACCTCATTGCTTTAACTCGTAAGAGCATTAGTTTTGGAATCCTTCTAATGGATACGCAAATTAATAATTGTACTTGGAAACGGAGCGATACGATGAATAAGACGTATGATGTCATCATTACCGGTGCTAGAGTTGCCGGCTCTACCCTTGCTATTTATCTTGGAAAGGCAGGTTTCCATGTGTTGTTAGTAGACCAAGCGACCTTTCCAAAGGATACATTATCAACCCATACTTTTTTCAATAATACTGTCGCTCTTCTTCGAGAAATCGGTGTCATGGACAAATTATTGAAAACAAACGCCCCACCGGTACAGGATATTAAATTTCAATTTGAGGATACCGCGATAGAAGGACGCATCCCTAAGGTTGACGGAGAAGAAAGTTGTTACTGCATTAGAAGAACTTATCTCGATCAGATCCTACTTGAACAAGCCAAATCACAAATGAATGTAACCGTTCTAGAAAGGTTTCGTGTGACGGATGTTATTCATGATGACGATACAGTAGTAGGGGTGGAAGGTCTAGATGGCAATAACGAGAAACAAGAATTTTTAGCTCGCATGGTAGTCGGGGCAGACGGCCGATCCTCAATTATCCGCAGGCTGGTAAAAAGTGAAATCAAAATAAGCATTTCGGCAAAAGTCGGCATCTATTTCGGGTACTTCTCTGAATTTCGCCATGACAATGTCCCTAAATTTGAAGTATACAAGATAAAAGATAACACAGCCATTCTCTTTCCAACGAATGATAATTTATATGTTATTGCCGGCATTTTCCCATTAGAAAATAAGGAATTGATAGGACGATTGAAATTAAATCCAGAAAGCTGTCTACGCAATTTTTTAACAGATAACTTTCCGAATACAACAATAGGGACGCGTTTAAAAAATGCAGAACTAGTAGAACCGGTTAAAGGCATTCTCGGATATGATAATTACTGGTATAAAGGGATGGGAAAAGGGTGGGCGTTAGTTGGAGATGCAGTTTGTTTTAAAGATCCTGGCATGGCACAAGGTATCCATGATGCTATATGTGGAGCACGTATATTATCCAATATTCTCTCAAAATATAAGGGGCAATCTGAACAATCAAATCAAATATCTGAAGAATATCAAAAGGCAATAGAAGACGAGTTTATGGTTCGGTTTCACATGGGATGTCAAATTTCGCAGAATGAACGCATCTCTGAACAACAGAATGCTGTCGATAAGCTAATCAGTTCTCATCCAGTGGCTATAGAGAAATTTTTAGGGATTTATAATTACTCAAACGAGCCCGATGCTTTAGAAAAAGAACTCACACGAATTATGCAGTCAATCTAGCAAAAATTTTGAAATTGACCTAAGAGTTTTCAAGAATTAGCAATGAGGGGAAGGTAAACCGAGAGCAGAAAGGGATATATTGAAAACAAAGATAATATTCTGTTACGATTAGCACATTTTATCTAAAACATACTCAATATAAAAAGCCACTTGTATGCAACAAGTGGCTCTTTGTTACGTTGAATACATTAAATTATTCCCATCACCATTAGAGAAGTTTATGAATCTGCAAAGGATGGTGTTAGCTAATAATAGTCAGATAGAAATGGAAGAGAAATAACGGCAAGAAATAGCAAGAGCAAATGTGTATGTGTGTGATTTATAGGATGGCATATACACACATAACAATAAAGATAGCCAATACATAAAGTTCCACCATGTAAATATAGCATTTTCTCATTATTTCATATAATAAGTAACTAGCTCGTAGCAACGTTCTCTAGTCATTTCGTGTAAAATACGGGCTTCTTCAGCATAAGCTAAAGTTCCGCCTCCAGCTTCTTTCAACTCTTTTTGAGAAGCAGCATCTCTATCTTTAATCCATTGACGTTGTTTGATTTTTAGATCATTCATCTCTGATGCAGATAATTGGTTTTTTAATTCGCCATAGATGTCGTTCAACACTTGGTCCCACATTTGATAATTTGCTCCAGAAGCTTGTCTTCTGTCACCATCGATTTGGTCATTAACTGGTTGTACTTCACTAGTTCTAGTCTGTTCTAATAAATCTAAATAATAAGCTTTTTTGCTATTAGTTATGGTTGTAGCTGGACTATTTGTTGATGGAGTGCTTGAAGTTGGACCAGTCTTTGATACAGTAGTAATCGGTCCATTCTTAGCTATATCAGTTAAGTATAATTGGTTATTGATAAGCACGGCTGTGTACATCCAATTATATTTATTTGTTTTTTGAGATCCATCTGGTTGTATAACAGATACAGTCTCTACAGTTTGTATGTTATAAAGAGGCCCATCAGAAGAGTTACCTGCTTTTGTAAAATTTACTACAGAATAATCTACCCAGTTCTCTTTAATACCCTTCTTATATAAGTTGCTTACTAATGATTGTTGGTCACTATATAACGAACCTTTTAAAACATGTGCAACGTTACTGAACTGGCCTGTATTAATTGCAGTTGTTAGTCCATTTATGTAATCAGCCATTACTAGAGCTGCTGTATCTTTAGTAACAAAAGCGTCATCGGAGACTGTATTTGAATTAGTTGGGTTTTGCTGATTACTATTTTTGTGAACAGCACTCCCATGATCGCTACCTTTTATAGTTGAAGGTTCCCCAGTATTATTGTCTGTAGCATTATTACTATCTTGATTCGCTTTATTAGCACTATTATCACTGGTCTCCTGGCTACTAACCTCTCCAGTTTCCCTTGATTTTGAATCGACTTTTTCTTCTTGTTGACAGCCAGAAACCAGTAAAGAAATTGCCGTAATTAATAAAAAAACACCTTTTTTATACATAGCTGTTCCCCCTCTAAAAGTTGTTAATTTCATGTGTATTTTACCAATATTAAAAGATAGTATAACAACGTTTTATTCCTTAGTAATGATATTATTTAGCAGTGAAATATTATAATTTTTTCAAAACAGTTTATTAATAATTAATTCGTAAAAAACAGTCTCAAAGTAAGAGACTGACATCTTATTCATTATGCTAGAGCAAGAATACTTTATTTAGCACATTATTATAACGACATCATCTGCCGCCCAATACTATCTCCTTGACCAACATCAATGTAATGAACTTTCATGGTTTTAGGCGTTGCAGCGTATGAGGAAGCTGGAGCTGCAACAATTCCTATTCCTATAGCGAGTGAAGAAACAATTTTGATAACACGACTTTTCATTGTTTTATCCCCTTTTGATAAATGTATTTTTATTTGCATTGTTCATTTATAGCAAAATTAATTTTACTACACGAAATCATAAGTTAATATAAAGTAAATTGAATATTTTTACTTATAAAGGTGTAAAAAGTCGTGTTATACATGAGAATTAGTAGTAAAATGGAGGTAAATAGTAATGAAATGTACTGTTTTAGGAATTTTAGTAGATTGACATTTTAAAATGACCTTATCTTTTCACCTCTAAGATACAGAAACATTAGTTTCAAACAGTCATTCTTAGCTTTTTTTATATTGAGACCGAAACTCAGAACAAAGAGTTGTTTGCCTTTCTCAAGATGATGTTGATCACCTTATTAAGTTCTTGCAGCACTTAAACAAAAAGAAAGTCCCTTTATTATTTATCTAATTATATTCAATTAATGGGTTATTAAAAATATCTTGTACCTAACAGGAGTAACAAGTTTTTCAATGTGAACGTATCGAATTAGAACGCGTGATATAGGAAGAAGAAATCTAGTCGTGATATATACTAATAACAAACATAAATATGATGGAGGGCATTATGACGAAACGATTAGATTTACGTGTCGACTTTGCGTTTAAATCGTTATTTGGCACCCATGGAAATGAATCCATTTTAGCTGCCTTTTTAAATGCGGCACTTCGCTTTCCAGATGAGAAGAAGATTCAAACGGTTCAGTTATTAGATCCGCATTTTAATAAAGAAAACCAAGAAGATAAACGTTCGATTTTAGATGTACACGCGCAATTAGAGGATGGAAGCCGCGTTAATATTGAAATTCAACTTAATAATAAGCTGATATGGAAAAGCGAACACTCTATTATTGGTCCAAAATGTATAGTAGCCAAATGAAGGAAGGCATGGATTACGGAGAGCTTTGTAAAACCATTACAATTAATATTGTTAACTTCCGTTATTTGTCCCATATTCATGATTATCACTCAACTTTCTAGCTGTATGAGCGTGAACAAAAATTACTCTTAACTGATATGCTGGAAATTCATTTTATGGAGCTACCTAAGTTATTAATTAAATGGCGTAACAGAGAGGTAGATCCTCGAGAAGATCAACTTGTGCGATGGTTATTATTACTTGAAGCATCTGAAGATGAAGAAATCACTCAAGTATTGGAGGAGATTGCGATGCAAGAAGATCAGGTATTAAAGAAAGCAATGGATGAATGGGAACGTGTGAGCCAAGATCCAGAAGTATTACTTGCTTATGAAGCAAGACGAAAAGCTCTTTTAGATGAAAAATCTGCTTTAAAAAGAGCAGAGAAACTGGGAGAAGAGCGAGGAGAAAAAAAGGGGATTCAGAAGGTTGCTTTAGGCATGATTCAAGAAGGTATAGACAGTAAAATGATAAGTAAATTGACAGGTCTTACAATAGAAGACGTGGAGAAACTTCGTTACCAATAAATATCAATAAAAAGAGCTGTATCGTAAGATACAGCTCTTTTTATTATAGATTAGGTACTTATTTTTCGTTACTCAGATAAAATAACAAACCTCTTGTTCTAGAAGGAATTTTGTACTATTTCATAGAAAGTGGCCCCTTGGTGCAACTATAAGTACAAGATTAAAAAATAAATCTTACTGTTCCTTTAAATCTTTCTCCACCTGTATGCTAATTTTAGTAAGGTATTCTTCTTCGTTATTAGTTTTCATCGAATCGTACAAGTACTCTTCATACGCGTCACCTACAATAGAATAGCCTTCTGTCTTAATAAAATTAGTTACATGGAGGTAGGAAGACTCAATATTTTTATAAGGTCCTTCGTGATAATAAATGGCATAAAGACCTTCTGGCCTTGATTGTCCTGTGTCCAACTCACTATAAGAAAATAAATAATCAACCCTCTCAAACCTCTCTTGAATTAGGGTATCTTTTGTTAGTAAAGATCCAATAGGTACCGGAACTTGCAAACCTATCTGTTTTCCAAAATGATTATATTGCTCTGACCATTCTTCTACAGTATTCATGCCCTCATTTGAGGTTTTATTGCTTAGAAGGATGTACTTTTTCTCCGTTTTTTGGACATAAACTTTTCCAAATTCGACACCTTTCAGTTCCTCTTCCGTTGAAATAATCTGCTTAAAGAAACGTTGAATTTGAAGCAATTTTTCAATTTCTTTTTCTACTATAACGGTTTGCTGATTTGCCATTTGAATAAATTTATGAGTGTTTTGGGAACTAAGATATTCTTTTAGCTCCTCGATTGATACACCTAATTTCCGAAGAGACTGGAGTGTAGAGAATGATTTAATTTGATCATAGGTATAATAGCGATAACCATTTAAAAGTTTCCCCGCAGGTTTGAAAAGATTAATTTTATCGTAATAAAATAATGTATCTTTCTTCACTCCCACGTAGCTAGCAAATTCTCCTGTAGTTAAAGTTTTAGTTTTTCTCTCCAAGTTGAAAACTCCTCTTGACTATAGACTAACTCCATACTTCATACTCTACCATAAGCAAACGCTATATCATATGACATGGAAGGTACATCAAGCTATATAAGCTTTTGCATAGCAATCTATACAGACGGAGGTTTCCATATGAGTAAGACAAAAAGAAGTACACTATACCTCTTACTTATAAACATATTTATTGTTTTTTTAGGAATTGGTTTAGTCATACCTGTATTACCGAGTATTATGAATGAATTGAACATTAGTGGTACAACTGTTGGTTATTTAACAGCAATATTTGCCCTAACACAATTAATTATTTCTCCATTTGCGGGGAAAGCAGCTGATAAATTTGGCCGTAAAATCATGATAGTAATAGGATTATTTATCTTCAGTCTATCAGAATTATTATTTGGAACAGGGGAAACAATCGAGTTATTGTTCGTATCACGTATTTTAGGCGGTGTTAGTGGTGCTTGTATTATGCCTGCTGTGACAGCTTTTATTGCAGATATAACAACATTAGAAACACGCCCAAAGATGCTAGGATATATGTCAGCAGCTATTACTACTGGATTAATTATAGGGCCAGGCGTAGGTGGCTTCTTAGCTGAGATTGGCACGCGAGTACCCTTTTACTCAGCTTCAGTTCTTGGATTTGTTGCTGCAATCTTATCCGTTACGCTGTTAAAAGAACCCGCGTCTCCTCAAGAAGAAGTAGAGGTCAAAGGACTAATAGAAAAAAAGATGGGCTTAAAGAAGATATTCATGCCTATGTTCTTTATTGCTTTTGTAGTCATTTTTGTATCGACATTTGGGTTAACAGCATTTGAGTCATTCTTCAGTTTATACGTTGATCATAAATTCGCGTTTAGTCCATTGGATATTGCTATTTCAATCACAGGCGGTGCCATTATAGGTGCAATATTTCAGATTGTACTATTCGAACCGTTAGTAAAGTACATGGGTGAAATTAATATGATTCGTTGGTCATTGGTAGTATCTGCGATTTTAGTTTTTACAATGACATTAGTGAGCTCTTACTGGACGGTTATGACAGTCACATTTACCGTATTTATAGGTGCGGATCTCATTCGCCCAGCCGTAACAACGTACTTATCACGCATTGCTGGTAACGAACAAGGCTTTGTTGGAGGAATGAACTCTTTTTTCACTTCCCTGGCCAACGTATTTAGCCCCATCTTAGGTGGCATTTTATTTGATATTAATATTAATTACCCCTACTATTTCAGTACAGTTGTCATTATCATTGGTTTAGCCATCACTATACTATGGAAAAAACCTAAGACTGAAGAGTTAAACCTATCTAAAAAGAGTACCTTGTAAACTCTTATATGTAAATCTGATTTCTCATCTATTTCATGAAAAATGGGCTATTAAGACAACCGCCAGCATATAAAAACCCATTACTTCTTACATAATTAGCTCCCCCTTACTTACTGCGGTAAGAGTTCTTTTTATTTTTCGATTGGACAGGCAAGCTTACTGCAGTAGCTACATAGTATCTAAAGGCTATCTACTTCGTTAGCGTTACTGCGTTAATACAAGCTTTATGTATGTATTGGAGCTAATTTCGAAAGGAGGTTATTGTTAATTTGTTTTTGATAATAGTCTTGATAACAAATCATCAAAGATTTTACGATCAAAAAATGAGAAAATAAAACTTATTAAATACATTCGTTTTTGAGATTGGTAACACAGAAAAATGTCATTCTTCAACTTACTTAAGGTGGCTTTTTATTTCGAGAACCGAATATTTAAGAAACTCGCTTGATTATTGAATATCATTGCAAAGCCTTATTGAACAAAGGCTTCCTCCACCTTCTAATAATTAAGCGATTAAAAATTTTTAGCTTTTCTATACTAGGGGTCACGTCACCAAAAGTAAAAAGTTACACGTTTAGATACATTTTATGCGGTTACCTGTATGTTAAGGAACTAGATATTGTTATTTTATTATTCTTTTACCTTTACTTAGTAATTTAAAAATACTGCTATTATAGCAGTATTTTTGTTAATGTAAAAAATCTAGAAATACGCAAAAAATAATATTATTACTCTCATCTTCAAGCAATAATATTATTTTTTATTTTTGTCTAAGGACTTCAATGCGTTTCGATACTCATTATCATTCATTTCCTGTTTCTCTTTATTACTGCCTTTAGCTAAATTAGACACTGCTTGACGAAACATTCCATCTTTTTCTCCTGTATGGAGACTTTTCCTTTGCTCGTGAGTAGGTGGTTCATGAGGAATTTCATTTCCTACTTCTACTTCAATTTTCTTTCCACTTTCATCAACAGCTGCTTCTTTATATTTTTTAGTAAGACTAATGAATACAATAAGAATTGCTAATGTCAAAACAAAATAGATGGAGAGTGCCAATAAGGCTAGTCCAAGTCCTGCCTCCAATCTTCCATCATAATAAAGTAATGCCCTTATTCCATCCACAATATATCTTGTAGGTAGAATATGACTGAACAGTCGATGGACGGTAGGTAATGTTGATAGAGGAAATGCTCCGCCACTAGAAAATATCCCCATAAAATTCACCGGGAACATTACTAACATTCCCCATCCACCTAAAAATACTGCTATCGTTTTAAATAACAAAAACATGGTTGTACAACTAAAGAAAGTAAACAGGAATATCGTCCAAATGTTTGAAGCATGTGCACTCCCAAAAATTCCAAATACCCCTAGTTGAATAAAAATTGAAACACAGAAAGTTAAAATGATACCAAAAATTATTTCTGATGTAAGGACTTCAGATTCACTTAATGCAGATCCTCTTTTCTTCAAAATACCATTACTTCGCAAAAGATATCCATGTATCATATTTGCACCCAACATTCCAGTAATAGAGGATATAAGGGCCATGACAAACGGTGTCATTCCTTTATTAAGATTAACCGGCAGCCTCAGTACATTTTTGGAAACAACCTGTACAGGATTTTCTAATAATGAAGCATTCTCTGGTGCTACTCTCATTCCTTTTTGCAGTAATTCATTTTTTAGTTGACTACTAATTCCTTTAGAAGCAGTTAAAGCGACTGTCTGAAGGGTATTACTCGCAATCATGGATGCAGTTTGCCCAATCCCTTCGTTCAATAAAATTTCTAAATCAGCAGGTTTATCATTTGTAAGACCGGAAATAAGCGTATCATGGACTCGATCAAGACTTTTTGAATAGTCTGAAGGGATAATTAATGCGCCATATGCCTTGTTATTTCTTATATCAGTGAATGCTTGTTTCCTACTTTTATCAACTTCCCATTTAAAAGAGTTCCCATTTTGCTTTTCGATAAGATTTAATAATATGGCATCGCCAACTTTTCCCTTATCTTCATTTACAACAATTAGAGGAACATCAGACATGTTTTGTTTTGCACCTTTAAATATAGGCAGATATACAAATACCATGACTAACATTAATAATGATATTAACCAAATTGGAAACCATGAGGAGCTTAATTTAAACAATTGCTTCACGATTCAATTCCCCTAACAATGGATATTTTTTATTCATTTTATTATGTCCAGTTTGGTATCGATTATTAGGTTATAAAAAGACACCTTTCATAGTTACAGGAACGTTTCTTTTGTTGGAGAAAATTAATATTTCTTCAGTCTTTTATTTTCAAAAAGACTTTCTGAGTTGTCGCATTTGAAACATCGTAGAAGAACAGAGGAGCATACCAACGAGTTGTCCATATATGTGTGTTTTCGTTTATGCATGCATCAAGTAGTAGCTTAAACGATTCATTTGTTGATTGGCTACAGCAAACAAACAGGTGGAGGCTTGTCCAGACAAAAGAAAATGGGGAGAGCCTCGAACTTAAGCCAAGATATCTTTCCATATTGTTTAACCATTTTACATACATTTGATAGTGGGATGCCGATTCGCTCCATTGGCATTTCCTTATCAAACACTAGCATTCAAGAAGAGGAGCAAATGAGCTTATTTGAGGATATCGATCAGCGTGAAAGAGCCTATGCTTTTGCTAAAACGATTGATGACATTCGGCTGCGTTATGGCAAGAATAGTGTACTACGTGAGTCTAGTCACCTTCCTCACTCGACAGCTCGTTATCGAAATAGTCTTACAGATTAATTTCACCTTAATTGAAGCCTTACATACAAATAAATAAGTGTACCTTACATATTATAAAAAAGGGCAGTACATAACAGAGACAAGGTTCATTCAGTTTGTCGATTCCCTTAGTAATTGATTTTTTTATTGATAACGTATTTGAGTTAAAGAATAAAATGAGATTAAGCGAATTCATTGATGCTCGTTTTATGTAAGGATAAAATAAAAACGTATTTAAAATAAGCACTAACTAAAATAGGAAATAGTCAGTGCTTATTTAGATAAAGTATTAGTTATTTTTTTCTACTGTATGGCGTTATGTTTATTATCGATTTCATAACTGTTTTCTTTTATATTATTACATTTTAAAATTTTTGAATGATAATAACTCCGACAATGATTAAAACTACTCCTATTACTCTAGGAATGCTTAAAGAGTGCACATGCACTCCTATTAATCCAAAATGGTCAATTAAAGTAGAAGCAACCATTTGACCTGCAAGAATGTAAGCAACTGTAGCAGTAGCTCCTAGACGAGGTATAAGTACAATAGAAGCAACTACATAAAAAGCTCCTAACAGGCCTCCGGTCCATACCCACCACGGTGCTGCGAACCATTCTTTATTTACACTCATACCTTTTCCAAATAAAGATATAATAAGCAAAATAATTGCACCAACTATAAAAGAAATAGTCGAAGCAATGATAGGGGAATGTACGACAGATCTCAATTGAGCATTGACACTAAATTGAGTAGGTAAAGCCATGCCAGCTAATATTGCAAATATAATTAAAAAAATTATCATTATATTCCTCCCACACCTCTTTTATATTCAACAGAGCTGATTGCTACTGAGAATTGTTACTATTTATCCTATGTTTAATCTGTAAATAAACGTAAATTATTAATGTCTATTTCAGTATTTAAGATATCTCTTCATTAAGAATTTTATTTACTTCTTCAATAATTTTAAAATATGACGGTTAGCTATACCTCATTACTTGTCTGGCAATGTTCATTTATTCAACAAATAAGGTATACGGTTACTATTTCAACAAACAAAAAGCGCATTCCTATGTTGATTTATAGAAATGCAGCTTTTTAAGTTGTTATTTTATGTTTTAAATATAAACACCCACCAGATTATCTATTAAGGTGTGAAACGTTTTGCTTCACTCTCTTCTGGATAATCTAATTCATTTGGTGTATAGCTAATGAGTTGGATTAACATTCCCCAAGGTGCACGATCATATACAAAATGTGCATTTTTCCCACTAAGGAATTTACAGTAATAAAAAGCCCAATTACTCAATTTATTGACTGAGAAACTGGGCTTTTTCGTTACTACATAAAAGTGTCCACTCGTTGAAGTTTATTACTAAAATCTTCTTGCAGATAAGCATGCCTAAGTGTAAATACAGCATTTTAAACGGTCATCTGTTTTTTTAAATTTTACTCAGAGATTGATCGAATAGGGTAACAATCAGAATAAAACAAATGATTAAACTAAATAGTGCTAGATGATGGATTCCTTTTGTATTTGCTTCAGATTTAAAAAACAATCCGTTTGT
>Ga0182745_1004674_pt1 | contig 11360 bp, 9 predicted proteins | sample eDN3rd30CKraftBY_FD_128523 | JGI IMG/M metagenome (GOLD analysis project Ga0182745, IMG submission 128523) | Enriched backyard soil microbial communities from Emeryville, California, USA - eDNA 3rd pass 30_C Kraft BY (version 2) (version 2) | ecosystem: Environmental > Terrestrial > Soil >... | reverse complement strand
CACCTGCGGGCTGGCGCCGGGGTACAGGGTCATGACACGAATGGTCGGGTAATCCACCTGCGGCAAGGCGGAAACCGGCAGCAACTTGTAGGCGATCAGGCCGGCCAGCACGATGGCCAGCATACTCAGCGTGGTGGCGACCGGGCGCAGGATGAACAGGCGCGACAGGTTCATGCGCCCGCCTTGCCTGCTGCGTTGCCGGGTTGTGCTTCACCTGTTGTTTGGGCCGCGCCCTTGGCTTCCTGCCCTTGCAGGTGCTGGCCTGGGCTGGTCGGCACTTGCGAGCTGTCTTCGACCACTTCCACCTTGGTGCCTTCGCGCAGGCGGTCGGTGCCTTCCAGCACCAGGCGGTCGCCGGCCTTCAGGCCGTCGAGAATGACGCTGTTCTCGCCATCACTGGCGCCCACCTTCAGCTTGCGGACATTGACGGTGCTCTGCTCGTTGACCACATAGGCGAAGGTGCCATCGTTGCCAAACTGGATAGCCGCGGCCGGCGCCATGACCACCTGCTTGAGGGTGTCGGCCAGCAAGCGCACGTTGACGAACTGATTGGGGAACAGGGCCAGGTCCTTGTTCTCGAAACGGCCTTTGAACTTGAGTGTGCCAGTGGTGGTGTCGATCTGGTTGTCGATGCTGCCCAGCACACCGGTGGACTGCAGCTTGCTGTCACTGCGGTCCCAGGCCTCGACCGGCAGGCTGGCGCCACTGCGGTAGCGCTCCAGCACAGTGCTCAGTTCGGTTTCCGGCAGGGTGAAGGCGACGTTGATCGGCTCGGTCTGGGTAATCACTACCAGCGCGGTGGTGTCGTTGGCGGCCACCAGGTTGCCCAGATCGAGCTGGCGCAGGCCCACCCGGCCACTGATCGGCGCACGGATCTGGGTGAAATCGAGGTTCAGGCGGGCGTCGTTGACCTGTGCCTGATTGGTCTTGACCAGCCCTTGGAACTGCGCAACCTGGGCTTGGGCAGTGTCCAGGGTTTGCTTGGCGATGCTGTCTTCGGCGTACAGGCCTTTATAGCGGGCCAGGTCGACCTGAGCGTTCTTCAACTGCGCCTGGTTCTGCGCCAAGGTACCTTCGGCCTGCTGCAGGGCGATGCGATAAGGGCGCGGGTCGATTTCGGCCAGCAGGTCGCCGGCCTTGACGCGCTGGCCCTCCTTGAAGTGGATTTTCACAAGCTCGCCAGCCACGCGGCTGCGCACATTGACTGTATTGGTCGCGGTGACCGTGCCCAAGGCTTTGTAGTAGAGCGGGAAGTCGCCTGTCCGCACCGGCACGACGCGTACCGGCACCGGGTCGCTGGAACCGCCAAAACCTGGGCGGCCGCCGATCATGCCCATGCCCTTGCCACCGCGCCCGCCACTGGCCTCTTTATGCGCAGGCGTCGCTGCGGGCCACAGCCACCAGGCCAGTGCAGCCACCAGCAGCAGGATCAGCAGGCCGACGAGCCAGCGACGGAGGGAACGGGAATTGGACGCTTGCATGGGTTGAACGAACCTTGTTCGGAATGACGACTTGGGGAGGATGAACGATAAGCACTGCCATCGTTTTAGCAAAGGGCCTTTACCAGAGGTTTACCTTTGCCTGACGTTGCCAAGAGGCGGAATTTTAAATGAAAACGGCCCGGAACGTGTTCCGGGCCGTTACAGGGTGTTGCTTGGAGCGGTGACGGGCCTGAAGGTTCGGTTGCCTGGTCTGGCCCTTTCGCGGGTTTACCCGCGAAGAGGCCATCACAGGCTACAGACGCCCGCCCTGCCCCACGCAATCCTTACTTCAGTACAGCCAGCGCCGCGTCGTAGTTCGGCTCGTCAGCAATTTCGCCAACCAGTTCGCTGTGCAGCACCTTGTCGTTCTCGTCCAGCACCACCACGGCGCGGGCGGCCAGGCCGGCCAGCGGGCCGTCGGCAATGGCTACGCCGTAGTTTTCGAGGAACTCGCGGCCACGCAGGGTCGACAGGTTCTTCACATTGTCCAGCCCTTCGGCACCGCAGAAACGTGCCTGGGCGAACGGCAGGTCAGCCGAGATGCACAGCACCACGGTGTTGGCAACGTCGTTGGCCTGGGCGTTGAACTTGCGCACCGAGGTGGCGCAGGTCGGGGTATCGACGCTTGGGAAGATATTCAGCACCTTGCGCTTGCCGGCGTAGTCTTTCAGCGACTTGTCAGCCAGGCCTTCACCTACCAGGGAGAAAGCCGGAGCCTGGGCGCCGGCCTGTGGCAGGTTGCCGTTTACCTGGACCGGGTTGCCTTTGAGAGTCACTTGAGCCATGACGAAATCCTTATGCGGGGTTTGAAAAGGACACTGAGTTAAGCATGAAGGCAGCCGGGTGCCTATGGGGGGCAGGTGAAATTGTTCCATTGCCGGACGATTTTTGTGGACAAAAAATGCCGATAGCCGCGGTTACGGCCAGTTGCCTCACAGTTCACGACCGCCCATCCACACCTCCCACTCCGAGTGCGGAGCACAGTGAGCTAATTGATATGGGCGGTACAACGCTGCTCCCAAAATCGCTGTGAGGTTTGTGCCAGAGGCTTTAAGACGCAGTTGGATTGGCACCTCGTGACTATAAGGGTAACAAATCCTACAACTTCATCGGAAGTTTCGCTACAAAGTTTGCCTTGTACATCTTCAAAGTGACGCTAACATCAGACAAGTCGCAATACCGCGACGCATAAATGGAGATTCAAATATGAAAACCATCAAGATGGAGTCTACAAAACTGGCCAACCTGGCCCTTCTGGTCAAAAAGAGCCAGTAAGCCTTAACCGATGAATGCTGAAGCGCAGTGCCGGCCTGCGCTTTAGCCAAAGGAGGAAAAATGGTAAGCAGAGACTGTTTTTTTATCGCCAAGGATAACGCTCTGATCTGCTGGGACTTCAACAATCACAAGCAGTATGAACTTTCAGCCGAGCACGCAGAAAAACTGATATCGATCATTTACGGCCACCCCTGCAATGACCCAACTGATCCCACACTCAAAGATCTAAAGCGCTGCGAGATAATCACTGACCGCACAACGGATGAAAACGCTTGGGGATGGGACATTCTCTCTAGAATCTTTCATATTGGAACCAAAAACATACCGCTAGACGATCAACCAACCAGTACGCATCAATGGGCCAACCAATACCTGGAACATTGCAATGAAGTATTGAGTGAAATACCTCCTGCCGCCGCCGATGAGCCAACAGCAGGCATCCAACTGCCAACCACAAGCAACGCCAGTGAGTTCGATAAAATTCTCGGGCGGCGGGCAACCGTGAGAAACTTTCATCGCTCATTAATTCCAATAGCTGAACTAGGGCAAATTTTACACCACACGCTAGGCTTTATTGACACTCGAGCCCTGGATCATGAAGAAGGAGGGATTGAGCAATTCAACAAGCGGCGTTGCAGCCCATCAGCAGGAGGATTGAATGCCACCGAAGGCTATGTATACATAGCGAATGTCGAAGGTATAGCGCCAGGAATTTACCGGTATGACCCTCACATGCATCAGTTATACTGGCGTAATCCGCTGCCTCCAAGATTGGGTGACTTGTTCTCTGGACAACATTTCGCCAACGATATACCAGTGGGATTATTCCTTACCTCCAGATTCGATAAATTGTGGTGGAAGTACGAACATTCGCGTGCTTATCGGATGGCACTGATCGAGATAGGCCATGTGGCACAGACCTTTCAGCTGGCTGCTACCGCCTGCGGAATGAATACCTGGCTAACTGGCGCATTGAATGAGTGCTTGATTGAACCACTGCTGAACCCTATAAACGCGAATGAGCAGGTCCTTTTCTTTGTCGGCTGTGGCTACAGTGATGGGTCCGCCATTCCCGACTGCCTAAAGTCCATCTTGAAAAAAACCGAGGCGAGCTGACATATGAACAAGTTAGCCAACCGCAGTATAACCTTGTTTCGGAATTGGCACTCCTCCAGCGCTGTCCGTTCGCGACCCTACGCTTATCAATTCACAAAAGCGGATTTCGCTCAGACAGACCCCGGCTTATGGTTCCCCATCGCACTCAGTCCAGCACTGGCTCATGATGCAATAAAATCCCTTCCCAAAAAAGAATTGCTGATCGCACATGCATCTCATCTAGTATATTTTATGGACTATACCACAGCACTAGAGATGACGCATGTCAATGAGGCTGTACGTTGCATTGTAACTGGAAGCCTGAAGAAATACTTTGAGAACAAAGAGCGCCGCATCGCTTTAAAAATATACGCGGATGAAGCGTATCACGCATTATTTTCAAAAGAGATTGCAGATCACGTAGCACAGCATTTCAACTTAGTACGCATCAGGCCCGCTCGCCTAGATAGGCTAGATCGTGTTATAGATAAAAGCCCTCCAGCGTTCGAATGTTTAACCCGCTTCTGCATCGGATTTGTGTCAGAAACCTTGATCACTCACGAACTCCTTAAGTTATCTAGCGAGGCGCTCGTTGGCCCAGTGACGAACATGCTAAGGGATCACTTGCATGATGAAGGCCGCCATGCAGTCTTCTTTTCCGAGTGTTTCGTCAGCTTGTGGCGAAATATTTCCAAGATGGAGAAGGACTATGTGGCTCAAATTTTACCTGAGGTGCTCATAGCTTTCTGCCAGCCCGACCTATCATGCTTGCGAATGCTACTCAGAAACCGACCAGACCTAGAAGACGAAATTTCTGCTTATGTGGAGGCAAACTGGACGATCCGAATGATCGAAATTTGCGGGCCGACACTTCGAGCAATTCAGCACACTGATTTGCTGGATGATGAAGGCTATTTCTTGCAATTCCAATCGGCGGGGTTGATAGCATGAACCGCCCCACTGGTTCGCTTCGGCGCCACCTGTGCTCGACGTTGCTGATTTTGTTATGTCTGCTGGGTGTATTTCCTCTGGACGTGATCCTCCCATCATTCCCGGCGCTCTCAGATGAGTTTCGGGTCAACACAAAACAGATTGCGTACTCAGTGAGCTTTTTTGCTGTTGGTGTGGCCATGGCGCAAATCGTGATCGGCCCGCTGTCAGATGGCATCGGGCGCAAGCGTTTGTTGCTCGCTGGGTTGAGCGTATCCATTGTGGGGGCGCTCGGTTGCGTATTTTCAACCCAATATGAAACGTTCATGGCCTTTCGCTTGGTGCAGGCCCTGGGTTGCGGCAGCCTCGTGCTAGGCCAGGCGCTTGTGCAGGACCTCTACAGCGGTACACAACGCAATGCCATGCGCATCCTGTTAACAAGCGCGAGCGGGTTGTTCATCTCCCTGTCACCGCTGGCAGGTGCCTTTCTTCAACAGTCCTTTGGCTGGGAGGCCAGCTTTACGGTATTCGTGATCATCGCTGCAATCGTTTCACTTTTATCGTGTGTGCTGCTCCATGACACACCTGCGTCGCATGACCGGGCGCCAAGCATGTCCAGTTATCGGGTGATGCTGCGAGACACGGACTATCTCGCGCATTCCATGCTGTCCAGCCTCGCCTTTGCCTGCCATTTTTCCTTTATCGTCATAGCGCCCTTGCTGCTGATGGGCAGGCTGGAGCTGACGGCCTATCAATTCTCTCTGGTCTTTATCGGCTATGGGTTGGCATACATCGTCGGCGGCATGGCTGCGACCTACTTGAACAGTCGCGTAAGCCCGCAAGCTCAAATAAAAGCAGGCTTGCTGCTTATAAGTACTGCGGGCATCACCCTTTTGATGTGGGAATGGGTGGCAGATTTATCTGTGCTGGGGGTTCTACTGCCGATGATTGTCTGTACCACCGGGACAACCCTGGTACGCCCCGCCGCAACGACCCAGGCTTTGGCGCGCTATCCACGTCAGGCAGGTGCGGCAGCGTCGCTCAATACGACGTTGCTGTTCGCCGGTGCCGGTTTGACGAGCAGTCTGGTCACAGGCTTCGAAAGCGCGCTACCGGCAGGCTTGGGCGTGCTGTTCGTGGTGGCCAGCCTGTGCGGGTGGTGGCTGCTTGCATGCACCAAGGACGATGGAATGCAACGCTGCTGAAACTTTGATCAGGCAAAAAAATGCCCGGGTGACGACAAGCGCCCCGGGCATTCTTGAATGAAACGGGTGAATCAGCTTACAAGGCCGTACACCACAGAGGTCAGCGCAACCAGGCCGACCACAACGACGAACACGTTGGAGGCCGCACCGCTGTACTTGCGCATCGATGGCACACGGCGAATGGCGTACATCGGCATCAGGAACAACAGCACCGCGAGAATCGGGCCGCCGAGCGACTCGATCATGCCGAGAATGCTCGGGTTAAGGGTGGCGACGATCCAGCACACCACCAGCATCAGTGCGGCAACCACGCGGTCCAGGGCCTTGGCGCCTGGGCGCGCACCGGTCTTGGCGATGATGCCCTTCAGGCCTTCGCTGGCGCCGATGTAGTGGCCGAGGAACGACTTGGCGATGGCCACGAAGGCGATCAACGGCGCAGCGAACGCGATGGTCGGGTTGCTGAAGTGGTTGGCCAGGTACGACAGGATCGACAGGTTCTGCGCCTTGGCTTCGGCCAGCTGGGCGCTGCTCAGGGTGAGCACGCAGCTGAACACGAAGAACAACACCATCACCACCATCAGCAGGTGGGCACGACGCAGGATCTGGCCGCTGCGCTCGTCGGCGTGCGCGCCGTAACGGCGCTTCTGATCGACGGCAAAGGCCGAAATGATCGGCGAATGGTTGAACGAGAACACCATCACCGGAATGGCCAGCCACAGGGTAAGCAGGAAGGCCGAGGCCGGCGGCACCTCTGTGGCGCTGTCGAGAATGCCACCGGTCCAGTGCGGCACCAGGTACAGGCCCAGCAACGCCAGCGCAACGATGAACGGGTAGACCAGCAGGCTCATGACCTTGACCGTGGCCTGCTCCCCGCAGCGCACGATGGCCAGCAGACCGAGGATCAGCACGAATGACAGGATTGCCCGAGGCGGCGGCTGCATGTGCAGCTGGTGTTCCATGAAGCTGGACACGGTGTTGGTCAGCGCCACGCTGTAGATAAGCAGGATCGGGAAGATGGCGAAGAAGTACAGCACGGTGATCGAGGCACCGGCGGTGATGCCGAAATGCTCCTTGACCACTTCGGTGATGTCGCTGCCATCGCGCCCGGAAAGGACGAAACGGGTCAGCCCGCGATGGGCGAAATAGGTCATCGGGAAGGCCAGCACGGCCAGGATCAGCAGCGGCCAGAAGCCGCCAAGGCCGGCGTTGATCGGCAGGAACAGTGTCCCGGCGCCGATGGCTGTGCCGAACAAGCCCAGCATCCAGGTGGTGTCGTGACGCGCCCAGGTGCCGAGGGCGGCGGGGGTCGATTCTGCAAAGCGTTGTTCAACGCTTGGGGCCTGCTCATTCATTCCGGGTGAAGCTCCACTCGCAAGACTGCAACAGGCTGAGAATGGCGAAATAGACCTTTCGCCCAACTCAACCGGAAAAGAGGGGCGCGATTGTGCACGGAAAGGTTGCACTTGCGAAGCCCTTTTCCGAGGAGCGGTTGCACTTGTCTTTACAAGCGGGTTATACCAACAGGCTGCGGGGTGGGGCTGGCAGGTGTTGGCCGTGGTTCTTTCGGCGCCTGTGAAATCGAGCGCCGCCCGCGCGGCGCATCGCGAGCTGCGCTCGCTCCTACGTTTGTTTCGGGCCAGTTATTTCTGTGGGATTTGCGCGCGTACGCCTTGGCGCATGGCTCGATATCGCGTCGTACAAGCAAGGGGGTCGCGCGCGCCTGTCACAAGCCTCACTGGCCCGAAACAAACGTAGGAGCGAGCGCAGCTCGCGATGCGCCGCGCGGGCGGCGCTCGATTTCACAGGCGATGCAAATGCCACGCCCAACACCTACCAGCCCCACCCCGGCGAACTGACTGGCATTACGCTACGCCCCCCTTTCGCGACGCAAGGCCGCTTCCACAGAGGGGCCGCGCAGGCCTTTGGTGGTGTTACTTCTGAACGGCAGCGAACGCTTCGGCAACCCGCTGCAGGTTGGCCGGGCGCAGGCCGGACATGCACACACGGCCGCTGTCGATCAGGTAAACGCCGAACTCGTCACGCAGGCGACGTACCTGCTCGACGCTGAAGCCGGTGTAGCTGAACATGCCGCGCTGGCGCAGGAAAAACTGGAAGTCCTGGCCCGGCAGCAGCACGGCCAGGGCATCGACCAGCGCCTGGCGCATGTCAAGGATACGCTTGCGCATCACTTCGACTTCTTCGGCCCACTGGGCATTCAGGCCAGCATCGCTCAGTACGCCGGCAACCAGCTGGGCGCCGAAGTTGGGCGGGCTGGAGTAGTTGCGGCGCACGGTGGCCTTCAGCTGGCCAAGCACGCTCTGGGCAGTGGCCTCGTCATCGCACACCACCGACAGGCCGCCCACCCGCTCACCATACAGCGAGAAGATTTTCGAGAAGGAGTTGCTGACCAGGCACGGCACGCCGGCACGGGCCATTTCGCGGATAGCGTAGGCGTCTTCTACCAGGCCTTCGGCGAAGCCCTGGTAAGCGATGTCGAGGAATGGGATCAGCTGGCGCGCCTTGACCACTTCGACCACTTGTTGCCACTGGTGCTGCTCCAGATCGGCACCTGTAGGGTTGTGGCAGCATGGGTGCAGCAGCACCACGCTGTTGGCCGGCAGGCTTTGCAAGGTGGCCAGCATGCCGTCGAAGTCCACGCCACGGGTGGCCTGGTCGAAGTACGAGTAGGTGTGCACCTTGAAGCCCGCACCTTCGAAGATGGCGCGGTGGTTGTCCCAGGTCGGGTTGCTGACCCAGACTTCGGACTGCGGGAAGTAGCGCTTGAGGAAGTCGGCACCGACCTTCAGGGCGCCGGAGCCACCCACGGTCTGTACGGTGGCCACACGGCCGCCGGTCACGGCCGGGTGATCGGCACCGAACAGCAGCGCCTGAATGGCTTGGCGGTAGCTGGCCAGGCCTTCCATCGGCAGGTACAGGGAGGCTTCGTGGTCCTGACCGGCAATGCGTTTTTCCACCGCATCCACCGCCGCCAGTTGCGGCACCACGCCGGCCTCATCGTAGTACAGGCCAATACTCAGGTTGACCTTGTCGGCGCGCGGGTCGGCCTTGAAGGTTTCCATCAACGAGAGGATCGGGTCGCCGGCATAGGCATCGACATGTTTGAACACAGCGTGCAGCTCCTTGGATCAGGACGGTACGGAAAGTCAGCCCTGAGCATACCCGGAGAGCGGGCTCAGGAACATCCACTATTGTGCAAGGTTGTCTATGCAACATTGCATGGCCGGGGATGAGTGCTGGATTCTTCGCGGGTAACCCGCGAAAGGGCCGGCTCAGCCAAGCAGCTCTTTCAGGCCTTGCAACTCCTGCTCGGTCACCGCCACTCCCTCCTCCTCGGCCACCTCGCGCTCACGATAGCGGCGCTCACCCGGCATGCGGGTCAGCCCGACTGCCTGCATCTGCTCCACCAGTTCGCGGCTGCGCTGGGCAAAGCGCTCGCCCTCGGCCTTGCCCGGGTCGATGACGATGATCAACTGCCCGGTCCATGGCGTTTTCGCCCCCGGATGCCCGGACCAATCGAACTCCCAGGAGAAATGACCGCCGGTCAGCGCCGCCGCCAGCAACTCGACCATCATCGATAACGCCGAGCCCTTGTGCCCGCCAAATGGCAGCAAGGCCCCGCCTTCCAGAATCGCCTTTGGGTCGGTGGTCGGCTGGCCATCGGCGTCCACCCCCATGCCCTCCGGCAATTGCTGGCCGGCACGCGCGGCAATTTGCACATCGCCATGGGCCATGGCACTGGTGGCCATGTCGAAAACAATCGGGTCATGCTCGGCGCAAGGCGCAGCAAAAGCGATGGGGTTGGTACCGAACAGTGGCTTGCGCGCACCATGCGGCACCACGCAGGTCATGCTGTTGACCACGCTGAGGGCTACCAGGCCCTCTTCGGCGAACGGCTCTACATCCGGCCACAACGCAGCGAAGTGGTGCGAGTTGTGGATCGCCAGCACGGCAATGCCTGCGTTGCGCGCCTTCGCCACCAACAGCTCACGGGCCGCCGCCAGTGCCGGCTGGGCAAAACCGCCCGCAGCATCGACACGCACATACCCGGCGGCCACGTCGCTGACCTGTGGCGCGGCCTGGCCATCGACCCAGCCGCTGGCCAAGGTCGAGACATAACCGGGCATGCGGAACACCCCATGGCTATGGGCGCCATCACGCTGGGCGCTGGCGCAGTTGTGGGCCAGCACCCGGGCCACGGCCTCGCTGCACCCATGGCGCTGGAAAATGGCCTGCAACAGGCTTTGCAGCTCGGTAAACGGCATGCGCACAACGGTGCTGGTGGAAGGTGCGGACATCTGAAGCTCCTTGTTGATTTTGGAATGGCTACAGCGTTGCAACGACAAAAACTTTCCTTCATGTGACAGCAATCTGTCAAATATTGACTTGATGACAGAAAACATTCATTTTCTTCCCAAGCCTCAACTCTGGAGCCGCAGCATGAGCCAAATGATCAAGCAACGCCTGGAAAACAGCCTCGAAGGGGCCGCTGCCTCCGGTCGCAAGATCGCCACCTACATGCTTGCCAACCTGCACGAACTGCCGTTCCAGACCTCGGCCAGCATTGCCGCCAAGCTGGGCGTCAGCGAATCCAGCGTCGGGCGCTACTGTCGCTCACTGGGTTATGCCCACCTCAAGGCGCTTAAGCAAGACCTGCAGAACGATCTGGGCGATGGCCCGTGGTTGGTAGGTGATCGCCTGCAAGATTACCGCCAGAACCAGGACGCCAGCGACAACGCCGGCAGCCTGGAACTGGAAATCGCCGCCCTGGTGCGCGTACACGAGTACCGCCAGAGCCCGGCCTGGCACAACGTGGCGCAACGCCTGGCAAGCAAACCGCGGGTGTTCATCGCCGGCTTCCAGACCGAGCGTGGCATCGCCATGTGCATGAGCCACCTGCTGCAATACCTGCGCGATAGCGTGCAACTGGTCGACATCAGCGCCGGGCACTTCGGTGAGGTGTTGCTGGGCCGTGCCGAAGACAGCGCCCTGGTGGTGTTCGAGGCGCGCCGTTATTCCCGCCATGCCCTGATGCTGTGCCAGAAGGCGCGCGAGGCTGGCATTGCGGTCACCTTGGTGACCGACACTTTCTGTGACTGGGCGGATGCCAATGCCGACGAGGTGTTCCGCATCCCCACCGAGTTCAACCTGTTCTGGGAATCCACCTCGACGATGCTGTCGTGGGTGCATCTGATGGTCAACGAGGTCTGCAAGAAGCTCGGACCGGATGTTGAAAAACGCTTGGAAGCAACTGCCGCTCTACATAACGAATTCGTCGGCTACACCTCGTGGTCGACGGGCAAACAACAATAGCAAGAGTGCAATGAGGTGCGAGATGAACAAGTCCATGGCCTTG
>Ga0182745_1004673_pt1 | contig 11361 bp, 14 predicted proteins | sample eDN3rd30CKraftBY_FD_128523 | JGI IMG/M metagenome (GOLD analysis project Ga0182745, IMG submission 128523) | Enriched backyard soil microbial communities from Emeryville, California, USA - eDNA 3rd pass 30_C Kraft BY (version 2) (version 2) | ecosystem: Environmental > Terrestrial > Soil >... | reverse complement strand
CAGCAATCGCGCGGCCTACACCCCGCTCATTACCGTAGACTGCTGCCGTATCAAGCAACCGATAGCCAGCCTGAAGTGCAGTGCGCACAGCATGCTCCACCTCATCACCGTCCTTGGTCTGCCATACTCCCAAACCCAGGCGCGGCATCAAGATCCCATTATTCAGCTCTACTACGCGTGCATCGTTCATAGCACTTCTCCGTTATCTACAGAACATCTTAGCAATTATACAAACACCGCAGTGTAAGAATCATTACAGAAGAATTCTGCTCATGCTCCTAAAGTAGAGATATACCGTAAATAGGAGTTTCCAGTATGAATAGCAAATTTATCCCTACGAAAGTTCACGGCGCGCTTGATTATATTGTTGCAGTAGCACTCTTCTTCGCACCAAATATATTTATGTTTAATGACGTCGGCGGCGCAGCTGTACTCGTTCCACGTATATTGGGCGTGGGACTGCTGCTATATAGCCTGCTCACAAACTACGAGTGGGGTGTCTTCAAAGCCATTCCCATGCGCGTACATCTCGCGTTTGACACCATCGCTGCGCTCTTTTTGGCGGCATCACCATTCTTATTCGGCTTCGCTGATGAGAAAGTAAACGCATGGCTCCCGCATGTCGTAGTGGGGCTCGCAGTTATCCTCGTCGTAATCTGCTCCAAGTCAAATCCTTCCCGCGAGGCCAGCCCCATAACCGACCTCTAGATCCCGCACTCAGCAAAGAGCCTAGATCTCTGCTTGCCTAGGGACACGTACTACGCTACCGTTAGAGCATAAGCGGGAGCAAATATGTCAGACAATCATCTCACTATTGCAGTAGTAGCGGGCACCACGAGAGCGCAGAGGCAGTCAATTCGGGCCGCACGTTATGTCGCAGAGTACGGCAGGCAACTTCCAGATGTAGAAATAGTCTTCGTTGATCCTGTAGATTTCGACTTCCCAGGAGATGGCAATGATCCCGAGGGCAAAGATCCACGTTATACCGAGATTACGGCCAAAGCAGATGCGTTCTTCATCGTCTCTCCCGAGTACAATCACAGCTTCCCGGGCTCTCTCAAGCGCATGCTTGATAGCGAGCTGAAGAACTATATCCACAAGCCTGTAGCAATCGCTGGCGCAAGCAATGGCAACTGGGGCGGTGTCCGAGCCGTCGAAGCGCTTGTCGTGACCGTGCGCGAAATGGGACTCGTTGCAACATTCACAAGTCCTTATTTCCCCTACGTTAACAAGCTCTTTGGCGACGACAACCAGCCAGTAGCTGACCAAAAAGAGCGTGTCGATCGCAATATCCAGAAGGCATACGACGAGCTCATCTGGATGGCGCACGCCTTGAAAGCTGCACGTTATAAATAAAATAATTGCTTTTTCTCGTTACAATTGTATAGTAATAAAATGAACTCTTTTGAGATACTACCGTACGACTTCCAACTCGACACCCTCATTGCCAATAACTATGACGAGATAACGTTACTCGTAGATGCAGAGAAAGATAAACACAGTCAAAGCTTCATTGACAGTGACGTTGAGCTAAACAATACGCCATTCATGATATTAGATACCACAGACGTCTGGACGCTCGGACTGAATGACGATACGTTGTCGTCCAGTGCGCGGTTTGCCGCATACAATGCTTTCTTTTTTGCTCTGACAGTCGGCAATATCGCAATACCAGATAACCGGCCTGCACGCTTTGTGCCGTTCGACAATGACTTAAAGTTGGTTGATCTTCTACCGCGAAGCCAAGAATATTTGCAGCATCGCGAAGCAGTCGATCGCATTATCGGACACTATATTGACTGCCTCGATCCATCAGGCCGAGACGGACATATTGCCGAAGCAGCTGCTTCGATCACTTTTGAGGGTATCGAGCACGCCATCAGAGAAGATTATGTCAACAAAGAAGTGGAACTAATGAATGTTCGCGTCGCCGCGGCGGGGGATAGCCTCTACGATCGTCTCGCAGATCGTACATACGACATATAAAATAAGTGCCCGATAAACAGGCACTTAGCTCATAGTTTGATGCAAGAGGTCTAGCGAGCGCTTGCGACGCTGAGGATCTTGTCAGGGCGAAAGCCCGGCCACATGTCTACTACGACACGCTCACCGAGAGCGTTGCGGCCAAGCGCTGCCACTACCGGCGCGGCAAGATAGTTAAGCTCCTTGAGCGCAGAAAGTGCCTCAGGATCTTCGGTTACATCAATCTCCAGGACATTGACGCCTTTCTTGTCGAAAGCGCTGGTCGTCGCGTCACACTGACGACAGTCTGGCTTCGAAAACTTAATCACCTCCACCTCATCAGGGCCGAACTCTGACGAGTTCTGAAGCTCGTGCTTTTCAGCATATGCGACAGACAGCTCCGTAGCGCTGAGTATCGTCTTGTCCATGACCTTTAGCAGGTCATCACTGACGCCAACTTTATGTTCGCCGCTCCATACGACGGTACTCTGCTCGACAGAAACAGACACAATAAACCCCCTCTAGTTTTTTGCTTGTATTTGTTTTCGAAACCTACGTTGTTACCCTCACACGTTGTCCGAAACTGGTAGTATCATACCTCCACACAGAGCACCCACGCAATAACAAACCCGACATATGTACATTTTTACAATGACTCGCCTATAAGCTTTTTATCAGGTCAAAAGCCGATACTAGAGTTAGGTAGCCCATGACATATAGCTACCTGTTTGCACCCAGCAAACTAGACCAACTCCTATAACCTCTATGAAAGCCGCCGGACCTTCCACTGGCGGTTTTCTTTATTTAGAGAAACCGACTCGCGCGCTCGGCCGCCTTGCGGTACGCAGCGACTCGACCTGCGAAGTTCTCGTGCAGTTTTCCTGAGGTAATACCAGTCGCCTCTATTTGGGAGAGCTGCTCATGTGCCTTGCCGAGACGCTGAAGCATCTGCTGGTGGTATATTGACAGGAAATCACGGTCTTCTTTGCCGCTCAAGGGCAGAAGTGGTGACATCTCAAGCTCAAAAGCATGCAGAATCGTGTCAGTTACTCGCGGTACTTGGATGGGGTGCCCGACGCGCAAGCTTGTGTCGAGTTTATCCTCATGTACATATTCCAGCACGTCATACATGAAATCCTCTGCGTCTTCCAGCTTTGCGAAGTTACCGGTAGGCTCATCTGTATCAAATGATTCGGGGTCCATCAAACTGCTCAGCACTTTGACTGTAGGCTTTTTTGCAGGGTAGCGGTAATACTGCGCATGAACGCCGCTCGCATCGATCGGCAAAACGTCATCGAACACCGTATCATCATCTAGGAGCACGCCTGCCAAGCGTAGCGCAAGCGCGCCTTTATACTGCAGCTCTCGTTGGCCATCCGGACCCCGTTGCCACATTTGCTCATGACTCGTATCAAGTGTCGAAATACTTAGGCGTTCTTCGGAATAATCCGCGTTGAGGCGAAAAGCAGTGAACCCCAGCATTGCAATCGGCTTACCCTGCAATATCAGCGGCATATTGCCCTCGAGCTGGCGCTGGGCAGCATGGGTATAAACATTTCGTGCATCATGCGCGAAATTCACCAAAGCTTCTTGCGTACGAAGATGCGCCACATCAATAGCATCTATCTCCGCTGCGATGATTCGTTCTCGAGGATCCATACTTATTCATTATTATATAACTTTTTTATTTACTTATCAATACTTATGCTTTGCTATAGTAGAGGTATGAAGCGACTCATCTGTGTACTTACGCTCCTCCTGGCGCTTACAGCTCCTGTGGCCATACCTGCGCGCACCGTTTCAGCTGGTGTTGATAACTTCACTTTCAGTTCGTTTGAGGGCGATTATTATATCTCACGCGAGAGCGACGGTCGCTCACGCATGAAGGTGGTCGAAACGTTCACCGCAGAATTCCCAGACTTCAATCAGAACAAAGGAATCGTGCGTGCGCTTCCCAAATCATACGATGGCCATCCCGTATCGCTTGAGGTTAGATCACTTGAGCGAGATGGTCAGCCCGAGCCAATCTATAGCCGCGAGTATATCAACAACAACCTTGTTATCTCAACAGGTACCGATGCATATCTACACGGGGCACAGACCTATACGCTGACCTACACACTTCGTGACGTCGTTAAGGACTTCGGTGACCACCAGGAGCTCTATTGGGATACCGTCGGGACGCAAAGTTCACAGCCCTTTGGCTCCGTAGTGGCCCGCGTACATACTGACGAGTCGACGCGCGATCTCCTCGGCACACGATTCGCATGCTACGAGGGAGGGCAGGGCTCGCGTGAGACATGCACGGTCTCTCGGGACGAAGATGTCATTGTCTTCCGCTCCACTGACCAGCTGAGCGCCAGAGAGAATGTCTCTATGGTCATAGAGTTTCAGGCAGGATCCTTCGCGGGTTATGATCCAGGCGTTATAGGTACTGTCCGTGATGTGCTGCTCGCAGCCGCAGGGATACTTTCGGTTGGCTCGCTCGTATGGGCAATCCGCATTCGACGGACACGTGGCCGAAGCGCCCCTGGACGCGGCACTATTGTCCCTGAATACCTACCGCCAAAGGATGTATCGGTGCTCATGGCAAGTACCATTCACAAAGGCACCGCGCAGGCTATTCCCGCGCAGATCGTCGATCTCGCCGTACGTCACCACCTGAAGATTATTGAGACGAAGAAGAAGGGCCTTTTCGGCAAAGAAACGCCGCAGTATACGCTCGAGTATGTTTCTAGCGACGGATTGGCTGGCGATGAGCTAGCAGTAGTCTCGGCGCTCTTTCCCAAGCTTGAGCCTGGTGCTCGCTATGAGCTCTCTAGCAATGATGCAACTGTAGGGGCCGAGCTGCGCAAGATCTTTGCAGCAATCCCACAGCAGTCACTTGACGCGTCATACAGGCGCAAAGTGCCGGGAGCATTGAAGCCGATTCTACCCGCTGCACTCGCACTGCTGCTCAGCATAGGCGCACTCATTATTTCTGCAGTCCTTGGTTATCAGTTATACATTACCGTGCCCGTTTTATTTGTCACTATCGGCCTGTTTATAGCCGTCCTTGTCCTTTGCGCTGGACAACGTCCGCTCACAGAGCAGGGTGCCGAGCTGCGCGACTATCTGCGCGGGCTCGAAGACTACATCAAGATGGCTGAGGCTGATCGCATCCGCGCGCTGCAGAGCCCAGAAGGTGCGGCAAAGTCTCACATCGACTCATCCGACAGTGCGCAGCTCGTGCGACTCTACGAACGCGTCCTACCATACGCAATGCTCTTTGGCCAAGAGAAAGAATGGGCCAAGCAGCTCACTTTCTACTACGAGCAAACCTCCGCCTCACCTGGCTGGATCTCCTCGCCCGGAGCGTTCCATGGCGCGCTGCTCGCTTCGACGCTCAGCAGCTTCAGTTCATCAGCGAGTACCAGCTTCTCACCACCAAGTAATTCATCAGGCAGCGGCTTCTCAGGGGGCGGCGGCTTTTCCGGCGGCGGAGGAGGTGGCGGTAGCTTCGGTGGCCGCTAGCGTATACTACTCACATGACACATGCTCTCTACCAAGTTGCTCCGAAAGTTCACTTACGCCGCGAAGACGGCAAATGCCTCATACTCATCGACCCCCAAGGCCTCTATGACTTCCCAGGAGGACGCATCGACGAAGCAGAACAGGGCGGTGATTTGCGCATAGCCCTTCGCAGAGAAGTACGCGAAGAACTCGGCACGGATATTTCATATGAGATCGGTGGCCTCATGTGCGCCTCGACACGCAGCTTCGACATTCCCAGCGGAAGGCTACACATACTAGCGCTCCATCATACCGGCCGCTATCTGGGCGGCGAGCCAACGCTCAGTGACGAACATGACCACTACGAATGGCTCACCCCGACCGAACTTCTCGCCGAACCAGAACGCTTCGTCAGCGCGTCAGAGTACGATGCCCTCAAAGAGTATTTCCTAGAACATCCGTAGAAGTGCCAAGAAATCACTGTGCAGCGTCTTGGAGTCGTTTGATGTCATTGCGATAAAGCCATCTGAGCTCGGGCGGAAGACATCACGGACGACGTAGAAAAGCAGCAGAAATTTCGGTGTGCCAATCACCTCTGAGACTCGTTGCAGCTTATCGACATAGCTACGCACCGCCTTACGCTGTGCTCCATTCTGCTGAGGCGCAAAGAGACGAATGGCCAGCCTCGCCAAAACTACGAGTCCTACAAAGAGCAAAGTACCAAGCACAAATACTGATTCCAGCAGCCACCACCAGGCATTCTGCGTAACGAGCCAGCCGCCAAGCACGTGCAGGATCAGAGCTACGATCACACCCGCAATAATGAGCGGCAAAAGCAATCGCCTAGCAAACTCTGCGCCGACAGCGCGCACAACAAGCGGTATTGATTTCATAGTAAATAGTATACTCGATGATCGATACTTGCTTTATAACTACTTTTCATGTTATAATATAGAGATAATTTCGTGTGATTACTTTATGCGCCGCCACGCCCCACTACCACCTGAAACCCGCCATGGCCTGAAGAGGTTTTCTCAGTATGTAGGAGCTGGCGCCCTGCTGCTCACCGGCACGACCCTCGTTGCACACCACATTGATCAAGCGTCACATGGCACTACAGCAGATACTACATGCGGCGAGAATATCGATGAGGTCGTCGAGTATTATCAGGCACCGGAGCTTACCCTGCCTGAAGCAAACGAGACCATCACCTATGCGCAGGCCGAGTCGTATGCCGCGGACCTAGCCGCCATGTATGATGTCTCTGTTACTTTTCAGGAAGAGCCTATAGAGGCATATGAACGCGATATTGCGCCATTCGATCCATCTCAGGAATCCATGGGGTATGCCGCAGCGCTTCGTAGCGCCGCCGATGGCCTACGTCAACTACCGCCAGAGCTGGTACGTGCACTCGAGCTTGATGAGATACGATTTGTCGGTGGCATGGACGGCAAAGACGGCGTGATTAGCGCCGCGGGGCTGTACACCAACTCAGATAACGACATACTTATCGCGCAAACGACGCACGAAGCAGGCGCAAGTGTCGTGCTGCATGAGCTAACCCATGCCCTAGACCACAAGCTACTGTGCAGAGAGGGCGAGGAAGATGTAGCCCTCGCACAGCTGACGAGTGTCCCGTACCAATATTATGAAACAGACCAGCTCGCCGATATCTATACCGGCGCAAACGAGCGCCGTGAGTTTGCCTGGTCATATGGAGCAACTAGTCTCGGTGAAGATCGCGCCACGATCATGCAGCTGACGTTTTATGAGCGTGGGCTTATCCTGGCCAGCGACGCAGATTATGGTTCACCGCTGCGGGCCAAGCAGGCTGAGATTGTTAGGCGCCTAGAAGAACTCACGCCAGGCGTCACTGATTACTTAGAGGACCGTACAACCGAGCTTCGAAAGCGATATGCCGTAGGGACTGAGCAAAATATCCTTAACCCGTTCAAGAAGGACACACTCTCGCCGCCCGTTAGCATCGCCGCGTATGCATACCTTCATGGCGAGCCGCTCACCCAAAAACGCGGCTATATCATGAAGATTGATCAGGGAACCGATGAGGAGCCCATCTTCATCCACCACCCAATTCTGATTCTCGACAACGACAAGGAGCCGATCGGTATCCTCTGGAACAAGCCCGCAGACGATGGCCTTGTGGTGCAAGGCATGCCGTATCGCAAAGACCACATCAGCCTCCGCACACTGCCCGTGAGTGACCCTGCAGACGTCACCGGCCTCATCGAGACGACCTCGCCGAGCGGCGACGGCTTCTTGCAAGGTGGCATCAGCATCGATGGCGTCTTTGCGGATCAGCACAAGGATCTACCCGACTCCCTGAAATGGTAATTGTTGTTGGCCCCACCCGTAGCAATATCACTTGCCGTAGGTATAATGATGCGTATGCATCCGCTCATCATTGGCGCCGCGCTCGGCGCGCTTCTGTTTCTCCGCAAAGGCCGCAAAACATATCAGGCGCCCAAAGGCACTTCCGTATTGCTCGCACACTACACGCGAGATCTCGAGCTTGTCTCGGTCACAGAGGGTAAGATCGGCGACATGTTCTATAGCGCGTACACGACCACCGAAGCAGGGTCTCTGATTGTGCGTGTTGAGCTGCCGTTTGCCACGCGCACGCATTTGCTGAATATTCCGAAGTTGCCCGCTACGCCCCGCGTTATTGTCGGCGAGAATACACACATGGAGCAGGTCGATCTCGAAGGAGATTACTACCGCCACTTTGTGCTCTACTGCGCTCGCGGCGAGCAGACGACAGCGCGCTATATACTCGATCCCAAGGCAATGGCGTTTGTGATCGATTTCTGCAAACATTTCAGCTGGGAGATCGAGGGCAACGAACTCTACCTCGTCCAAGATACCGCTACGAAAGCAGCGCAAAGCCCGATGTTTTCGCAAGTTGCACCGTTTATCGAGCAGATCCGTCCTGCGATCGAGCGCCCGCTTACCATGCTCGAACGCCGCGCTATCACGCCGTATGGCCAGGATAGACGATCGTCACTCAGATGCCCGATCTGCAGGATTGATATGCCCAACACTGATTCCCATTTCAGCTGCCCCAATCATCACGGTACACTCATGACGGGCGCCCAACTAGCCAAACTCAAGAATGGCGAGCTGCACATCAAGCCACCTGATCCTGAGCACACAAGCGAGCACGGTAAACTCGTCTGTCCCGCGTGCGAGCGGCTCATGCATCAAGTGCCGTACAATGGCTCCGAGCTTATCATCGACAGCTGTATGCATTGCCCCTACCGGTGGCTCGACGGCGCAGAGATTGCACAGTTAACCCTCACCAATCAAAAAAGCCGGTAACAAACGTAACCGGCTTTTCTGGGCGCAAGGCTATTTAGCGTTCTTTGCTTTGATAGCAATGCGCTTTGGGGCAGGGAGTTCACGGAATGGTACGACGACTTTCAAGACGCCACCATCAAAGTTTGCAGCGATCTTGTCCGCATCTGCACGCTCTGGCAAATGGATACGGCGGTAGAAGCTACTGCTACTTTCCCGGACAACATACTTCTTCTTTTTGTCCTCTTCCTTCTCGTGCTTTTCGGCGCTAATGACAAGAGCCCCGTCATCGACATGTATGTCTATGTCTTTATCATTGAAGTTCGGCAAGTGCGCCTCGACCGTAAGCTGCTTGTCATCTTCTGTGTAGACGTCCGTGGTGGGTACACGCACGCCCCGGAACGGCGTCAAGAAGTCATCGCCGAAGAATTGCTTTTGCAGCGCATCGAGCTCCGCAAAGGGGTCGAATTTTACTAAGTTTGCCATATAAACCTCCTTTTGGTGAATTTATATCGCATAAGGCTGGTGGGGACTTTCCACCGTCCCTATGTATTTTTATCATAAAAAATTGGCACTCTCGTGTCAAGAGTGCCAATATATCTTAATTTCGTGGGTAAGGCGCCGGGATGTGATGATTTGCTCGATATGATTTTGTGACTTTTGGTCAATCATAGCGCGAACGCACCACACCCCGGACACCGTCGTTACCTACTTACACACACCGATTGATCGGCTTTTCGCAGTGGACGCAGATCTCATATGAGATATGCACTTCGCAGTTGCAGTTCATGCAGATCGTGAAGTGCTTGCGCGTATTGCCGATCGGCTTGCCAGTACCGGCTGTACGGCCGATAGGTGAGACCTCGGACTTGGTGAAGATGTCATCGACTTTTACATAGAGGGCGTCAGCGATTGCTTCTGCGACGGTGTAGTTCGTGTTGTAGAACTTCTCACCTGACTCTATGGCCTTGATCGTGCCCACAGAGACTCCTGAAAGTTCTGCGAGATCTTCTACTGAGATTTCAGCAGTTGTGCGTAGGGTGAAAAGTGTGTGCAATGCACTCACCATCCAATCTTGTGTAGGTTCTAGTCCTTGCGGACAGGCGATGCGGGAGTGCATCAGAGTGCGATTATAGCCTATAAGTGTAATTTGTCAATGGCATGGCCTGAAATGGTATGCTAATGAGATGGATCACAACGTATATATGCAGCGCGCGGCCGAGCTATCTGCTAGCGCCATCAAAGAACAAGCCGGAGGGCCATTTGGCGCTGTTATCGTACGAGGCGGAGAAATCATAGCCGAGGGTAGCAACCGCGTCACGATCGACAATGACCCGACCGCACACGCCGAAGTCGTGGCTATCAGGAATGCTGCAAAAGCCCTGGGGAGCTTTGATCTGAGTGGCTGCGAACTCTATACGAGCTGCGAGCCGTGTCCGATGTGCTTCGGCGCTATCTACTGGGCACGTCTCGATCACGTCTACTACGCCAACACCCGCCAAGATGCAGCAGCAATCGGCTTCGACGACAAACATATCTATGATGAAATCAGTGCGCCGATCGATCAACACTCGATTCCTTTTACGCATTTGCCGAGCACTGAAGCTCGTGATGTCTTCGCGCAGTGGCAGGCCAACACTGACCTAGCGCGGTACTAGACAGCAATACCAATGAGGTGGCCGATGAGACCGGTAATGGCCATCGCAAGCCCACCACCGAGCAACACACGTACTGCAGCGAGTACACGGTGGCCGCCACCGATATACGCACCGATTGCACCCGTGATGAGCAGGGCAGCGAGCGCACTGACGACAATCGCCTCCGTTGCCCAGTCGCCATGCACAAACACCGCCGCGAGAACCGGGATAGCAGCACCAAGTGTAAATGATGACGCGGACGCAATAGCTGCTTGCCATGGGCGAGCCAGCTCATCAACATCGATGCCAAGCTCATCGCGTGCGTGTGCACGAAGTGCATCATTCTCGTGGAGCTGCTTCGCTACCTGGCGCGCGAGCTTCTCGTCGAGTCCGCGCTCGACATAGATAGCAGCGAGCTGCGCTTCCTCAGCCTCTGGCATTTCAGCGATGGATTTACGCTCGATATCCAGATCATATCGCTCGCTATCACGCTGCGAGCTCACTGAGACATACTCACCGGCTGCCATCGAGAGTGCGCCTGCGGCGAGCCCAGCAATACCAGCGGTCAGGATAGTCGTGATATCACTCGTAGCCGCCGCGACACCGACCATGATACTGGCGGTCGAGACGATACCGTCATTGGCGCCTAGCACTGCTGCGCGGAGCCAAGGTGAGCGTTGAGATTTATGTTCTTCGGGGTGAGGATCAGCGGTTGTTATATTCATCTAATTCTCAAGTATACGCTATATACTAGAGGTATGAGCAAACGTGAAACCGCTATTTTTGCAGCTGGATGTTTCTGGGGCGTCCAGTACTACTTCGACCAGACTCCTGGCGTGGTCGAGACGACCGTTGGCTATACGGGTGGCCACACCGAGAATCCTACCTACGAGCAGGTCTGTACGCATACGACCGGCCACGCAGAGGCCGTGAAGATCGTGTTTGACCCTGACCAGGT
>Ga0182745_1004671_pt1 | contig 11364 bp, 9 predicted proteins | sample eDN3rd30CKraftBY_FD_128523 | JGI IMG/M metagenome (GOLD analysis project Ga0182745, IMG submission 128523) | Enriched backyard soil microbial communities from Emeryville, California, USA - eDNA 3rd pass 30_C Kraft BY (version 2) (version 2) | ecosystem: Environmental > Terrestrial > Soil >... | reverse complement strand
GCGTGCTTCGTCATCATGTTCCTCGTCGGCGTGCTGCTCGACGTGCTGCGGGATCGGACGGCGATCGACCCCGTCGCGGCGCTCTACTCCTTGGACTCGTTCCGGATCGCGTTCCTCGCGCAGTTCCCGGTCATCGGGCTCGGCATCGCCATGGTCATCCGGCTGCGGATCCGGCTGCGCCGCACGCTGAAGGAGGAGGAGGGGATCACGGTCGCACCCCTCTGGGTCTCGGTCGCACGGTGGTGGAAACGGCGCGGCGCGTCCGGACCCAGCATCGATTCAGATGTGCGAGAATAGACGACCGGACCCTGTCAGGCCGTTCCGTGTTCGCGTGTGTTGCGCGGCGTGGGACTTGACAAGGGTCTTACTCGTGCCCGCGACACCTGGAGGATGAAGGATGGCGAGGACGACCACGACCACGAAGACCGCTGAGCCCGCGACCGAGGCGAAGCCCGAGACCACCGCGAAGACCGCGAAGGCGACGACCGCGCCCAAGACATCGGCCGCGCGGACGGCACCCGCCAAGACGGCACCGGCCAAGAGCACCACGGCCGCGAAGGCCACCGCGAGCAAGACAGCGGACGCCCCGGTGAAGGCCGCCCCCAAGACGACGCGCGCGGCCAAGGCCGAGCCGGCGAAGGTCGAGCCCGAGGCGACGCCGGCTGCGAAGCCCGTGCGCAAGCCCGCGGCCAAGGCCCCGGCCCGGCGCGGCGCGAAGGCGACCGCTCCCGCGACCGACGAGCCCGAGATCGAGCCCGACGAGGACGACGAGCCCGTCGACGAGGTCGAGGTGGTCGTGCCGGAGGTCGCCGACGACGTGGCCGAGGCGTCACCGGATGCGGCGGACGCGGATGCCGACGACGACGATGACGACTCGCCCTCGACCGGCAAGGACGAGGAGCTGCCGACCGGCGCGATCCGACTGAGCCTCGTCGACGACGAGGACGACGTCCCGCTCCAGTCGACGCAGATCACCGGCGCCACCGCCGACCCGGTCAAGGACTACCTCAAGCAGATTGGCAAGGTCGCGCTGCTCAACGCCGCGGAGGAGGTCGAGCTCGCGATGCGCATCGAAGCCGGTCTCTTCGCGGAGGAGAAGCTGTCGAAGCTCAAGGCCGACGAGCACCGCTCGAAGCTCGGCCGCGAGCTCACGATGGTCGCGAAAGACGGTCAGCGCGCGAAGTCCCACCTCCTCGGAGCGAACCTGCGGCTCGTCGTGAGCCTGGCGAAGCGCTACACGGGCCGGGGGATGCAGTTCCTCGACCTCATCCAGGAGGGCAACCTCGGTCTGATCCGTGCCGTCGAGAAGTTCGACTACACGAAGGGCTTCAAGTTCTCGACCTATGCGACGTGGTGGATCCGCCAGGCGATCACGCGCGCGATGGCCGACCAGGCGCGCACGATCCGCATCCCCGTCCACATGGTCGAGGTCATAAACAAGCTCGCCCGCGTGCAGCGCCAGATGCTCCAGGACCTCGGCCGGGAGCCGACGCCCGAGGAGCTGAGCCGCGAGCTCGACATGACCCCGGAGAAGGTCATCGAGGTGCAGAAGTACGGCCGTGAGCCGATCTCGCTGCACACCCCGCTCGGCGAGGACGGCGACAGCGAGTTCGGCGATCTCATCGAGGACACCGAGGCGGTCGTCCCGGCCGACGCGGTCGGCTTCACGATGCTGCAGAAGCAGCTCGAGCAGCTGCTCGACTCGCTCTCCGAGCGCGAGGCCGGCGTGATCCGGATGCGCTTCGGGCTCGGCGACGGCCAGCCGAAGACCCTCGACCAGATCGGCGACACGTTCGGCGTCACGCGCGAGCGGATCCGCCAGATCGAGTCCAAGACGATGGCGAAGCTCCGCCACCCCTCGAGGTCGCAGGCGCTGCGGGATTACCTCGAGTAGGCCGCGAGTCCCCGAAGCATGCTCCGAGACGTCCTGGCGATCGCGATCGGCAGGCTGACCAGGCGGGCCGTCCTGCTCGTGCGGCCCGGTGGTGGCACCGCGATCCCCGGCCGAGTCGTCGAACGGCTCTCGCCGGGGCTGCTCGCGCGCATCCTGCGTCAGCCCCGGCTCATCGTCGTGACCGGCTCGAACGGCAAGGGCACGACGACGAAGATGCTCGCCGCGATCCTGCAGGCGCACGGCGTGGACCTCTTCACGAACAAGCGCGCCGGGAACATCACGCGGGGCATGCTGAGCGACCTCATCACGGTCGTCGACTGGCGCGGGCGCTTCCGGCACGAGGTCGCGGTCATGGAGATGGACGAGGGCTATGCCGCGCTGACCCTCGAGCAGGCGCCGGCCGAGGTGACCGTGCTCCTCAACGTCATGCTCGACCAGCTGCATCGCTGGGGCTCGCCGGACGTCGCGGCCGGGTACCTGGATCGTGCCGCCCGCGCCACGACCGGCACGCTCGTCGTCAACCGCGAGGACCCGCACCTGCGCGGCATCGTCGCGGGTCTCGCCCACCGGTCCCTGAGCGCCCTTCGACTCGCTGCGCTCGCTCAGGACCCGCGCAGCGAGTCGAAGGGCGCGACCCCTGAGATCCGCACCTTCGGCGTCACCGACGCGGTCCTCGCGACCCTCCCACACGGACTCGGCTCGGCGCCGGCGTTCGGCATCGATGCGCCGCGCCGCACAGATCCGGGCACGACGCAGGTGACGGCGTACGAGGGCGATCGGGCCTCGATCGAGCTGGGAGCCGACGGCCCGCACGCGGGCGCCGTCCTGGCGGTGCGGCTCCCGTCGAAGGGCATCCACCTCGCCGTCGACTCCGCCGCCGCGATCGAGGCCGCCCGGGTCGTCCTCGGCACCGCGTTCGATCCGGCGAAGACCATCGTCGCGCTCGACGAGTCCACCTCGATGTGGGCGCGCGGGGAGCAGACGCGGGTGCGAGGCAAGCTCGTGGAGTTCCATCTCGCGAAGAGCCCGCCGTCCACGCAGGTCAACCTCGACGATCTCGAGCCCGGGCTCGACCAGGTGATGGTCATCGCGGGCAAGGACATCCCGGACCCCGCGCTGCTGTGGCCCGTCGACTGGAGCCGCGTCGAGCGCGTGCGCGTGCTCGGCGGACTCCAGGCTTATGAGATGGCGATGAAGTTCGCGTACGAGGGCATCGAGGTCGACGAGATCGTCGAGGACGTCGAGGACGCCGTCGACGCCTTCTTCGCCCTGCCGGACCCGGAGCACGGGGTCAAGACGGTGTTCTTCTCCGCGGACGGCATGCGTCGCGCACGGCGCCACCTCGGGCTCTACGACGCCGACACCGAGCGGGCGGCGTCATGAGCGCCGTCGCGATCCTCGACGTCTTCCCGGGCCACTTCGACCAGAACGGCGACAGCGGGAACCTGCTCGCCCTGCGCCGCCGCCTCGAATGGTCCGGTTTCGACGTCGCGCTCACCCGCGTCGACCCGGGTGACGCCTGGCCGGCCGAGGCCCCCGACTTCGTCCTCGTCGGCGGGGGATCGATCCCGGCGCAGCGCGACGCGCTCCCGCATCTGCTGGCGGAACGCGATCGGCTGCGCGACTGGGTCGCGACCGGGACCGGGTACCTCGCTGCCGGGGGCGGCTACGCGCTCAGCGCGACCGTGGTGCGGCTGCCGGGGGAGGGCGAGGATCGCGAGGGACTCGGCGTCTTCGCCGGTCGCGCGACCGCGCTCGATGCGCTGGTCTCAGGGCCGATCTCGTTCCGCTCGCCGCGGCACGGCGTGCTGCACGGCTTCGTCAACCTCGCGCAGCGCGTCGTGCTCGACGACCCGGCGCAGTCACTCGGCACGATCGAGGTCGGGCCGTGGCCCGGGGCGGTCGGCGGGCCGGAGGGTGCCGAGGTCGGTCCCGCGTATGGGACGCACGCGCACGGCCCGATCGTGCCGAAGAACCCGGTCTTCGCCGACGCATTCATCCGTGCGGGCCTCGCGCGACGCGGGCTCGTCGACACCTACTGGCACGACGCGCGCCACGAGCGCGTCGACGCGCTCGCCCGCCAGGCGCGGGCATCCCTCGCGAAGCGCCTCGACCAGCCCCAACCGGACTAGGTCAGAAGTCGATGACCTCGCGGAAGCGGGGCATGAGCCCCGTCTTGACACCCGTGAGGCTCGGCTTCATCTGGAAGCCGCCCGTGTTCCAGTTGCCTTCGACGATCGAGACGCCGTCGGGGAGGACCGCGACGTCCCAGCCGACGAAGGGGACCTGCGGGACGAGGCGCGCGGCCTCGTCGAGCGTGCGCAGGATCTCGTCGTAGCGCGGCACCCGGAATCCGACGATGGGCTTGCCGGTGAGCGGGTGCTCGGCATAGGTCCGCGCCAGGATGTCGAACGCCGGATATCTCGCCACGCCCTCCTCGTCGAGGATCGTGTACATCCCGCCGGAGCCGAAGTTGTCGACGTCCGCGTCGTTGCCGAGCTTGAGGGCGGCGGCGAGGACGTGCAGTCGATCACCGTCGAAGAACGTGATGACGCGGAGAGTGTTGACGCTCCGCGGGGCGAGCGCGGCGAGCTCGGGGTGCTGCTCGATGAACTCCTCGATGAGGATGTGCCCGCTCGCGATCAGTGCGTCCCGGAATGCTGCGGGATCGGTCACGTCGGCGGCGTCGCGACGCGAGACGCCATGGCCGTGGACCGAGTCCGGCTGCTTCACCATGACGACCGGGTGGCGCTCGAGGAAGGCCCCGATCTCCTCGGGCGTCGCGGTCCGCGCATCGAGCCACTCGCGCCCGAGGTAGCGATCGAACAGGGCGTTGAACTCGGCCTTGTCCGCGAGCAGATGGCGGTAGTCCGGCTCGTTGTAGCGAGCCGCGATGCGATCGAAGTGCGTGCTCGTCATGAACGTCGCGCGCTCGTCGGGCGTGAGGAGATAGAACTCGTACTCCTCGTAGTCGAGGTAGCCGGCGCCGTACTTGATGGAGCAGCGCACCATGTCGACGAGGATCGAGAGTCGCGACCGTCCAGTGCGCTGCGATATCTCGCCCGCGACGCGGCGCATGTTCGCCGTGTCGAGGCTGCGAAGCCGGGCCAGGTAGTACTTGACGCGCTTCACGCCCAAAGTCTAGGTCTCGGTGCGCCGCGGCTCGCGGCTCCTCGGGTCAGACGGCGGCGTCGGCGAGCAGCCGGGCCGACTCGTCGTGCCACGCGATCGCGGAGCCCGAGAGCTTGTCGCGGAACTTCGCGCCGTGGTGGGCGCAGAAGTAGAGGTCGCCCGAGGCGAGCGTCACGCGGACATAGGCCTGCGCGCCGCAGGAGTCGCATCGGTCGAGCGCGGAGAGCTCGTGGATCGCGGTCTCGTCGGTGATCTGATTCATATCCCGCTCCCTCTGCTCCAACTGCTGCTCCGATGAATATCGATGCCTAGATGTAAACACACGAAGGTTGCGAGTCGGTGCCCGCCACGTCACCGTTTCGCTCACGGCTTAGCCCGCGTGCCGTGCATAAGCTCGTCGGCATGCGCCTCTGCGTCTTCTCCGGCTCCAGCTCCGGGCGCGCGCCCGCCTATGCGGGGGCCGCGCGCGGGCTCGGCAGCGCGCTCGCCCAGGCCGGCATCGGCATCGTCTACGGCGGCGCCTCGGTCGGCCTCATGGGGGTGCTCGCCGATGCCGCGCAGGCCGGCGGCGGCGAGGTGATCGGCGTCATGCCCCAGTCGCTCATGGACAAGGAGATCGGGCACCCGGGCCTGACCGACCTGCGGGTCGTCGGCTCGATGCACGAGCGCAAGGCGCTCATGGCCGACCTCTCCGACGGCTTCATCGCCCTGCCGGGCGGCGCTGGGACCCTCGAGGAGCTCTTCGAGGTCTGGACGTGGGCGCAGCTCGGCCATCACCGGAAGCCCTGCGCGCTCTACAACGTCGCCGGGTACTACGACGGGCTCGCCGCGTTCCTCGACCACATCGTCGTCGAGCAGTTCGTGAAGCCGGTGCATCGGGAGATGCTCATCGTCGAACGCGATCTCGACTCGCTGCTCGCGGCGATCGCGTCCTACGAGGCGCCGATCGTCGACAAGTGGATCGGCCGGGGCACGACCTGAGCCGTTTCCGGCCGTTTCGCTGAGCGTCATGGTCGGGGGTCGCGCCTAGGCTCGGAAGGTGGCGACGGAGTACTCGGCGAGACATCTTTCTGTCCTCGAAGGACTCGAGGCGGTGCGCAAGCGTCCCGGCATGTACATCGGCTCGACTGACTCCCGTGGTCTCATGCACTGCCTATGGGAGATCATCGACAACTCCGTCGACGAGGCGCTGTCGGGCGAGGGCTCGACGATCGAGGTCGCCCTGCACGCGGACGGCTCCGTCGAGGTCCGCGACCGCGGTCGCGGCATCCCGGTCGACGCCGAGCCGAAGACGGGGCTCTCCGGTGTCGAGGTCGTCTTCACGAAGCTGCATGCCGGCGGTAAGTTCGGCAGCGGCTCCTACGCCGCCTCGGGCGGGTTGCACGGGGTCGGCGCGTCGGTCGTCAACGCACTCTCGGAGCGCCTCGACGTCGAGGTCGACCGCGACGGCAAGACCTGGGCGATGTCGTTCCATCGCGGTGAGCCGGGCGTGTTCGCCGACGGGGCCGACGGTCCGCGGCCCGACGCGCCGTTCACGCCGTTCGACGACGCGAGCGAACTGCGCGTGGTCGGCAAGGTCGCGAAGGGCACGACCGGCACGCGCGTGCGCTACTGGGCCGATCCGCAGATCTTCACCAAGGGCGCCGCATTCCAGCCGGCCGAGCTCACCGACCGACTCCGCCAGACCGCGTTCCTCGTCCCCGATCTGCGGCTCGACCTCGTCGACGAGACGAGCGCCGACGGTCCGCACCGAGAGAGCTTCCACTTCGCGGGGGGCATCGGCGAGTTCGCGGAGCACCTGGCGCCCGACGCCGCCGTCACGGACACGTGGCGTATTCAAGGCACGGGCGCGTTCAGCGAGACGATCCCGGTGCTCGACGACGCGGGGCACATGGTCTCGCGCGAGGTCGAACGCGAGTGCCAGGTGGACATCGCGCTGCGCTGGGGCACCGGCTACGACAGCGTCGTCAAGTCCTTCGTGAACATCATCGCGACCCCCAAGGGTGGGACGCACACGGCCGGGTTCGAGCAGGGGCTGCTGCGCTACCTCCGCACGGCGGCGGAGAAGCAGGCACGACGACTCAAGCTCGGCAGCGACAAGCTCGAGAAGGATGACGTCCTTGCCGGGCTGACGGCGGTCCTGACGGTGCGCCTCCCCGAACCGCAGTTCGAGGGGCAGACGAAGGAGGTGCTCGGCACCCCGGCGGTCCGCCAGATCGTCGCGAACGTCCTCACGCAGGGACTCGCGGCACGGTTCGACTCGACGAAGCGCGACGACAAGACGCAGACGACGCTGCTGCTGGACAAGATCGTCGCGGAGATGAAGGCCCGGCTGTCGGCGCGGGCGCACAAGGAGACGCAGCGTCGCAAGAACGCGCTCGAGTCCTCGACGCTCCCGGCCAAGCTCGTCGACTGCCGGTCGAGCGATGTCGCGCGCAGCGAGCTGCTCATCGTCGAGGGCGACTCGGCGCTCGGCACCGCGAAGCTCGCGCGCGACTCCGAGTACCAGGCGCTGCTGCCGATCCGGGGCAAGATCCTCAACGTCCAGAAGGCGTCGATCGCCGACATGCTGTCGAACGCGGAGTGCGCGGCGATCATCCAGGTGATCGGCGCGGGCTCAGGTCGCTCCTTCGAGCTCGACGCGGCCCGGTACGGGAAGGTCATCATCATGTCGGACGCCGACGTGGACGGCGCCCACATCCGCACGCTGCTGCTCACGCTCTTCCACAAGTACATGCGCCCGCTGCTGGAGGCGGGCCGGGTCTACGCGGCGGTCCCGCCGCTGCACCGGGTCGTCGTCCAGAACCCCGGCACGAAGCCGAACGAGATCATCTACACGTACTCGGAGACAGAGCTGCAGACGGTGCTCGCCGGGCTGCGGAAGGCGGGAAAGCACTATCAGGACCCGATCCAGCGCTACAAGGGACTCGGAGAGATGGACGCCGATCAGCTCGCGACGACCACGATGGACCGGCGCGGACGGACGCTGCGGCGCATGCGCGTCGAGGATGGCGCGGCGGCCGAGACGATCTTCGAGCTGCTCATGGGCAATGACGTCGCGGGACGCAAGGAGCTGATCGTCGCCGGCGAGGGGTTCGACCGCGCGCGCGTCGACGCCTGAGCGCTCGGATGAGGTCGGCGCGGCCATCGTGTACCGTGGCCGGGTGTCACCCATTCAGGGGTGGCCGGTCGCGGGATGAGTGCGCGTGGGCGAAGACGAGCTCCTCGAGGACACGGCATCGCCGTGTCCCGTGTGGTGCGTCAGCCTGCACGACGACGATGCGAGCGGCGCGCGGGTCCATCGAGGCCTGCGGCGCACGACCGAGCTCAAGGCGCGTCGCATCGTCCACTCGCCGGACGGCAGCGCCGCGACGATCGAGGACACGAAGTTCTCGGCGGGACTCGTGCGATACGGCCGTGAGGGCACGACCTGGCTGCGGGTCGAGACCACGACGGGGGAGCCGCTCGAGATCAGCATCGACGACGCCAATCGCTGGATCGTGCTGATGGGCTCGGCCATGGTCGACGAGAGAGTGCGCGAGCGCTGAGTCTCGGACTCAGAGCCCGCACTCGGAGAGCGGCACGGCGTTGTACGGCTTCTCCTCGAAGTGGTCGTACAGGAACCGGCTCGGATCGATCTCGTCGTAGTACGGGCTGTAGCTGAACGGCACGGTATAGACGCCCTCCTCTGCGACGAAGAAGAAGGACTTGAGGTCGTACGTCACCATCGAGGACCAATGGCCGCAGAGCTGGTACTCGCCGGAGTCGATCGTGATCTCGGTCTTGACGTTCCCGTACGGTTCGACGCCGCCCACGGTGACCGCGACGATGGATGGCTCGGCAACGATGTGCACCAGGCTCGCGGCACGCTTGGCGGAGGCGACGACCTCGTCGCGCTGGGCGCTCATCGCGGACTCGATGTCCTGCTTCGCCTTGGCGAGCAGCTTGCCGGTAGCCGTGAGCGAGACCGAACCGATGCTGTACGTATTCCCGGCGTCGAGGCGCACCTCAGTCGGGGCCGGCTCGTAGTAGCCGTCATCGTTGCTCCACACGCCCCCGGCGATCGCCCCACCAGGAAGCAGGAAGTAGTCGTGAAGGGTGTGGACCTCGTCCTCGTCGTCCGCCTGCAGCACGGTCCCGTCGGCGAGCGTCAGGGTCCAGTGCTGCCCCACGTCGAAGCGGACCACAGAGAAGCCGGGATCGAGCATGCGCACCAGCCAGGCGTCACCTCGCGGGCCGCCCTTGCCGAGCGTGAGCGTGAGGATCCCGACCGTCCCGCCGGTCAACTCCGCCGTGATGGTCGTGGTGTCGTTCTGGTTCTGCACCTGGTTGATGATCCGGTAGTCGGTGATCTCCCCTGCTGCCTGCGCGCCCGCTGGCAGGGGATCGCCCGCCGGGATGACGCCTGAAGTCGGGTCGACGAGTGCGACGGCGATCGCGAGGTCGTTCGCCTTGAGAGCTTCGAGGAAGGTCCTCGCGCCGGCCTCCGGGGAGGACGTCGGACCGCCGGCGCAAGCCGAGAGCACGGTGGCGAGTGCGAGGGCGCTGAGCAGGGCGAGGGGACGGCGAAGGCGAGTCATGCGCCCACGCTAGGCAGCGCGACGCCTCGTCGAACGTGGAGTCGTCGAGTCCGGACGAACCCGGACGGGTCTGTCAGGGCTGGGAAGCGCTGACCCTGTTCAGGGAGGGCGCGTCCGGGGCGTCGAGCTGCGTCCGGTCGCCCGAGCTACAGCTGCTCGCCGATCGACCCGACCACTCCGTCGAGGGGAGTGCCCGAGGCATCGCGCTTCGCTCCAGCCGCCGGGAGCTCGCGGATCGAGCCGTCGATGCCGTTCGCGAGCGCCGGCCCCGGACCCGCCCAGGCGAGCGAGAGGGTCGACTCGCCCTTGAGGAAGCCGTGGGCGCGGACGCCGCCCGTCGCGCGACCCTTGCCGGGGAACTCGCCGAGCAACGAGACCTTCGCGCGACCCGGATCGGTGCCGGCGAGCGTCGCGTCGGGCGATGAGATCGTGACGACGACGGCGCTCTCCTCCGGGACGACGACGGCGAAGCAGAGGACTCGGTCCTTCGCGGCGAGGTTGATGCCCGCCATGCCGCCGGCGCCGAGTCCCTGCGGCCGGACCTGCGAAGCCGGGAAGCGGAGGAGCTGGGCGCCCGCGGTGATGAACACGAGCTCCGCGGTGTCCGGCCCCTGGCCGACTCCGACCACGCTGTCGCCCGCCTTGAGCGAGATGATCTCGAACGCGGGCTTGACCGGCCACGCGCCGGTCGTGACCCGCTTGACGACCCCGTCCGCGGTGCCGATCGCGACGGGATCCTCCGACGTCAGGTCTACGAGGCCGATCAGCTGCTCGCCGCGGTCGAGCTCGAGATAGTTCGAGGCCCGCACGCCCGCCGAAAGCAGTGCGGAGCTCGATGGGACGCTCGGCAGGTCGGCCGCGGTGAAGCGGACGAGGCGACCCGCGCTCGTGACGGCGCCGATCTCGGCGCGCGCCGTCGTCGCGATGCGCGAGCGGACGCCGTCGTGCTTGCCGCGACGCGTCGCGCGCTGCGTGTCGAGCCCGTCGGTCTGGTCGATGCGGATCATCCGGCCGGTCGCGGAGAGCACGACCTCGCAGGGGGAGTCCGGGACCTCGAGGGAGACCGGGTCGTTGCCCGCGCGACCCTTCGACGATCTGGTCCCTGAGCCCGACGAAGGGTCGCCCAGGGGCCCGTTCGTGGAGGACAGGAGCACCGTGCGACGGGGCGTGCCGAGCCGCTCCGCGGTGTCGTCGAGCTCCTCCGCGACGAGGGCGACGAGCCGCGCGCGATCCGCGAGGATCGCCTCCAGGATCGCGATCTCGGCGGCGAGCGAATCGCGTTCCGCCTCCAGCTCGACGCGGGAGAAGCGGGTGAGCCGGCGCAGTCGCAGCTCGAGGATGTACTCGGCCTGCGCCTCGGAGAGATCGAAGACGCTCATCAGCCGCGCCCTCGCCTCCTCGGAGTCGTCCGACGTGCGAATGACCTGGATGACCTCGTCGATGTCGAGGATCGCGACGAGCAGGCCTTCGACCAGGTGGAGGCGCTCCTTGCGCTTCGCGAGTCGGAACGCGCTGCGACGGCGGACGACCTCGATGCGATGGTCGAGATAGACCTGGAGGAGCTCCTTGAGCCCGAGCGTCTGCGGGCCGCCGCCGACGAGGGCGACGTTGTTGATCGAGAACGACTCCTCGAGCGGCGTCGCGCGGTAGAGCTGCTCGAGCACGGCCTGCGCACTGAATCCGGTCTTGATCTCGATGATGAGTCGCAGCCCGTGCTTGCGGTCGGTGAGGTCCGTGACGTTCGAGATGCCCTGGATC
>Ga0182745_1004670_pt1 | contig 11365 bp, 7 predicted proteins | sample eDN3rd30CKraftBY_FD_128523 | JGI IMG/M metagenome (GOLD analysis project Ga0182745, IMG submission 128523) | Enriched backyard soil microbial communities from Emeryville, California, USA - eDNA 3rd pass 30_C Kraft BY (version 2) (version 2) | ecosystem: Environmental > Terrestrial > Soil >... | reverse complement strand
TTGCGAGGCAGTTTCATGCTATCCGCAATTGGCTGATCCATCGAGACCACACGCCTTCATCCCACCCCTAAAGGGTGTGGGCTTTCGGCTAAGTTTCCGGTAAAAGGTCGCTCGCCCCCTAATCCAAGCACCCAGGCGGACTCGGGCTCGCCCCGTTCGCCCCCCTTTGATAGAGGTCCCTTGGTTTATGCGTTACCTGCTCGCTCTCATCCCGCTGGCGCTGGTCGCGGCGGATGCTCCCAAACCTATCGCGGTGAAGGTTCCCACCCGATCCGAGCCGGTGAGTTACATCAACGAGATCGCCGATATCCTGGGGGCCAAGTGCGTCGGCTGCCATAGTGCCGCGCTGGCCGAGAGTAAGCTCGACATGGAAGAAGTGGCGGGCATGCTCAAGGGGGGCAAGCGTGGACCCGCCATCGTTCCCGGCAAGTCCGACGAGAGTCTTCTGTTCCAGCTCGCCTCTCATCAAGCGGCACCGGCCATGCCCCCGGAGAACAAGAAGGGGAATGAGCTACTGACCTCGGAAGAGCTTGGCCTGATCAAGCTCTGGATCGATTCAGGGGCGAAGGACGACTCCGAAGACGAGGCGGGGCCAAAGTCCATTGAGCTGGGCACCCTTCCACCCGGGATCCAGCCGATCGTCGCGGTGGACATGACCCCGAACGGCGAACGGGTCGCCGCGGGTCGAGCCAACGTCGTCCAGGTGGTCGACGCCGCTTCAGGCCTCGAGATCGCCTCGTTGGGGGGCCACAAGGATATTATCCAGTCCCTTCGGTTCAGTCCCGACGGAAAGCGTCTGGCGGCGGGCAGCTACCAGGTTGTCACGCTCTGGAACCTTCCTTCCGGCGGCCTGAACAAAACGCTCGAGGGGCACACCGACCAGGTCAAGGCCCTGGCCGTGGCTCCCGACGGGAAAACCGCCTACTCCGCCAGCCCTGATAAGTCGATCCGGGTCTGGAACCTGGCGGAAGGCAAAGGGGTCCGGCAGATGACGGCTCCCGCTCCGGTCAACGCGATCGCGGTCAAGGCCGATGGGACGCTGCTTGCCGCTGGCGGGCAGGACAACCTGATCCACCTGCTCAACGTGGCCGACGGTAAGCTCCTGGCGACGCTCAAGGGGCACACCGGGCCCGTGCTCAACCTCGCTTTCACCCCCGACGGCCAGCGTCTCGCATCGACCTCCGCCGACGGCTCAGCGCGCATCTGGACGGTTCCCAGCGACACCGACCTGAGGGAGGCCAAGGCGCCAGACCAGGTCAAGGCCGCCAACCCCTTGACCCTCTCAGGCCACAAGGGAGCGGTTTCGGCTCTGGCGATCACGCCCGATGGCCAAACCTTGATCACCGGGGGAGACGACGCGACCGTCCGCCTCTGGAACCTGTCGGATGGAGCACCCGCGCGGACCATCGAAGGGCATTCCGCGCCGGTGCTGGCCCTGGCCGTGAGCCCTGACGGCCATTCGCTTCTGAGCGGCTCGGCCGATAAGCTTGCCCGACTCTTCGACCTGGCCAAGGGGACTCAGCGCACCGTGCTCACCGGTCACCTCGCGCCGGTACGTGCCGTGGGCTTCGCTCCGAAAGGGGATCAGGTGGTCACCGCGGGAGAAGAAGGGGGCCTGAAAGTCTGGGATTCGACCAGCGGGCAAGGGGTGATCGCCTTCGGGCATTCAGCCCCCGCCAACGCGGCGATCCAAGCACTCCAGAAGGTGGCGTTCACCGCCGAGGGCGCGTTGATCTCGGCCTCGGCCGACAAGACTCTCAAAACCTGGACCTTCGAAGGGGGCTGGTCAGAGATGAAGCCCCTGGCGCCTCACGTGTTCCGCGTGCTGGCGATCGACTTTAGCCCCGATGGCAAGCTGCTGGCCACCGGGGGAGGCGACCCCTCCCGGTCGGGTGAAGTCAAGATTTGGAACGTGGAGACCGGCGAACTCGTGCGCACGCTCGACTCGCTCCACTCCGACACCGTCTTCACCGTGCGGTTCAGCCCCGATGGATCAAAGCTCGCCACAGGCGCGGCGGACAAGTTCCTCAAAGTGACCAACGTGACGGACGGCAAGCTGCTCAAGTCGTTTGAAGGGCATACCCATCACGTCCTGGCCGTGGATTGGAAGTCTGACGGCAAGGTGCTCGTCACCGGCGGGGCGGACAACGTGGTCAAGATTTGGGACTTCGAGTCGGGCGAGCAAATCATGACCCTGCCCGCCCTGGGCAAACAAGTGACCGCGGTCCACTGGCTGCACGACAAGTCCCAGGTCCTGGGCGCCTCGGGCGATCACCTCGTGCGAATCTGGAATGTGAACACCAACACCCAGGAAGGCTCGGGCTCGCAGCGCCGGCGTCGAGGAGGAGGGGGCGGAGTCGCCGTCACCTTCAGCGGCCCGAGTGACTACGTCTATTGCGTCGCCGCCTCACGCGACGGCAAGCTGGTCACGGCGGGGGGAGCCGACAGCGTGCTCTTCATCTGGAATGGCCAGAACGGTCAGGTGATCCGAAAAATCGAAGCCCGGCCCTCCGCTCCCGCGACCGCCGGCGCGAAGACCGCATCCGCGAACATCCAGCCCTGAGCCGACCGGCTCAAGACCAAGGCGCTCGGCCTACTTCGGAACTTGACCGAGCGGCATTTGGAGAACAGCCCCGCGACCTTCTTTTCGGGTTGGGGGGCTGTTCGTTCTCGAATCGTGGGTCCGCTTTTCCACCTCCCGGCTGGAGCCGGGGCCCATCTCGAGCGTCGAGGCATGTCCGCCAGACTCAACAGTCGGTATAGCGATCTTGATTTGAATCGATGATCTCGCTAGTTTGCGCTGGCTCGCTTGCGAAAACAGGCCGGGGAGTCAATGTCGAAATGCCCGCGAATCTTCCTCCCCAATACAGCAAGGTCGAGGAAGAGCTGCGTAAGGCGGTCGTCCCCGCGGAACGGCTCGAGAAGCTCCGCGAATTGTTCCGCTTACTACCCAAGCATAAAGGGACCGAGAAGCTTCAGTCCGACCTCAAACAGAAGATCAGCCGGGCGAAGGAAGACCTTGAAGGGGCGAGGGGGGGCGGCAAGAAGAAAGGCATCAGCCACCGTGTCCCCCACGAAGGGGCCGGCCAGGTGGTGCTGGTTGGGGGATCCAACGTTGGCAAAAGCGCCCTACTCAGTGCCTTGACGAACGCAAAGCCGGAGGTGGCGCCTTATCCGTATTCGACCCGCACGCCCTTACCGGGCATGATGTCGTACCTGGACGTTCGGGTTCAACTGGTGGATTTACCCGCCGTGACCGAAGATTATCTCGAGCCCTGGCTTCCGGATCTCATCCGCTCGGCCGACGCCGCCTTGCTTGTGGCTGACCTTGGAAATGACGACTTGATCGACCAGGTCGAGGCCGCTCTAACCCGGCTTTCCCACGCTTCCATCGTGCTGTATGGCCAGGAGAAGCCGAACACCGAGGACGAGTCAATTCAGAACCTCAGAACTTTGGTGGTGGCCAACAAGAGCGACGCGCCCGACGCGCGAGAACGACGTGAGCTGCTCGAGGATTGGTTCGCTTCGCGTTTTTCGGTTTTGCCGGTTTCGGTGGAAAATGGAGAAGGCCTAGACGAGCTAAGTCGGGCTACGTACGATTTATTAGGGGTCATGAGAGTTTACACAAAACGACCCGGTAAGCCAGCCGACCTGACCACGCCGTTCACCATTCCGATAGGCGGCACGGTTTTCGACCTGGCCAGGGAGATTCATCGAGACTTCGAGCACTCGCTAAAGTTCGCGAAAGTGTGGGGTTCGGGAGTCTTCGACGGGCAAACGGTCAAACGCGACCACGAACTTCACGAAGCCGACGTCGTGGAGCTACATCTCTAAGCGAAGTAGGGACGGGTCGTGAGCCGACCGTTCGAATCACCTCGGACTGGCAAGGAAACGGTTGCAATGGGGACGGCCCTGATCGTTGAAGATCACCCGGATCAGGCGGAAATGGTTGCGCGACTCCTGCGCCTCCACAACTTCCAGCCGCATATCGCACTGACCGGCGAATCCGGTCTCGAACTGACCCGGGAGCTCAAACCCGATATCCTTCTGCTCGACCTCATGCTCCCCGACCTGAACGGATTCGAGGTATGCCGCCGTTTGAGAAGCGAACGCGCAACGATGATGACACCCATTGTCATGCTGACCGCGTTAAATGATCAGGACAACCGACTCAACGGGTTCCGCGTTGGAGCGAACGCCTATGTAACCAAGCCCTTCGCGATGCAAGACCTACTCGACGCCATCGAAAGCGCGCAAATCTGGCGTTCGAGTATTCAGCGCAGCCAGATGCAAGGAGAAATTCATGTCGAGCTGAACAGCGAAATTTCGCTGCTCCAAGACCTGAATGATTTCCTGATGAGTTTGTGCCAGGCGACCCCCCTGGTGTACGACCAGGTGATGCAGCTCCGACAGGCCGTGATGGAACTCGCCCATAACGCCATCGAATGGGGAAACCAGCATCAGTCCGAACAATTGGTCGAAATCACTTACAGGATCTATGATAAATGGATTGAGATCGTCGTTCGTGACCAGGGGGGAGGGTTCGACCAAAACAACCTTCCTCATGCGGCCGTTCCCGACGACCCGTTCTCGCATCTCGACGTGCGCGACAAGCTCGGACTACGAGCGGGGGGGTTCGGACTCATGATCTGTAGGGGAATGGTCGATGAGTTGCGATATAACGACCTGGGCAATGAGGTGACCCTGATCAAGCAATTTCACCCGGAGCAACCCGTCTGAACGCACGATCGAGGCGGCCGTGCAAAGGCGATCGACAGATGAATGATTCCCGACCGACATTGCTAGTCGTCGATGATGAGCCCGAAGTTCTCCGCTCGGTTCACGACCTCCTGCGCCTGGACTATCACGTCTTGACTTGCCAGCGCGGGGCCGACGCCGTCAAAGTGCTGGAATCGGACGTGGAGATTCACGTCGTGATGTCCGACCAGCGCATGCCCGAGATGTGTGGCGTCGAACTCCTTCGCCACGCCAAACGACTTCGGCCCGATACCACGCGCCTCCTCTTCACTGCCTACGCCGACATCAAGGCCGTGGTCGACGCGATCAACCAGGGAAACATCTTTCGATACATCACCAAGCCGTGGGACCCTGATGAGCTCGAAATGGTGATCCGCCAGGCGGTGAACCAGAACAAGCTGCTGGTGGAAAAGGCCCGGCTGCTCGAACAACTTCAGGAATCGAACCGGCAGCTCGTCGAGGCGAACCGGCTCAAGTCCGCGTTCATCGAGGTCGCCAGCCACGAGCTCAATACCCCCGTCTCGGTCGTGCTCGGCATGACCGAGCTCTGGAAAATGTCTCACCAGGAGCAGGCAAGCCCCGCCGAGCGTGGTTGGATGGAACGCATCCAGGCCGCGGGGAAACGGCTCGCCGGCACCGTGGATCGCATGCTCAAGCTGATTCGCTCCGGAGAGTTCGACCAGACCCTGACCCTGCGACCCACCTCACTCACGGATCTGACCCGAGAGGTGGTCTCGGGACTGACCCCCTACCTCGAAGCGAGGCATCAGGACATTCACCTCGACCTGCACCCCGAGTTCGGCGTCGCCCATATTGATCCAGGTAAATTTGCCGACATCATCACAAACCTGCTGATCAATGCCATCAAGTTCACACCCGATGGCGGATCGATCCGGATCAAGGGAGAACCGATCGGCGAGGACCAAGTCCATATTCAGGTGGCCGACTCCGGCGTGGGGATCGGACCGGCCGACCGGACCCACCTCTTCGACCTCTTCTTCACCAGCTTCGACACCATGCACCACTCCTCGGGCGATTATCAATACTGCAAGCGAGGTATTGGGCTGGGGCTCTGCGTGGTGAAGCGATTCGTTGAGCTCCACGGCGGTACGATCGACGTGACCAGCACACTGGACCAGGGCTCGACATTCGACGTGATCATTCCTCGACGGCCGCCCGGGAGCGGGAAGCCCAGCACGGGGGGATTCGCCTCATCCACAACCTCGGCATCGGTGTCTACCAACAACGCCTTATATGCCTCGAAAGAGGGGAAGCTTACGGTCGCGGCGTTGGCTCCTCACCCTCAGCGCCGATAGTTGGTGGAGCCTCTGGTCCTGGCTCGGCTCCCTCAACCCGATCCTGGATATAGCGGCGCAGGTAGCTAAGAAAGGTCGGCAGCCCCGCCTGGTCCCAGGCGGCCTCGATCGCTTCCTTCAGACGCTGGTTCTCCGCTTGAAGGTCGCGGAAGGCCTGCGCGTCGGCGGAATTCGGGTCGATCGCCAACACCTGGTCGTGCGTATTGACCGAGAGCATGAAGCCCGCGTCATTCGGCCAGGGCTGGATCTGCAACTTCATATGCGGATAGCGCACATTCCCCAGACGAAGGGCGAAGACCGAGGAATTCCCTCGATTCTCCCGACCGACTCGTTCGAAGGGGGCGTGTGTTAGAAGGATCGAGGGCTTCGCGTCGGCTGGCCAGTCGATCCGCCGCCGAACCGCTTCGGGAGGAGGCCCCGATGGGTAGGCATGGGCGAGATAGAGGTCCAGGGCTCGACGAAGACAGTCGATCCGCAGGCCCTCAAGTTGATCCGTAACTGCCGGGCCCGGCGTCTCCATATTCGCCCTCTTACTCTTCTTACGGCGTGAATTCTAGGCTCAACGATGGTTCTGTCAGAACGCCGAGGTTGGGTGATCAGGTCGGCGTATCACGGAGTCGCTTCCTTCGGTCTACTACCGACTCTCTCCCTCCTCGATCATTCCATCATAGGCTAGGTTCTCTCAAACACGCACCATCAAATACCAGAAATAACCGCCAACTCACCAACGACCTGCCGAACGCCAAGCCCCTGGCGATGCGTGCAACGAAATGGACGGTCGACCAGAAGGACGGATAGGCCCCCGCATCACTCCTCCACAGCTCTTGCATTCGCCTCTTCGACGCTCTGTCTTGGGACTGAAACGGCTAATTCCTCGTCACCTCTGGCAAAAAATTCGCCATCGACCATGCGGAGGTTCCCCGTGACCTCCTGGGCGTTCACGTAAGCATGAAGGGTCTCGCAGAGCTCGCCCCCGGTCCAAATCTTTCCTGGCCCAAGCCTTCCAACCTCAATTCCCGCCCGACTTAATTGCTTCCCAAGTCAACACTTACGCTCCATTGTCCTCGAATGGGCGAGTTTTCCACTCGATCGCGAGGCGTCGGGTTTTGCGTTGCGTCCCGCTAGCCACGAGGCCTCCCACTCCCTTTTTTGAAGATGTGGCCTCGATTGTGCATTTTCCTCCTTCTCCGACCTCCTTATATCTTATGTCGAAACGTGCCGTGGACCGAACCCGCGGGAGCCAGAATTTCGTTAAACTTTTTTACAATAACAACTTACGCAATCATTCCTGGTTAGGGCCGACATCACCTTAACGTTTGATCCGGGATTGTTATCCGCTCGCTGGTGAAGCGCCCTTCTATATAGGATCGTATAGACCCTCTTATCCCTCATCGCAATCAAGCCTCGAATCGTAAAGCGTTTACGGAATGCATCTTGGGACTCGACACCGAAGGAATTGAGGAGAATCCGTGAGTTCGCCAAGCCAGATCGTCAGCAAGCCTCTCGTGGTTGAGCGGGTGACAAAGCGTTTTCGTCAAGGGAGTTCGGTTGTCGAAGCTCTCAAGGGGGTGACCTTACAGGTCGAACCCGGCGAGTTCGTGGCGGTGATGGGTGCGAGTGGATCAGGCAAAAGCACCCTATTACATGCCATGGCCGGGCTCACACGGCTCGACGCTGGGGCGGTGATCGTGGACGGGCAGGACCTGTCTCGCTTGTCGGATAGCAAGCTGACCCGGTTTCGACGGCGCCGGATCGGACTCGTCTTCCAGGCGTTCAACCTGATCCCTTCGCTGACGGCCGAGGAGAACATCACGCTGCCAATCGTCTCGGACGGACGGAGCGAATCCGAGGTCAAGCCGCGACTGGACTTGCTCCTCGACCGGTTAGGGATCGCCGGCCGGCGCGGGCACCGGCCCGACGCCCTGAGTGGTGGCGAGCAGCAGCGTGTCGCCATCGCCCGCGCCTTGATCACGAACCCGGCCCTCGTTCTTGCCGACGAGCCCACCGGCAGCCTCGACTCGGTTACCGGGCAGTTGATTTGTGAACTGCTGAGATCGTTATGCGTGGAGCAAGGACATACGATCGTCGTGGTGACGCATGAACCCGCCGTCGCGGCATGGGCGAGCCGGGTCGTCGTACTTCGGGACGGGCAATTGCTGAGCGAATTCCCCACGAGCGAATTCCACAACGCCCAGGGCCTGGCCGCCCATTACCTCGAGATCGCCAATTGCCCCGCCCCCCTCAGTCCGGAAGGGGCCAAGCTTTGAGAACGCTCCTCAAACTCCTGTTCGCTCAAATCAGGCACCGCCCCGCCCGCACCGCCTTGACGTCGTGCGCGGTGATCGCGTCCTCCTGCCTCGTCGTCTGGGTGGTCAGTGGCTACGACGCCCTTCTGTCAGAATCAATCGATGACAACGCCGCGAAGGCGATCGGCCGGTTCAACCTCGTGTTGAGCACGAACCGGTGGCCAGGCGGCCCTTCCACCAAGGCTTCGACCGGCGCTCCTCGACCTAGCCGGAAGGACGCCTCGAGCAAAGGAAAGCTGGCCTCGCCAGCCGAGAAAGGAATCACCAAGAAAGAAGCTCGGCGCGGCGGATCAAGGCCGGGGCCGGGGGGCTCCGACGCCGAGCCCATCACCATCCCCGCCCAGTTGATCGACGACCTCAAGCGAGATCCGAGAATCTTGGAGGTCAACCAGACAAGTCAATCTCGAGTTGGCGTCGCCAAAGTTCTGGACGACTCCAACGTCGAGCCGATTGACCGGCTGCTCCGAGATGATCGTCCCCCCGTTCATGGGATGCCTCCCCTGACTCCGCCTCTGATTGGAACCGACGCGGGGCTTCCTCCTTACGAGATCCAGTCGGGCCGCTGGATAGCGATGGCGACGGATCAGCAAGGCAAACTCCCCGAGGCGGTCCTCAGCGCGGGATACACGCGCAGACTCAAGGTTGAGCCAGGCGCAACTCTGCGCATCGTTTCCGAGGTCGGTGAGTGGAAGGTCAACCTGGTCGGGATCGTCGACCAGCCCAACGTGGCCGAAGGTCGAGGGAGCGGCCCTGGGGTCCAGGCGGGGCTCTTCGTTTCGCTCCCTTTCGCCGAGACGGTCAATGGGTACTCCACCCGCCCCAACCGGGTCAACCTTGTCTTGAGAGAGGACGCCAACGCATCCGAGGTCCGCTCAGACCTGGCGGGCCAGCTCGAGAAACTCGGTCCTTCCATCACGATCACCGATCTCAATGCCCTCAAGGAGAGTCTTGCTCAAGGACTCTCGCAATCGGGGAACCGCACCCTGGCTTACTCGGCCACCGCGATCGCGCTGATGGCCGCCCTGTTTATCATCTTTACCACCCTGGGGATGGGTGTCAGTGAACGTGCCCGCGAGCTTGCCGTGCTTCGGGCGGTCGGCCTGACGCGATTGCAAGTGGCGAGCCTGGTCTTCCTGGAAGGCTTGGCCTTAGGTGTACTGGGCTGGGCGGGGGGCCTGGTTGCTGGGAAAGGACTGCTCTTCCTCATGGAACGGGCCAGGCCCGAGCTCTTCGTGGACGCTGGGGGCACGCTGGGAACCTGGTGCGTCGCCTTAACCGCGATCGCCGCGATCGGTGGAGCGATTGGGGCCTCTGCCCTACCCGCCTGGCGCGCAACTCGAATTGCCCCGCTCGATGCCATGGCCCCCACGCCCGAGGCCCCCACTCGACGCTGGTTGATCCCTGTTACGCTTGCCGGAGTCGCCCTCGCGTCGATCAACCCGCTCCTCACCTACTTCCTGCCGATCAGCGACTCCACGCGGGTCTGGTCCTACGCGCTGATTGGTTATCCCGCCATGGTCCTCGGGTTTGTCCTCCTGACTCCCTTGGTAATTCTGGCGGTGGAGCATCTGGCCGCCCCCTGGATGGCGCGTGGGCTTGGATTGCCTACGCGCCTCCTCGTCTCGCTCCTCTCCGCCAATCTTTGGCGCACGCTCGGCACAGCGATCTCCCTGACCGTTGGACTGGGCCTGTTTATCGCCACCCAGACCTGGGGTTACTCGATGCTCGCGCCTTACACACCGGGCGACTGGGTTCCGGAGATGCTCGTCGGGTTCGAACCCTCGGGCTTGCCCGACTCGGGGATGGATCGCGTCAGGCACGTCAAAGGGGTCATTCCCGAGCGTTGCATGCCCCTGGCCGTGGAACAGCCGAGGGTGGTCAAAAGCCAAAATGACCGGGTGAACATCGGTGTTACCCGCCACGACAACGTCGTGCTCATCGGCCTCGATCCCCAACTTGCCTTCAGCGGCACCGACCCGATGATCAGCGCCCGTTTCACCGACGGAGATCGAGCCAACGCGGTCGAGAAACTCAAGACGGGGAAGGCCTGCGTCGTCCTCGACCACCTTCTCGAGAGCATGGGTCTCAAGCTTGGAGACGCACTCGAGCTGATCCCACCCCGCGCGCCGGGAAATCAGCCAGTCCGTTATGAGATCGTCGGCGCGGTTTCACTCCCCGGCTGGCCCTGGATCACCAAAATGACCGGGCTCCGTCGTCAGACGACGCGCACCGGGGCTCTCATCTTTGCCCCCCTGGCCGATGTCCAGCGCGATTTTCAGGTCCGTCGCATCAACTTCTTCTGGCTCGATACGGATGGAACGACCACGGCACCTCAGGTTGAATCCGCGATGCAAGCGATCGCCGAAGCGCACGGCGAGTCGGAATTCCAGGTTGCCGGCGTGGGAACCGTCGCGAGCCAACGTCCCTACGCCCGCCTAACCTCAACCGAGGCGGTCCGCGAGGGAATCCAGCAACGAGCCGATGACATGATCTGGGGCATGACCCAGATTCCTCTCATCACCTTGCTGATCACCTCGCTGGCCGTGGTGAACACCATTCTCTCCTCGGTCAGGGCCAGGCGTTGGGAGATGGGCATTCTCCGAGCACTCGGGACGACCCGATCTGGGCTGGTCCGCCTGGTGCTGGCCGAGTCCTTGCTCATCGCGCTGGCCGTCAGTGTGCTCAGCTTCGGTTTTGGTGTCATGGCGGGTTGGTGCGGTACCGGAATGGCGCGCTACCTGAGTCCCTTTGGCGGGCTCAACCCGCCGCTGGTCCTCCCCTGGTGGCACCTGATCCTGGGAATCGGGTCCGCCTGGATTCTCTGCCTGGTCGCGGCGATGGGCCCGGCTCTCTCGGTCGGACGCGCCGAGCCGCTGAAACTGCTTCAAGCAGGGCGAGCGGCGGGTTGACACGTATTCTCTCCCGTTCGAGGCTCTCTGTTCTCTTCACTAGTCTTAGCCTGGTCTCATCTAGCTCTAGCCCATT
>Ga0182745_1004668_pt1 | contig 11366 bp, 8 predicted proteins | sample eDN3rd30CKraftBY_FD_128523 | JGI IMG/M metagenome (GOLD analysis project Ga0182745, IMG submission 128523) | Enriched backyard soil microbial communities from Emeryville, California, USA - eDNA 3rd pass 30_C Kraft BY (version 2) (version 2) | ecosystem: Environmental > Terrestrial > Soil >... | reverse complement strand
TGTTCATTCGTGGAAAGAAGTAGCGTGCTCCAGCACCGAGAGATCCACCTGTTTTGCCATCGTTGCCCAGGGCAATCCGGCCTTCCCCAAACAGGTACAGGTTGTTCTCAAAGAGATAGGGAGACAGATCGAAGTTGGTAATAGGCTGGCTTTGGCCGACGGTGGTTCCCGCCTGCGCGCCAATTCTGGCCTTTGCTCCATATCCGCCGACTGCTGGAGGTTCAATAGGATAGCTGGCTTGTGGTAACCATCGTGACCACGAAGGATAACTGGCCGAACCAGAGGCTTCTCCCGACGGCAATGTAAATTCCGCATTGGAAGAGACCTGGGCTGACCCTGCTGCATCTGGGGCAGGAGGTTGAGCCTGTGCCGTTTGGGAACTGTGCCAGATTCCAGCTGTGGCCATCAGGCTGGCCAGGCCCCATGTCCAGCAACGCCTGGCGGATCGAGGGGGGGCCGGCTGGGATTGCTCAGGAGGTGCCTCGCGATGTAGAGCGACTGGCGGCCGTCGGACAGGCATTGGCAGACCCCATGTGTGATATTCGGCCGGTGTGCAGCTGGGCTCACACTGTTTCGCGAACAATTGTTGAATAATGTACTGAAGAGACCGCCGCAGCATGCCTGCAGGAGGAGGCACGTCGGAAGCATGAGATTTCGAGGGAGGGAATTTCATGTTCAACACTGCGAGGGCAGGACCGGCAGGCGGCAGGGAAAATGTCGAGAGAACCCGCGATGGGGCCACCTCGGAGGGGGGATAGGAATTGAGCGATTTGAAGGGAGTATCGTTGGAACCTAATTCAACGATCTGACCACGGGAAGAGCGAGTCTTGCAAGAAAATTGTCACTTCGGCAGCGCCGACTGACCGTTCAGGCGGAGTTCAGGCTGGATTCAATGTTCGTAAAGCATTTTACTCACTAATGATATGTGTTCTGGAGTAGTCCCGCAGCACCCTCCCACCGCTTTAAAATTCGCCTGCACCCATTGTTCAACAAATTCGGCGTAAACTGCCGGTAATTCTCCCTTGGTGGCCTCCCAACTCCCGTTTGCCAATAGCCTTCCGGTATTCCCGTAGGCCCCGAGAGGAATCTGAACCATTTGAGTTTGGAGTGCCGCCAGGTCGTCCAGAACTTCTTCGACGGGAACGCAGTTCACCAGGAATAACGTTGGCTGCAAGGGAGCAATGGCCAGATAGGCCTCCAATAAAGATTCTCCGGAAAGGATTTGACCGGCAGCATTGCAGACAAAACTGACCCCAAACGGAAGGCCGGTCGCGCTTGCCGCCTGTGCAGCAATGGCCCCCTCGCGGATGGTGAGTTGAGTTTCGACAAGAATAAAGTCCACTTTCGCAGCAGCCAGGGTTTCTGCCATGCGGCCATGTTCTGCCCGCAAGGAATCACTTTCAGGAGTGTTCTGTGGCGAATAGCAGTCTTCCAATGGGGCCATCGAACCCGCAACGTAAGCCATTTTCCCGGCGGCATCTCGAGCAATCTCCACAGCCCGCTGAGTCAATTCTCGGGCTCGAGCTGCTTGTCCCAGGGCGATCAGATTGCGGGAATGGGTGCGAAAAGTGTTGGCGGTGATCATCTCAGCCCCCGCATCCACATAGTCACGATGAATCTGCCAGAGAACCCGTGGAGATTCAAGGATGGCCCCCGCCGTCCATGAGGGGGAGTTCAGATCGATTCCTCGCCGACTTAATTCTGTTCCCGTGGCCCCATCCAGCAACAATGGCCGGGACGATTGCAGACGCTCAAGGATGGGGCGAGGCATGTTGATTCCTGTTGCCAAATGTCACCAGCGAGGCGAGAACGCATCAAGACTTCCAAAGGCCGATCACCATTCAGGATACGTCACCTCCACAACAGAAAACAACACGCTTGACAGGTCAGTCTGTGGCGAGAAAGCCACGGCAGGCATTGCCGTGGACAAGACCTGTTTTACAGACGTTCAAGAATCTTAACACACTCGCATTCTGTTTCCATAAAATAACTTATGTCAAAAAAACATCGTCGAAAGACGTTTTGTCAGAGGCCTGTTCAGAACTCTGGCATGCGGACTGCTTTGATCTTGACACATCAAACACAGTCACCTTTCCCCCAAACAATGGATAAGACGATGAACACTTGCCTGCACCACCTGTTGAACGACGAAGCTGGATTTATTGTTTCTGCGGAACTGGTTCTGATCTCCACGATTGCTGTGCTGGGGCTGGTCGTGGGACTGAGCGAAGTCTCCCTGAATGTTAACAATGAGCTGGAAGATGTCGGTTCTGCCTTCGCCAGCATGCGGCAAAGTTATCAGGTCCACTGTACTTCCGGACATGGCGGCCAGGTCTTTGGCAGCAGCTACTGGGATCAGGCCGAATACTGCGACGGCCAGTTCGATATCCAGTAATGGTTTCGCAAATTGCTCTAAACGAAACACATAGATCCCCATTGACGGACGAATACTTTCCGCTGAATGCGTTCTGTTTTTTCGACAGTAGTTTTATTGATTCGGGCCGGATGCCCTGGTTAAAGGTGTTAATTTTGGGCGCCGGGTCCCCCGGCCATTTTGAGCAGGAAGAAGTTTCTTCCCCACCATCCGCATCATTACATCGATGAACACAGATCGCTGTTCCAGGAAGTCCTGTTACGATTACTTGAGGAAAAACCACTTGAAAAAAACAGACAGAATTTTGTGAAGATGACGGCCAGGAATCATGACTTTCTGTTATCTTGTCCGAAAATGTAGATTCACCAAAGTCCGCAGCTGGAATGTGCGAAACAAGAAGGGATGAGTCGTGTCACAACGGCGAAATGCTCTATCCGACGAAACCAGCGGAAAGGTTTTCCCCGTGGGGATGGCCACTGGAAATGCGTTTGCCAGCAGACGCGGGAATGTCTATCTGGGGATTGACCCCGGACTGAACCGAACAGGTTATGCCTTGTTACGGCGTACGACATCTCGGCCCATGCTGCTGGAAGGGGGGGTGATCAGCTCCACTCGGCAATTAACGCTGGCGGAACGGGTCTTGGAGATTGGCACTGGAATCCGCGAGTTGATCGAGGAGTTTCAGCCCGATGCGGTGGCGATTGAACAAGTGTTTTCAATGGCTCGCAGCCCCAAGTCCGCCCTGCTGATGGCCCATGCTCGAGGAGCAATTCTCTTTGCTATTGCCACCTTGAACAAGCCGTTGGTGCACTACACTCCCCGGCAGATCAAAAAGTTGCTCACAGGCACGGGGACCGCCAGCAAAGAACAGGTGCAACTCGCCATTCAGCGAGAATTGGGCCTGGCGAGCGTCCTGGAGCCCAATGATGTGGCGGATGCTTGCGCGATTGCCTTGTGTCACTATTACAGCCTGCCTGTTGATGGCAAGTACAGCCTGCCTGTTGATGGCAAGTTGAGTACGAGCCAGTTGAAGACAAATCAATCAAAAAATGCAGGTGGCCTACCCTCTTCTGATTTGCTGGCGGCTGTCGGCGTCAGGTGATCACCAACTCGCGATGACAAAGGCCAGTTCGAGCCTCTGTCAGAATTCAGAATTGGAGATCCACCGCGAAACGTCCGTTGCTGGACGTTGTGTTAAAGTTGCTGCTGATTTTCAGGGCTGGCAAAGTTCGAGTGCATTGATCCCGTATTGGCGGATTCGATGTTTCATCACCCCTCAGCGAAACGATGAACAATGAATCGTTGTGTTCTCTCTGCAGACGTCACCATGCGGAACCCATGCGGAACCCGTACGGAATGAATGTGCCTCCCGTCTCCTGCAGCGGCTGGATGGGAAGTTGATGAGGAAGTTCCAGCGAACATTGTCGACAACCGGATGTCCCCTATAATGCCCGCTTCTCTTTCTTTTGGAATCTGGTCGATCCGGTCTCGTCCGACCGACCTGCCAGCCGACCTGCCAGCCCCAAACGGTTATGGCATCCCGCTGTAACTCAATATGAAATAAGGAAATCCGTCCGTGTTGCGTACTCGAACCTGCGGTGAACTTCGCCCTGAACTGGTTGGCCAGACCGTTACGCTGTGTGGATGGGTCGACAAATACCGCGATCATGGTGGCGTTGTCTTTATCGATCTTCGAGACCGTTATGGGATCACCCAGATTGCTTTCCGACTGGATGAGTCGAGTGATATTCAGCAACAGGCCAGTGGTCTGCGGCATGAAGACGTGGTCCAGGTGACGGGCGAAGTGGTCAGTCGCGGGGAAGAAAATCGAAACCCCAAACTGGCCACTGGAGATGTCGAGTTGCGGGCACTGTCTCTAAAAGTGCTCAATAAAAGCAAGACCCCCCCCTTCGAACCGCGGAGCGAATCGGTTTCGAACGAGGAACTTCGCTTGCAGTACCGCTTCATTGACCTCCGTCGCCCCGCGCTGCAGGAAAAAATGATTCTCCGCCATCGGCTTACCAAAGCGGTTCGAGACTATTTCGATGAACACGGATTCCTCGACATCGAAACCCCCATCCTCGGCCGCAGCACTCCGGAAGGGGCTCGCGACTATCTGGTTCCCAGTCGTGTCCATGAAGGAGCGTTTTACGCACTGCCGCAGTCTCCACAGCTTTTCAAGCAGATTCTGATGGTTGCGGGATATGATCGCTATATGCAGATTGCCCGTTGTTTCCGCGATGAAGATCTCCGTGCCGATCGTCAGCCGGAATTCACTCAAATCGACCTGGAAATGGCCTTTGTCGAACAGGAAGATATCCTGTCCATGGTGGACGGGCTGATTTCCCGGCTCGTGAGTGTTCTACAGGGAAAAGAAATCAAACTTCCGCTGCCACGATATTCCCATGCGGAAGTGCTCCGAGATTATGGCAGCGATAAGCCGGACCTGCGATTTGGCATGAAGATCAAGGACATCTCTGATCTGGTTGCAAACAGTAGCTTCGGCGTCTTTAAGAGCACCGTGGAAAACGGCGGCATGGTACGCGGTCTCTGCGTCAAAGGATGTGCGGATCAATACAGTCGCCGCATCCTCGACAACGATTTTAAGAATCTGGTCGCGGATTTCGGTGCCAAAGGAATGGCCTATTTCAAAGTTGTCGGAGGAAAGCTCGAATCCTCGATTGCCAAATTCTTCACGGAAGATGCGCAGAAAGCCATCGTGGAACGCATGGAGGCAGAAGATGGCGATCTGCTGCTCTATATCGCCGATTCTTTCAAAGTTTCTTCCGCTGCACTGGCCGCTTTGCGCAATTTCCTGGGCCGCGACCTGAAATTGTATGATCCCCAGGAAATCAATTGTGCCTGGGTGCTGGACTTTCCACTTGTCACCTGGAACGAAGAAGAAAAACGCTGGGATGCGGAACACCATCCGTTCTGCGCGGTTCATCCCGATGATGTGGAATACCTGACCTCCGACCCGGCCCGGGTGCGTGCGCAATCCTATGACCTGATTTGCAATGGCTATGAAGCTGCCAGCGGCAGCGTTCGTATTCATGAACCGAAGATTCAACAACAGATTTTTGATCTGCTGAACATCACCCCGGAAGAAGCGGAAAGCCGGTTTGGTTTCCTGCTGCAGGCACTTCGTTACGGGGCTCCGCCGCACGCGGGAATTGCCCTGGGGCTGGACCGCTGGGTGATGATGTTCACCCAAAGTGATAACATTCGCGATGTCATCGCATTCCCCAAGACCCAGAAGGCAGCCGACCTGATGCTGGGCGCCCCCTCCAGTGTCGACGACCGCCAACTTCGAGACCTGCACATTAAAGTGGATATCCCGAAGTAGGGATCTGCATTTCAAGTGTGCCATCCCTCTCGGCATCCTCGACCTCTTGCCTGAGCAGATCAGAAGTTTTCCGCTTAGGCTCTCTACGCAATCACGACAAGCTGCCAGCTTGCCGGGGGCGATCTTCTACACTCCTCCGTGGGAACGAATGTGCGCCGGAAGCGATCATGCCCCGACCGCCCCGCTTCTTCTTGAACTCGGTTTCTTTAGGCCAAGGCTAGACCAGTTTGGTCGATCATGTGCCCGCGTTGACAGGGTTTCACTTGATGAAAGACCGAATGCCGTGAGGCAAAACTCGGACAATGCGGGGTGAACGCGATCTAAGGAGCTGACGGACGACTGCGAAATTTCCCCTGATGCCAGCGTTTGACCAGCATTTCGACCACAGACTGGTTGGCTGCCGGAAAATGACATTGCGAGAGTGCGTTCATCTCGATCCACTGAAAATTTCCACCAGGCTGCTGTTGTTCCGCAGTTTTCGGTCGGCAGAGCCAGAAGGATAAATCGACATGTCCGTGTTCGTACACATGCTGAACATGGTCCAGCAGTTCGCGAGCCCTCACCCGTAAACCGGTCTCCTCGTAGCACTCTCGAATCGCACAGTTCTCGGATGTTTCCTCCGGCAGGCACTTTCCCCCGGGAAACTCATGCTTGCCTCCTTGAACGGTGTTCGTGCGGCGCACCCCCACCAGCACTTGTTCATCATGCATCACCACCGCAATTCCAATACGGATCAGTGACATGCTGGCTTCCTGCATCAATCAGGGCTGCGTTGAAACGAATTCGCAACCTGTCTGCGGTTTCATGGACATCATCATCTACACCATCGTCAGCAACTGAAATGGATCGCCCAGCAGATTGGACAGTGCCACAACAAAGCGTGCAGCATCTGCTCCATTAATGACTCGATGATCATATGACAGACTGAGCGGCAGAATCAGGCGTTCGACGACTTTGCCGTCGATGAGTTTGAGTTCCTGCTGACCGCGACACATCCCCAAAATACAGACTTCCGGATAGTTAACAATGGGGGTGAAGGCCACACCACCAATGCCCCCCAGATTGGTCACGGTACAGGTGGCTCCCTGCATGTCAGCAACAGGCAGTTTGCGTTCACGTGCTTTTTCCGCCAGATCTGAAATCGCGACCGCAATTTCCAGAATACTCTTTCGGTCGCAATCTTTGACAACTGGCACCAGCAATCCATTGGGGGTGTCTACCGCACAACCGATATGATAATACTTCTTATAAACGATCTCATTCGTTTCCGGATCGAGACTGCTATTGAATTTTGGATAAGCCTGCAGGCACTTGGCAAGCGCCTTCATCACGATGGCTGTCATGGTCACCTTGGGACCATTTTTGCCAATGCCAGAAGTGAACCGCTTACGGGCGGCTTCCAGATCGGTGATATCCACGCGGTCATGCTGGGTGACATGCGGGATGACATTCCAGGAAACCGTGAGATTCTCAGCCGCGGTCCGGGCAATCTTGTTCATCTTCTCACGTTCGACCAGACCGAATCGGGAAAAGTCCGGCAGTGGAGGAGGCGCCAGCGAACCAGCCATCAACCCGCCAGAAGTCTCCGCATGGCCGGAGGCTCGAACGGACAGGCCAGTCTGCTGCAACTGATCTCGTACGAAGTTCTGAACGTCCTCCTGAACGATGCGGCCTCCACGACCGGTTCCGATCACCTGTTGCAGATCGACGCCCAACTGCCGAGCCAGCCGACGAGTGGAGGGGGCAGCCGGAACAGGGGTTCCTTTACTCGAACTCTCTTCTGTCTGGGATCTCTGCGCCGAAGCAGCCCGCTGGATGGGACCGGTTTTGGCTTGCTCGGATGCTTGCTGCTTTGCTGGAGTGGATACCGGGGATGGTTTGGCCGGGGATGATTCTGCTGCGGACGGAGACGATTCCGGAGGAGTTGATCCATCCCGGACTTTACTCGTGGTTTCGATGGTGAGGACGACATCTCCCACCTTGACTGTGGCTCCGGCTTTGACATGGACCTTCTTGATTTTTCCCGGGTGAGGGCAAGGAAGTTCAACGACCGCTTTTTCGGTCTCCAGTTCCATGACGGACTGCTCCGCCGTGATAACGTCTCCTTCCGAAACGAGGACTTCCGCCACATCTGCGGAATTTACCCCTTCGCCCAGTGGCGGGACCCGATATTCAATGACCCCTTCCACAAACTCCGTCTCGGCTGCCGGTTTCTCCGCGGATTTCGTTTTTTCTACGGATTTCGGTTTTTCTGCAATGGGTGCGGACGATACTTGACTGGCTGCCGTTTGGTCTGCTGCGGTTGGGGAGACAGGCTGTGCCGCCTGTGAAGCAGATTCTTTCGGCTCTCCGTTTGCAGTCGCAATGACCATCAGCGGCATATCCACTTTGATGGTCTCACCGGCAGAGACCAGAATTTTTTCCACGCGCCCGGATTGCGGACAAGGGAGTTCGATGACGGCTTTATCCGTCTCGAGTTCCATCACTGCCTGATCCGCTTCGATCTCATCCCCGACAGAGACGAGAATCTCCGCGATGTCCGCCTCGGTGACTCCTTCTCCGATATTGGGCAGTCTCAGTTCAAAGCTCATTTTGCAGTTCGATCTCAATAAAGGACTCTGGCGGTATGGCAGATCGCGATCAACAACACTTGATCTCTCCGGCTGCAGCGTGCAATGCGAACAGCGGACGATTTGATCAAAGTTGCCTGGATGATCGCGTAGTCCGGATGATAGCCAAGCTGGCCCGGACGGCAAAGCGGTTTGCTAAACATCGGCTGTGAATGCTGTCGATCGAGCACGAATTCCTGTTTCCGGAAATCGAGACCCCGAAAAGTCTCCCAGCTGTAGCAATGTTGATTTTTCCGCAGAGTTTCCAGCCCTTTTCAGCGCTTGCCAGCTAATTTGCCTCAAGTCCAGAGTAAAGATCGAGGCAGACTCTTACTTGTGTGCCAATTCCACTTCCGGATTAAATCGAGGTGCCACCGGTATCCGGGCTGCGGCCGTCATCCGATAGCCCGCCTGAGTCACAATCCGTTGACGTTCAATTTTGAGACTGGCAACCGGGACAGACTCGACTTCCAGCGGAGCGGGCCTCAATTCTGTTCCCAATGGGAAGACTTCTGTGGAATCTGGTGCTGTCCGATTGGGGTTAGAAGGCTCCAGCGGAGCAGGAGTGCGTTCGGCGGGACGTTCAAAGATCCCTTCGGGTTCCAGGTTATTGTTGAAGGGGGGGGCAGAAGGGTTGTTGTTTGTGTCTGGAATCGCATTTGGAGTGTTGCGATTCGGAATTCCAGCAGGCGGAACGGTGGATTCTGGAAAGTTGGATCGAGGAGTCGTCGTGGAATCGTTCGTCCGCGGTGGAACTCGCGTGAAATCGTCGATCGGCGGATTGCGGTCATTGTTGACAGGCGGATTGGCTTCCGGGGGAATTGTCGACGACGGATTTGTGGCAGGCGGATTGGTTTGAGTCGGCTCGGGGGTGGGACCGTCATTGATGTTGGGAGCATATCCTGCTCCACAATTTCCCGAGGCGCACTGACCGCTGGCGCAGTTGCCGGTCGCACATCCACTGGAGCACCCGCAAGGATTACATCCACAGGAGGCACAGGGGTTTGCGTATGTATACGTCCCCAGGTTTCCACCAAAAGCCGAATAGCTGAAAGAGGGGCCATAACCGGCGGTATACGTCGACCAGGCAGGAGAGTAATACGATGACACGGGATAGGCCCCGCGATATCCAGCAGAATAGCCCCAGGCGGGAGCTCCATAGCCATACCCATACATCGGTGCGGGCCCGAAAATGGAGTTATAAGCCCAGGGGATGAGTCCGGCGTCAGCTGTGGCAGGAATTCCACTTCCAATTGCCAGCATGACCCCCATCAAAACATTTCGACAGCACAACAGCCGCATGGTGACTCCCAGTCTTTTCATCATTGCTATCAAAGTTTTAACTGCCGTCCTGACTGGAGCATCCGTAAAGACGAGTGCATTGGCAACTTAAAAATCCACGGATGCCTGAACGCAAAGTCCGAAAGGCCAGGATGTTTGCCATTGCATCTCCTCCAACCAAGCCCTGACAAGGCACTTGGCTCCACACTGCCTGTTTTACCACTCGTTGGGCTTGTGTCAATTCGCGAAGAAAAACTCAAGTTTCCGAAAGAAGTGTCCGCCAGCCCCATCTGCCGAATCTGACGACTGTGACCATTGCGCGGACAGTAACCACAAGTTGCTTTGCAGTAAGTCTTTGTGATTTTTATATCGCGGCATACACGTTCAGGGGACTGCTGCGGATTGCGAAAAGAGGTTGCCTTTAAGCGAGTGAAAAAACTTTTGGTCATCCCTGACCGGTCAGACTTGTCCGCCAAACTGTCGCACGGCTTCGTAGAGGATCGTATTGGCAGTACTGGCGAGATTGAGGCTGCGAACAGTCTCCCGCATGGGGAGCTTCAGGCAGGTGTCGGCATTCGCCAGACGCAACTCTTCTGGCAGCCCACGGGTTTCACTTCCAAAAACCAGGACATCCCCTTTTTGAAAGGTTGCTTCCCACGCCAGTTTCCGGGCGAACTTCGTCAAAAACCAGAATTGACGGGACGAGGTGGCCGTCTCTGCCAGCCGTTGCAAGAGCTCTGCCCAGTGGTCGACCACTTCACAATCAACATGGTCCCAGTAGTCCATTCCCGCCCGCTTCAAATAGCGATCTTCCATCAGGAATCCTAATGGGCGAACCAACCAGAGTTTAGCCCCCACAGCGACACAACTGCGGCCAATATTTCCCGTGTTTTGAGGGATATCAGGCTGATGAAGGACAACGTGCAAGAGCGGCATGTTGGAATCGTGATTCATAACGAGTGCTTCGTCCATTCTAAAATTTAGGGTCGGCCTTAACACAAAGTCCGACAATGGAGGACGTTTCGCGATCACGTCCCCCAAATTCAAGCCCTGGCAGGGCACAGGGAGCGGCTCAACAGGATGAGATACCGGAAGGTGAAAATCGACTTCAAAAGCCAGGCATCGCAGTCGTTGTTCTAATGAGATTTTTTTATCAAACTTGAAGTCAATTCCTCCGGGCCGTTGCAACAGAGCAAATATTATGAGATATCTTCAGCATCCCACCTTAACATTTCTTGCCTGGAATCAAAGGAGCCACCCCGATGACTGATGCCGTCAATCGTCGTAGTTTTCTAAAAACTTCCACAGTTGCCGCTGGGGCGGCTGCCCTGCTTCCCACTGCCTCGTTAAAAGCCAAAGGTTCTAATGAGACGCTGCGCATCGGAATGATCGGTCCAGGAGGGCGTGGATTTGGAGCACATGTCAAAACTCTGGCCAAGTTGAAAAACGAAGGGGCCAATATTGAGATCGTGGCTGTGTCGGATGTGTACTCGATCCAGCGAGATAAAGTTGCGGACTACATCAAACAGACCAACGGCAACGAGCCTGCAAAGTATGTTGATTATCTCGAAATGATCGAGAAAGAAAATCTGGATGCCGTTTCCATCGCCACACCCGATCACTGGCATCACAAGCAGATTGTGGACGCACTCAATGCAGGTTTGCACGTGTATTGCGAAAAACCGATGACCAAAAAGGTCGAGGAGGCGATGGATGTCCTCAAGGTCTGGAAGAAGTCCGGCAAAGTCATGCAGGT
>Ga0182745_1004667_pt1 | contig 11366 bp, 10 predicted proteins | sample eDN3rd30CKraftBY_FD_128523 | JGI IMG/M metagenome (GOLD analysis project Ga0182745, IMG submission 128523) | Enriched backyard soil microbial communities from Emeryville, California, USA - eDNA 3rd pass 30_C Kraft BY (version 2) (version 2) | ecosystem: Environmental > Terrestrial > Soil >... | reverse complement strand
TGTCGTATTTGATGTTCTGGCCGACCTTCAGCACGCCCGGATCCTCGAGCAGCGGCTTCAGCCGGTCGATCACGGTCTGGAGCGGCAGCTGGTCGGGCAGCAGCTTGCCCCCTTGCTCCCCCGGGCCCGTCCTGTCGCCGTCGCCGCCGAGATCGAGCGCGCCCTGTGTTCCCTTGGGCGGCTCTTCCCCCGGGGCCCGGTGGCCGATCGGCAGGTAGGCCGCGCGCCGGCGGCTGGAATTCACGTTGCCCCACGGCCCGTCGAGCAGGGCGAGGGAAAGGCCGACCAGGCCGGCATTGTTGGAATCGAGCGCATCGGTCTCGCAGTCGAAGGCGACGACACCGGCCCTGGTCGCCTCGGCGATCCATTCGTCGAGCGCCGCCTCGGTGCGGATCGTCTCGTAGTCGGCCGCGGTGAACGCGCGATTGGGCCTGGCGTGCGCTGCCGGCGCAGGCTTCGCCTCGGCCGTCTCGGGCTTCGTGACCGCCGCCGTGGTCAACGCCGGCGCGACCGGGTTGGTCGCCTCGCCCAGCTCCTTGCCGTACTTGGCGAGCAGGCTCTTGAAACCCTGCTGCTCCAGCCAGGGCAGCAGCACGTTGGGATCGGGCCGGCGCTTGTCGAAGGAATCCGGATCGGCCGGCGCGGGCACGTCGTCCCTGAGCTGCACCAGCCGCTTGGAGATGCGCGCGAGCTCGGCATTCTGCTGCAGCGCCTCGCGCCGCTTGGGCTGCTTGATCTCGCCGGCCCGCTCCAGCAGCGACTCGAGGGTCCCGTATTCGGCCAGGAGCTGGGCCGCGGTCTTGACGCCGATGCCGGGAACGCCCGGCACGTTGTCGGTCGAATCGCCGGCCAGCGCCTGCACGTCGACGACCTTGTCCGGCGTGACGCCGAACTTCTCCATCACCGCCTCGGGCCCGAGCCGCTTCTGCTTGATCGGGTCGAACATCTCGACCCCGGGACGGATGAGCTGCATCAGGTCCTTGTCGGACGACACGATGGTGCAGGTGCCGCCGGCCTCGACCGCGAGCCGGGCGTAGGTCGCGATCAGGTCGTCGGCTTCGTAGTTGTCGAGCTCGCAGACCGTGACGTTGAAGGCCTTGGCGGCCTCCCGGATCAGCGGGAACTGCGGCAGCAGGTCTTCCGGCGGCTCGGGCCGGTTGGCCTTGTACCGGTCGTAGATCTCGTTGCGGAAGGTGGTGCGGCCGGCATCGAGGATCATCGCGATATGGTCGACCTCGGGATCGTCGAGGTGCAGCGCCAGCATGCGGCAGAAGCCATAGACGGCATTGATCGGCGTGCCGTCGGGCCGCGTCATGGGCGGCAGCGCGTGATAGGCGCGGAACAGGTAGCCCGACCCGTCGACCAGCCAGAGGTGCTTGAGCGGCTTGTCTTCCGAAGCGGCCGCCGCCGGCGCCGCAGAGTCCTTGGGTTTCGCCATGCCGAGAGGTCTAGCACGGCCAAAAGGGCCGCAGCGAGGCGGCTTGCACCAGGTTTCCCACCGTCCTATACCCACGCCGTCATTGGGGAGTAGCCGGCCTCACCCCAGAGGCGGAACCGTCAACAGACTAGGCCCGATGCTTCGGTATCTGGGCCTTGGCGGCTTCGGCGTTCGTGCTTGGCGAGACCTTTGGCTTGTTCGCGTCTTCACCCGTGGGATCGGGCGGCGCGAGCGGCCATCGGTATGCGCGCTCGATCCCCTCCTAGGTGACACCCCGTGGAAGCCTTCCTCGTATCCGCAGGCCTCGTCGCGATCGCCGAGATCGGCGACAAGACGCAGCTTCTCGCCATGCTGCTGGCCACGCGCTACCGCCGCCCGGTGCCGATCATCCTCGGCATCTTCGTGGCAACCCTGGCCAACCATGCGATCGCCGCCTCGATCGGCGCTGCAGTCGCCGCCTGGCTCGGTCCCGACGCGATGCGCTGGATCGTCGGCGTGATGTTCATCGCGATGGCCGGCTGGGCGCTGATCCCCGACAAGGAAGACGAGGGGCCGAAGGCCGTCGGCACCCTGGGCGCGTTCCTGGCGACGACGGTCGCCTTCTTTCTCGTCGAGATGGGCGACAAGACCCAGGTCGCCACCGTGGCGCTCGCCGCCCGTTTCCAGGCCATCGCGATCGTCACCGCGGGCACGACCGCCGGCATGCTGCTGGCCAATGTGCCGGCCGTCCTGTGCGGTGACGTGCTGGCCCGCAGGATTCCCCTGAAGCTCGTGCGGATCTGCGCGGCGATCTCCTTTGTCCTGCTCGGCGTGGCGGTGCTGCTATGGCGCTGAGGCGCGAGCGATGAACCGGGCGGCTTCGTCGGGCGCGCCGGGCGTGCGGGTCACGGCGGCGGCGTGGGCCGTCGTGGGATCGCAGCCCGGCGGCAGCGGTCGGACCGGTGCTATTTCCGCGCCAGACAGAAGAATACGCCGGCCGCCACCATCAGTCCCAGCGCCGCGAACAGCCAGCTCTGCGCGATGTTGAGGAACAGCCACGGCGCGGTCAGCGGGCCGACCGCGGCGCCGAAGTCGCGCCAGGTCGAGTAGCTCGCCTGCGAGCTGAGGTAGCCGCCGGTGACCCGCTGCATCACCATCACCGGTATCAGCGTGTTGAACAGGCCGCGGCTGAGCACGATCACGATGCTGCCCACGACGTCGATGTGGCAGGCGATCAGCAGGTAGCCTGCCACCAGCACCGCGCCGGTCACGGTGGCGACCAGCCGTGCGCCGAAACGGTCGCCCATCCTGCCGCCGACCGGCCCGCCGCTCGCCTCCATCACGCAGCGCAGCGACAGCACCAGCGCCGTCGCCATGATCGGCGCCACGGAGGTCACCGAATCCTTCAGGAGGAAGGCGAGCGTCAGCAGGAACACGCCGTCGCCCGAGAAGCCCAGCAGGAAGCCCCAGATCTCGAGCCGGTGCGGCAGGGGCAGGCGAAAGCCGCGCCGATCCGTCGGTTCGTTGTGCAATGGCGGCAGCAGCAGCGCCGCGATCACGGCGAGGAGGGTGAGGGCGGCGAGGACCAGGAAGACGTGGCGGGGGCCGATCTGCAGCACCAGCAGTCCGCCGCCGATGAAGCAGCTCGCCTGGATGACGCCGATCAGGCCGCGGCTGGCGCCCACCCTCCTGCCGGCATTGGCGCGATCGGCCACCGCATAGGCGAGCGAGCCGAGATTGAGCGCGGCGAAGGAGATGCCCCACAGGATGCGCGCGGCGATCTGCAGCCCGTCGCCGCCGTCCAGCCCGTAGCAGGCGGTCGAGACGACCGAGCCCAGTGCCGCCAGGATCATCATCCGGCGCGCGCCGACGCGCTCGCCGATCCCGGCGACCAGCGAGTTGGCGAGCAGGCGGGTCCAGCGGTTGAGCGACAGCTGCACGCCCACCATGGCGAGGCTCATGCCGAGCTCGACGTGATAGAGCGGCAGCACCGCATAGATCAGCGTGTCGCCGAGCAGGCCCAGCCCGATCACCGCCCCAGACAGGGCAACGGCGCGGCCACCGACGACGGGAGCGGCTGCCGCGGTCATCGACCCGCCTTCCCGCGCGAAGCCCATTTCTTTTTTTCCCCGTCATATCGCTCTCCCCTTCTGGAGGAGAGCTTGGGTGAGGAGGCGTCTGCCATCCGCGCGTTCTCTGCCTTCTTGCCTGCGGTTGCGACCCCCTCACCTAACCTCTCCCGCGAGGGGAGAGGAACAAGACGGCCGAAGAGATCCTCGCGCCTCAGCTCGCGCGCAGCACCAGCGCTTCGCGCAGTGCTGCCGCGCAGATCGCCGCGCCGCGGCGGGCGCCGTGGAGCAGCATGGGGGAGCTCAGGAAGCCGTGCAGCATGCCGCCGAACTCGACGAGGTCGGCGAGGGTGCCTTCCTTCTGCAGGCGCCAGGCATAGGCGCGGCCTTCGTCGCGCAGCGGATCGTAGCCCGCCGTCACCACCAGCGCCGGCGGCAGGCCGGCGAGCGAGCTGGCGCGCAGCGGCGAGACGCGCCAGTCCTCGCGCGCGGCCTTGTCCGGCGTGTAGTGGTCGAAGAACCATTCCATGGTCGGCGCATTGAGGCCGAAGCCATCCCTGTAGAGCTGGTAGGATTCCGCCCGCGCCACGGCGTCTGTCACCGGATAGGCCAGCATCTGCAGCTTCAGCGTCGGGCCGCCGTTGTCGCGCGCCCAGATCGAGGCTGCGGCGGCGAGGTTGCCGCCGGCGCTGTCGCCGCCGATCGCCAGCCGGCTCGTATCGATGCCGATCTGCCGGCCGTTGTCGCCCACCCATTTCAGCGCGGCGACGACGTCGTCGAACGCACCAGGGAAGCGGGCTTCGGGCGCCAGCCGATAGTCGATCGCGAAGACCACGATACCGGCTTCGATGGCGAGCTGCGCGCAGAGCACGTCGTGGCTGTCGAGATTGCCGAACACCCAGCCGCCGCCATGGGCGAAGACCAGGGCCGGCAGCTCCGAATCGGCCAACGCCGAGATCGGGCGGTAGATCCGCACCTTGATCGGCCCGGTCGGACTCGGGATGCCGCGGTCGATGACGGTGACGCCATCGGGCCGCGGACCCTGCGCGCCGGCGCGGGTCGAAAGATATTGCTCGCGCGCCGCTTCGGGGGTGAGCGTGATCCACGCCGGCCGGTTGGCCGCCGCCATGAGGTCCAGGAGTCGCTGGGATTCGGGATCGAGTGCCATGACGGCAGTCTAGCAGTCCCTGCCCCTGTTTCGTCACGAGGCGAATGCTAAGGTGCGGAATGACCTTCGAACCGGATCCCGCCGTCCCGCCACCGTCCCGGCCTTCATGGCGGAGCCGGGTCTGGTCCGGCATGAGGACCTGGCGGCCGGGTCCGCGCACAACGGCGGCCGCCGGCGGCTTGAGGCAGGTGTGGCGCTGGAGCTGGCGGCTGCTGCTGGCGGCGCTGATCCTGTACTATCCGATCGGCGCCCTGGTCGTGCAGAGCATCGACGACGATCCGCAGTTCCAGCCGCGCGGCGTGGCCCCCGGCGAAAGCCGTTCGGTCGCCACTGCCGCCGACCTCGTCACCCGCGAGGTCGATATCAATACCTGGACGCCGATGATGCCGTTCTTCACGCCGGCCGGCATTCTCGACAACATGCCGAACTTCCAGCGCGGCATCATGGCGGCACTGGGACGCTTCTCGACCGAGCTGATGGACCAGCTCGGCCGCACCCGCGGCTCGAGCCAGACCGACCGCGACCTCGAGCAGGCGCGCGGCTTCCTGAACGAGCAGCCCAACGTCTGGATCTGGCAGCCCAGCGTCTCCTTCTGGCCGTCGGCGACCTCGGCGCAGAAATACCGTGCCGGCCGCGACAAGCTCATGGCCTACAACAAGCGGCTCGCCTCGGGCCAGGCGGTGTTCGAACGCCGTGCCGACAACCTGCAGGCCCTGCTCGACCGCATCGCCAACGACCACGGCTCGGACTCGGCGGTGATCGACCAGCACATCATCGAGCAGGCGGGCAACCTGTTCGATGTCCATGCCGACGACATCTTCTATTTCAACAAGGGCCGGCTCTACGCCAACTTCCTGCTGCTGCGCGCGCTCGGCCAGGACTTCGAGGGCATCATCCGCGAGCGGGGGCTGACCAACGCCTGGAACGGCACGGTCGAGACCTTCCGCATCGCCTCGCAGCTCGATCCCTGGATCGTGTGGAACGGCTGGCCCGACGCATTGCTGATCCCCAATCATCTCGCTGCGCAGGGCTTCTACCTGCTGCGGGCGCGCACCCAGCTGCGCGAGATCAGCGTCATCCTGCTGAAGTAAGGGCGGTCGCGTGGAGATCTATCTGCCGATCGCCGAACAGTCGATGAACGTGTTCGTCCTGTTCGCGCTGGGCGCCGCCGCCGGCCTGCTGGCCGGCATGTTCGGCGTCGGCGGCGGCTTCCTCGCGACGCCGATGCTGATCTTCGTCGGCATCCCGCCCACCGTCGCCGTGGCGAGCCAGGCCAATCAGGTGATCGCGAACTCGATCTCCTCGCTGCAGGTCCAGTGGCGGCGCGGCAATGTCGACCTGCGCATGGGCTTGGTGCTGCTGCTGGGCGGCATGCTCGGCTCGTCGGCCGGCGTCTCGCTGTTCACCTGGCTGAAGCGGATCGGCCAGATCGATTTCGTGATCGCCGTGATGTACGTGCTGATGCTGTCGTCGATCGGCCTGCTGATGCTGTTCGAGAGCCTGCGGACCTATTTCCGGCGCCGCCGCGATCCGACCGGCCCGCGCGGCAAGCTGCATACCCACTACCTGGTCCACCGCCTGCCGTGGAAGATGCGCTTCTACAAGTCGAAGCTCTATATCAGCGCCTTCCTGCCGATCGGGCTGGGCTTCGTGATCGGCATCCTGTCGGCGATCCTCGGTGTCGGCGGCGGCTTCGTGCTGGTGCCGGCGATGATCTACCTGCTCGGCATGCCGACCAGCGTGGTGATCGGCACCTCCAATTTCCAGATCCTGTTCGTGGCCGCCAACGTCACCTTCCTGCAGGCAGTGACCAACGGCACGGTCGACGTGGTGCTGGCGCTGCTGCTGATCCTGGGCGGCGTGGTCGGCGCGCCGATCGGCTCGCGCATCGCGGCCAAGCTGCCGGGCGTCGTGCTGCGCGGCCTGATGGCCGTGCTGGTGCTGGGCGTGGCCATGCAGCTCCTGTTCGAATTGCTGCGGACCCCGGTCTCGGCTTATTCCCTCGGCGTCCGCGAGGTGCTGCCGTGAGGCGGGCAGGGACCGCGCTCCTCAAGCTCCTCTCTCCCGCAAGCGGGGGAGGGAGGAAGAGGATGCTGCGCGCGGCTGGCGCCATCGCGGCCCTTCTGCTCAGCCTCGTCGCCACCGCCGCCACGGCGCAGCGCGTCGAGCGGGCCGGCCCGCTGCCCGGGCCGAGCCTCGGCGGGCCGGCCGATTCCAGCGTACCGCCGTCGGTGCCGAGCGCGCCGACCGTGCCGGAGCTGATCGTCGACCTGTCGCAGGCGCGGGTCTCGATCACCTCGGCGTTCCAGGGCGAGAGCCTGCTGCTGTTCGGCATGTTCGACCCGCCGGGCGAGATCGTGGTGGTGGTGCAGGGTCCGCCGGCGCGCGAGACGGTGATGCGCAAGGAGCGTTTCCTGGGCCTCTGGCTCAACACCGGCCGCCAATCCTTCGACGACGTGCCGGCCTATTACTTCATCGCCGCCAGCGCGCCGCTGCAGCGCCTGCTGGCGCGCGGCGCGGGTGGCGAGATCCTGTCGCTCGAGGACCGTTTGTCGAGCATTCGGCCGGTCCGCTGGCGCTCGAGCGAGGAGCTCGCCAAGTTCCGCGGCGGGCTGGTCGAGGTGAAGCGGCGCGAGGATCTCTATCCGGCTGCCTTCGGCCAGGTGACGGTGCAGGCCAACCGGCTGTTCCGGGCCGAGCTGCCCTTTCCGTCGCGCCTGCCGGAAGGCGTCTACGACGTGCGCGCCTATCTCCTGCGCGAGGGCAAGATCGTGGCCGCGGTGTCGCGGCCGTTGCCGGTCGGCAAGGTCGGCTTCAATGCCCAGCTGGCCGGCTGGTCGCGGCAGGAGGGCGCGCTTTACGGCCTTGGTGCCATCGTCATGGCGCTGGCCCTGGGTTGGTTGGGCGGCGCCGTGGTGCGCCGGCTCTAGTCGGAGAACGCAAGGGAAGGGGAGGGGATCATGGCCGTACAGCCTGAACGGGTCGTCGAGCGCGTCTTTCTGGTGGTGGTCGACGAAAGTCCGGAGATGAGCAATGCCTTGCGCTATGCCTGCCGGCGCGCCAAGCGCACCGGTGGGCGCGTTGCCCTGCTCTACGTCATGCCGCCGCCCGAGGGTCAGCAATGGGGCTCGGTTGTCGAGCTGATGCGCGAGGAAGCGCGCCAGCAGGCCGAGGAGATCGTCGCCCGCTATGCCGACGTGGCGGCGACTCTCACCGGCCAGCCGCCGGCGATCTATATCCGCGAGGGCAAGAGCCGCGACGAGCTCGTCAAGCTCCTGGGCGAGGACCGCTCGATCTGCGTGCTGGTGCTCGGCAGCTCGTCGAGCAGCGAAGGTCCCGGGCCGCTCGTCGCGGCCTTCACGGGAAAGGCCGGCACGCAGCTTCGTATCCCGCTGACCATCGTCCCGGGCGCTCTGTCCGAGGTGGAGATCGACGCAATCGCATGATGAGTGCAGAACTCTCTGCGACTCTTTTAACAAAGGTTCCGTGCGATTGATAATTGCTTTGTGGATTGAATTCTTGAGCGGAATTGACGCAAGATGGTCAATCGTTTGATTTTCATGTGATTTAATACTTTATTCCATAATATTTCTTCAGCCGCCTTCAAGAATCCGCTTGATCGTGTTGACGCCCCTTCCTAGGTCGATGGTCACTGAAGGGGGCGGCGACGTCCCACCCACCCTGAGCGACGCCAGCCTACCGGCCCAGCGTTCGAAAAGGAGGCAGGTTTGTTTATCCAGACCGAGCAGACGCCCAATCCGTCGACCCTGAAGTTTCTTCCTGGCAGGGTTGTCATGGAGAAAGGGACTCTGGATTTCGCCGATGCCACCACATCGCACGTCTCGCCGCTTGCCAGGAGGCTGTTCGCGGTGGAAGGCGTGGAGCGTGTGTTCTTCGGCAACGATTTCGTGACCGTGACCAAGGCCGCCGACAAGGACTGGCAGGTCCTGAAGCCCTCGATCCTGGGCGGCATCATGGAGCACTACACTTCCGGCGAACCCGTGGTCGCCGCCGATTCACCGGCTGCCGACGACGCCGCGGCCGATGACGACGACGAGATCGTCTCACAGATCAAGGACCTGCTCGAAACCCGTGTTCGTCCGGCGGTGGCCCAGGACGGCGGCGATATCGTGTTCCAGGACTTCCGGGATGGTGTGGTCTACCTGCACATGCAGGGGTCATGTTCGGGCTGCCCCAGCTCGACGGCCACGCTCAAGATGGGCATCGAGAACCTGCTCAAGCACTACGTGCCTGAAGTGGTGGAAGTGCAAGCGGTCCAGTAGGCCGCTCGCTCTCGAGCGTACAGCGTAAGGGAAGTTTGTATCGTCGGCCCCTTCGGGCCGCGAGCGGTCGCGTGCGCCGAACGTGGGCGGTCGCTTGCGCCGAAAAACTGAGAGTGTCTGAATGCAATTGTCGGTCCGGCCCGTTCTAGAGCGCGGGCGCCTATATGCCTTTCCGGTCGTGTGGACCGCCGTCCTTGCCACGGGGGTTTCTCTGCAGCGGCCGCTTCCGGAGATCGATGCAAGTCTGCTGCTGTCCTTCAACGTCGTCGCGCCCGCCGCCGCCGAGCCGCTCTCCGCGCTCTCATCGGTCGATCCCGAGCCGCTGCTGACCTTCGTGCGGCACGACATCGAGCCCGACGAGGCGATGCCGTCGAGCCCGCGTGACGTGGCGGGCAGACATGGCCGCTTCGCGGCCCCCGCCAATGCGGTGCGGCGCCAGGTCCAGGTCCGGGCGATCAACCCGCGCACCGCCGACGAGCTCGCCGGGTTCTTCCGCGAGGTTTCCTACACGCTGACCGACGTGCGCCAGGGCGAGGCCGTGCCGCCGATCAAGGTCGAGCGCGTCCCCGACGATCTCGCCGGCAAGGATGGCAGCGTGCGCAAGGCCCTGTTCATTACCGCGCTGTTGCCGGTGATCCTCGAGGTCAACCAGAAGGTGCTGGCCGAGCGCGAGCAGCTTCTCTTCCTGCGTGACAAGCTTGCCGGACCCGCCGGTATCTCGCCGATCGAGCGGATCTGGCTCGAGCAGCTCGCCGACCGGTACGACACGTCGGCCGACAAGCTCGACGAGCTGGTGCGCCGGGTCGACATCGTGCCGCCGTCGATGGCGATCGCCCAGGGCGGCATCGAATCGGGCTGGGGCACCTCTTTCGCCGCCCGCGTCGGCAATGCCCTGTTCGGCCAGATCCAGTCGGTCGGGCGCCATGCCGTTGCCGTGCCGTGGAAACCGGGAGCCGGCATGCCGCAGCCATTCACCAACGTCGGCGAGGCGGCCGAGGCCTATGTCTCCAATCTCAATACGCACCCCGCCTACAGCGCCTTCCGCAACGAGCGCGCGGCGATGCGCGATCGCGGCGAGACGCCCGACGGCTACCGGCTGATCGGCAAGCTGCTGCGTTACTCGGAACTCGGCCAGCAATATGTCGGCTTCGTGCGCCAGGTGATGCGCGAGGACCAGCTCACCGACTTCGACAAGGCCAGGCTGTCGAGCTTCTGAAGGTCCGTCGCCGTCCCGGCAAGGCCGTTGCGAGCACCCCGCCCGAAAAAGGCGAGGCGGACTTTCTCACATCATCGGCCGCGGCAGCTCGGCGTTGCCGATCAGTGGAAAGCGGCGAGCCTCGAACAGCTGATAGTGCCACCATTCGTTGCGATAGAAATCCCATCCGGCCGCGGTCATCAGGCCCATCAGCAGCAGCCGGTTGCGCTGCGCTTCCGCCGGGATATCGGTACGGGCGTGATGCGACAGCGGCGTGAAGGCATCGAAGGCGGTGCCCATGTCGAGCTCGCATCCTTCGCCGTCGAGCAGGGTGAGATCGACCGCCACGCCGCGCGAATGCGGCGAACCTCGCCGCGGGTCGGCGAGGAACTCGGGATCGGGCGTGTGGTTCCACAGCTTCCACTGTGCCTCGACCGGGCGCAGCGCGTCGAAGATCCTGAAGCGCAGGCCGAGCGGCCGGGCGAGGGCGATCGCCGCCGCCAGCGCCTCGGCCGCCTCGCGCCGCAGCCAGCATTCGGCATTCCGGTAGACCGGCAGCCCCGTTAGATTGGCCCCGGTCGCGTAAGCCAGGGTCACGTCGACATCGAAGTCGGGCGGGACGATCTCAACCAGGTCGAATTTCATGACCGAACAATGCCCAGCCGTTCCGGGGAGCGCCAGCGGATGACGATCCTGGCCTTCGACTGCGCCGTCAGCGGCCTCAGCGTCGCCGTCGTGCGCGACGACGTCTGCCTTGCGCATCATCGCGAGGAAGGGCGCGGCCAGGCGGCGACGTTGCTGCCGGCGATCGCCGCCGTGCTGCGGCAGGCCGGTGTCGACCGCCGCACGCTGTCGATGATCGCCGTCACCGTCGGGCCCGGCAGCTTCACCGGCGTGCGCGTGGGCCTTGCGGCGGCGCGCGGGCTCGCCGTGGCGCTGGGCGTTCCGCTGGCCGGGCTCACGACGACGGCCGCCCTGCTGGCGGCGGCCGTGCCCGACGGCCGTCTCGCCGTCGCCGCCATCGACACCCATCTTGGCGACTGGTTCTGCGCATTTGCCGCAGGCGAGGGCGCGCCGTTCCTCGCCTCGACAGAAGCGCTTGCGGAGCGGCTGGCGGGACGGCCCTGCAGGATCGTCGGCCCGCAGGCCGAGGCGCTCGCTCCGCTCCTCGCCGACGCGGTTGCGCAACCGGCTCTGCCAGATCCCCGGATGCTCGTCCGGCTGGCACGCGTCG
>Ga0182745_1004665_pt1 | contig 11366 bp, 6 predicted proteins | sample eDN3rd30CKraftBY_FD_128523 | JGI IMG/M metagenome (GOLD analysis project Ga0182745, IMG submission 128523) | Enriched backyard soil microbial communities from Emeryville, California, USA - eDNA 3rd pass 30_C Kraft BY (version 2) (version 2) | ecosystem: Environmental > Terrestrial > Soil >... | reverse complement strand
GGGTCGTCGTGATCACCGCGGGTTTTGCCGAGGTGGGGCCCGAGGGCAAGCAACAGCAGGACGAGCTCGTGCGGATCGTGCGGTCCCACGGGATGCGGATGGTGGGACCCAACTGCCTGGGGATCCTCAACACGGAGCTCGCCGTTCAGCTCAACGCCACCTTCGCTCCCACGTGGCCGCCGGAGGGCTCCGTCGCCATCGCCTCGCAATCCGGCGCCGTCGGCCTCGCGCTGCTCGACTACGCGCGCGATCTCGGCATCGGCATCCACATGTTCGCGAGCACGGGCAACAAGGCGGAGGTCTCGGGAAACGACCTGCTCGAGTACTGGGAAGGCGACGAGTCGACACGGGTCATCCTCCTCTACAGCGAGAGCTTCGGGAACCCGGTCCGCTTCATGGAGATCGCCCGTCGCGTCTCGCGCACCAAGCCGATCGTCGTCGTCAAGAGCGGGCGCACGGCAGCAGGGGCTCGGGCGGCGTCCTCGCACACCGGTGCGCTCGCTGGCATGGACGTGGCCGTGGACGCGTTGCTCGGGCAGGCCGGCGTGATCCGCACCGAGACCATGGAGGAGCTGTTCGACCTGACGGCGCTGCTCGCGAACCAGCCGGTCCCGTCGGGCGGCCGGGTCGCGATCCTCACCAACGGCGGCGGCCCGGGCATCATGGCGTCCGACGCGTGCGAGAGCCGTGGCCTCGAGCTGCCGGAGCTGAGCGCCCGGACCATCGATTCACTGCGAGTGTTCCTGCCTGCCGCGGCCTCCGTCGGGAACCCGGTGGACATGCTCGCGAGCGCCTCCGCTGCCGACTACGAACGGGCGCTGCGTCTCCTCCTAGCCGACGATCGCCTCGATGCGGTCCTCGTGATGTTCGTCCCGCCCATCGTGACCGAAGCGATGGACGTCGCCGAGGCCATTCGCCGGGCCACTCGAGGCGCGACGAAGCCCGTCCTCAGCTGTCTGGTTGGAACGCACGGGGTGCCCACCGCGCTGAAGGCGCTTCGAGAGGCGAAGGTGCCGGCATACGCGTTCCCGGAGGGGGCGGTGCTCGCCCTCGCGCGAGCCGTTCGCTACGGCCGCTGGCTGCGGCGCCCAGAGGGCGGTGTTCCGGACCTCGCCGGCATCTCGAGGGAGCGTGCCCGCTCCGTGCTCGACCGCGCCGGCGATGGTTGGCTCGCTCCGAGCGACGCGCAGGAGGTCGTCGGCGCCTACGGCCTCCGCGTTCCTCGGTCGGAGACCGTGCAGAGCGCATCGGACGCTGCCCGAGCGGCGCGGACCATCGGGTTTCCGGTGGCGTTGAAGCTCGTCTCGTCGAGCATCCTGCACAAGACCGAGGTCGGAGGCGTTCGACTCGACCTCGCATCGTCGGACGAGGTCCGTGACGCATTCGAGGCGATGGAGAGGGCCCTCGCCGAGCACGGGCTCGCGCACGCGATGGAGGGCGCGGTCGTGCAGGAGATGGTGGCGGGCGGCATCGAGACGTACGTCGGCGTGACCCATGCGCCAGGTTTCGGCGCCCTCGTCGGCTTCGGCATCGGCGGCGTGAACGTCGAGCTCTGGCGGGACGTCGCGTTCCGGGTGCACCCGCTGACGGATGTCGATGCGAGCGAGATGCTCGAGCAGATCCGAGGTCGCCCGCTCCTCGACGGCTTCCGTGGCGCCCCTCCTGCCGACAAGGGGGCGCTCGTGGACGCGATCCTCCGCGTGGACCGGATGGTGGCCGAGAACCCCGAGATCCGGGAGATGGACATCAACCCGCTGACGGCGCTCCGGCCTGGCCAGGGCGTCGTCGCGATCGACGTCAGGATTCGCGTCGAGAGGCTGAGGTCGCCGCCTCGCAGCACCTCGAGGAGCTGAGCGACCGATGAGAGTCCGTCCGCGCCTTCGCGTCCTGTACAACCGGAGCCGCGAGTCTCCGTGGACGCTCTCCGTCCTCGGAGCCGTGCTCGGGTTCGTCCTCGCGATGCTCCTGGGCTCGTTGGTGGGTCACCACGTGCCCCACCTCCTGGTCGGGGTCGTCTGGGGCAGCACGATGGAGCAGGCGAGGACGATCTTCGTCGCGATCCTCGCCGTCGAGATCACCGCGCTGAGCATCGTCTTCTCGCTCTCGTTGCTCGCCGTCCAGAGCGCGGCGCGGCAGTACTCGCCGCGGCTGATCTCGTCCTACCTCCGAGATCCGGTGGGCCGCCTGGTCCTCCCGACCTTCGTGGTCACGTGCGTCTTCTGTCTGGTCGCCACCGCACGGGTCGGACTCTCGCCCGAGCTGGGCGTGGCACCGCGTCCCGCCGTCACGGTTGCGATTTTGATGATCTTCGCGTCCGGTGCCGCCTTGCTGGTCGAAGTGGCCCGGACGATCCTCGTGATCCGCGTCGAAGCCGTCGTCAGCTGGGTCACGCGCCGGACCCGGAAGACGCTCCGCTTTATGTCCCGCCTCCCAGGCGATCGCTCCGGCATCCCCATACCCGTCTCACCCACGGCTACCGCCATTCGGGCCCTCGGCTCGGGATACGTGATGGGAGTCGACGACGCGCTCCTGCTCTCCGTCGCGAGGGAACATCGGCTCCTGGTGCGGATCGAGCGGGCCATCGGCGAGGGTCTCGTCAAAGGCAACGTGATGGGCTGGGCCGAACCGATCCATCCAGGCGCGCGCGTCTCGGACGACGCCGCGACGTTGCTCGCCGACGCGGTCCTGCTCGACAGGTGGCGGGATCAGGACACCGACGTCGCGCTCGGAGTCCGCCAGCTCGTAGACATCGCGGTACGATCGCTCTCCGCCGCGGTGAACGATCCCTACTCGGCGATCGTCGCGATCGATCACCTCTCGGAGGTCCTCGTCGATCTCGCCGGACGGCGTCTCGGCGATCGAGTCCTCCATGACGCCGCCGGAACGCCGCTCGTCTCGATCCGCGAGCCGACTTTCGCCGACTATCTCTTCCTCGCCATCGACGAGATCTCGCGGTACGGCGCATCCGAGCCCACGGTGGCGGTGCGTCTCCTGCGGATGACCGACGAGGCCGGGGAGGCGACGTCGTCCGCCGCCGACAAGCAGTACGCCGCGGAGATGGCCGCCCGCATCCTGTCCCTCGCGGAGGTGGCGACGACCGGCGGTCCCGGCATGGAGCGCGTACGGGCGGCCACGGCGGAGGCCCGGCAGCAGATCATGGAGGGCCCGACGCCCGGGCGTCGCAGCCGGCTCAGTCTTTGAACCGGCCGTCCGAAGCGAGCGTGAGGACGGACCGCCGTCAGCTACTTCGACGCATCGCGTTCTCCGATCCACCCCTTGCGGCGGAAGAACCGGATCAGCCCGACGACGGTGGCGACGCAGATCAGCCAGAAGATCGCGTAGCCCCACTCCCAGTTCAGCTCGGGCATGACCCGGAAGTTCATTCCGAACACGCCCGCGAGGAAGGTGATCGGGATGAAGATCGTGGCGATGATCGTGAGGACCTTCATCACCTCGTTCATCCGGTACGAGACCGCGGAGAGGTAGAGCTCGATCATGCCGGAGGCCATGTCCCGGTAGGTCTCCACGACGTCGATCAGCTGGACCGAGTGCTCGTGCACGTCGCGCAGGTAGGTGCGGACCGTCGACGAGAGGTTCGGCGAGTCGCTGGACTGCAGGTCGTGGATCATCATCCGCATCGGCCAGATCATCCGCCGAAGCTCCAGCAGCTTTCGCCTGGCGGAGTGGAGTTCCCGCGAGAGCGCGGTCGTCGGCTCCTCGATGATCCGATCCTCCAGCGTCTCCAGGAGATCGCCGTAGTGCTCGACCACCGGGAAGACGTGGTCGATCAGGGCGTCGATGATCGAATAGAGGAGGAAGCCGGCGTCGCCCTGTCGCAGGGTGGAGGCCGGTGTCTGGATGCGCTGCCGGATCGTCGACCACGCCTCGGCGCCGTCCCGCTCCTCCTGGAAGGTGAGGATCAGGTTCCCGTAGAAGAAGATGCTGACCTGCCCCGACGTGAACTTTCCTTCTACTTGTCGAAACGACGTGGCGACGATGAACTGGTAGTCGGAGTACGGCTCGATCCTGGGGCGCTGCGGGACCTTCAACGCGTCCTCCGCCGCGAGCGTGTGGAAGCCGTACGCCTGGCGGAACCGGTTGATGACCTGGGGATGCAGGCCCGCCACGTTCACCCAACGCACCGCCGACCACGCGGGCCTGGGCCGCGAGAGGAAGGCCTCGAGGTCCGGAACGTCGAAGGCGTCTGCGCGGTCGGGCCCGTAGTCGACGCAGCTGATCGAGACGGCTCCCGGCTCCGGAGGGACGTCGACGAGGGGCGTGCTCTCGATCCCAGGGGGAGATCCGGGAAACGTCGGGCCTGGCAGTCGCACCCTGCGCCTTCTTCGCTTCGGCTTGTCGGAGCGCGCGCTCTTGGCCTTGCCGGGAAGGTCCGGACGGACCTCATGGACGTCTGGGCTGTGCGAGCGCTTGTCGTTCGTCGGTGGTCCTGGTCGCATTCCCTCCATTCTAACCAGGCCGGCCCTGGCCCACCGAGAAGCGCATCGCCGGTCTCGAGTGACGAGTTTGGCGCCCGCGGAAAACGTAGCGGACGGGACCCCGGCCGTTCCACAATGGGTCCCATGCAGCACGTCCTGGTCGTAGAGGATCATCCCGAGCTACGCGAGTGGCTGATGGCACTGCTGCGGGACGCGTTCCCCAGCGCCGAGATTACCGGCGTCGGAACGGTGGAGGACGCGACGCGGGCGGCGGCGGCGCAAGTCGTGAACCTGGCCCTCGTGGACATCAGCCTCCCGGACGGCAGCGGGATCGACTTCGTCGCGCGCATGATGGAGACGTCGCCCTCGACATACTGCGTGATGGTCACGATCTACGACGACGACCGGCACCTCTTCCCGGCGCTGCAGGCGGGCGCCCGCGGCTACCTGCTCAAGGAGCAGCCGCGGGAGAAGCTCCTGTCGCAGCTGCAGGGGATCCTCAGGGGCGAACCGCCGCTCTCCCCCGCGATCGCGCGGCGCGTGCTCTCGCACTTCCAGCGCGCGCGGCCCGTGGTCGACGACTCGGGCCTGAGCGAGCGCGAGCGTGAGGTGCTCACGCTGGTCGCGAAGGGCTACAACCGGAGCGACGTGGCGCGAATGCTGGACATCAGCGTCAACACCGCCGCCGCCCACCTGAAGAACGTCTACCGCAAGCTCAACGTCTCCACCCGCGCGGAGGCGACGTTGGCCGCGGCGCGACGTGGACTGGTGCAGAGCGAAGAATGAGCCAGGCCGCCTCGTGGTTCTCGCGCATCCCGCCCCGCTGGATCCTGGCTGGGGCCGCGCTGCTCGGCGTTGCCTGCCTCGCGTCGGCCGTCGCCGCCGTCACGCGAGGCCCCTACCTCGGCGTCAATCTCGCCCCCGACCCGAAGGGCATCGCCGTGGTCTCCGTGGCGCCGGACGGCCCGGCGCACGGGCGCCTCGCGGTGGGCGACGTGATCGTCTCCCTGCAGACCGCGGGCGGCGATGTCGTTCCGGCCCTCGGCAGCGCGCTGATGGACGACCCCGACGTCTACCCCACCTTCACCGAATACAATCGCTTCCTGGATCACCAGGGCGAGATCGTCGCGGCCTTGCGAGGCGACCCCGTCGTGTTCGTCCTCGACGACGGGCGCGAGGTCGCCGTGCGGACGGCCGAGACGCGTCCGCTGCAGAGCGTCTCCGCGGCGTTCTGGCTCCTCTGCGGATTGGGCGTCCTGGTCTCCCTGGTGGGCGTGGGGATCTGGGCCTTCCGGCGAGGGCAGGCGACCACGCGGCTGGTCGCGCTGAGCAGCCTGGGGTACCTCCTCGCGAGCGTCACCATCGCCGTGTACTTCGTTCGCGAGTGGGCCACGGAGCCGCCGCTCTTCTGGTGGCTCAACGTGCTGAACCACCTCGGCTACATGCTCTACGGGTACTGTGCCTTGGTCCTCCTCTGGCACTACCCGCGGCCCCTGGGGCGTTTCCCCATGGCGCCGGCGTTCCTCGTCGGCCTGGTCGTGATCTGGCTGAACGAGGTGTTCCAGCTCGTCGAGCTGCCGCTGCACGCCTTCTTCCTGCAGTACTTCTTCCCGTTCGCCTTCGGCATCTGGTTCGCGTGGCGCCAGTGGGTGAGGACGCGCGGGCGGCCCGACGACCGGGCGGCGCTGCTCTGGTTCATGCTGTCGGTGCTGATCAGCATCGGCGTCGTCATCCTGCTCTACTTCCTCCCGCCCCTCTTCCACGCCGAGCCGGTGATCCCGTTCTGGGTCGGCCACGCCTGCATCGCGGGCCTGTTCTTCGGGCTGGTGTTGGGCGTGTTGCGATACAGGCTCTTCGACCTCGAGCGCTGGTGGTTCGCCGCGTGGGTGTGGTTCTTCGGCGGCCTCCTCGTGGTGCTCGTCGACTTCGGCCTGCTGCTCACCACGCAGATCCCGCCCGTGGGCGCCCTCAGCCTCTCGCTGCTGCTGGTAGGGTGGGTCTATTTCCCGGCGCGCCAGTGGCTGTGGCTGCGCTTCTCGAGCTCGCCGTCCCGCCGCCCGGAAGGCTACCTGCCGCTGCTGCTCGAGGCGTTCTTCTCGGCCTCCACGTCGGACGAACTTCAGGCGAAGTGGCAGGAGGTCCTGCGGCGGATCTTCGACCCGCTGGACGCCCGCACGGTGGACGGATCGCGCGCGGCGGCGGGCCTCGATCGGGAAGGGCTCGTCCTCGTCGTGCCCGACATCCAGGGAGCAGATCGGCACGTGGAGCTGTCCGGCCGCAGCCGTGGCAACCGCCTGTTCACGCCGGGTGACGTCCGCCTCGCGTCGTTCATCCTCGCGTTGGCGCGCAAGTCGGCAGGGCTGCGCGCGGCGCAGGAGCGTGGCGCGGGTCTCGAGCGCGAGCGCATCGCGCGCGATCTGCATGACGACGTGGCGCCGCACCTGCTCATGCTCGTCCACCGGGCGAACACCGCGGAGGGCGCCGACGGCGCACGGACGGCGCTCCAGGTCCTGCGCGAGTCCATCTACGCGCTCAATGATCCCCGCGCCAGGCTCGCGGAGGAGGTGGTCGCCGACTGGCGCGCGGAGGTCGACGAACGAACCCGCGCGGCCGGCGTCGAGCTCATGTGGACACAGCCGGAGGACTTCGGCGACCTCTGGTTGAGTTCGCGCGAGCGGATGAACCTGGGCCGCGTGCTCCGCGAGGCCGTGACCAACGGCCTGCGTCACGGCGCGGCTGACTCCATCGCGGTGGAGGTCAGGGTCGACGGACGGTCGCTGACGTTCGAGCTCACGCAAGCAGGGCAATTCGAGCCGCCGGAGCGCTGGCGCGCGGGCAACGGCATGGCGAACATGCGCACCCGCGTTGCGGAGCTCGGCGGCGAGATCCGCTGGCATGTGGAGGAGGCGACCGCCTCGGCACCACCTCGCCTCGTCGTCACCTGGAGCATCCCGCTGCAGCACGCCCGAGGCGCGCTCACCTCTTCGGACTAGCCTGCCAGCGGCATGGACGCACCGTGGCTCGGCCCGTAGAAGGGCGAGGATTTTCGCGGGAGCGATCTCATGTCGATGCGTGGAGCGGACTCCATGGGCCCGACTCGGAAGAGGCTGTGGTGCTGGATCGTGGCAGCGATGCTCCTCGGCGCGTGCCACCACTCGTCCAGCAAGCGTGATCCCGGTGGCGCCGTGCCCCACGTCGTGGGAGGGGCCGTGTCGGGCCTCGAGGGCGGCGCGATCGTGCTGCGGCTCAACGGAGCGCAGGAGCTCACGCTCACCCAGAATGGACCGTTCCACTTCGCCACGGCGCTGGCAGATGGCACCGCCTACGAGGTCACGATCCAGGATCTGCCGACGAACCCTGCCCAGGACTGCGTGTTGGCGAACGGCAGCGGCCGTGTCGCCGGCAAGGGCGTCGAGGACGTGGCGGTCACCTGCACCAAGCCTCCGGCGCCCACCCATACCGTCGGGGGAACGCTGACTGGCCTGTTGGGAAGCGGCCTCGTGCTTCGCCTCGACGGTTCGCACGACCTCCCGATCTCGGTGAGCGGCCCGTTCCGCTTCGCCGAGCCGCTCGAAGACGGCGCCTCCTACGAGGTCACGGTCCGCACCCAGCCGACGAGGCCCGCTCAGGTCTGCACCGTGGCGAACGGCAGCGGCCGGATCTCGGGCGAGGACGTCGGAAACGTCCAGGTGTCGTGCGTGACCACTTCGACGCCCACCTACACCGTCGGCGGCGCGCTGACGGGGCTGGAGGGCAGTGGCCTCGTGCTGCGCCTGAACGGCGGCGGCGATCTGCCCCTCGACGCGGACGGCGACTTCACCTTCGCCAACGCCCTCGCAGACGGTAGCGCGTACACCGTTGCCGTCTTCACGCAGCCCACCGAGCCCGACCAGCACTGCACCGTGCAGAACGGCGCTGGGCACCTGAGCGGAGGCAACGTCACCAACGTCAGGGTGTCGTGCGTCACGATGGAAGGAGCGTTCCTCGTCTCCGGCTCGTTGAGCGGCCTCGAGGAAAGCGTCGGGCTCGTTCTCCAGAACGACGGCAGCGACGACCTTCGACTCGACGCCGACGGCTCGTTCACGTTCTCGACGCCCATTCCGGACGGCGGCGCCTATCGGGTGACCGTCCACTCGCAGCCGAGCAACCCGGCCCTGGAGTGTCGCGTGATGAATGGCACGGGCACGATCGCGGGGGCGGACGTGGAAGACGTGGAGGTGGTCTGCCGGGGCTGGCGGGGCCCCACCCGGGTCGAGAACCAGTCGGGCCACGCCGGCGCGGCTCAGCTCGCGTTCGGACCGGACGGCGAAGGCATCGCCGTGTGGACGCAGGTGATCGCGGGGAGCGCGCAGGTCCTCTCGAGCCGGCTGCAGGCGGGGAGCTGGAGCACGCCCGTCCGGCTCGATTCGCAAGGCTTCCCGGCGTTGGCGCCCCGGCTCGCCATCGACCCATCCGGCGACGCGATCGCGGTCTGGCCACAGGAGAACGCCGGGGGTGTCGCCCACCTCTGGGCGAATCGATACACGAAGGCGGGAGGGGGATGGTCGACGGCGGAGCAGCTCGAGACCGGCGCAGGCGCCGTCGGCAGTGCGCAGGTCGCGGTGGACTCGGACGGCCACGCGTTCGTCGTCTGGACCCAGCGGGTCGACGCGACCTTTGGCGCGCCGTACGACATCTGGGCGAGGGAGCTGGACCCGGATCTCGGTTGGCATCCGGCGCAACAGATCGAGTCGAACCCGGGCAGCGCCGTGTTTCCCACGATCCGGATCGATGGCTCGGGCAACGCCATCGTCGCCTGGCACCAGCACAACGGCGCGGTCTACGACATCTGGACGGCGCGCCGTGAGGCTGGCGGCGACTGGGGGGCGCCGGTCCTGCTCGAGTCCGACGACACCGGAAACGCCACTTTCCCCGAATTGGCGGTCAACGCGAACGGGGACGCGGTCGCCGTGTGGCACTTCTCGGAAGGGACTGGAACGCACGTGTTCGCGGCTCGCTACGATCCCGGTGCCGGGTCGTGGGGCTCCCCGATCCCCCTCGACGCTTCGAACGAGGACGCGACCTTTCCCGACGTGACCGTCGACCCGAGCGGCCGTGCGCTGGCCGTGTGGCGCCAGACCGGCTCCGCCAACGCCGCGAGCGTCTGGGCGGCCAGCTTCGACCCCGGCACGGGCACCTGGTCCACCGCGGCGCGGATCGCCTCCGGTGGCATCGACTCCGGGTCCAAGGGCGTCGAGGTCGAGACGGACCCAGACGGGAACGCGGTCGCCGTCTACCACCAGTTCACGGGCGGCTCCGCCTACCACGTCTTCGCCAACCGCTACGTGCGCGGAGAGGGGTGGGGAGCGCAATCTGCGCTCGAGACGGACTCGCTGTCGGCCACCTCTCCCCAGGTCGCGTTCGACGCCCAGGGGAAGAGCGTGGCGATCTGGATCATGCAGGATGACTCGGGCTACCGGAGCGTGTACGCCAGCGAGTACCGATGATCACGAGCCGTGCCGCCGGTGGACGAGGTGCACGCGGTCTTCGACGTTCGACGCGATGACCGCCAGCACGAGTCCAAGCGTTGCGCCGATCACGGTGTCGAGGATGCGCTCGCCCGCCATGCTCGCGCCGGCGGTTCCGGGCGGCGCCGCCAGGTAGCTCATGAGCAGCGCCATCGGCGTGACGAGGACCTGACCGAGGGCGTAGTTGTAGCCGATGACCACCTCGGTCAAGAACTGGAACACCGCAACGCTGGCGATCACCGTCCATGCGCTCGGCTCGCTCGAGAGGATGAGCCACACGATCCCCGCGCCGACGACGGTGCCGAGCATCCGCTGGAGCGCGCGGTTCATGTTCACCTGGAGGTGCACGCCCTGCATGACCGCGACGGTGCCCATCGCCGCCCACGCAGGGTGCGCGGCGCCGATCGCGTGGGCGAGTGACGCGGCGAGGCCCGCGCCGAACGCCACGCGCGCCGACGCGCGCAGCCGACGGGGAAACGCCTGTGTTGCCTCGATGGGGAACGTCTTCTCCGGCGTCGCGCGCTGACGCCACCTCTCGGTGGCGATGCACACCAGCCAGCTCAGCGCGCTGACGATCGCCGTCGCGCCCGCGTGCTCGAACACGGCCCGCCACGTCGGCGCGGGGACCATGCCGGCGCCAGCAGCGAAGATGAAGATGAGCGCGCCGGGAGGTCCGGGGCGGAGCGTCGACGCGACGAAGTAGAAGCACCCGCACGCGACGGCCCAGGACGACGAGCAGCGCGCTCTGCCCGGCGCCGAGCCGCACCACTGCCGCCATGCTCCCGACGGCGACCGTCTGCCAGAGCCCGCACTGCGCGACGATGTGTCCTCTTTCGGCAGGGGGATGGAAGCGGCCGAACAGCGCGGGCAAGGCACCCAGGGCCGCGAAGCCGACGAGATGGGCCCACGGCGACGCCAGTACCAGCGGAAGCGCGATCCCGATGACCAGCGCCGCCTGGAGCCCCGCCAGCGCGGAGTTGCGGAGCGAGGGCGGCTTGCCCACCGCCAGGGTCTGCTTGAGCTGGGCGGGCGCGAGCAGGTGGCGGAGCGCCAAGCGGCGCCCGACGAGGACGCGCTCACGCGTGGCCATGTTCCGAGATCGTCCACGCAGCGTTGATGAGGCCGATGTGGCTGAAGGCCTGGGGGAAGTTGCCCAGGAGCTCGCCCGAGTCGGGGTCCACCTCCTCCGAGAGGAGCCCGATGTCGTTGGCGTGGGCGGCCGCGCGCTCGAAGGTCTCCCGCGCGAGTCGAGGCTCGCCTGCGAGCGCCCACGCCTCCGCGAGCCAGAAGGTGCAGAGCAGGAACGCGCCCTCGCTCCCCGGGAGGCCGTCGGCGCCGAGATAGCGGAAGACGAGGCCGCGGCGGTCGACGAGACGGGACGCGATCGCCTCGATGGTGGCGCGCACCCGGGGATCGTCTGCGG
>Ga0182745_1004663_pt1 | contig 11370 bp, 10 predicted proteins | sample eDN3rd30CKraftBY_FD_128523 | JGI IMG/M metagenome (GOLD analysis project Ga0182745, IMG submission 128523) | Enriched backyard soil microbial communities from Emeryville, California, USA - eDNA 3rd pass 30_C Kraft BY (version 2) (version 2) | ecosystem: Environmental > Terrestrial > Soil >... | reverse complement strand
ATATCTTTTGTTCCATACATTATGTTGAGCATCTCACATAGCATATAGACAAATGCAATAAACATAAAGATCAATACAATCCATTTTGGCCAACTAAAATAATCAGCTAAAAAGAAGCCAATAATAGATGCTAGGAAATAAATTAAGATTGATTTTATCAAAATCGACACCTCGCTTCTCCAGTATATGGTAAATGAGAAAACTAGATAGGTCAATCTATTTTGGCTTCTATAATAGATGTGAACTACACCATTTTTTTGAATAATGAAAACTTGTATGAACCTGTATATGAATCGTTAAAATATGTTATTATAGGACTTAATGTTACTTAAGAAGGAGATTTATACAATGAAACGACATGAAGCGCGAAGTAAAGCTATGCAAGTATTGTTTCAGTTAGATAATACTGCAGAACTAACTTTAGATGAAGCGATTGGTCATGTGCTTGACGGAGAAAAATCAGATTCATTTTTTGAATCACTAGTTCGTGGGGCAACTGAAAAGAAACAAGAAATTGATGAAGCGCTTGAAGGAAAGTTAGAGAACTGGTCATTATACAGACTTCCAAAAATTGAAAGAACTGTATTGCGATTAGCGGTTTATGAATTATTATATATGGAAGAAACACCAAATAACGTAGTATTAAACGAAGCAATCGAGCTTTGTAAAACATATGGTGATGACAAGTCAAGTAAATTTGTTAATGGTGTTCTTTCGAAATTTGTTGAATAAAAATCCTTTGTTTAACAAACAAGTTTTTTCAGGAGGGAATAAATATGGCAAGCATTATTGATGGAAAAGTAATAGGTCAACAAATTAGACAATCAACTGCAAAACGAGTTGAGAAGTTAAAAGAACAAGGTGTTACTGCAGGACTCGCAGTCATTTTAGTTGGCGAAAACCCAGCATCTCAAACATATGTTAGAAATAAACAAAAATCTTGTGAAGCAATTGGAATCTACTCTGAACTCATAAAGCTACCTGAAGAAACTACAGAAAATGAATTATTAAGTCAAATCCAACAACTAAATGAACGTCAAGATATCCATGGGATCTTAGTTCAATTACCACTTCCTAAGCATATTAATGAAGATCATGTCATTGCAACCATTTCAACTGAAAAAGACGTTGATGGATTTTCTCCAGTTAGTGTTGGGAAAATGATGCTTGGACAAGATACATTCCTTCCTTGTACTCCATTTGGTGTAATGAAACTACTTGAATATACTGGAATAGAATTAGCAGGAAAGCATGCGGTTGTTGTTGGTCGAAGCCATATTGTTGGTAAACCGATGGGCCAATTGTTGCTTCAAAAAGATGCAACTGTTACATATACTCATTCAAGAACAAAAGATTTACCTTCCATTACAAAACAAGCGGATATTTTAATTGCCGCTGTTGGAAGACCAAATTTTATTACAAAAGAACATATTAAACCTGGAGCTGTTGTGATTGACGTTGGTATCAATCGTGATGAAAACAACAAATTAGTTGGTGATGTTCATTTCGCAGATGTAGAACCTATTGCATCTCATATTACTCCTGTACCAGGTGGAGTTGGTCCTATGACGATTACAATGTTACTTTATAACACTGTACAATCTGCTGAAAATACTTTACAACAGGACAAATAATCCTAAACCATGTAAAATAGAAGTACAGAAGCTGTTTTTCTGATGAGAAACAGCTTTTCTATTGTAATTAATTATTGAAAAGGTGTCGTATACATATGACTACGTCTTCATATTTAACAGTTAAAGCGCTAACAAAATACATTAAAAGAAAGTTCGATGCAGATCCACATTTACGCGATGTTTATGTGAAGGGAGAACTTTCAAATGTAAAAATACATACTTCAGGACACATCTATTTTACTTTAAAAGATGATGAAACACGTATTTCAGCGACGATGTTTCGTACACAAGCAAATAAGTTGAAATTTAAGCCCGAAGAGGGAATGCAAGTGTTTATACGTGGGGATGTTTCTGTTTACGAATCTTCCGGAAATTATCAACTTTATGCACAAAGTATGGAACCAGACGGAATAGGTGGATTGTTCGTTGCGTTCAATCAATTAAAAGAGAAGCTACAACGGGAAGGGCTGTTTAATCCAAATTTTAAGCAACCAATACCGAAGTTTCCGAAAACTGTGGGTGTTTTAACAGCCACTACAGGTGCCGCTATTCGAGATATTTGTACCACCATCTCTAGGAGATACCCGCTATGTGAAATCATTGTTTACCCTACGCTCGTTCAAGGTGTTCAAGCTGCACCAAATATCGTGAAAAATATACAATTAGCCAATGTGCAAAACATGTGTGATGTCCTAATTGTTGGTCGTGGTGGGGGTTCCATAGAAGATTTATGGGCATTTAATGAGGAAATTGTTGCTCGTGCAATATTTGAAAGTCGTATTCCAATTATCAGTGCAGTTGGACATGAAACAGATACGACAATTGCCGATTATGTTGCGGATTTGCGTGCTCCAACGCCTACTGCAGCTGCTGAGCTTTCAGTTCCAGATCAGAAAGAATTGTATCAACAAATTCTAAGAAGTAAATCCTATTTACACCAGGTAATGACTTCTACATTAGCATTAGAGCGTAATCGGTTAAAGAAACTGCAAAATTCGTATCCTTTAGCGACACCTGATAGACTTTATAGACCGTTTACAGAGAAGATGATTAATCTTGATATGCAGTTAAATCGATCTGCACAAGTGTTTTTAATGAAAAAAAGACATGACTTACAAAAATTAGATGGTACTATCAAAATGTTTTCTCCTAAAAATGCTATACAATATTATGGAAAACTATTAGACCAAACAACGAATATGCTAACGAAATCTGCTTTCAAATTATTAACAACAAAAAAAGAATCCTACTTTTCTACAATTCGAACACTAGAAGCTTTAAACCCGTTAACAATTATGGATAGAGGGTTTAGCGTTACATTCAAGGATCAAGAAGTAATAAAATCTGTCTCACAACTATCGATTGATGATGAAATTACTGTACAATTTCAAGATGGTGAAGCAAAGGCAAAAATAGTTAATACCCAAATAAACCAAGGAGGCAGCAAATAATGACGAAACAACAGACATTTGCTGAAGCAATGGCAGAATTAGAAGGTATCGTACAAAAATTAGAGCAAGGCGAAGTTCCCTTAGAAGAAGCGATAGATTTATATAAAAAAGGCATGGAATTATCTCATTTTTGTCATGTTAAATTACAAAATGCTGAACAACAGTTAATATCAGTAGTAAACGAAAATGGTGAAAAACAACCGTTTGAACAGACAAGTGACCGAGGGAATGCAGAATGACAAATACATTAAAAGGGTTTATAGATGAACATTTACTACAAATTGATGATGAATTATATTCGTTAGTAGAAAAAATCATTGCACCTAACCAATTAAAAGAATCAATGCTTTATTCATTAAAAGCAGGTGGTAAAAGAATTAGACCACTATTTGTACTAGCAGTTTGTCAATTGTTTAACAATAAACAACATGAAGCTTATACTGTTGCATCTGCTATTGAAATGATTCATACCTATTCACTAATTCACGATGATTTACCAAGCATGGATAATGATGATTTAAGACGAGGAAAACCAACTAATCATGTTGTTTATGGTGAAGCACTTGCAACGCTTGCAGGTGACGCATTAAATACTTTAAGTTTTGGTGTTATAGCAAGAATGCAAAATGTATCGCCTGACAAAAAAGTTGAATTAATCAATTTACTAAGTATTGCAGCCGGTGCAGAAGGAATGGTCGGTGGACAAGTTTTGGATATCGATGGCGAGACGCGTACATTAAATCTTGAAGAACTTGAACAAGTACATGTGAATAAAACTGGTGCACTGCTACGCTTTAGTATAGAATCTGGGGCAGTTTTATCTGGTGCAAGTGAAGAAGAAAGAAAAATTTTAGTAGAATATGCACATCATATTGGACTAGCTTTCCAAATCCAAGATGATATTTTAGACATCGAGGGGACATCTGAAGAACTAGGGAAAACTGCTGGTAAAGACGTTGCTAGTAATAAAAGTACATATCCTAGTATTTTAACGATAGATGGTGCAAAAACGAAATTAAATGAACATTATGAAATAGCAAATACTTTATTAGAAAAATTAAAAGGTGATACTTCGATATTAAAAGAACTTACTGAGTACATTGTGCGTCGTAATAAATAATCTAAATGTATTGCTTTTGCATAATCTCAAACACTGATATAATAAGAAAAACAATTTGCTGATAATAATTTGATGAAAAGGTGTGTGAGAGATGGATTTAAATACAATTACTAGTCCATCCTTTATAAAAAAATTAAATAAAAAAGAATTGGAAAATTTAGCGAGTGATATACGCGCTTTTCTTATAAAAAAATGTTCAATTACTGGTGGTCATATTGGACCTAATCTTGGTGTAGTTGAATTAACGATTGCGTTACACAGAGCATTTAATACTCCAAATGATAAATTTATTTGGGATGTTGGCCATCAATCTTATGTTCATAAAATTTTAACGGGTCGAGCAAGCCAATTCGATACATTGCGTCAATATAAAGGTCTTAGTGGGTTTCCAAAGCGCAATGAAAGCGAACATGATGAATGGGAAACTGGTCACAGTTCTACCTCACTATCTGCAGCAATGGGGATGGCTGTTGCAAGAGATATAAAAAAGGAAGATTCCTATGTAGTACCTATTATTGGTGATGGCGCTTTAACTGGTGGGATGGCCTTAGAAGCGTTAAATCATATTGGTCATGAAAAAACTCGTATGATCGTTATTCTAAATGATAACGAAATGTCGATTGCCCCAAATGTAGGTGCACTTCACAATATTTTAGGAAGATTACGTACGGCAAAAGAATATTCAAAAGCTAAAGAAGACCTCGAATCCTTAATGAAAAAAATCCCTGTACTTGGTGGGAAACTTGCGAGTACCGCTGAACGAGTTAAGGATAGTTTAAAATATCTTGTTGTCTCTGGTGTCTTTTTTGAAGAAATGGGCTTTAAATATCTAGGTCCAATTGATGGGCACGATATTGATTCACTCGAAAAAACATTAGAATATGCAAAAAACGTAAAAGGCCCAGTACTCGTTCATGTCATTACGAAAAAAGGTAAGGGCTATAAACCTGCTGAAGAAGATACGATTGGTACATGGCATGGCACAGGTCCATATAAAATGGAAACAGGGGATTTTGTTAAGAGTCAGATAAAAGGTCCAGCATGGAGTAGCTTAGTATCAGAATCTGTACGAAAATTAATGGAAACAGATGAGCGAATAGTAGCTATTACACCAGCGATGCCAGTTGGTTCCAAAATGGAAGGGATTCAAAGGGATTTCCCTGATCGTTTCTTTGATGTTGGTATTGCTGAACAGCATGCGGTGACAATGGCTGCAGGTTTGGCAACACAAGGGATGAAACCATACTTAGCAATATATTCAACGTTTTTACAACGTGCATATGACCAAGTATTACATGATGTTGCTAGACAGAACTTGAATGTGTTTATTGGTATTGATCGCTCGGGATTAGTCGGTGCAGATGGAGAAACACATCAAGGAGTTTTCGATATTTCATTCTTACGACATATTCCAAATATGGTGTTAATGATGCCTAAAGATGAAAATGAAGGTCAGCATATGGTTAAAACAGCTATCGAATACAATGATGGCCCTATCGCATTGCGTTACCCACGAGGAAATGGATATGGAGTACCTTTAGATCCAGAAATGAAATCTATTCCAATCGGTAGTTGGGAAGTATTGCGTGAAGGTGGAAATGCAACAGTTCTAACTTTTGGTACTACAATTCCTTTGGTAATGGCTGCAGTTGATGAATTAGCTGAAAAGGGTATCGATGTAAAAGTGGTAAATGCTCGTTTTATCAAACCAATGGATGAAGAAATGCTTCATGAAATTATGTCATCCAAAACACCGATTTTAACAGTAGAAGAATCTGTATTGCAAGGTGGATTTGGTAGCGCTGTTTTAGAATTTGCGAGTGACCACCACTATCAAAATAAGATTGAACGAATTGGTATTCCAGACCAATTTGTAGAGCAAGGTAGTGTAGATTTATTGTTAAATGAAATTAACATAACAAAAGAAGAAGTGATTAATCGTATTGAGACTTTAGTTCAAACGAATAATCGATTAGGAACGAAAACAGTATGACAAAACAGTTAAAAGAACGTGTTGACGTTCTGTTAGTAGAAAGAGGATTGTGTGAAACTCGTGAAAAAGCGAAGCGCTCAATAATGGCTGGACTCGTTTATTCGAATGAAACACGAATCGATAAAGCAGGAGAAAAAATACCTGTGGATGCACCTCTTCAAGTGAAAGGAAATCAACTGAGATATGTAAGTCGCGGTGGCTTAAAGTTAGAAAAGGCACTAGACCTTTTTGACATGTCTGTTGAAGGTAAAATCATGTTAGACATTGGTTCATCAACAGGTGGTTTTACTGATTGTGCATTACAGAATGGTGCCAAACATTGTTATGCGCTTGATGTAGGAACAAATCAATTGGCATGGAAAATTCGGTCTGACGAACGTGTTACCGTGATGGAAAAAACAAATTTCAGATATTCGAAACCTGAAGATTTTATCAATGGTCTGCCTGACTTTGCAACAATTGACGTTTCATTTATTTCATTATCGTTAATATTACCAGTATTGAAAACAATTTTATTACCTGGTGGAGATGTAATGGCGCTAGTGAAGCCACAATTTGAAGCGGGTAAAGAAAATGTGGGTAAAAAGGGGATTGTTCGAGATCCGAAAATCCATCTTGAAGTATTAGAACATACTGCGAAAGTAGCAACTGAACTAGGATTTGTAGTAAAAGAAGCTTCCTATTCACCTATTACAGGTGGTGAAGGGAACATTGAATTCCTATTCCATTTAGTGAACCCTAAGGACAATGAACAAGTATCATCTTTTACTGACTTCAAATCCATCGTAGACCAAGCACACCAGGAATTTAAATAAAGTTACACAATGAAAAAGCTATAGTTAATATATCATTTCTATATTGAGGTCCCAAAGTTTAGCAAAGCAAACTATTGGGACATTCTTTTTGCATAAAAAATGTATTTTTTAGAATGTTATTATAAGTGACTTGAAAAAATTACACAAAATGTTAGTATAAATATACATATATATTCATAAGAGGTGCTAAATGAACAAAGGTCAACGTCATATGAGAATTCGTGAGATTATTACCAATGAAAATATTGAAACACAAGATGAAATTGTCGATCGCCTAAGACAAGCTGGCTATAACATTACACAAGCAACTGTTTCAAGAGATATTAAAGAATTACATTTAGTGAAAGTACCAATGCAAGATGGTCGTTATAAATACAGTTTACCAGCTGATCAAAGATTTAACCCACTACAAAAATTACAACGATCACTTTCAGATGCTTTTATTAGTATTGACGGTGCTTCTCACTTATTAGTTTTGAAAGCTCTACCTGGTAATGGAAATGCAATTGCAGTGTTAATAGATCACTTGGATTGGAAAGAAATAATAGGTACAATTTCTGGTGATGATACAATATTAATTATTTGTCGTTCAGAAAATGATCGAGAGATAATTAAGGATCGTTTATTAGCAATGCTATAGTTTGAGGTGATTATATTTGTTAAGAGAGCTTAATATACGCAACTTTGCTATTATTGAAGATCTGACTGTTAGTTTTTTAGAAGGTTTAACCGTTTTAACCGGTGAAACAGGTGCTGGTAAATCAATCATTATCGATGCTGTTCATCAACTAGCCGGTGGACGAGCTTCTTCCGAATTTGTTCGACATGGAGCAAATAAAGCAGAACTTTCGGGGTTATTTCAAATTACAAATAATCATCATGCAATTTATGAAAAACTACAAGAAGTTGGCATTGAGATTGAGGAAGATTCAGTCATTCTGCAACGAGATATAAATGAAAAAGGAAAAAGTGTTTGCCGTATTAATGGTAAACTCGTTCCTTTATCAATTCTTCGGGAAATTGGTAGTAAATTAGTTGATATACATGGTCAACATGAAAACCAAGAACTAATGGATGAAAAGCAACATATCCATTTACTCGATTATTTTGCATCAAGTACGATTTCAGCTGTTAAAGAAAAGTACTTAGAAACTTATCAAGCTTACAAAGAATTAAACAAAGAATTAATTCAGTTAAGTAATGATGAAAAACGTTCCATTCAAAAAATAGACCTTTATCAATTTCAAATTAAAGAAATCGAAGATGCAAAGTTAAAAATAGGGGAAGAAGACGAATTACTTGATGAACGACGTCGACTTTCAAATTTTCATAAAATTTTTGAACGTGCAAGCATTGCCTACGAATCGATTTCAGGTGATATGAATGGTTTAGACCTAATTGGCAAATCAATGGGTGCATTAGATGATATAGCGGACCTTGATGCTCAATTTAAAGAAATTCAAGATATTGTCTCTTCTTCTTTTTATTCACTTCAAGACGCATCGTATCAAATAAAAAATATACTTGATGACCTCGAATTTAATCCTGAAAGATTAAATGAGGTTGAATATCGATTAACGCAATACCAAAATATGAAAAGAAAATATGGTTCGACAGTTGAAGAAATCTTGTCGTACCTTGAAAAAATTAAAGAAGAATTAGGGCTATTATTGAACCGTGATGAAGCGGTAAGATTAGCTGAAGAACAGCTTCAAGAAATGGAAAAAAAGCTCGATTTATATGCTAATGAATTGTCAAAGTTAAGAAAAAGCTCTGCTTTAAACTTAAGCAATGCCATAATGGAACAACTTCGTGACCTGCATATGGAGAAAGCAAAATTTATTGTTAATTTTGATAATCTAAAACAATTCGACCTAAATGGGAAAGATTCAGTTACTTTTTATATTTCTACCAATGTCGGAGAACCGCCAAAATCTTTACCAAAAATTGCATCTGGTGGAGAGTTATCGCGAATAATGCTTGCTTTAAAAACCATTTTCTCTTCAAGTGAAGGAGTTACTTCTATTATATTTGACGAGGTTGACACTGGAGTTAGTGGTCGAGTTGCTCAAGCGATTGCTGAAAAAATATCTGCAATTTCTCGCCATTCTCAAGTATTATGTATTACCCATTTACCACAAGTTGCAGCGATGGCAGATCAACATTATTTAATAAGAAAAGATATAGAAGATAATCGAACTTTTACAACAGTATCCAATATTGGCATCGAAGAACGTGCTGAAGAAATTAGCCGGATGATGAGTGGTGCTGAAATAACAGATTTAACATTGCAACATGCAAAAGAATTATTAAATTTAGCAGAAGATCGAAAAAAAGAATCAAAAGTGAAAATATAAATTCATAAAATTGTCGACAATATAATTATGTATTGGTCGGCAATTTTTTATTTTTATTATAAGTATTTAACGACAAATATTTACCTCTCATTAATGAATGGTTTCTGACACATAGTAATGTTACAAACTTTAGAGGAGGTGGACTATGAGACATATGCGTAAACTGTTTACAATAATTTTACTCATCACTTTTTTTATGTCACATACTGTTTATGCGGAAGCGAAAAAGCTCATTCCGATGGGTGAATCTATTGGAATACAGTTACAATTACCATTTGTCTATGTTGCTCATGATGTTCTATTACCGAGTGGGGAATGGCTGAAAAAGGGTGATTTCATTACAGAATTAAACGGCCGAAAAATTAATTCTGTAAGTACTTTAAAAGAAGAATTAACTGAAAGCGATTTAACCTTATCGGTTCAAAAGAAGGATGAAAAACGTAATTTATCCTTAACGAAGGAAGAAGCGAGTAATATTTTACCTTTTTTGAAAGATGAAACGGATGGTATCGGAACGTTAACATATATTGATCCAGAATCTAAACAATATGGAGCATTAGGTCATCAAATTATTGATGGGGTATTAAATGCACCACCGAAATTTACTGAAGGATCCATTTTTTTAGCATCAATCGAGCAAATAAAAAAGAGTAGTCCAGGCCATCCCGGATATAAAATTTCTGTCATAAACAATAATAATATCCGTCTAGGAAGTATTAAATCGAATGATTTATACGGTATTTTTGGGCAATGGGAAACTAATAATCAAAGTTTACGACAACCAATAGAAATTATGCATGCGAAGGATATTAAGTTAGGTAAAGCAGAAATCTACACTGCAATAGAAGGATCCAAAGTAGAAAATTTTGATATAGAGATAATTAAATGTGAAGATAATATTTTACAATTTGTTGTAACAGATAAAGAATTATTAGATAAAACAGGTGGCATTTTACAAGGGATGAGTGGTAGTCCAATTATCCAAGATAATAAATTTGTTGGGGCGGTTACACATATGTTTGTCGAACAACCGTCTAAAGGAGCAGCAATTACTGTCGTTGAAATGTTAAAACAAACTCCATAATGGGATAAAACGACTATACAATAACGAATTGTATAGTCGTTTTATTGTTTATTTAGTGAAAAAATGATTTACATAATATTTTGATTTTGATAATTTATCGGAAATTTTGTCGACGGGTAGTGAATTTATCGGTCTAGTTAATCATTTTCAAAATGTAAAAAGGTTTTTAAATAACTGTTGTCGAAATAAGAATCGTCAAGTGAAAAAAACTGTGACTTCTTAAATAAAGGGGTATTTTTTAGTAGAATTAGACCATAGGGGGAATTTTTTTGACGAAAGTAAGAGTAGCGATTGCTGACGATAACAGAGATTTAGTAAGAACTTTAGAACAGTTTTTTGAGAATCATCCCGATATTGATATCGTTGCCACAGCACCAAATGGAAAACTATGCCTAAAAATGTTAGAAGATTTTCATCCAGATGTACTACTATTAGATATTATTATGCCACATTTAGATGGTTTAGCGGTTTTAGAAGCGATGTATGGAGATGATCGTTTTGCAAATACACAAGTCATTATGTTAACTGCTTTTGGACAAGAAGATGTTATGAAGCAAGCTGTAACATATGGCGCTTCTTATTTCATGTTAAAACCATTTGAATTTGACCAACTCGTTCAAAAAATATTACATTGTGCTGGACAAAAGCCCGAAACGGTAAAACGTCAAAGTATTCTACAGCCAGAGCCAACTGGTAAGGTGAATCAACGTCAACTGGATACAACAATTACTGCAATTATTAAAGAAATTGGAGTTCCAGCTCACATTAAAGGATATTCTTATTTAAGAGAAGCAATTCAAATGGTTTATTATGATATTGAATTGCTTGGATCTGTGACAAAAATTTTATATCCGGAAATTGCTAAAAAATTTGGAACGACTCCATCCCGCGTTGAACGTGCGATTCGTCATGCTAT
>Ga0182745_1004662_pt1 | contig 11371 bp, 11 predicted proteins | sample eDN3rd30CKraftBY_FD_128523 | JGI IMG/M metagenome (GOLD analysis project Ga0182745, IMG submission 128523) | Enriched backyard soil microbial communities from Emeryville, California, USA - eDNA 3rd pass 30_C Kraft BY (version 2) (version 2) | ecosystem: Environmental > Terrestrial > Soil >... | reverse complement strand
TCCTTTTTCAAAATGATATTGGAAACTGGAGAGCCTGGAGTAATCTACAATGTAAAAAAAGATGAATCCCAATGTATGAAGTGTCAATTCGTTAATCAATGCAAAGAACTCGCCACCATTGGATTTCCTATTGTAAAGCAAGATAAATTAGTTGGCGTCATCGGCATAATTGGTTTTTCTCATAAACAAAAGGAAAAAATGATTATAGAATCAGAGAAGCTGATACGTTTTTTAAGCAATGGTAGTACATTGTTAGGCAATAAATTAGCGATGCTGGAACTTGGTAAAGAAAAGGGATGTAAAATTCAAGAGGATATCCCGGTCCCCCCAAATACCATTTCTTTTGAAAACATTCTTGGTAAAGATTCTGGGCTTCAAGATGTGATTAAAAAAGCAAGAAGGATTATAAACAGCCCATCCACTGTCCTGATAAGGGGAGATAGCGGTACGGGGAAGGAATTATTATCCAAAGCGATTCATTATGAAAGCAAGCGCCGGGCGTATCCATTTGTAGCAGTCAATTGCGCCGCCATACCTGAAAGCTTATTGGAAAGTGAGTTGTTTGGTTATGAGGGGGGATCATTTACCGGTTCAAACCGGAATGGGAAAATAGGAAAATTCGAATTAGCGGACAATGGAACCATTTTTCTTGATGAAATTGGGGATATGCCTCTATTCTTGCAACCTAAATTATTACGGGTTTTACAAGAAAGAGAGATTGAAAGAATCGGTGGAAAAAAAGCAATCGGGATTAATGTACGGGTGATTGCGGCTACTCACCGAAACTTGGAAGAAATGGTGCAGAAGGGCACTTTTCGCGAGGATTTGTACTATCGTCTCAATGTCATTCCCCTTCATACTAAATCCTTACAAGAGCGGCGTGATGATATTGCCTTGTATCTCGACCATTTCATTCAAAAACATTGCAGGATCATGCGAAGGTCTCCGCTGAGTCTTGACCCTATGCTTGAGCGATGGCTTATACGTTATGATTGGCCGGGGAATATAAGGCAGTTGGAAAACGCCGTAGAATATATGGTCAATATGGCTGAATCAGATGTGATCGGCTTCCATGATGTACCTGATTATATACTTCAACAGGATCGTCTCTCTGTCGAGAGTAGAGGAATGAGTTTAGAACAAATGATTTCAGAATATGAAAGAGATGTAATCCAGAGCTACTTCTTAGCTGAAAAATATGATAAAGAACAAATCGCCCGAGAACTACAGATTAGCCTGTCTACTCTTTATCGAAAATTGGAAAAATATAATTTATGTTAACTTCATTCAAATGGTAATTGAAATTGAAAGCGGGAGAGTGCTTCGATCATTTTCCCGCCTGGATTTTTAGAGAGGGGTGAGGACAAAGGAATCAGGTAAAGCTATGTTTTAAAATAACTGAAATTTCTAAAAAGACTCATGAGAGATTAACAGTCAGAGGAGACAATACAATTTGCATTTGAACTATGAGTAAATAGGGGGACATGCTATGGCGAAATTAGAAGCTGAGCTAAGTAATGTAATAGAAGAGCGAAATTCAAAAGGATCATTACAACGGAAGCTGAAATCTAGACATTTAACGATGATGGCTATTGGGGGCGCTATTGGAACGGGATTGTTTGTATCCAGCGGATCAACGATTAGCACTGCAGGGCCGGGAGGAGCGCTTGCTGCATACATTCTGGTTGGCATTATGGTCTATTTTGTCATGAATAGTTTGGGAGAGCTATCGGCCTTTTTACCGGTTCCAGGGGCCTTTGACATTTATGCCTCAAAGTATGTTGATCCTGCGTTTGGCTTTGCGTTAGGCTGGAACTATTGGTATACAACCGCGATTACGGTTCCTGCTGATTTGGTGGCCTCTACCCTTATAATGAAGTATTGGTTCCCACACGTACCTTCTCTCTGGTGGAGCGCACTATTTCTGGGGTTGCTGCTAATCTTAAATATTTTATCAGTCAAGGCATTTGGGGAATCTGAATATTGGTTTGCCGGTATTAAGGTCATCTCGATCATCGTGTTTCTCGTTATTGGGGTTGCTATGATTTTTGGAATTATGGGAGGACAAGCTGTCGGATTCAGTAACTTTACCCAAGGAGATGCTCCTTTTCATGGAGGGCTTATATCTATCTTTAGTGTAATGCTCGTCGCTGGTTTTGCATTTCAGGGAACCGAAGTAATTGCGACGGCTGCTGGTGAAACCGATAATCCTTCGAAAAACGTACCAAAAGCGATTCGTTCAATCTTTTGGCGAATCCTTATCTTCTACGTATTAACGATTTTTGTAATTGGCTTGATTATTCCCTATACAGATCCGAACTTACTTAAATCCGGAGTTAAAAATGTTTCTATCAGTCCCTTCACGCTCGTTCTTCAAAGAGCTGGTCTGGCATTTGCGGCCTCAGTTATGAATGCCGTGCTCCTTACGTCTGTTTTATCGGCAGCTAATTCAGCAATGTATGCGTCTTCACGAATGCTATGGGCATTGGCGAAAGAAGGAAAGGCACCACGTATCTTTGGACGGCTTAACCGGAGGGGAATTCCCATGTTGGCTCTGTGTACGACGGCGATTTTAGGCCTTATTTCCTTTTTGGCTTCCCTTTTTGGAAATGGTTCGGTTTTTATTTGGCTGGTAAATGCTTCAGCTCTTACCGGATTTATCAAGTGGTTAGGTATTGCTGTAAGTCATTATCGTTTTCGTAAGGCATATGTGGCACAAGGAAGAGATTTAAATGAATTGCCGTTTAAAGCCAAATGGTACCCGCTGGGTCCGGTTATCACGCTGTTATTTTTTGTGGTTTTCATTCTTGGGCAGCATCTTTTTTCCGGACATCAAGTAAGCTGGGCAGAACTTCTCGCGACATATATTGGTCTTCCTATTTTCTTGCTTCTCTGGCTTGGTTATAAATTCATTAAGAAAACAAAAGTTGTTCCACTTATGGAGTGTGATTTTGAACGCAAAGAATAGCAGGGAAAGCTTCATGTAATGTAAAGCGCATATTTTTCAGAGGAATAGTAAACACAATTCCGTTTAATAGGATTACATAAAAAAAAAGAGGTGGTTTTTATGTTAAAAGAAACAATCATGACCAAACAAGCTCCCAAGGCTATCGGTCCTTATTCACAAGGTATTAAAGCAGGAAATGTAGTGTATACGTCAGGGCAGCTCCCGATCCATCCGGAAACCGGAGAAATGCCTGATAATATTGAGGAACAAACAAGGATGTCGCTCGAAAATCTCAAGCAGGTTATAGAAGCAGCGGGAGCAAGCTTACAGCAGGTAATAAAAACAACGGTTTTTTTAAGCGATATGAATCATTTTGCCACGATGAATCAAGTATATGGTGAATTTTTTTCCGGGAATTATCCGGCTAGAAGCGCGATTGAAGTTGCTCGTTTACCAAAAGATGCTTTGATTGAAATCGAAGCCGTTGCTATGACTTAATCATAATAATTGAAAAGAGAATGTTGATTGATACTCTCTTTTCTTAATTTATATATGGCTTTAAATAGAGGATCCAGGAGGAGATTAACATGAATTTAGCACAATTTTCTAGACAACGATATACACCAACATATACACCCATTGAGAAATTACATCATTTTTCTGAAGTTCTGGGCGGCCCTTCGGTTTATATTAAACGGGATGATTTACTAGGGCTGACGGCCGGTGGAAATAAAACAAGAAAACTAGAGTTCCTCGTGGCTAATGCATTGGAAAAAGGCGCGGATACGTTAATTACATGTGGAGGAATACAATCAAATCATTGCCGTTTAACGCTGGCCGCTGCCGTTAAGGAGAAAATGAAGTGTGTTCTCGTATTGGAAGAGGGGCTTTTAACAAATTCTGAGCCAGATTTTAATGGTAACTATTTTCTGTATCATTTACTGGGCGCTGAAAAAGTCAAGGTTGTACCTAATGGGACAGACTTGATGAAAGAAATGCTGGAAGTAGCAAAAGAGGTAACGAATGAGGGAGGTAAACCTTATATCATTCCGGTTGGGGGATCGAATGGTATTGGGGCAACGGGATATGCTGCTTGCGCTCAGGAGATTTTGGCACAATCCTTTGATCAAGGAGTCAATATGAATGCTGTTGTTTGTGTAAGCGGCAGCGGAGGAATGCATGCGGGTTTGGTGACTGGGTTTTATGGAAACCAAAGTAAAATTCCGGTAATCGGAATAAACGTAAGCAGAGGAAAAGTGGAACAAGAAGAGAAAGTTTTTCAACTTGTTAAAGAAACTTCAGCACATATCGGCATTCCAAATTCAATCCCTGGTGAGGCTATTACGTGTTTTGATGAATATGTCGGACCAGGCTATGCTTTACCTACGCCTGAAATGGTGGAAGCGGTCAAGCTCATGGCAAGAACAGAAGGAATTTTGCTGGATCCGGTATATACAGGTAAAGCAGCAGCGGGACTCATTGATTTAATACAAAAAGGCACCTTTAAACCGGACGAGAACATCTTGTTTATACACTCTGGCGGAGCCTCAGCGTTATACGCCAATACTTCGCTCTTTTATTGAAGTTTAAGCGGGAGTTGCAACTGAGTTTTCCAGGAGAGAACATTTGAACGCATTACAAAGGGGGATATTTTTATGAAAAAGAGTTTAAAAATAGTCGCTTTTTCGTTACTCGTTTCACTTATGTTAACTGCATGTGGAAAAACTCAAAATCAAGCAACCACTCAACCGGATAATCAGGCAGTTGGGAGTAAGAATCTGCTAAAGCAAATTAAAGCAGATAGAAAAATTAAAATTGGAACAGAAGGAACGTATGCACCGTTTAGCTACCATGATGCTTCAGGAAAATTAACTGGTTTTGATATTGAAATCGCTGAGGAAGTAGCGGACAGACTTGGTCTGAAACCAGAATTTATCGAAACCCCGTGGGACGGTATATTTGCAGGTCTTGATTCGAAGCGATTCGATATCATTGTTAATCAAGTTGGAATACGTCCTGACCGTCAGGAAAAATACGATTTTTCTGAGTCGTATATTGTGTCAAAACCCTTCTTGATTGTTCACAAAGACAATGAAACTATTAAATCATTTGCAGATTTGAAAGGAAAAAAAGCAGCTCAGACACTAACTAGTAATTTTAAGGATATAGCAATATCCAACGGTGCTGAGATTGTGGGGGTCGAAGGATTTAATCAATCCGTTGATTTAATACTTTCAAAACGCGCTGATGCGACTGTAAATGATGGATTGTCCTATCTCGATTTCAAAAAACAAAAGCCTGATGCACCTATTAAAGCTGTAGCAGAGCTAGATGAACCGGCACAAATGGGAATTATGCTTAGGAAAGGGAATAAAGAATTGGTAGAGGCCGTAAATAAAGCACTTTCCGATATGAAGAAAGATGGTACGTATTTAAGCATCTCACAAAAATACTTTGAAACCGATGTTTCAAAATAAGGAGTGTTCCAATGTTTGCTGATGAAAGAATGCTGCGAATTATTGACATCATTGTAAACTCATTTTTACCGATGTTAAAAGCAGGGATCGCTTTTACCGTACCGTTGACACTTATATCTTTTTTTCTGGGACTCATTCTTGCCTTGCTCACAGCACTGGCTCGAATCTCGGGAATTCGGGCTCTCGACGCTGTTGCAAGATTTTATGTATGGGTAATTAGGGGAACGCCTCTGCTGGTTCAATTGTTTATTATTTTCTATGGTCTTCCAAGTGTTGGGATTACAATTGGTCCGCTGCCATCGGCTATTATCGGTTTCACTATTAGTGTTGGCGCCTATAACTCAGAGATTATTCGCGCAGCTATACTTTCAATTCCCAAGGGTCAATGGGAGGCCGCTTACTCAATTGGGATGAGCTATCGTCAAGCATTAAAAAGGATTATTCTTCCGCAGGCAACAAGGGTGTCTGTCCCACCCATGTCAAACAGTTTTATTAGCTTGGTAAAGGATACATCATTGGCTGCTACCATAACAGTGACCGAAATGTTTAGAATCGCTCAGCAAATTACAGCAACAACCTATGAACCATTGGTACTATATTGTCTAGCAGGATTTATTTATTTGATTTTCAGTACAGTTCTTTCTAACGCTCAAGGACGTATGGAAAAACGACTTGATCGATATGTGGCGGGCTGACTTGATAGGGGGATATTCAAGTGATTGAGATAGAGAACCTGCATAAGAAGTTTGGGCAAACAGAAGTTTTAAAGGGAATCGATTTGAAAATAGAGGAAGGCAATACGGTTTGTATTATTGGGCCTTCGGGATCAGGCAAAACAACTTTGTTACGCTGTTTGAATTTACTGGAAATGCCTACAAAAGGAACGATCAAGCTTGGAAAATATTCTTTGGATTTTCGGGATAAAAAACAAGTTCCAAAAGATAGGATTATTAAGTTCCGTCAACAAACAGGTATGGTTTTCCAAGGTTATTATTTGTTCCCTCATATGACTGCACTTGAAAATGTTATGGAAGGTCTCTTCATCGTTCGTAAGCAAGACAAGGAACTTTCACGTACGAAAGCTCTTCACCTGCTAGAAAAGGTAGGATTAAAGGAACGGGCAAACCACTACCCATCTCAGCTATCCGGGGGACAACAACAACGCGTAGGAATCGCCCGAGCGATGGCAATGGAACCTGAAGTCCTCCTTTTTGATGAACCTACTTCCGCGTTAGATCCTGAGTTAGTAGGCGAAGTTCTAAAGGTTATGAAAGAACTGGCTAAAGAAGGAATGACTATGGTTGTTGTCACCCATGAAATGAACTTTGCTCGTGAGGCAGCGGATAAGGTAGTATTCATTGATAATGGTGTGATTGTCGAAGAAGGAACACCACAACAGATTTTTGAAAATACAGAGCATGCACGTACATTACAATTTTTAAATAAGCTTTGTTCGTAAAACGGTTTAACAATGAATTTAAATAATGATAAAAGCAAACAGAAGTCGCTCTGTTTGCTTTTTTTAACTAAGTTCTTGGGGAACTAAGACATGATCATTGTTAAACTATTCTTCCTATCTCGTATTGGATGCTATTTCAGCTAAATTAATATCTTCAAAGAATGTCTGAAGATGTTTTTCTTAATCTTGAAAATATTTTTCTCAATCGTAATAGATGTGGGACTGATTGATCTATAGATCGGTTGTAAAAATAGCGTTATTACAGGGATGGAAAGTTGGCATAAAAATTGCAAATAAATATTTATGACTAAGAGATTAGCACAACGAGGAGGTAAGTGATGTATAAAACCGTTATTTTAGGAACTGGCCCTGCTGGGCTGACTGCAGCAATCTATCTAGCACGTGCTAACCTAAGTCCTTTAGTCATCGAAGGACCTGAACCAGGGGGGCAATTGACATTGACAACAGATGTTGAGAATTTCCCTGGTTTTCCGGAAGGGATTATGGGACGAGAGTTGATGCAGAACATGCGAAGGCAAGCTGAGCATTTTGGAGCAAGGTTTAAAAGGGGGTGGGTTAAAAAAGTCGACTTTTCAAATAACCCTTTTACCTTAACGCTGGAAGGGATAGGGGAGCTCAAAACGCAATCATTAATCATCTCAACGGGAGCTTCTGCGAAACTTTTGGATATTCCAGGGGAAAGGGAAAATATTGGCCGTGGGGTAAGTACCTGTGCAACGTGTGATGGATTCTTCTTTAGAGGAAAGAAAATTATCGTTGTCGGTGGCGGAGATTCAGCTATGGAGGAAGCAAATTTTTTAACGAAGTTTGCTTCGGAGGTTCGTATCGTGCACCGCAGAAAGGAGCTTCGTGCTTCCCAAATTATGCAAGACCGTGCCAAAAATAATCCAAAAATTACTTGGAGTTTAAATTACATTCCTGAAGAAGTGATGGCAGGAGAACGACATGTTACTGGCTTGAAAGTAAAAAACAGTGAAACTGGAAAAAACGAATTTCTGGAAACTGATGGTATTTTCATGGCAATCGGGCATAAACCGAACACATCTTTTTTAGACAATCAAATCAAAACGGACGATATGGGATATATCATTGTGAATCCTGGTACAACAGAAACAAATATTCCTGGTGTATTTGCCTGCGGGGATGTTCAAGATCATAAATACCGCCAAGCCATTACTGCTGCAGGAAGTGGTTGTATGGCCGCGCTGGATTGCGAAAAATACCTTGATACAATTTGAGAAGAAAATATAGGGAGGATTTTAATTATGAAAGAGATCAAAACAAAACAAGAGTTTAATGAGGCGATTTTATCAACAAAACCAGTAATGGCCAAATTTTATGCTGAATATTGCCCAGACTGTCAGCATACCGATTTATTCATGCCGATTTTGGAAGAAGCATATAAAGAAAAAGTAGATATGATCGCAGTAAATCGAGAACATTTTCCGGAACTACTAGAAAAGCTAGATGTGTACGGAATCCCAAGCTTTATTGTTTTTCAAGGCGGGAAGGAACTTAATCGCTTTGTTAGTAAACTCGGAAAAAGCCAGGAAGAGGTTGAACAGTTTCTCAACCAAATCTTAGAGGATAGTAGAAAATAAGAATGCATTAATCTGAAGCCAATAAATATTGAGTAGTCACTCAATATTTATTGGCGATATATTCGAGAGTATCGATTGTATTGACATGTTTTTTGTATAGGCACTATTTTGACTCTAGGTCTAGAATCACCATATCTAATGTACATTTAGGGGGAATAAAAAATGGAACTTATGAAATATGTGAAGGAATACAATCATCTAAAAGTCAATATGGAGAAATCTGGATTCATGTATGGACTGTGTGATACAAGAACCATTAAATATAGTCAAGACTTAGATGTATTACTTAACAAATTAATGGAAATTAGATATCCAGGATTAAAGAAAAGAACGAATTAAATGAAGCCAGACAATAGCTGATAAAAGGAAGGCGAATAATGTGCAAAACCCATTGGCTTTAGAATTAAATCAAGTCATTGAAGAACGCAATAAACCAGTATATGAGATGTTGTCATCGTTGGGAAAATCATTGTATTTTCCAAAAGGGATTGTCAGCCAGGCTGGAGAGGCAAAGGGAAAAGCAGACCGATTCAATGCAACGATCGGGATGGCTTCAGAGGGTGGACAACCAATGTATTTAGATGTCATCCACAAGAATCTCTCCTCATACGATCCGATAGACCTGTATCCATATGCACCAACGGCGGGAAAACCAGAGTTGCGTGAGGTTTGGAGAAAGAAGCTTCTTAAGGATAATCCTTCCCTTGAAGGAAAGGAATTTGGCACTCCGATCGTGACGAACGCGCTGACCCATGGATTGAGTATCGTATCCGACCTGTTTGTCGAAAAGGGTGATCCCATTTTACTGCCAGATAAGTATTGGGATAATTATCATATAACATTCAACGTCCGCCGCGGCAGCCATACAGTGACCTATCCATTATTCACCAAAGCAAACCAATTTAATGGAAAAGGTTTGCTGGAGGCCCTTTTATCCTGTAAGAATGGAAAAGTCATCCTGGTGCTTAATTTCCCTCATAATCCAACAGGCTATACTCCGTTGGAAAAAGAAGTGGAGGAAATCCTTCATGCCATCAAGCAGGCAGCGGATCTGGGGATTAACATTGTTGCTGTTATTGATGACGCTTATTTTGGATTATATTATGAAGATTCAATCAAAGAATCTATATTTGCTCGTTTAGTAGGGTTACACCCTCGTGTCCTCCCCATTAAAATTGATGGGGCAACCAAAGAAGAATATGCTTGGGGCTTTCGTGTTGGGTTTCTCACATTTGGAATCCAAGATGCTTTGGTTTTGGAAGCGCTGGAGAAAAAGACGATGGGTTCCATTCGTAGTACCATTTCTTGCAGTCCCCACCTTTCTCAAACAATCATTTTGGATGCCTTGTTAAATCCCGAATTTGAAGTGCAGCGCAGACAGAGAAATAAGGTTATGGAAGCTAGGGCGAAACGAGTCAAAGAGATTTTAGCAGACGGGAAATATGCGGATGCATTCGAACCCTATCCATTCAATTCAGGGTATTTCGTGTGTCTTCGAATCAAGCATTCCGATGCAGAAACGCTGCGGATCCATTTGCTCAAGCGGTACGGAGTGGGGACAATCTCCCTAGCCAAAACGGATCTTCGAATCGCATTTTCCTGTGTTGAATTAACTGATTTGGACCTGCTTTTTGAACTTATCTATCGGTCATGTAAAGAATTAGAATCCATAGTGTAATAGAGACCCTTACATAAGGTCCTTTTTCTTCCTTGGTATTATCGGAAATGTTTTTCAGACCTGAGATAAAGATTTCTCATATTAAAGAATTAACAAAGGTATCGATAGTGGTTATGGAAAGGTTTATCCCATAATTTACAATAAGAAATTATCCTTCATAGGAGGACAATGTATCATGACAAATCAAACGACGGAATATACTCTGGTCGACTTTATTCGAGATATGACATGGATCATAGAGAGAAATGAGAGTGAGGCTGTTCGGGTGGCAGAGGCAGAGCGTTTGCTCGGTGAGCTGCTTCGTACCACATCCTGGCTCTCACCCGAAAAGTGCAAGCCCAGCTCGGAAGGTTATGCCCGCCATTCCCTATATTGTGATCCGCAGGATCGTTTTGAGATCATTGCACTTGTCTGGAAGCCGGGGCAGAAAACGTTACTCCATGATCACGATGGTACTTGGGGAGCCGAAGGGGTTGTGGCTGGACAGATCAAGGTGACGAACTATCTTCGAGTGGATGAGATTTCAGAAAGTGTAGTAAAGCTCAGGCAAACGGATACATTGATTGTAAATCAGCAAATGACTGGCAAACTCCTGCCCCCAGCGGATTGTCATATCCTTGAAACCCATGGCGATCAAACGGCGGTAACCATCCATGTTTATGGAAAAAAACTCCGTAAGTTTCGGGTATTTAAACCTTTACAACAAGAAGGTATTTTTTCAGCCCACGATTCCTTTTTAGGATATACCCCAGGGCCAATCTAAGTTTATAAGGTATGAAGTTACTACTGTTGAGAAAGAAGCATTAATTCGTTTTAATAAATCCTGATTAACTAAATTAATGTTAATTAGGATTTTTCTAATTGGCTGGTAATTTCTAAACATACTGGATGTTAGGTACTATACAAAGCAAAGCACCGTACTTCTGATTCCATAGTTTGACAAAAGCGTAATTTACCAATAGTATCACAAGTAATTCGAACTTCTTTATAGGAGAGATAAAGATGAAAATTTATGTAGATGCGGATGCTTGTCCGGTAAAAGATATTATTATATCGGAAGGAGGAAAAGCAGGAATTCCTGTTATCCTTGTTACGAGTTTTTCGCACTTTTCTAATGCGGAACAACCTTCAGGAGTGGATATTATTTATGTTGATTCTGGAGCGGATGCTGCCGATTATCGGATTATG
>Ga0182745_1004661_pt1 | contig 11376 bp, 10 predicted proteins | sample eDN3rd30CKraftBY_FD_128523 | JGI IMG/M metagenome (GOLD analysis project Ga0182745, IMG submission 128523) | Enriched backyard soil microbial communities from Emeryville, California, USA - eDNA 3rd pass 30_C Kraft BY (version 2) (version 2) | ecosystem: Environmental > Terrestrial > Soil >... | reverse complement strand
TTCCTCGCGCTCGTCGGATCGGCGGGACAGGACGCGAAGAAGGCGCGGCTGATGGGCGATGCGTGGCGGCACTGGGCGGCGCGCACCAGCTTCGTTCCCTTCGCGCGGCAGGTCGCGGGCGTCACCCCCTGGGGCGACGCGATCCCGCGCGCGCATGCGCTGGCCGGCGGCTTCGTGCTGTGGCTCGCCGCGACCTGGGCGCATGGCGCGCTCGGCTATATGGTCGCGGGGGTCTGGCGCTGGGTGGGATAGGGGCGCGATGAATCACGAGGAAAAAGTCGCTGACCTGTCGCTGCGCCTGCTCGGCCGCGCTTACGATCAACTCGACGGGGGCGAGCAGCGCGTCATTCTTGCGATCGCCGAACGCGCGCCGACGAGCCGCAGCCCGGACGGCGGCGATGACGACGCCGATCCGTCGCAGACGAGCTTCGGCGAACGGCTCGCCGACCGCGTCGCGGCGATCGGCGGTTCGTGGGGGTTCATCATCGGCTTTGCGATCGTGCTGTTCGCGTGGATGCTGATCAATTCGAAGGCGCTCGAGGGTTTGGGGCTCAGCTTCGACCCGTTTCCCTTCATCTTCCTCAATCTGATGCTGTCGATGCTCGCCGCGATTCAAGCGCCGGTGATCATGATGAGCCAGAATCGGCAGGCGGCGAAGGACCGGCTGACCGAAAAGCTGGATTATGAGATCAACCTGCGCGCCGAGCTGGAGATCATGCGACTGCACGAAAAGCTCGACCAGATGCGGTTTCACGAGCTTCGGGATAAGGTCGAGGAATTGTGCGAGCGGTTGGACCGGAGGGGGTAGGGCGGCTTTGGGTGGATTTTTGAGGCCGTCCCCTATTCCCGTTCGTGTCGAGCGAAGTCGTGACACCCATCCAGCTTAGGCCTAGCCCGAGGGGCATCTCGACTTCGCTCGATGCGAACGGATTTTGATAGGCTTACGTCCGCACTGGTCGAAACCCGGAAATCCTACAACCGCACCATCCGCATTCCCATCTCGCCATAGCGCGGGCCGCTCGTCCCGCCCACCGGTGCGGCGGCTTCGATCGCGGCCAGGTCGTCGGCGGTCAGGGTGACGTCGGCCGCTCCGACGCTGTCCTCCATCGTCGCGCGGCGCTTGGTGCCGGGGATCGGCACGATGTCGTCCCCCTGCGCGAGCAGCCAGGCGAGTGCGACCTGCGCGTTCGACACGCCATGCTTCGCCGCGACCCCGGCGATCGCATCGACGATCGCGAGGTTGGCGGGAAAATTCTCTTCGGAATAGCGCGGGTCGTTGCGGCGCCAGTCATGCTCGGGAAGCTCGTCGCGGCTGCGCACGGCGCCCGCGAGGAAGCCGCGGCCGAGCGGCGAATAGGGGACGAAGCCGATGCCATATTCGCGGCAGACGGGCAGGATTTCGGCCTCGACCTCGCGCTCCCAGATCGAATATTCGCTCTGCAAAGCGGCGATCGGCGCGACCTTGGCGGCGCGGCGCAGCGTTTCGGGGCCGGCTTCGGACAGGGCGATGTGGCGGACCTTGCCTTCCTTGACGAGCTCCATCATCGCGCCGACCGTATCCTCGATCGGCACCGAGGGATCGACGCGGTGCTGATAGAAGAGGTCGATCGTGTCGATGCCGAGCCGCTGGAGCGAACCTTCGCAGGCGCGCCGCGCATTTTCGGGCGAGCTGTCGACGCCCACGATCTGCTTGCCGTCGAATTTGAAGCCGAATTTGGTAGCGATCACCAGCCCCTCGCGCTTGCCGCGGATCGCTTCGCCGAGCAGTTCCTCGTTGCTGAACGGGCCGTAGATTTCGGCGGTGTCGAAGAAGGTGACGCCAAGGTCGATCGCGCGGTGGATCGTCCGCGTCGCCTCGTCCATGTCGGCGGCCTCGCCATAGAGGATATTGCCGCCCTTGATCATCGGCATACAGCCGATGCCGATCGCGGAGACGGTGAGACCCTGGCCGAGCTTGCGATATTTCATGGCGTTTCTCCTGTGCTGTCGCTGCCGACTCCATCGGCGGCGAATTTGGTGGCGGCGACATCGGCGATAACATTGCCGATGGTCCGGAAGATGTCGGGAAAGGTCTCGACCGCGACGAGCAGCCCCAACGGCGCGACGGGCACCCCCATGGCGATCGCGATCGGCGCGATCGAGGTGACGAAGCTGATCGACCCGGGCAGGCTGACCGAAGAGAGCGCCGCCGCCAGTGCGACCGCAAGGCCGACCGCCATCGCCCACGGCGACAGCGAAATGCCGAACAGCCAGGCGACATAGACGACCACCGCGAGGTTCATCGCCGGGCTGGTGAAACGGAACAGCGCGACCGCGAGCGGCAGCACGACATCGGCCTTCTTGGGATCGACTCCGATGTCGGCGGTTGCGCGCAGCATCGCGGGCAGGCTGGCGAGCGAGCTTTGGGTGCTGAGCGCCACCGCGAAGGGCGGTACCATCGCGCGGAGGAAGCGCGGCAGGGGAATGCCGGCGACGAGCACCGCGAGCAGCAGGCCGAGCAGGATCGTCGCGGCGCCGATCGCCGAGAGCATCAGCACATAATGGAGCAGTCCGCCGAAGGCCGAGACCCCGGCCTTGACCGCAAGCGCATAGCCCAGGGCAAAGACGCCGATCGGCGCGAGCGCGAGAACCCAGCCGATGACAACGAGCATCGCGTCGCCGAGCGCCTTGAACAGGCCCGACAGGATCGCGCGCTCGGCGGCGCCGACGCGGGTAATCGCGAAAGCGAAGATGGTGGTGAAGACGATCAACGGCAGGATCGCGGTTTCCGCCGCGGCGGCGATCGGATTGGTCGGGATGAGCGACAGCAGGAAGTCGGCGAAGCTCGGCGACGGCCCCGTGCCGGGGGTTCCGCCGAGCCCGTGGCGCAGCCCTTCGGCGGCGGCGGACGAAAGCGGAAAGAGCTTCAGGAGAAGCGGCAGCAGCAGCAGCGTCATCAGTCCGGCGAGGATATTGGCGCCGATGAAGGTCGCGACCGCGCGCCCTGCGAGTTTGCCCGCGCGCGCGGCGTCGGCGGTGGCGGTGATGCCGGTGACGAGCAGCGCGACGACGAGCGGGACAATCGTCATCTTGAGCGCGTTCAGCCACAGGATACCCACCGGTTCGATGAAAGGCAGCGAGGCGGTGCCGGTGTCGGGAGAGGCCATCTCGATCCCGATCCCGAGCAACATGCCGGCGACCAGCGCCGAAAGGATGATCCATGCCGATTTCAAGTTCAAATCCCCCAAAGGAAGAGAGCCCAGCTTGCCAAGCAAAAACGGGTGACCTAGGGCCTCCCTATATGCCGGGGTCGGCTCTTGTCCTGCGACCCGGATTAAGTAGCAGAGGTGCCATGCGCAAGTTTTTCGGAACCGACGGGATTCGCGGACTGACCAATCAGGTTCCGATGACCGCGGAGGTCGCGATGCGCGTCGGCATGGCGGCGGGCGCGCATTTCCTGCGCGGCACCCACAAGCACCGCGTCGTGATCGGCAAGGATACGCGATTGTCGGGCTATATGCTCGAAAATGCGCTCGTCGCGGGCTTCACCAGCGTTGGCATGGACGTGGTGCAGGTCGGGCCGATGCCGACCCCGGCGGTCGCGATGCTGACGCGATCGATGCGCGCCGACCTCGGCGTCATGATCTCGGCGAGCCACAATCCCTATGCCGACAACGGCATCAAATTATTCGGCCCCGACGGCTATAAATTGTCTGACGAGGACGAGGCGCAGATCGAGCAGCGGCTGACACAGGAACCGGCGCTCGCCCCGCCGGCTCAGGTCGGCCGCGCCAAGCGCATCGAGGACGCGCGCGGCCGCTATATCCACGATGTGAAGCAGAGCCTGCCCGAATCGGTCCGGCTCGACGGCCTCAGGATCGTGCTCGATTGCGCCAACGGCGCCGCCTATAACAGCGCGCCGACGGTGTTCTGGGAATTGGGGGCCGACGTCGTCGCGATCGGGGTCGAGCCCAATGGCGTCAACATCAACGACCGCTGCGGCTCGACCGCGCCCGGCCTGCTGCAGGAAACCGTGGTCGCGAGCGGTGCCGACATCGGCGTCGCGCTCGACGGCGATGCCGACCGGCTGATCGTCGTCGATGAAAAGGGCGCGATCGTCGACGGCGACCAGATCATGGGGCTGATCGGCGCGAGCTGGGCGCGGCAGGGGCTGCTGAAAGGCGGCGGGATCGTCGCGACAGTGATGTCGAACCTGGGGCTCGAACGCTTTCTGGAGGGCGAGGGGCTGCGGCTCGAACGCACCAAGGTCGGCGACCGCTACGTGCTTGAACGGATGAAGAGCGGCGGGTTCAACGTCGGCGGCGAGCAGTCGGGGCATATGATCCTGTCGGATCATGCGACCACCGGCGACGGCACGCTCGCGGCGCTGCAGGTGCTCGCCGAGCTGGTGCGGTCGGAAAAGCCCGCGAGCGAGCTGCTGCATCAGTTCGATCCGGTACCGCAGCTTTTGAAGAATGTCCGTTTCGCGGGCGGCAAGCCGTTCGAGAATGGCGACGTCCAGGCGGCGATCGCCGAGGGCGAAGCGGCACTCAACGGCCGCGGCCGCCTCGTCATCCGGGCGTCGGGCACCGAACCCGTGATCCGGGTGATGGCCGAAGGCGACGACGCCGGGCAGGTCGAACAGGTGGTCGACATGATCTGCGACGCGGTGCGCGTCGCGGCGGCGAATTGAAGGCCCCTCTCGACACGGACGGATTGAAAGTTGAAGAGCAAGGCGTGATTATCCTCTCGTCACCCCGGATCAAGTCCGGGGTGACGAAAAAGGGCAGGGTTTCGAAGGCCGAAAGACCTTGCCACCGATTTTGAAGGAAGTTTTGAAAATGCTTGAAATGCGACCCGATTGCGAACGCTGCGGCCGCGATCTGCCCGCCGACATCCACGGCGCGTTCATCTGCTCGTTCGAATGTACTTTCTGCGCGACCTGCGCCGACAAGCTCGACGAGCGTTGCCCCAATTGCGGCGGCGACCTGCTCGACCGGCCACTACGCGAAGGCGCGGCGCTGGCCAAATTCCCCGCATCGACGGAGCGAAAGTTCAAGCGTTGACCGCACGCGTCCTGATTATCGCCGGCTCCGACAGCGGCGGCGGTGCGGGCATCCAGGCCGATATCAAGGCGGTGACGATGCTCGGCGGCCACGCGATGACCGCGATCACCGCGATCACCGCGCAGAATACGCTGGGCGTGCAGGGCGTCCATGCGATCCCGACCGACATGGTGCTCGCGCAGATCGACAGCGTCGCATCGGACATCGGCGTCGATGCGGTGAAGATCGGCATGATCGGCAGCGCGGAGACGGCCGCCGCGGTCGCCGAGCGGCTGACGCGGCCCGATCTGGCCGAAGCCGCGGTGGTGTTCGACCCGGTGATGATCGCGACGAGCGGATCGGTGCTCGCCGATACCGCGACGATCGCGGCGTTTCGCGCGCTGCTGAATCGCGCGATGGTCGCGACCCCGAACCTGCCCGAGCTCGAAGCGCTCGGCGGCGAGGAGGCGGTGCTCGCGCATGGCTGCTCGCTGCTGGTGAAGGGCGGCCACGCCGAGGGCGAGACGGTGATCGACCGCCTCTTCGAAACCGGCGAGGGTGAGGTCGCGCGCTGGGAGGCGCCGCGCATCGACACACCGCACAGCCACGGCACCGGCTGCACGCTCGCGAGCGCGATCGCGACCGGGCTGGCGCAGGGTATGCCGCTGGAACCCGCGATCGCTCGCGCGCGCGATTTCGTGCGGCTGTCGCTGCTCGACGCGCCGGGGCTGGGGAGCGGCCATGGCCCGATGGGGCAGCAGGCGGTGCGCAACGATGGACTGTTCACCGGGCCGGCGCTGAACCAGATCACGCTGCCCGCGACGGACTATGCGGCGTCGGTGGCGTTCTACAAGCAACTCGGCCTGACACAGATCGTCGATAGTCCCGACAATGGATATGCCCGCTTCGAGGCCGCGAACGGCGTCACCCTGTCGATTCATACGTTCCCCTCCCGCTTGCGGGAGGGGTTAGGGGAGGGGATGTCTTCAGCCATTGTATCGTCGGAAACAAGCCCTCCCCCGACCCTTCCCGCAAGCGGGAGGGGAGAAAGAGGCGCGACGACCTATCTGGAAAGCGGTGCCCTCGACGGCTGGGTCGCCTATCTCGCGCGGCGCGGCGTGCAGTTCGAACAGATGCCGAAGGACGAGGATTGGGGCTGGCGCGAGGCGCGGCTGACCGACCCCGCGGGCAATTGCCTCTGCCTCTATCAGGCGGGCGAATATCGGAGGTATCCGCCGTGGCGGATCTAGCTCCCCTCCCGCTTGCGGGAGGGGCTGGGGGAGGGCATGTTTTCCGCGTGCCCGATCTCGACAGACCCTCCCCCGACCCCTCCCGCAAGCGGGAGGGGGACCAATGATCGTCGGCGTCGACGAAGCCGGGCGCGGGCCGCTTGCGGGGCCGGTGGTCGCGGCGGCGGTGCTGCTGTGCGAGGGCGGCATCGCCGGGCTCGACGACAGCAAGAAGCTGACCGCGAAACGCCGCGGCGAACTCGAAACCCTGATCAAGGCGCGCTGCCGTTGGGGCGTCGGCGAGGCGAGCGTTGCGGAGATCGACCGCATCAACATATTGCAGGCGACCTTCCTCGCGATGACGCGCGCGGTCGAGGCGCTGGGCTTCGACCCGCACGAAGTGCTGGTCGACGGCAACCGCCTGCCCAAATGGCGCTACAGCGCGCGTGCGATCGTCGGCGGCGACGCGCTCCATCCGTGCATTTCGGCGGCGAGCATCATCGCCAAGGAGCATCGCGACCGCTTCATGGTCGCCGCGGCGCGCGACTATCCGGGCTTTGGCTGGGAACGAAATATGGGCTATGGCACGCCCGAACATATGACGGCGCTGCGCCAGCATGGGCCGACGCCGCACCACCGCGCCAGCTTCGCGCCGGTCGCGCAGCTCATGCTGATCTGACGGACGGGAGAGGGCGATGCGCAGCGGATTCACGGCCGATGACGTTGCGACCCAGAGCGGACGGCGCTTCCTGATCACCGGTGCCAACGCCGGGATTGGTTTCGAGGCGGCGAAGCTGCTGGCGGCGCGCGGCGCGCATGTCGTGCTCGCCTGCCGCGACGCGGGCCGCGCCGAGGCGGCGATGGACCGCATCCGCGCCGATACGTCCGCCGCCGACCTGTCGTTCCAGCCGCTCGACCTCGCCGACCTCGATCAGGTGAAGGACGCGGCGGGGGCGGTGCTGGCGGGGCCGCGGATCGATGGACTGATCAACAACGCCGGGGTGATGATCCCGCCGCGGACGCTGACCAAGCAGGGGTATGAGCTGCAATTCGGGGTCAACCACCTCGGCACTTTCGCCTTCACCGGGCTGATCCATCCCCATGTCGACGACCGCATCGTCGTCACCGCCAGCCTCGCGCACAAGGGCGGCGCGATGGATTACAGCGACCTTGGCGCGCAGCGCAGCTATCATCACTGGCAGCGCTACCAGACGAGCAAGCTCGCGAACCTGCTCTTCATGTTCGAGCTCGACCGGCGGCTCAGCGCCGCGGGCCGCGCGACGCAGGCGATCGGCTGTCATCCGGGCGTCGCGCTGACCGAGCTCACGCGGCACCTGCCGTTCCCGCTGCGCGGCATGACGCCGCTCGCGACGCCCTTCTTCAACAGCGCGGCGCAGGGCGCCTGGCCGACCTTGCAGGCGGCCACGGGCGCGCATGTGCAGGGCGGCGACTATCTGGGGCCGCAGGGTCTGGGCGAGATATCGGGGCGTTCGGGTCCGGCGCGCGCCAGCGGCAAGGCGCGCGACCCGAAACCGGCGCGCGAGCTGTGGAACCGCTCGATCGACCTTACCGGCGTCGATCCGGGGCTGTGAAAGGGACGCGGGGGATGGCGCAGCATGTGATGGGCGAGGGCCCGCTGCACGATGCCGCCGGGCATCTGATCGACCCCGGATATGCGACGCGCGAGGTGCGCCGCTACGACCGCGCCGCGATCGCCGCCGATCCGGCGCGGATCAAGGAATGGGATTATTATTGCGTGCTCGATGCCGATTTCGGGCTCGCATTGACCGTCGCCGACAATGGCTATGTCGGCTTTCTCGGCGTGTCGTGGATGGATTTGCGGGGGCGGAGCTTCGTCAATCACGGTGCGCTGGTCGCGGAGCCGATGGGCGGCATGGCGCTGCCGCCGAGCGCCGATCGCGGTGATATCGTTCAGGCGCAGGACGGGCTCGAACTCGCTTTCCGGCACGAGCCCGGCGGACGGCGGCTGACCGTCCATGCGCCCGATTTCGACGATGGTCGCGGGCTGTCGGGCGAGATCTGGCTCGATCAGCCGGCGATGGACCGGATGGTGATCGCGACGCCTTTCGCCGACGATCCGCACGCTTTCTACTACAACCAGAAGATCAACTGCATGGCAGCGCAGGGGCGTGTAAAGGTCGGGTCAGAAGTACATGATTTCGTCCCGGAAACGGCCTTTGCGGTGCTCGACTGGGGGCGCGGCGTCTGGACCTATGACAATGTCTGGTATTGGGGATCGGCGTCGGGGCTGGTCGACGGACGCCCGTTCGGTTTCAATATCGGCTACGGTTTTGGCGACACGTCGGCGGCGAGCGAGAATATGCTGTTCGTCGATGGCCGCGCGCACAAGCTCGATCAGGTGACCTTCCATATGCCCGATGGCGCGCCCGACAGCGCTTCGTGGCGCTTCACGAGCAACGACGGCCGCTTCGAGATGGATTTCGCGCCCGCGGTCAATCGCTGGGCGAAGGTCGATGCCGGGATGGTCCAGACCGAGCAGGATCAGGTCTTCGGTTATTTTTCCGGCCGGGCGATCCTCGACGACGGCACCGCGCTGACCGTCCGCGACCTGCCGGGCTTCGCCGAGAAGGTCTCGAACCGCTGGTAGTCATCGTCGGGTGAAATTTTTTCCGCGAGTGAGTCCCGATCGTCACACCACCAGTGGTTGAGTCCGCGAGTCGCGACAGACTCCATATGTCGTGGCAGACTCCTTTCGTTCTCCTCCCCTTAACCATTTGGACACGCGGAATCCCTAGAGTCCCGGGCTTGACGGCGGACTCCGCCGGACTCATCAAGGCCTTCTTTGCAATGGAAACAGGGGCAAGCGGCATGGGTGTGATGGAACGGGTCAAGGCCCCGGCGGCGAAGCAGCGGGCACCGAAGGCGGTCCCGGCCGATCTGCCGCTCGACAGCATCCTGCAGGGCGATTGCATCGATATGATGCGCAGCCTGCCCGCGGCGTCGATCGACATGATCTTCGCCGATCCGCCCTATAATCTGCAACTCGGCGGCGACCTGCATCGCCCCGACGGTAGCCAGGTCGATGCGGTCGACGACGAATGGGACAAGTTCGACAGCCTCGCGACCTATGACCGCTTCACCCATGCGTGGCTGAAGGAAGCGAAACGCATCCTGAAGCCCGGCGGCAGCATCTGGGTCATCGGCAGCTATCACAACATCTTCCGCGTCGGTGCTGCCTTGCAGGATCAAGGCTATTGGATCCTCAACGACATCGTCTGGCGCAAGGCGAACCCGATGCCCAATTTCAAGGGCACGCGCTTCACCAACGCGCACGAGACTTTGATCTGGGCCTCGATGGGCGAGAAGGCGCGCTACACCTTCAACTATCGCGCGATGAAGACGCTCAACGACGAATTGCAGATGCGCAGCGACTGGCTGATCCCGATCTGCGGCGGGCAGGAGCGGCTGAAGAAGGGTGGGCACAAGGTCCACCCGACGCAAAAGCCCGAGGCCTTGCTCTATCGCATCCTGCTCGCCTGCTCGAACCCCGGCGACGTGATCCTCGACCCCTTTTTCGGCACCGGCACGACGGGTGCGGTCGCCAAGCGCCTCGGCCGCCATTTCATCGGCATCGAGCGCGAGGATGATTATATCGCGGCGGCGAACGAGCGCATCGAAATGGCGCTGCCGCTCGACGAAAGCACGGTGAAGACGATGATGGCGCCCAAGGCCGCGACGCGCGTCGCCTTCGGGACGCTGGTCGAAGGCGGAATGATCGCGCCGGGATCGGTGCTCACCGACGCCAGGCGCCGCTGGAAAGCGGTGGTGCGCGTCGACGGCTCGCTCGATTGCGAGGGGCAGGACGCGGGGTCGATCCACAAGGTCGGCGCCGGCGTGCAGGGCGCGCCGAGCTGCAACGGCTGGACCTTCTGGCACATCGACGACGGCAAGCAATTGCGCGTGATCGACGCGGTGCGGCAGGACTGGCTGCTCGCGAACGAGGCGTAGGGATAGAGGCATAGGGATAAAACGTCGCCCCCGCGAAGGCGGGGGCCGCTGGCATCCTCGAGCCGCCACGCCGTGACAAGCCGACTACGGCCCCCGCCTTCGCGGGGGCGACGGATAGGGGGAACGGGCATGTTTCAACCTTTGACCAGGCCCGACCTTGGAACGACGTGGGAAGACGCGCGCGTCTACCTCCGCCCGGCCTGCTTCGTCGATCGGCCGCACGAGCTCGACGATGCCTGCCTGCGCCTTGCCGACACGATGGTCTGGTTCGCGGCGTGGCACGTCAGCCTGCGCGACGACGGCAGCGTCAAATCGGCGATCGTTCCGGTGCCCGAACTCGACGCGTGGATCGCGGCGATGCCCGACCGGCTCGCTGAAGCAGCAACGGCGCAGCGCGCCGCGGTAGCGCGGCCGCGCGGCAATCTTCAGCTCGGCGAGCGCGTCGTGCGGCTGGGCGAGCCGCAGCTCATGGGCATTATCAACGCCACCCCCGACAGCTTCTCGGACGGCGGCAAGCATGTCGATACCGCCTCGGCGATCGACGCGGGTTTCGCCATGGCGTCGGCGGGCGCGGCGATCGTCGATGTCGGCGGCGAATCGACCCGCCCCGGCGCGCCGCTGATCTGGGAAGGTGACGAGATTCAGCGCATCGAGGGCGTCGTTTCGGCGCTTGCGAAGGGCGGCGTCGCGGTGTCGATCGACACGCGCAAGGCGGCGGTGATGGAGGCGGCGCTCGCCGCTGGCGCGACGATCATCAACGACATCTCGGCGCTGCGGTATGACGAGCGCGCGATGGAGGTCGTCGCCAGGGCCGGCTGTCCGGTCGTGCTGATGCACGCGCCGTCGGCCAAGAGCGATCCGCACGAGGGCGGAACCTATGCGCACCCCGTTTTCGACGTCTACGACCTGCTCGCCGAGCGCGTCGCGGCGTGCAAGGCGGCGGGGATCGATCCCGCGAAGATCATCGTCGATCCGGGCATCGGCTTCGGCAAGGGCGTCGGCAACAATCTGGCGCTGGTGAACGCGCTGGCGCTGTTCCACACGCTCGGCTGCCCGCTGCTGTTCGGCGCGAGCCGCAAGCGGATGATCGGTGCGCTCGATAATGAGGCGCCCGCCGACGCGCGGCTGGGCGG
>Ga0182745_1004660_pt1 | contig 11377 bp, 8 predicted proteins | sample eDN3rd30CKraftBY_FD_128523 | JGI IMG/M metagenome (GOLD analysis project Ga0182745, IMG submission 128523) | Enriched backyard soil microbial communities from Emeryville, California, USA - eDNA 3rd pass 30_C Kraft BY (version 2) (version 2) | ecosystem: Environmental > Terrestrial > Soil >... | reverse complement strand
GCCCACGCCACCGGTGACACCACCGCCGCCCACGCCGCCGGTGACACCACCACCGCCCACGCCGCCGGTGACGCCACCGCCGCCCACGCCACCGGTGACACCACCGCCGCCCACGCCGCCGGTCACGCCGCCGCCACCGACGCCGCCCGTGACGCCGCCGCCGACGACCAGGCCGCCGGGTCCCACGGAGCTCTCGGCAATGATCGACGGCTAACCCAGACGGCCCGTTCCGTCCGGCCAATGACAGGAGGACTGCATGACTTCGTTTCCCGCGGTACGCGCCGGCGACCTGATCGCCCACGGCGGAAGCATCCTGACCGGATCGCCCGATGTGTTCATCAATAAACTGCCCGCGGCCTTCTGCGGGGCCTCGGCGGTCTGCTGCGGCTTGCACGTGTCGGCGCAGGCGGTCGCCTCCGGCGCGCCGACGGTCTTTATCAATGGACTGAAGGCCGCGCACAAGGCCAGTTGTTCGTCCTGCGGCTCGCCCGCCGCCACGGCGTCCCTCGACGTGTTCATCGGCGTGTGAGCGCAGCGGCATGACGGCAGTGGCGGGGGTGGCGGGGGTCCTGTTGGGCCTTACGGGACGGTTGATCGAGGGCGATGACCTTCCTCGCGCGCCGGACTGGTGGCGGCGCCGCGAAAGCGGCGTGTTCCTGCGCAAGCTGCCGGCCAGTGCCCTGGCGGGCCTGGGCCCCGGCGGGGTCGACGTGCGCAGCGGGCAACTCCTGTGCAATGTTGCGCGGCGCCGCGACGTCGTGCCGGCGGGGCCGTTGGCGCTGGGATTCGACCGCATCTACGACAGCCGGATCGAGGAGGCCGGGTGCCTGGGGCCAGGCTGGCGGACGCGCTGGGACGTGACGCTGCGCGTCCAAGGCGAATCGCTCGTCTACCGGGACGAATGGGGGCGTGCGCTGACGGTGCCGCGGCCGGAACCCGGCACCCAGGTCATTGTTGCCGCGGCTTCGCTCAATCTGGCCTGCCTTGAGGACGGCCAGTATGTGATCGCGGACGCGGGGCCGGCCTGCATGCGCTTTCTGCCCGCGGACGAAGCGGGCACGTGCCGGCTGGACGCACTGGAGTTCCTGGACGGCAGGCTATTCACGATTGCGCGCGACCCGCGCGGCGCCATCCAGTCTGTCAGCAATGAGCGCGGCGCGGGACTGTGGTTCGACCTGGACGACGCGGGCAGGATACGCGCCGTCGCGCGCGGCCCCCAATCGGAACCCAGCGCGGTTTATGCGTACGGGACCGACGGACGCTTGTCGCGGGTGGAATCGTCCCGCGGCAAGCCGATAGGCCGGTACGGCTACCAGGATGGCATGCTTGCCGACATCGCCGAGGCGGCCGGGGACCGGTCGATCCGTTGGCTCGGATCGGACGCGGGACCGCAGGTGGCCGGATTGCGCCTGCCGGGGGGGCGGATGTGGCTGGTGCGACGCGAGCCGCAGGCCCGGCGCGTCAGGATGCAGGCCTCGGACGGCGCCGAATTGCACTGGCATGTCGATGCGCAAGGGCGGGTCGTGGCCTACCGCGATGCCCAGGGGGCCGTCTACAAGGCGCACTACGACAAGGGCTCGCGGCTCGCGCGCGTGGACGCGCCCGACGGGGCATTCGAATTCGAGTACGACGGCTTTGGCCGCGTGGTCCGAGAGACGGCGCCCCATGGACGGGTGCGGCGCGTGGGCTACGCCTTTTCCACGTCGATTCCCCTCATGCTGTCGCGCGAGGGCGCGCGGAACTGGTTTTGGCTGCGCGATTCCCACCTGCGCCCGCAGCAGCGGCGCGCGCCGGGGGGCGTCATCACGGACTATGAATATGACCCGGAAACCGGCGCACGGCGGGTGGTGCGCCAGAACGGCGTCGCAACCCGCCATGGGCATGACGACGCGGGCCGGCTGCTGGTGCGCGAAGGCGCGGACGGCGCGCAGTTCCGGTACGCCTGGACCGATGATGGCCAACTGCGCGCACGGGGCGGGCCCGGCCATCCGCTGGAAGTGCGGGAGCGGGACGACGTCGGCAATCTCAAGGTGCGCGTCGGCGACGGCACGCGGGCGCGGCTCGCCGTGTATGACGCCGGGGGACGCCTGGTCTCGCTGGCCAATGCCGCGGGGCATGCGCGCCATTGGCGCTATGACGTGCAAGGGGCGCTGGCGCAGCTCACGGACGAAGAGGGCGCCACCACGCGTCATGCCCGGGATGCGACAGGCCATGGTCTCGAGGTGCAAGGGCCGGGCGGCGGCACGCAGCGCTGGATCATGGACGCGGGGCGCCGCGCGTGGGCGCGGCGCGATGCGGACGGGGTGACCATCGAACGCCGCCTGGATGTCTCGGGCCGCGTCACGCATCAGGCGGACATCGCCGGCACGATGCGCGCCGACACCGAGTTCGGCTACGACGCGCAGGGACGCCTGGCCAGCCGCGAGCGCGCGGGCCTGCGCTGGGCGTTCGAGCACGATGACCACGGCCGGCTGGCCGAGGTCCGCGCAGAAGGCGATGGGGGGACATCCCGCCTGGTGTTCGCCTATGACGCCCATGGCCGCGTGGTCGGGGAAACCGGCGAGCGCGGCACGCTGCAGCGGCATATCGACGACCAGGGCCACGTGGCCGCGTACCGGCTGCCTTGCGGCCTGGCCCTGTACGCGGCGCGCGACCCCGGGCAGCGGGCCGTGCAACTGAGCTATGCGCTGGAGGGAGAGACCGTGACGCTGGCCACGCTGGTCTACGATGGCGCGGGCCGCGAGACGATGCGTATTGCCGGCGGCGTGCAGCGCGACATCGTCATCGACGAGACGGCGGGGACGCGGTCGGAGACGTCGGCGCGGGTGGTCGGCGGCTTCACGCGGGTCGACGGTCTCGACCGGAGCGAACGGCGGGACGCGGCGGGGCGGCTGGTCGAAGAGTCGGACGCGCTGGGGCGCCGGCTCTACGACTACGACCGGCGTGGCCAATTGGTCCGCAGCCTCGGCGAGGCCGGCATGGTCTACACCACCTGGGATGCGGGCGGCAACGTCATTGCGTTGGACAGCGCGGGGTGGGCGCCGCCCAGCCCCGCGCCCGACCATCGTCCCGCCCGGGTCGGCCGGCACGTGCTGGCGTACGACCCCTGGGGGCGGGTGCTGCGACGCGACGGCCCCCTGTCCCGCGCGTCATTCGAGTGGGACGCGGCAGGCCGGCTGATCCAGGCCCGGGAGAACGGCGTGGCCGTCGCGTATGCGTACGACGCGGCCGGCCGGCTGGCCGCGCGGCGTCTCGCGCAGGCGGGCGATGGCTGGACCCATCGCTTCGTGTGGGACGGGCTGCGCCTGATGCAGGAGCGCACCCCGTTGCTGCGCGTCACCTACCTCTATGCGCCGGCGCGTCCGGGCTGCCTGTCCTATGCCCCGGTCGCCCGGCTGATCCAGCGGCGGCCCCACAAAGCGGCCGGCTGGGCGGCGCCGCAGGCGCAATATCTGTATGTGGACGCGGCGGGCCGGGTGCGCGCGGTCCTGGACGGCGACGGGGGCGTTGTCTGGCTTGGCGGCATACGGGCCTGGGGCGAACGGATCGGCCCACCCGTGGTGGACACGCCCGCGCCGCCGGGCTTTGCCGGCCATTGGATGGACCCGGACGTGTCGATCTGCTGGAATGGCCGCCGCTTTTATGACCCGCTCACCGCCCGCTACCTGAGTCCGGACCGCGACGCGCCGCCCGGGGTCAGCCCGTATCGCTACGTGGGCGCGCCCGCGATGCAGGCCAACCCCACCGGCCTGGCGGTGGGCGCGCCGGGTGTCGGCGCGCGCGCGGGGATCACGATTCCGGAGCGCGCGCCGGTCCTGTGGGCCGGCGCGCTGCCGCCCGGCGCGCGCATTCCGTAGCCGGGCGGGCGCGCGGCCGCCCCTTACCCCACGGCGCTCGTGAATGCCTTCAAGGTTTCGCCGGGTGCATCGCGCAGCACGATGCGAAACGCGGCGGGCTTTACGCCCAGGTCGCTCATGAACGCCAGGTCGCGGTCGAACCATTCGCCATGGCAGTGCTGCCGCGCGGCCTCGATGTCGGCGTCGTCTTCGTGCAGCACGGTGCCGTCGTCGCGCAGCGCCTGGACGGTGCAGCGCGTGGCGCGTGGACAGGCGGCGACGTCGATGGACGTGTGATGGGCGACCACCCGCACGTCGTTCGAGCGGCGCAGCGTGGCGCGATCCAGCGTCGCGCCCGGCCTCACGGCGCCAAGGTCGGGAGGCGCATGCGCCAGCACCTCCGGCTGCACGGCGCGGTCGCGAAAGCTGATGCCGGCGTAGACCTCGTAGTCCGCCAGCGATCTTGCCGTGCCGAACCCGTAGGCGCTGCCGCGCGGATCGTTCCTGGACAGTTCCGTATCCCCGGCCTCCGGTTCCATGCCGAACAGCACGCGGTTGCGCGCCATCGAAAGGTCATTGCGCTCGCTCCAGGTGAGGCGGACCCGTCCGTCGTCGCGCGCCGTCTTGTCGTGGTCGTCCCATATCTTGCGCCGGCCGTCGCGCACGTACTCGTGCCAGGCGAGGGTGCGGTGCGGGTGGTACAGGTCGTAGCCGTGCGTGAAGGCGCGCACGGCGATGGAGATTTCCTCGCCGTGGAAAAAGTAGTCCGGGTCGTGCTGGACTTCCCGCGCGAATGCGCCATCGGCAAAGGCAAAGTGCCCGCTGTAGAAGCGTGCGGGGACCGGTTCGTGCAGCGTCCGCCAGTTGGGCAGCGTGAACGAGCGGAACAGGATCGGCCCCCCCCGGCTGAACCTGTCGAAGCGCATGCCGAGCGCGGGCTCCTCTTTCTTGATGAAAGGCGTGTCGGGCGCAGGGGGGGTGTAGAACGACAGATAGGCCGTGAGCAGCGGCTTGGGGCTGCGCGGCCGCAGTTGTTCCAGCATGCCGATCACCGCGGTGTCCCAATTGGCCACGAAGCGGTGATGCGAGTCCAGTTGCAGCGTATAGGCTTCGTCGCGGTACCGCTGCTGGATCTGGTTGCGCGCCCAGCAGGCGCCCTGCGACTGTTCATGGGGCACGTCGATCAGCTCGATGCGCGCACCCCCGAACGTAAACGTATGCAGGTTAAACGGCGACCCGGGTTGCAGCTCCCACTGCAGGAACTGCTGGCTAAGGAAGATGCCCACATGTTCGTCGGGCCCGTGCTGCCAGCAGACCACGATGCGAAGGCGGTCCGGAAACGCCGCGCTGCCGATCAGGTCGCGCAGCGTGGGGATGAGTTCCGGATCCCGGTAGCTGGCGATCTGGACGAAGATGGTGGAAGTCATCTGGCTCATGCGGGTGCGGGGGGTCAGAGGAAAGTCAGGGTGACGACCGCCTGGGCGTCGATCGTGCCGGGGACGGCCGCCGCGGCGCCGACCCGCAGCACGGAGGCTTCCAGATTGAAGGCGGTGCTGTAGCCCGGCGAGCTCTTGGTCAGCACGCTGGTGGGAATCTGCGGCTTGAGCACCGCCTGCGTGGCCACGTCGCGCAGCCGGATCGCCAGGCCGGAGGCGGTGCCGCCGTTCTTGATGAAATCGCTGACGATCGGGTCGGGCTGCGCCGCCAGCGTCGCCGACACCGTGTTGGGCGGGGTGGGACCATCGCAGGCCACGTTGATCGTCACCGGCTGGGTCGGGCCGCTGATCGCGGACACCTCGTTTGGACCGAACTGGCCAAAATCCACCAGCAACGGTTTATCGCTGGTGACCTGGCAATGCGGCAGCACGCGCAGGGTGACCGGGTTGGCCAGCACCTTGAGGGCGGTGACGCCGTCGCCGCCGCCCGCAATGCGCGCCACCTGTCCCAGATTGAGGGTCGATACGCTTGGCATGGGGCCGGTCTTGACGAGTTCGATCACGAAGATGTTGCCGGCCGGGATGGCGGGATACTCGGTTCGGTCCGCGGCCCAATTGTTGATGTACGGAAGCTGCGTCGACGTGCCGCTGGCGCGCTTGTAGATGACGCGGTAGCCGATCCCGTCCACACCCGAAGGCTGGATGTCCGCGCCGTTATCGGGGGTCAGCTCGAACCGGTTGGTGCCGACGTTGTCGTCGCAACGCAGGATGTAGGTGTGTCCTGTTGGCGCCGATTCGCCGGTCGTGATGGTGGCGTTGACAGGGAGCGTCGCCTCGACGTCGATGAGACCGCTTCCGAACGTGACTACATGCTCGGCGTTGTAGTCGATCACACCGGGGGTCGGATCCTCCATGCCCAGCCAATTGTCATAGTCAGCGGGAACGATCTTCCGGCATTCGGCGTGGGCGTTCTGGAACTGGAACAGCGCCGCCAGGGCGACTGCCGCGCATATGCGTTTCATGGGTCTTACTCCTGTTTCGACATCATTCGAGAGGGCACGTGGATCAATCCTGCGGGGCGTCCCATTGCTCCAGCAGCTCGGCCGGAACCATGCGATGCAGCTCGGCATAGCGCCGTCCGACCATGCGTTCGGCCTGCTTGAGCAACACGCTGACCGGGCTGCTGGGTTCGTGGAACTCAAACCACTGGCGGGCGCTGCGCAGCGTTTCAAGCATGTCCCAGCGGGTGACGGCCGCGCCGGGGAGCGCCGGGGCCGGCGCGGCCGGGTCCAAGGGCAGCGCGGCGGCGGGCGGCGCGGCGCCGGGCGCGGACGGTTCGGACGGCGCCGGGGCCGCGGCCGGCCCGGTCTGCACCGGCGGCGCGGCCGTCGGCGCGTGGAACGGCTGCAGCAGTTGGACCAGCACGCCCAGGTCCGGCCGGGCTCCGTCCAGGTGCTGCGCGGCCCAGTCCTGGATGCGGCCGAGCGCGGCAAAGGCCTTCGACAGGGCCGTGACCACGGGATCGCGCCGGTCGTGCAGGTCGGACACGAGCCGCGTCGCGGCCTCCGGCGAGAGCGCATCCTTGGCGCGGGTTCGGGCCATCGCGCGCTCGATGTCGCGGACCTTCAGCGGCGTGCCCATGCTCTTGGGTAGGCCGATGTCGCGCACGTCCGCCGCCAGACCGTCCGGATCCGCCAGCGCGGCCAGGACGTTGGAAACGATGAGCGGATCAGGTTCGCCATCGAGCAGGGGAACAGGATTGAGCGCGCCGGGATAGCGCCGCAACATGGCGTCGATCAGCGCAAGCGCCGCGCGCAATCCCGCCGCGCCGGCCTGCCGCACGCGGCAGCGCGCCAGGACGATCAGCAGGCGCAGGTCCTTGCTGCGCGCCAGCAGCGCGCGGCAGTCGCGTTCGGCGTCCGCCCAGTTGATGGCGGGTGCGGCGTCGACGAAATCGCCGTACTGCGCGTCGCCGCGCGGCGCGACGTTGGCGTGCAGGACCACGAAGTCGGGGTCGTATTCGAGGTCCGGGCCGCAGGGCAACGGGCCTTCCAGCGGCTGCAGGAGGTCGGAATCGGGGCCGAGGTCGGCGGGCGTGGCGGTGTCCATGGCGTTGCGCTCGTTCAGGGGGCCTTGGGGTCGCGGTAGTGCTCGGGCTCGAACACCATGCCGGTCACGGGCGCGTCGGTCGGCGCTTCGCCGAGCCAGGTGGAGTACCCGAGGCGATGGACGGAATTGGCGCGCGCGCACGGCGCCGCCCGCGGCTTGATGAGCAGTTGCAGTTCCCAGTCGAATTCGTAGCCGACAAAGGTGCGCACCCAGTCCACCAGCGTGGGCAGGTCGTCGCCGTGCGGCGTCAGGCGCAGGTATTGCTCCAGGGTCAGTGGTCCCATCACCAGGCGGAAGCGGTGCTGGCAGTCGGGAATGGAGTGCCCCAGCGTGGCCTGCCCGCCCAGGATGGCGGCGGGCGACGGCACGCCCAGGATGCCGCGGCCGGCGACGTCCAGCCCAATCCAGTTGGGCATGAATTCCTCGACCTCGACGTCCACGCCGAAATAGAAGGACAAGGCGCGCGCAAGGCCCTCGGGATTGCGGGCTTCGCGCACCAGATGCGAGGCCGCGGCGTAGCGGGCATGGGTGGCCGGGTGCAGCGCGGCGCTGTCGCGGGGATCGTCCCCGATCAGGCTGCCGATGTAGAACGTGAACCGCTCTTCGGCCGGGCGGTCCAGCGAGGCGGTCGATTGCCCCGCCGCCCACGCGCGGTAAAAGAGCGACAGGGCGCGATGATGGAAAAGATCCGCGAAGTCGGTCAGCGTGCGGTCGTGGTGGCTTTCGACCCGCGTGTACGCCTGTTCGGACATGTGCAGCGGCATCGGCCCCTGCGGCCCCCACATGCCCAGGCTGTGCAGTTGCACGTGGATGCGGGCGCCGTCGTGCTCGACCGCGGCGACTTCGCTGGGGGCGAACACCAGGCTGGCGCGCTGCCCGATCCGGTGCGATTCCTCGCCGGGCAGCAGGGCGGCGCCGGGGATCGGCGCGTCGGACATCTGCGCGGCCAGCGCGCGCATCAGCCCGAGAAAGCTGGTCTTCCACGGCTGTGCCGGGTCGAACCATTCGCGCAGCGCGGGCGCCGGCGGGGCGGGGTGGGGAAGCGGTTCCATGGCTAGACCACGCTGCGGCCGCCCGGGCGGGGCGCCCATCGGGCCACGTCGCCGCGCTGGATCGAGCGCAACGAGGTTTCGGTGAACACGTTGATCGAGACGTGGCGTGCGATGTACTGCTCGAGGATCAGGCCGAACAGATAGGGGCTGACGCCGGAGAAGCCGGTCTCGTCCACGGTGAGGTCGCAATGGATGCCCCGGCCGTAGACCATCAGCGCGTGGCGCGGCAGGCGGCGCGTCACGCGGGTGATGCGCGAGCCCACCAGGGCATCGATCTGGTTGGAAAGGTCGGTCTCGCCGGCGTGCAGGAACAGGCGCAGCATGTTGCGCAGGGCCTGCCCGCCGTCGCTTTCGTTCAGGTCCGCAAGCGGGATGTAGTTGAAGCTCAGCTGGCGGATCAGCCGCCAGGCGGCTTCGCCCTGCGCGTAGGGTTCGCGCGGGATGCTGGGCGGGTGCAGCAGCGACACGCGTTCGATGGGAATCGATTCCCGCATGGACAGGTCGTTGTGGCCGTCGACCGGGATGAGCCGGGGCAGGTCGCGGTTGGTCACCAGCGCATCGACGGACAGGTAGCGGATGTCTGCGCCATAGGGCGCTTCGTACTGGTCCACCAGGGACAGGTACACCTCGGTGCCCACATACAGCGTGCGTGTCCCGTACTTGCGGGCGTTGTCGGACGGGACGCGGCGCTCGCGGTTGACGGAGAAGTAGCGGCCGTTGTTGCCAAGGTCGCTGTGCAGCGTGTGATAAAGCGGATTGAAGACCACCTCGCTGGCGCTCTTGGCCTGCTGGCCGACCACGCGCTGGACCGAGAACACTTCGTAGTCCAGCGGGCGGCTGCGGTCGGGCACGAGGTGGAGTTCGGTCTTGGCGCGGTCGACTTCGACGCGGTCCGTGCGCTTTTCGAAGAGATTGACGATGGGCGTGCAGAACAGCGCGAAGCGGGAGGCATTGACGCGCGTGGACAGGGCCTGCGGCAGCCGGTCCAGGAGCAGGATTATCTCGGCTTCCTGGCCGTCGGCGGATGCCAGGCCGCGCGCCAGTTGCGTCGCATTGAAGAAGTAGAAGCGCTGGCGGAAGGCGAAGTACTCCTGGATCAGGTTGTTGCCGTGAAAGCCGTTCCAGGTCGTGGGCAGCTGGGCTTGCGCGGCGGTGAGGCCCGCATGGGTGACGGCGCCCTGCGTGATGACGTGGCCGCCGCGATCGTCGTCGGCCCCGCGCACCACCGCGGCCACGCAGCCGACGTGGATGAGTTCAAAGAGATGCGAGGTGATGCGTTCGTCGCCGGTGATGTAGAAGCACAGTTCGTCCAGGCCGCGCAGCTGCGAGAACTTGATGTCGCCGGTGGTGCGCAGGCGGATGCGCAGCGCGCCCTGCAGGTTCTGGCCGGTGGCCAGGTGGCGGCGCATGTCGGGAAGGTCCGGCGGCACGATGGTCAGCGAGGCGCTGGCGATCTCGATCGGCCAGAGCACCACGTCCTGGCTGCTGCGGAATTCGCACGCGGTCTGCTCGCCGGGGGTGATGCCCGAGCGAAAGACGCTGTGCCGGGGCACGCGCACGCCGCGGCTGAAGTCGCCCTCGCGGGTGGCGGGGTGCAGCCGGGCCACGCTCATCGACGGCGTGGGCGCCACGTAATTGGGGTAGACGACTTCAAGCAGCCGCTGCGTGAAGCGCGGAAACTCCGCGTCCAGCTTGAGCTGCACGCGCGCCGCCATGAAGCAGAACGCCTCGATCATGCGTTCGACGTAGGGGTCGGCGACCTCCACGCCCTGCATGCCGAGCCGGCGGGCGACCTTCGGGTGGGCCGCGGCGAATTCGCCGGCGAGTTCGCGCAGGTAGGTCAGTTCGCTGTTGTAGTAGTCGAGCAGCCGGGGATCCATGGTCAGAATCCGCTCCGGCCGTCGACCGACGCATGCGAGGACTCGAGGTCGTACCGGGTTTGGACCAGGAACTCCAGCGGGTAGGGCGACCAGTGCATCAAGGCTTTGATTTCGAGGTGGATGACGTTGTAGGAGCCCGGCTGCGCCGGGGGCAGGACGCGCACCGACAGGGTTTCGGGGATGAGGCGAGGCTCGAAGGCCACGATGGTTTCACGCACCAGCTTTTCGATGCTGGACGCGTTGTGCTGCGCCCGCAGGCTGCCCGATAGCGGCGGCAGGCCGTAGTTCACCGCCGAGCGGGCGGCCTGCGGGTGGCGCGCCGCGTCCAGCGCCGCGCCCAGGTTGCTGGTGTTCAGCAACAGGGCCAGGTCGCGCTGGATGAGGCGCTGCATGGCCGCCGCATCGGGCGCATACGCGTCCGGCCGTTCATGGGGCGAACGGGGATCGTGGTCGCGGAGCCGGTCGAACAGCGAGGGCAGGTAGCGGACCTTGGGAAAGGCTTCACGCGCATTCAACGGACTGCCCCTCGAAGTGCATGCTGAGCACACTGAGCATGGCGATCTCGCCGGTATCGGTCAGCCAGGTGCGCTGCCCGGCGCCGGTGACCGTGGTGTCGCTTCGGTCGGCCCAGGTGGTGACCGTGGCGAGCTTCTGCGCGTCGGTCTGGTCGCGCAGCAGCGGATAGCGGGTCGGCATGTAGGCGCTGAGCTCGGTCTGGTCGCGCAGGGTGATCTTGCATTGGCGCCAGATCAGGTCGAGCGCGCCCTGCACCGGCGGAAAGGACAGCCGGGCGATCAGGGAGAAGGGAATCCAGCGATAGCCGCCGGAGAACATCAGTTCGCAGTTCGGTCCGAAGCGGGTGTCGGTGTCGGTGATCCAGGCAAAGCCGGCCCCGGGGTTGGCGTGCCCGGGCACTTCCGGCGCGACGTCCAGGGCCTGGCGCCGCAACACGTCCGCGCGGGCGGGATTGCCGGATTCCAGCGCGTGGATGGCCTGCGTGAGCTGCCTGGACCAGTCGGCGGGCTCATCCAGCCATCCGGGTTCCTTGTGGCCTTTCATGACTT